>Ga0209136_1000481_pt1 | contig 28832 bp, 24 predicted proteins | sample SaaInl0LU_22_DNA_FD_184640 | JGI IMG/M metagenome (GOLD analysis project Ga0209136, IMG submission 184640) | Marine microbial communities from expanding oxygen minimum zones in the Saanich Inlet - ESP_90LU_22_DNA (SPAdes) (version 2) | ecosystem: Environmental > Aquatic > Marine > Intertidal... | reverse complement strand
TTTGTCTCCAGGATTGAGCAAGGCCGCAAATACAGCCGTGTTGGCTTGACTTCCAGAATGAGGTTGTACATTGGCATAAGCCGCTCCAAATAGCGTCTTAGCACGTTCGATAGCTACTAACTCTATCTCATCGACGACTTCACATCCCCCGTAGTACCGCTTTCCAGGATATCCCTCGGCATATTTGTTGGTTAATACCGAACCTGTGGCTTCTAACACCTGGTCACTGGTGAAGTTTTCCGAAGCTATCAATTCGAGTCCATTTAACTGTCGCTGATGCTCTGCTTCTATCAATTCAAAAATTTGCTCGTCACGCATTTTAAAAATAGTTTTGTTGTCAAAAATATGAAAACAGATGCGCTTCAAATGACAAAAAACATATATTTGAACAGATATTTAATAAACAATAGTTTTCATTATGCCCAATTTCGCTAACAATCCTGACAGAACCTCTTGGTTACATGTTGATAAAAATTCTGACTTCCCAATTCAAAACATTCCTTTTGGTGTTTTCCTGACCCGAGACGACATCATCACCATTGGAACAAGAATAGGAGATACCGCCATAGATTTAGGCGCCTTGCATCAATTGGGCTATTTTGAGGGTATTCCATTAACCGAGGACATTTTCTTACAAGACACTTTAAACGATTTTATTGCAGATGGCCGTCAAACATGGCGGGCTGTGCGCAATCGCATTGCAGACGTTTTTGATGCTAATAATAATACTTTGAAAAACAACGCTGCCCACAAGGAGGCCGTTTTATTTCGTTTAGATGAAATTGAAATGCAACTCCCTGTTCTGATTGGCGATTATACCGATTTTTACGCCAGTAAAGAGCACGCTACCAACGTGGGTATCATGTTTAGAGGACCTGAAAATGCGCTAATGCCCAATTGGTTGCATATGCCGGTTGGTTATCACGGCAGAAGCTCCACCATTATTCCTTCTGGCATTCCAGTGCATCGACCACAAGGACAGACTTTACCCCACGGTGCCGAAACGCCTGTTTTTGGTCCATCCAAACTGGTAGACTTTGAGCTCGAAATGGCTTTTATCACTACTGATGCCAACGAAATTGGAGAGCCTATACCCATCGAGGAAGCGGAGGACTACATTTTTGGGCTGGTATTATTCAACGACTGGAGTGCCAGGGACATTCAAAAATGGGAATATGTGCCCTTAGGACCTTTTTTAGGCAAGAATTTTGCCTCTTCCATTTCGCCGTGGATTGTTACCCTAGACGCTTTAGAACCATTTCGCACAAAAGGCCCAGAACAAAATCCTAAGCCACTACCCTATTTGCAGTCCTCTGGAAATAAGAGTTTTGATATCAATTTAGAGGTGGCCATACAGCCTAATCAATCGAAAGAAACTGTCGTAAGCCGATCCAATTTTAAGTATATGTATTGGAATATGGCGCAGCAATTGACACACCACGCGGTAAACGGCTGCAGAATTAATGCTGGTGATATGATGGGAAGCGGCACCATTTCAGGTCCTGACCCATCTGCCTATGGATCAATGCTCGAACTGTCATGGCGAGGAGAGAAGCCCGTTACGCTTAACAACAATCAAAGCAGGAAATTCATTGAAGATTACGACACAGTCATCATGAGGGGACATTGCGAGAAAAAAGGCACCAGAATCGGTTTTGGAGAGGTGCGCTCACAGCTCCTACCCGTCTTTGAAAGCCTTAAAAAAAACACTAATCTGCGATCTCAAACAGATTGATATTTAAAATATCACTGTGTGAAGCATGAGTACCGACTTCTCCATTTTTAATTACCAATAACTGTGGCGATTCGTGTCTGACTTTTAATGTGTCCGCAATAGCATTAGAAACACTGCGATACGCTAATAAATCCAAATAGTGAAAAACCATTCCTGAAGGTAATTGGAGATATTCCTCTTCAAAGTTTGATTTAACCATTCGACTTATAGCACAACTGGTAGCATGTTTAAAAACTACTTGAGGCTGCTCAAAAGATGCTTTAACTAAAAGTTCCAAATCATCAATAGTTTGCAAAGGAGTCCAAGGGAAACCCGAGGGTTCTTCCCTTGCTGCGCTTGATTTTTTATTAAAAAAAAGACCCATAAAAAATTTATAAACTGACTAAAAGTCAGTGTGTTACAATTAAAATAGGACAAAATGTCGCTCCTATTCTGTTGGTAAGATATTTGAACAAAAGTAGACAAACCCTAAATAAAATTATTGATGAATCTGAATAATTTAACGACAAAATCACAAGATGCCATTCAAGAGGCGCAGCTAATAGCTCAAAATTATGGGCACCAACAAATCGAGCAAGAACATCTTCTAAAAGGCATCACGGCTGTAGACGATCATGTCTTTCCTTTTTTATTGGGCAAGCTCAACGCCAACAAGGCATTGATAATATCGATTTTAGATAAAGCACTTCAAAGCTACCCCAAAGTAGAAGGTGGAGATATGATATGGTCTCGATCGGTTGGTGAGGCGCTAAATCAAGCTACCCAATTGGCCAAAAAAATGAAAGACGACTTTGTTGCCATCGACCACTTAATTTTGGGCCTATTCAAAAGTAATGGCACCATATCAAAGCTATTGAAAGACCACGGGATTACCGAAAAGGCATTATTGGAAGCCGTCAATCAACTTCGACAAGGAAATCAAGTAACCTCTCAAAGTCAAGAAACAACCTATGATGCCTTGGGTAAATATGCCAAAAACTTGAACAAAATGGCCTTGGATAACAAATTGGATCCTGTCATTGGCAGAGACGAAGAAATCCGCAGAATACTGCAAATTCTGTCGAGAAGAACCAAAAACAACCCGATTTTGGTCGGGGAACCTGGCACTGGAAAAACAGCAATAGCCGAAGGTCTCGCCCATCGTATTGTGGACGGGGACATTCCTGAAAACTTGAAAAACAAAGCCATTTTTGCTCTTGATATGGGCGCTCTGATTGCAGGCGCCAAGTATAAGGGTGAGTTTGAAGAGCGCTTAAAGGCCGTCATCAAGGAGGTCACAAACAGCAGCGGTGATATCGTTCTGTTTATTGATGAAATACACACTTTGGTTGGTGCAGGCGGAGGGCAAGGCGCTATGGATGCTGCTAATATTCTAAAGCCCGCCTTGGCGAGGGGCGAACTCCGAGCCATTGGTGCCACAACCTTAGATGAGTATCAAAAATACTTTGAAAAAGACAAGGCCCTAGAACGGCGATTCCAAAAAGTGATGGTCGATGAGCCCGACACGGAAAGCGCCATTTCCATTTTGAGAGGTATCAAAGAAAAATACGAAACCCATCACAAAGTCCGAATAAAGGACGAAGCCATTATTGGAGCTGTAACACTTTCCGATCGCTACATCACCAATCGGTTTTTACCGGACAAAGCCATTGATTTGATGGATGAAGCCGCATCAAAGTTGAGAATGGAGATCAACTCCAAACCAGAGGAATTGGATGTTTTGGATCGAAAAATCATGCAACTCGAGATTGAAATCGAAGCCATTAAGCGAGAAAACGATGAGAGCAAACTCAAATCATTAGGTTCAGAAGTAGCCAATTTGAAAGAAGAACGCAGTGTTATCAACGCCAAGTGGAAAAAAGAAAAAGAGGTGGTAGACAACATTCAACAGACAAAATTGGAAATTGAAAACTATAAATTGGATGCCGAACGCGCCGAAAGAGAGGGTGATTATGGTAAAGTAGCCGAACTGAGATACGGTAAAATCAAAGAGGCTCAGGAATCATTAGAAAAATTGCAAACGGCCTTAGCCGAGGAAAAAGAGACCGCACTAATTAAGGAAGAGGTAACCTATGAAGACATAGCCGAAGTGGTGGCCAAATGGACTGGCATACCCGTAACAAAGATGATCCAAAGTGAGCGCGACAAACTACTGGCCCTGGAAAATGAATTGCACAAAAGAGTCATAGGGCAAGACGAAGCTATTGCCGCCGTTAGCGATGCTGTGAGGAGAAGTCGTGCTGGACTGCAAAATCCACAAAAACCCATTGGTACTTTTTTGTTTTTGGGCACTACAGGTGTTGGTAAAACAGAACTTGCCAAAGCATTGGCAGCCTATTTATTTGATGATGACAACGCCATGACCCGAATTGATATGAGCGAATATCAGGAGCGGCACGCCGTAAGCCGATTGGTAGGAGCACCTCCCGGATATGTTGGTTATGACGAAGGTGGCCAGTTGACAGAAGCAGTGAGGCGCAAGCCATACTCTGTCGTTTTGCTAGATGAAATAGAAAAGGCCCATCCCGATACTTTTAATATCCTTTTACAAGTCCTAGACGAAGGCAGACTGACGGACAATAAAGGTCGTGTGGCTGATTTTAAAAACAGCATCATCATCATGACCTCAAACCTTGGCAGCGAATTGATTCAAAAACATTTCGATAACACCAAGGACATAGAGACCGCTATTGAATTGGCAAGAGTAGATGTTTTAGGATTACTCAAGCTAACGATTCGGCCCGAATTTTTAAATCGGATTGACGATACTGTGATGTTCACCCCCTTGAATCACAAAGACATACTAGCCATTGTGGATTTGCAACTCAAAATGATTCGAAAAACCGTGGCCAAACAGGGCATCACTTTTGACGTAACGGACCAGGCGAAGGAGTATTTGGCCGAGAAGGGATACCAACCCGAATATGGAGCGCGACCTGTCAAACGTGTGATTCAAAAAGAAGTTCTTAATTTACTGAGTAAAGACATCTTGTCGGGTAAGGTGAATGAGGACAGTATATTGTTGCTCGATGCCTTCGAGGATGGCTTGGTTTTCAGACAGCAGTAGAAATAAACTTCAAAATTGACAATGGGCATATAAAGGCGTCTATGGACGTCTTTATTTTTGTAGTTTTGGGCTGTGCAAAAAGCAGTAAACATAAAGAACAATCGCGCCCGCTTTGAGTTTGAACTCCTAGACCATTATACGGCGGGCATTGTACTAACTGGAACGGAAATCAAATCAATTCGTTTGAGTAAAGCGCGTATTGCAGATAGTTTTTGTGAGTTTAATGATCGGGGTGAACTTTTTGTGGTGAATATGTCTATTGACCTCTATTCTCATGGCACACATTACAATCACCAACCCAAGGCTACAAGGAAACTTTTACTCAATCGGAAAGAATTGAAAAAGTTAGAAAAAGAGGTGACTTCTTCTGGATTTACCATTGTGCCATTGCGTTTGTTCCTCAACGAGAAAGGAAGAGCCAAGCTAGATATTGCCTTGGCTAAAGGCAAAAAGCTTTATGACAAAAGGGAGCATATTAAGGATCGCGACAACAAGCGGGATTTAGATCGAATCAAAAAGAATTTCAAATAAACCCCTATGAAGCACCTTAACTTCAAATCCTATCAGAGTTTTTTATTTTTCATTCTTTGCCCAGTTTTAGGCTTGTCACAAATCAACGGCAAAGTAACGGATGAAAGCGGCGCTCCCATTCTAGGCGTGAATATTTATATTGAGAACACCTATATGGGCACCACATCCAATCTAGAGGGTGTTTTCAATTTGGAAAATAGTCCCAAAGAAGGCGGCGTTTTAGTCTTTCAGAGTTTGGGCTATAAGTCTTTTAAATATAAGGTTAAACCCAAAGAACAGGTAAATGATTTGGTTGTCAAACTCATCCCTGAAGCCATTTCTCTAGACGAGGTTGTTTTGAACACAACAGAAGACCCCGCCTATCCCATCATGAGAAAGACCATTGCCGCGCGTAAATCTCATTTGGAAAAAATTGGCAGCTATCGCGCCGATTTCTATTCGAGAGGACTGATCGCTCTAGACTCCGTTCCGGAAAAAATTTTTGGTCAAGAAGTAGGCGATTTAAATGGCGCGATTGACAGCACTCGCAGTGGCGTTCTTTATTTGTCAGAAACATTTTCAAAACTCTCCTTTCGACAACCTGACGAATTGATTGAAAACATAACAGCCTCCAAGGTGAGCGGTAACAATAACGGCTTCAGCTTTAACATGGCCAGAGATGTAGATTTTAATTTATACCGCAATAATATTTCAATCAATCAATCCATTTTATCGCCTTTGGCAAATGGTGCTTTTGGCACTTATACCTTTAAATACGAGGGTGAATTTTACGACGACCGCGGGTACTTGATCAATAAAATTAGAGTCACCCCAAAACGAGAAAACGATCCAGCCTTTGCCGGACATATTTATATTGTGGAAGACCAATGGGCCATTTACAGCGCTGAGCTGACCATTCGCGGCAAGCAAATACAAATCATGCCGCTCAACAAGATGACTATTTCACAGTCTTTCACCTTTGATCAAACTAGAAATGAATGGATTTTGCGTACCCAATTGCTCGATTTTGATTTTGGTTTAATGGGCTTCAAAGGCGGCGGACGATATTCGGCAGTTTATAGCAATTACCTTTTCGATCCAAAATTCGATTATAAAGAGTTTGGTAATCGCATTTTAAAAGTGGAGTCCGATGCAAACAAAAAAGATAGTTTGTTTTGGACAACCAACCGGCCAATTCCTTTGTCAGAGGTTGAGACAAGAGATTATATTCGGAAAGACAGTATCAGAATCCTGAGGGAATCCAAGTCGTATTTAGACTCGATGGACCAAAAAAACAACCGCTTCAAATGGCGTGTTTTTTTAAACGGTTACGACCATGAAAATTCATTCGACAAACGCCGCTGGGGATTTTCTGGTCCCTTAAAAGAGGTCCATTTTAATACTGTCCAAGGCCTACACATCGCTCCGGAATTATATTACAGGCGACAGTTGGACGACTTCCGACACTACTGGAGTATCACAACTAAGATTAACTATGGATTTAGTGACCAACGCCTAAGACCTAGTGTGAGTTTCTATTATAAATTTAACGATGTCAATCGGCCCTACCTGCTATTTACACTGGGCAGTGAGGCGATATCCATTAATAGAGCTAACCCCATAGGCCAGACTTTAAATGATGTTTACACAGCCTTTGAAAAAAATTATCTCAAACTGTTTGAGCGGCGTTTTGTCCGAGCAACCTATGGACAGGAATGGGTCAACGGATTGAACGGTAATTTTACGCTGACCTATGAAAATAGAAAGCCGCTATTTAACACCACAGATCAGGTGATATTTCCTCAGCCTGGGATAAGTTTCTCCAGCAACAACCCATTGGAACCTAATGACAACGAAGCAGCACTGTTCCAAAAGCATGACCTCTTTGTTGCAAGTATGAATTTTAGAGTCAATTTTGGCCAAAAATATTTGGAATACCCTGACAGCAAATACGTCATAAATAACGGCAACTACCCTTCCCTATATTTCTTTGCCAAAAAGGGATTTGGCGCAACGGTTAGCGACTACAATTTTCTTGAGCTACGTGTTGAAATCAGACAAAATTTAAATTTAGGCCGACTTGGCAATCTCAATTACAATGGTTTTGCAGGAGGGTTTTTCAACTCGGACATGATGGCCTTTGTCGATTACCGTCACTTCCAAGGGAACCAAACCATTTTGCGAAACTCTGGCCGTACTAATGAGACTTATAACTTACTCGATTACTACCTATTGAGCACCAATAAGAGCTATAACGGGCTCCACATTGAACATCATTTCAAGGGCTTTCTATTAAACCGTCTGCCTTTGATTACCCAACTGAATTGGCATGTAGTAGCTGGATTTCACTATTTGAAAACCACTGACCAACAACCCTATATGGAATGGAATATTGGCTTGGAAAATATCGGCTTTAAAAAACTGAAATTCCTTCGTGTAGATTACGTTCAAAGCCATCACAACGGGCGGCAAAACAATGGTATTCTATTGGGCGTAAATTTCTAAGACGCGGTTGACGCCTTGTCTGAAAGTAGGGGTACAAAACGAAACTCCCCAAAGGTTTTCTTGGCGAAACTTTTAACGCCTGTTCGGACAAATAAGGTCATGATTTGATGGTCTTTACCCACGGGAATTACCATACGTCCGCCGATAGCCAATTGGGCCAATAGCGCCTTAGGCACCTCAGGAGCACCTGCTGTTACAATAATGCCATTATAGGGTGCCGCTTCGATATAACCCTTGTAGCCGTCACCAAAAATGAGTTTCTTGGCATGAAAGCCCAATTTGGGCAAAAACAAAGATGTTTTTTTAAATAGCGTTTGTTGCCGTTCTATGGAATAGACCTCGATCCCCATATGACATAGTACTGCCGTTTGATAGCCACTCCCCGTGCCTATTTCTAACACCTTACTTCCAGCGCAACATTGCAGCAATTCTGTTTGAAAGGCCACTGTATAGGGCTGAGAAATCGTTTGATCAGCTGCGATGGGAAAGGCCTTGTCTTCATATGCGTGATCCAAAAAACCCGAATCTAAAAACAAATGACGAGGTACGGCAGCTATAGCAGACAAGGTAGCCTGGTTTTCAATGCCCTTTTGACGAAGTTGCTCAACCAAACGGTGGCGCATACCTTCGTGTTTCGGACTATCAATCATGGTGTTTTTAGTTTGAGGGTAAATTTACATATTCTCACTGAATTGTCCTCAAACCACCATTCTTTCTACGGTGACCTCACTCCCATCCTCCTAACACCTGAATTTTGCACTTCAAAACAGTTGAAATAATCACTTATTTCATTCCTTTTACTTGACAAAAACTATTGTTTATTATCATATTAAAATAAAAATAAATCATTCATTGCTATTAAGTTAAACTTATTCAAATAATGGTAAAAATAAAATCTTGTCGCTAACTTTGACACAGGGTATTTATGACACGTTTGTGTCTGTAAACACTGAAATCAATTTGGGCATAAAAGACCTAAACGAAGAACACTAAAAAGAATTAGAGTTGCTGAAAAAATCGTGTAATGACAACCCTAGAGATTTTACCACCAATTCAAGAACAATTAATACTTCAAAAAAACAATGACACTTTTATTGAAAAGATTTTGGAGCTTAAGGGCAATATTCACATAATTGAATGAATTCTGAAATGATATCATGACGGTTAAAATTGATTTAAAAAACTGTTCCGTTGGGGAAAAAGCGCAATATTCTAGAGTTCCTGTGATTTTTTATTAATTTTAGGACTATCGGCAAATAGAAACAATAATGACTTACAGCAAACCATTGGCTAATCGACTGAGAGAAGTAATTTTGCATGGCACATGGATTGCCAATACTAACTTCAGAGCTCAGTTAGAATCATTGGACTGGCAAGTTGCTACAACATCATTGGCGCCTTTGAACAACATCGCGTTATTGGCTCAGCATACGCACTATTACATTCAGGGCATTAAAAATGCACTCAATCTGGGTGTCCTAGGTTTGAGTGACGCCCAAAGTTTCACTTTTCCAAAAATCCAGTCAGAGGCTGACTGGAAGTCTTTTCTAGAGATGTTTTGGAGCGACACCGAACAGTTAGCTAATCAAATTGAGTCCATGTCCGACGAAGTATTGAATCAATCGTTTATTGATGAAAAATACGGCAATTTCCTCCGTAATTTTGATGCCCTAATAGAACACAGCTACTACCACTTAGGCCAGATTGTACTGATAAAAAAAATGATCTTAAACACATCAAAAAGTAAAACATGACGACCTAACCAACTGAATTTAAAACCCCAAAACCACCTCTTATGAAAAACCTGCTTACCAAATCCCCGCTATATCTGGCAATTACCCTCATGCTGAGTTGCAGCAAATCTGGTCAAGATACATTTTTTGTCGAGGCCCATATCGCAGGACTCCAAGATACTGAGATATTGATCTTGCGTTACGATGAGGGAGTGCAAATCGACACCATTCATTCTGTTGGTGGAAAATTCTCCTTTAGCGGTTCAGTGGCTAATCCAATGCAAGTTCAATTTTTGGCTCAGGTCGACACGACTTTTCAAAAATTAGCTGATTTTATATTAGAAAACTCAAACATCACAGTTGAAGGCAGTCTGTTTAATTTAAACGACATAAAAATATCTGGATCTCAATTGGATAAAATATTAAAAGCTTACCTAGATAAAGACCAGATTCTTGAAAATAAATGGGACTCCATTAAGATAATTTACGATGATTTTAAGAAAATTAATGACTCCGCAAACATTAAGAAATATGCAGATCAATTGGACAAAATTTTACGCGAAGATCGTGTCAATTTGTTGAAATCCTATGTTTTGGAATATTACAACGAAACAGCAGGCGCTTTGATTCCCAATTTTTGCTCTATTGGAGATATTCTCTCCGCTCATGATTATTTGGAAATGTACCATATTCTTTCTGCCGACACCAAGCAGTCATATTACGGACAAATGATTAAACTCAAATCAGAACCTTAACATTAAGCGCATTAACAGTGACTTCAAAGGTCGAAAATAGAAGCTGAATGTAACAAATTTTGGGTATTGGCGTCCTATGTAAAAACCAATCCCAAATGCGCCTGACCTACTTTCTTATCGGCTTATCCCTATCTTTTTTCCCGAACGCCCAAAACGCACTGCCAACTTTCGACGGCGAAGTGTCGGCAACCGAATGGCAAAATGCCGAGCGTTTTGAAATCAAATACGAGATTGACCCTGGCAACAACATACCCTCGCCATACCTTACAGAGGCCTACGTTACTCACTCTAAAACAGATTTGTATGTCGGTTTTATCGCGTATGCCGATATGAAAAATCTGCGCTCCTCGATCCGAAACCGCGATGAGGGCTATCAAGACGACAACGTGCTGTTTGGTATTGATACCTATGGAGATGGTCGCTACATGGTGGCTATAGGATCTAATCCCGAAGGCAATCAATTGGATTTGAAATTTCTATCCACTGGTCAAGATGACATTTCTTACGATGTCACTTTTGAATCAAAAGCCAGCAAGCATGACGACAGCTATCATGTAGAATTAAAAATTCCTTTTTCGGTCTTGCAATTCAAAAATGAGCCTGACATGACTTGGAAAGTGTTACTATACAGATCAACCTATACCGAATCCAATCGCAGTCAAAATTTGAATTTCCCAATTGACTTAAACAATCCATGTTTACCTTGTCAAACTCCTGCTGCTATCACCTTAAAAAATATAGAATCTAAAAACAGGGTAAGCCTTTTACCTTATGTTTATACGGGGCTTTCGGGTCAAGAAAATGATGACACATTTACATATGGCAAACCACAAGGCACTGTGGGATTAAGTGGTTTGTTTGACATCAATAACACCACCTCATTGGAATATGCCATCAATCCAGATTTCTCACAGGTTGAGGCTGATGTTTCTCAAATTACCGCCAACAATACTTTTGCGATATTTTTCCAAGAGCGTCGCCCCTATTTTAATGAGGGGAATGACATTATCGACACCAATTTGAATACCGTTTATACCCGAGCCATCAACAAACCACTATTGTCATCCAAAGTAATCGGTCAAGGTAAAAACCAACGCATCTATTGGCTCACTGCCTATGACGAAGAATCGCCCTATTTAATCGCTGGAGAAAACCGGTCTTATTTTGGAGCTGGCACGGCGGCCTATTCCAATATTTTAAGATATCAAAGGAATTATAATCAAGGCAGCAATTTTGGGTTTCTTTCAACCAACCGATTTTTTAAAGATGGCGGCTATGGGCATACCATGGGTGTTGATGGTTTGTTGCGATTCAAAAAATCTTATACGATCAGTCTGGAATACAATCGCAGTATCGTGCGCGAACCTCAGGCCGATTGGATAGAAGATCAAGATCAAATCGGTGCTTTCACAACCAATCTTGACGGTGAAAAACTACATGGAGATGCGCTTTATTTATCCTTGAGTAGAAATACCAAAAATTGGAATTCCAGCATTGATTATCAGCAATATTCTCCTCATTATCAAACGCCATTAGGGTTTGTAACACAAAACAGCGTCAAAACCCTCGAAGCTTTTCAAGGCTACCAACATTTTTTTAAAGAAGATGCTTTTTTTAAACAATTAAATTTAGGACTAGGAAGTGAAATCACTTACAACTACCACAATCTAAGAAAGTATCTCGATTTTGGCTTCAACGTCTATTACCAATTGGCCATTAATGTGGAGGGACGATTTAGTCACTATCACGTTTACAACCAAGAGTTTGAAGGTTTTAATGCCAAAAGTATGGATATCTTTAACGCTTATTTAGGGTATAATCCTTCAGAATTGATTCGCTTGAGTGTTTTTACCAATTTTGGCGAATCACTGTATTATGACACCGATAATCCTGCTGTAGGTAATAAGTTTTTTATTGGTTCATCGAATACCTTCCAAATCACACCGCAACTGACTTTTAGCTCTAGCTTACGCTACTCTCAATTGAAAAACAAGACTGATGAAAGCCTCTATTTTTCGGGCTATATTGCACGATCAGTAGTCAATTATCAATTTAACAACGAACTGTCATTCAGAGTTATTGGAGAATTTGATAATTTCAGTAATACCTTTTTCTATCAGCCTTTGCTCAAATGGAATCCCAATCCGTTTACTATATTTTATATCGGTGGAACAAATGGTTATTCCGAGCTTAATAACAGCAACAGATTTGATTTAGAAAACAGCCAATTGTATTGTAAATTCCAATACCAAATAGATATCTAGAATATTCCTAAACCCAATGGGAAAAGAGACTCTTTGAGTCATTCACAGTTTGATCAACTCTAAATAAAATCTATCGATTGAACTGGCTCAATTTGATTAGCTTTGCCAAAATCCTATGATGAACTACATCTCTGTTGAGAACATCTCCAAATCTTACGGCGAGCTCACGCTTTTCGAAAATTTATCATTCGGCATTAATAAAGGACAAAAAATAGCGCTTATTGCCAAAAATGGTGCCGGCAAAACCTCAATTCTAAATATCATTGCGGGGCTTGATTCACCAAACCAAGGTCAAATTTCCAGTCGTAAGGATTTATTTATGGTTTATCTGTCTCAGGACGACAATTTTGAGGATCAATTGACTGTGGAAGAAACCGTATTCAAGTCTGACAATCCCATTGTTAAAGTCATAGAAGTCTATAACAAGGCGCTGGGTCATCCTGACGACGAAATAGCCTATCAGAAGGCTTTCGAAAAAATGGAGCAATACAACGCATGGGATTTTGAAACACAGTACAGTCAGATTTTATCCAAGCTTAAACTGGACGACCTCAACCAAAAGGTGGGTCAACTTTCGGGAGGACAAAGAAAGCGATTAGCCTTGGCTGTGACTTTGATCAACAAACCCGATTTGTTGATTTTAGATGAGCCTACCAACCATCTCGATTTGGACATGATTGAATGGTTAGAAAACTATTTTAAAAAGGAAAATATTACCCTATTTATGGTGACCCACGACCGTTATTTTTTGGAGCGGGTTTGCAACGAAATTTTAGAATTGGACGAAGGTGAAATCTTTAGCTATAAAGGGAATTATTCCTATTACCTTCAAAAAAAGGAAGAACGGTTGCAACAAGAGCAGGCGTCCTTAGGTAAAGCCAAACTGTTATTTAAAAAAGAACTCGATTGGATGAGACGGCAACCTAAAGCCCGAACGACCAAATCTAAATCGAGGATAGATGATTTTTTTAAAATCAAAGAAGAAGCTCAAAAACGTCGCCATGACCATAAGGTTCAGTTAGAAATTGTTATGGAGCGTATGGGGTCCAAAATTTTAGAAATTCACAACGCCTCCAAAGGCTTTGACAACCTCACCATTCTAGATAAGTTTGAGTATTTCTTTAAAAAAGGCGAACGTATAGGAATCATTGGTAAAAATGGGACAGGCAAGACGACATTCTTAAATATGTTGACTCAAGAATTACCCGTGGATAGCGGGAAAATTATTGTTGGCGACACCATCAAGTTTGGCTATTTCACCCAGAGCGGCATTCAAGTTAAAGAGGGACAAAAAGTGATTGATGTAATCAAGGAATTTGGTGAGTACATTCCCCTGAGCAAAGGTCGCAGTATTTCGGCAGGGCAATTGCTCGAAAAGTTTTTATTCAGCCGCAAACGACAATACGACTTTGTGGAGAAATTGAGTGGTGGTGAACGAAAAAGACTATTTCTCTGTACCGTACTTATTCAAAATCCCAATTTTCTTATCCTCGATGAGCCTACCAATGACCTCGACATTGCCACCCTCACCGTGTTGGAGGACTTTTTGTTAGATTTTCCTGGCTGTTTGCTGGTGGTGTCTCACGACCGGTATTTTATGGACAAAATTGTAGACCATTTGTTCGTATTTAGAGGTGAAGGCGTGATTGAAGATTTTCCCGGAAACTACTCTGATTTTAGGATTTATGACGATTCTAAACCTGTAGAAAGCACTACCGAATCCAAATCAAAAGTGGAGATCGCAAAAACAAAAGATCAACCCAAAATATCCTACCAAGAAAAAAAGGAATTTGAATCCATTGAAAAAGACATGACCAAACTAGAGCTAAAAAAAGCCGAATTGGAAAGCTTGTTTGTGGAACAAAAAGTGGCAGCAGAGGATATGCACACCCTATCGCTGGAACTTCAAGACCTCAACAATCGTCTTGCAGAACACGAGGAACGCTGGCTGGAGCTGTCGATGAAAATGGAATAGACAAACGAACAATCTTGGTTTGAAGTTCAATTTATTTTTATTTTGGGCCATCAAAGTCTATTTTTTACATTCTAAAATAAATACTGGCATCATTCTCTAATACACCGGGGTAACTAAAACAAACCCTCATCTCAGCGAGTCTTTAATGAAAGAGTCATCTCATAACATCATGATGCGTTGAAATCGTTTGTTATAATTCCATGTAATCGATACATCTATTTAAAATTAATTGAAGATCTCCTAAATTGAATTTGTTTTGTTATTTTGTACACTAATTAAATCTGCTTTTAGGCATTGTTTCATCTATAAACTAGCTCATTTTGTTCACATTTTTATCTTCAGAATATCTGTCATCTCTTTTTAATGAATCCGAGACCATAATTATCTTTCTATCCATAATTGCGGTGACCATCATATTGTCAGAATTATTTAAGCGCAAAATCCAGCGAAAACTAGACGCTCAAAAAGAGCGCAGTGCGCATCATTTAACCCAAAAAGCTTTTATCAAACATTTGGCTGTGGCCTTGATCCGATTTATTGGCTTGGGCTTGGCCTTAACATCTCTTCCTATCGGTGATAAACTTGTTTCTTCAATCGTTGGTGGTTTTGGAATATCTTCAATAATTATTGGTTTCGCATCTCAAAAGATTTTAGGTAACTTTTTTAGCGGAATTATCCTAATTCTTAAATCTCCCTACAAAATTGATGATGTCATTGTAATTCAAGGCACAAAAGGAACGGTGATTGAAGTTAATTTGTATGACACCATTTTGGAAGACGAAAGTCAAAACAAAATCATCGTGCCTAATAGTCTGATTGCAGGTACTATTATTAACGTCCACGCCAATGATGTCTAGCTCTTTCAAATGTTTAATATCGCAATAGAAATGAAAAATAAATTGTGTTTTCTGACTGTAGCAATTGCTGTTTGCTTTTCTATTTCAACTCGTGGGCAAGATTTAAGCATCAATATGGGAACTGATTTTCCTTATCAATTTTATGCTGGCGTGACCTATGAAACGGATATGGCAGCTATCAGTGCACGGAGTGGGCTATTGGTTGAGCCTTACTCAAGTATTGTAATCGATGTTGTCGAAATGCTAGGTGTTAGAGAAGTTTACATAGCATTATTAGATCAAACCTATGATTCTGGATGGATGAATAGTATTGGTGGTTATTATAAATTTGGAGATGAAAACCAGTGGTATTTAGGTCCTGAAATCAGAGTAGATCATTTAAAGGCCTCTAAGGTGCAAGAAAGTTTATTGTTTGATATTATTGGGCTAAATCTTGACCTAGGCAACTTCTTTACAAGACAATACGAATTAGGATTAACGCTTTATGGCATTGGTTTACGAGGGGGAAGAAAATTCTATTTAGACGAAAACAAGAAACACAGCCTGCGACCAGAAATATCCATGTACAAATACGTAAGGTCTCATTCTGTTTTATCTCGTAATGGTGTAAAACCAACAGAACTAAATAGCATTTTGAATAATTTACTTTGGGAAGATGTATTTAAAAACTATGGATACGTGGGAGGTATTGGTATTTTGTATGCCTACAGGTTTTAGGGACTATATGTGTCTCATTCCATTCATATCACAACAATGAGACCTAACGCTTGAATCACAGCAGTATAAGAGTCTATTTTTAGTCACAGAATACTCTTGTTTTTTTATCCCGCGAAGGTGATACAATTTAAAAAACGCTTTTTCTTATGCTGAACGATAATACACCCTGGAATTTTAGATCGTTTTTTAGGAGATCCTGAAAACAAAACCATTTGTAGCGCGGACCCAATACTTCATGGCAGTTTAAGGAGTTTCCTTGTGAGGTTTGAATCGAGACGAATTTTCCACCCCATTGATTCCATTTATCTGTCGAAAACGCTTAATTTTGAACAAAAGACAAAAGATGTTAAAAGCAGGTGTAATCGGTGCAGGACATTTGGGTAAAATCCATTTAAAGCTCCTCCAAGCTTCTAAGAAATACGAATTGATTGGTTTTTTTGAAAACGACCGCGCTACAGCTCAGTCCGTTGAAAAAGAATTTGGCTATCAAAAATTCGAGAGTTACGAGACCCTACTAGACCAAATTGACGTCATAGACATCGTAACCCCTACAATGAACCATTTTGATTGTGCTAAAATGGCCATTGAAAGAGGCAAGCACGTTTTTATTGAAAAACCCATTACCAATACTGTAGAAGAAGCCCAAATATTGATGGCCTTAGCCGAGAAGAACAATGTCCAAGGTCAAGTTGGTCATGTAGAAAGATTCAACCCTGCATTTACTGCTGTTCAACATATGCTGTCTAGTCCCATGTTTATCGAAACTCATAGACTGGCCGAATTCAATCCTCGTGGTACTGATGTTCCCGTTGTTTTGGATTTAATGATTCACGATATTGATATCATTCTAAAGGTTGTCGGCTCGAAGGTAGTTGATATTAGCGCTAGCGGCGTTTCTGTCATCAGCGCGTCACCCGATATTGCCAATGCCCGATTAGTCTTTGAAAACGGCTGTGTCGCCAATCTCACGGCAAGTCGAATTTCGCTCAAAAACATGAGAAAGAGTCGGTTTTTCCAAAAGGATGCGTATATCTCGGTGGACTTTTTGGAAAAGAGCAGTGAGGTTGTTCAAATGGAAACCTTAAATGGAGAGGCTGGTGACTTTGATATGATCTTGGAAAATGCAGAAGGCATTAAAAAACGCATTCTTTTCGAAAGACCAGAAGTGGCTTCCAATAACGCCATCCTAGACGAATTAAATTCTTTTGCCGATGCTATCAACAACAATGCTACACCAGTAGTGAGTTTAAGCGACGGTACAGAAGCCCTTCGTGTCGCACGTGAAATTATCAAATGTTTTAAAACAGAATTATGAAAAAAGTAGCAGTAATTGGCTCAGGAACAATGGGCAACGGCATTGCCCATACCTTTGCTCAAAACGATTTTAAAGTGCACCTGATTGATCTCAACGCAGATGCCTTAAAAAGAGGTTTGGAAACTATTGATAGAAATCTGGGAAGGCTTTGTGATAAAGGCCTAATTGATAGTGAAAAAAAAGTTCAAACTCTTAACAATATTAAAACCTTTACCAACCTTCAAGAAGGTGTTCAGGGCGCAGAATTGGTGGTAGAAGCAGCATCCGAAAATCAAAGTTTGAAATTAAAAATATTCGAAGATCTGGATAAATTTTGCGACCCCGATACCATCTTGGCAAGTAATACTTCATCAATTCCAATCACCCAATTAGCTGGGGTAACTCAAAGACCAGATAAGGTTATTGGCATGCATTTTATGAACCCTGTGCCAATAATGGTTTTAGTAGAAATCATTCGTGGTTATAACACCAGCGATATAGTGGCCAATACCATCGAAAGTATTTCTAAGCAACTAGGAAAAACACCTGTTGTGGTTAACGATTATCCCGGTTTTATTGCGAATCGAATTTTGATGCCAATGATTAATGAAGCTATCGAAAGTCTATACCACGGTGTCGCCGATGTATTGGCAATTGATACGGTGATGAAATTAGGAATGGCCCACCCCATGGGTCCGCTGCAACTAGCCGATTTCATAGGTCTGGACGTTTGCCTATCTATTTTAAATGTGATGCACGATGGGTTTAAAAACCCCAAATATGCAGCTTGCCCATTACTAGTCAATATGGTTCGGGCTGGCAAACTAGGGGTCAAATCGGGAGAAGGATTTTACGATTACAGCACCAGTAGGAGGGCAGAAGTTGTTGCTTCACAATTTTTAAAATAGGCAGATAGGCATGGCTCAAATATTGCCGTTTCGCGCTTTAAGACCAGCACCTGACACCTCTGCTGAAGTAGCGTCTGAGAGTTATGACAGCTATGACCCCAAAATACGCGACAAGCTTATCAATGGTGATAGTGTTTCCTTTTTGAAAATTATTGGTGGTGCTTATAAAACCTATCCCAAATATCCAAAATCGCGCTACAAGGCCGTAAGAAAAGCATTTGAAAGGGCGAAAGCAAAAAAAGTGCTGATTCAAGATCCAATAAACGCCCTTTATCTCTGCAATATCGAGACCGTTTTTGGCAATAGTTACCTCGGAATTACAGCCTGTTTACCTGTATCGGAGTATAACAATAACATTATCAAAAAACATGAGGACACCCTTACTGCAAGAGAGTCGGTATTTGAAGCTTATCTGGATGTGGTCAATTTCAATGCCGAACCGGTATTGATAAGTTATCCAGATAACCAAACTTTAAACGGACTGCTAAACAACTTCACTGAAACGAAACCTGTGGATCAGTTCGAATGCGCAAATGGAAACCATCATAAAATTTGGGCTATCACGGAGCCAGACAGCGTCAAAGCGATTCAAGCCTGTTTCGCAAGTATTCCCCACTTCTATATCGCCGACGGACACCACCGGGCAGCCTCTTCGAGTAGACTTGCAGCCATGAGAAATGATTGTGCCAGTCAACAATTTTTGAGCTTTTTAATTCCTGAATCTCAGCTGCATATTTTAGAATTTAACCGTTTTATTACTGACTTAAACGGTCATTCGGACTCAGAATTTCTCGAACTTCTTGCATCTTCCTTTGATATTAAACCTTTAGGTGAAACATTCTGTTTGCCAAAAGAAGCCCATGTATTTACGCTCTATTTAAAAGAACAATGTTATGAACTTAAAGTGAAAAATAAATATTTTACGGGAAGTCCTAATCCTTTGGAAAAATTAGACGTGTATATTTTGAATACCTTAGTTTTTGAACCCCTGTTGAACATAACTGATCTCAAATCAGATATTCGCGCGCAATTCGCTCCTGGCAACCATTCGGCGCACCTGCTTCAAGGCAAAGTGGATCGGGGTGAGTACAAAGCCCTTTTTGGGTTATATCCTATTGCTGCAGAAGAAATACGTAAAGTAGCCGACCAAGATTTGACTTTACCGCCAAAAAGCACATATATCTTACCAAAATTATTAAGTGGCTTACTCATATACGAATTGTCATGAATATAGCAACCAACATCCAAAAAATTGAGGCCAGTCTTCCTCCAGAAGTAGAATTGATCGCTGTATCCAAGACCAAACCCATCGAAGCCATTGAACAGGCGTATCAGGCGGGTCAGCGTCATTTCGGGGAGAATAAGGTTCAGGAAATGGTGCAAAAACAAGAGCTACTGCATTCAGATATCAAATGGCACATGATTGGTCACTTGCAACGAAACAAGGTCAAATATATGGCCTCATTTGTGCATTTGATTCATGGCGTTGACAACTTGCCATTGTTAAAAGAAATAAACAAGCAGGGGCTGAAACACAACAGGACAATCGATTGTTTGCTTCAAATCAAAATTGCCCAAGAGGAAACAAAATTTGGATTGGACCCCGACCTAGCGCAAGACATTTTGCGTTCCGACGAATACGCAGATTTGACGCATGTATGCATTGTTGGCGTCATGGGTATGGCTTCATTTACTACTGATCAAAGTCAAGTTAAAAAAGAATTTGACCTCTTGAAATCGACTTTTGACTTATTTCAGACATATGACATTAATATCCAAATCCTTTCGATGGGCATGAGTGACGATTACCCGCTGGCCGTTGAATGCGGCAGTACTATGGTCAGGGTTGGAAGTAAAATATTTGGGGAACGCAACTAAAAATCAGATTATATATTCAATAATTGACATAGAGACCACAGGTGGCAAATACAATGAAGAAGGTGTTACCGAAATAGCTATCTACAAGTTTGACGGCCATGAAGTGGTGGATCAGTTTATCAGTTTGGTCAACCCCGAAAAACCCATTCAACCCTTCGTGGTAAATTTGACTGGGATTAATTCAAATATGCTTAGAAATGCTCCCAAGTTTTATGAGATAGCCAAACGAATTATCGAAATAACAACAGACACCATTGTAGTGGCGCATAATGCCAGTTTTGATTATCGCATCCTTCAAATGGAATTTGACAGGCTTGGTTACAGCTTTGAACGGCAAACGTTGTGTACAGTAGAATTGTCTAAAAAACTCATTCCCGAGCAGGACTCCTACAGTCTCGGAAAATTGTCTAGAAGTTTGGGTATTGCAGTAAGCGATCGACATAGGGCTTCCGGTGATGCTCAAGCCACTGTAAAGTTGTTTAAAATGCTTCTCGCTAAAGACAAAACCAAATCCATTATTACTGCCGCTATAAAACTCAGTCCTCGACATCAAATGGAACCAAAACTTCTAGATCTTTTGGCGCCATTACCTTCTGAAACAGGAGTTTATTACATTCATAATGCAGATGGAGATATCATTTACATCGGAAAAAGCAAAAACATCAAAAAAAGAGTCAATCAGCACTTTATTGGAACTGAAGTTAAAAGTAAAAAGATTCAGCTTCAAGTCGCTGATGTTAGCTTTGAAACTACTGGTAGTGAACTCGTGGCCTTGCTCAAAGAAAGCGAAGAGATTAAGACCAATAAGCCGCCGTTAAATCGCGCACTACGACGATCAATATTTACCCATGGCCTATTCAGTTTTGAGGACGAAATGGGCTATGTCAATTTTCAAATCAAAAGTTTAAAAAACAATCCTGACCCAATCGCCACCTTTGGCAATATTTTCCAAGGGAGAAAGTACTTGATGGCTATGACAGAAAAACACCAACTGTGCCAAAAATTAACTGGACTGTACCCATCAAAAACTAATTGTTTCAGCTATACGATCAAACAGTGTTTTGGCGCATGCCTGGGTGAGGAATCGGCAGGCACCTATAATGCCCGAGCCCAATCGGTCATCGACAAGATGCGTATGGACAACAAGAACATATTAATTATTGATAGAGGAAGAGCGGTTGATGAACGCAGTGTGATTTGGGTTGAAAACGGCAGCTTCAGAGGCATGGGTTTCTTTGACCTTAATTTTCAAATCAATAATCCTGATGTTCTTCGGACCGTGGTTACTCCAATGAGCGCTAATCGTGATGCTTCCAGAATTATTCAGAGCTTTCTCAGAAGGAAAAAATATTTAAAAATTATCAATTTGGAGGAGAGATAATAGGTTCTTATTCTTTTATTACCTTTGAGACATGGATCAACCAGCGCCTTTGAAATCTTGGCAAATTAAGCTTCATGAAATAATCTATGAAGCCGACACCCCAGCTGGAAAGCGATTTGATATTTTTCTTCTGTTCGTTATACTGACCAGTATATTGGTTGTAATGCTTGAGAGCGTTACTCCTATTGACCAAACCTATGGTAAAATTCTGCATATTTCAGAATGGATCATTACCATCTTATTTTCCCTTGAGTATATCGCCCGAATCGTTTGTGTGCGCCAACCTTGGCGCTATATATTTAGTTTTTACGGCATTATTGATTTTCTGTCGACCATTCCCCTGTATTTATCAACTTTTTTGGTGGGGTCGCAAACCCTTATCACTTTTAGGGCCTTGCGTTTATTGAGGGTCTTTAGAATTTTAAAACTTGGTCGTTTCATTGGAGAGTCGAACAATTTTATTGAGGCGTTGAAAGCTAGTAAAGCAAAAATTGCGGTATTTCTGTCGTTTGTTTTAATACTTTGCGTTGTATTGGGGACGCTCATGTATCTCATTGAGGGCGGTGCTGGCAGTGGATTCTCAAGCATTCCTAGGTCTGTTTATTGGGCTATTGTTACATTAACAACCGTTGGATATGGCGATATTGCACCAGTGACCGCATTGGGACAGTCGATTGCCGCTGTTATAATGATTCTCGGCTATGGAATTATTGCCATTCCTACAGGTATTGTGAGTTCCGAAATAACAAAAACAAACCGAAAGCCCGTGCAGACCAATACCCAGGCCTGCTCCAACTGCGCCGCATCAAAACATGACGACGACGCCACCTATTGCAATAAATGTGGATTTTCACTCCATCATGACTAAAGAACTCGTTGTTGTTGTAGGGCCTACAGCTATCGGAAAAACAAGGCTCGCCATAGCATTGGCTCAACGCTTAAAGACCAGTATTATTTCTGCCGATTCTAGGCAATTTTTCAAAGAAATGTCAATTGGCACTGCAGTTCCCTCTAAAAAAGAATTAGAGGCCGCGCCCCATTACTTCATTCAACACAAAAGTATTCACGAATCTTACAGTGTTGGTGATTTTGAAAAAGAGGGATTAAATCGGATTGATGAATTGTTTAAAACAAAGGATAAAGTCATTTTAGTAGGTGGTTCTGGACTTTATATCAAAGCCATCGTGGCAGGTTTAGATGCTATTCCTGATGTCGATCCTTCGATTCGAAAAGAACTCAACAATACATTGGCAGTCAATGGTTTGGACTCATTAGTGCAGCAACTTAAAGCGTGTGATCCTGGCATTATTGGATCGATTGATCCTCAGAATCCAAGGCGTGTCATCAGGGCTTTAGAAGTTGTTTTGAGCACTGGACAGTCGCTCTCCACTTTTCAGAACAAACCAAAAAATCCCAGACCATTTAATATCAGAGTTATTGGCTTAAAAGCCAATCGGGACGAGCTTTACCAGCGAATCGAATCTAGAGTGGATCGGATGATATCTGATGGATTGGTAGACGAGGTAAAAGGTCTTTGCGATTACAAGCACCTCAATGCGCTTCAGACAGTGGGATACCGGGAGTTATTCGATTATTTCATGGGAAAAAAATCGCTTGAAGAAGCCATTCTACAAATCAAACAAAACAGTAGACGATTTGCAAAACGTCAAATGACCTGGTTCGGCAATCAATTGACAGTCAATTGGTATGATTACAAAACACCAGAAAAAGAAATATTTGACAACTTGTTCCGATAGACCTAATTATTGATCACCAAACGAAACCCCTCGCCATGAATATTTAATATTTCTACCTTAGGGTCCAATTTTAAATATTTTCGGATTTTGGCAATATAAACATCCATACTTCGGGATGTAAAATAGTTGTCATCCCTCCAAATTTTGGTTAAAGCCAATTCACGAGGCATCAAATCGTTTTCGTAAATGGCTAGAAGTCGCAGTAATTCATTTTCTTTAGGAGACAGTTTGATAGGATCTTCATCTTTATAAACCAGAAAACGCAGTTTGGAATTAAGTTTAAAATCTCCAATGTTGAATTCAAATTTTTTACTATCCGCCAATGAGTCGGTGCTTTTGCGCTGCAAAATAGCTTTGATTTTCATCAAAAGAACATCACTGTCGAAAGGCTTGTTCAAATAGTCATCGGCACCCACCTTATATCCTTTCAAGACATCTTCTTTCATGGTCTTGGCCGTTAAAAAGATAATTGGTATTTCCGTGGATTTTTCACGTATTTCTTTTGCCAAAGTAAAGCCGTCCTTGTAGGGCATCATCACATCAAGTATACAAAGATCAACGTCATTTCTTTTAAATTTTTCAAAGCCCTCGAGTCCATTTTTAGCCAATACAACCTCAAATCCATTCAATGAAAGAAAATCTTTCAATACGGATCCAAAGTTAAAATCATCCTCTGCTAATAATATCTTTTTAGTTGATTCCTCCATGTTTTTTTTATGAAATAATAGGTAGTTTAATTGTAAAGGTACTCCCTTTGCCCTTTTCGCTATCAACATTTATGCCACCTTGATGATCTAGGACTATACTTTTTACATAAGCCAACCCAAGTCCTTGTCCTTTGACATTATGAACGTCACCTGTATGCACTCTAAAGAATTTTTCAAATATTTGCTTTTGGTCTGCCTTTGTCATTCCTTGACCTTTGTCACTAATGCTAGTTACAATAATATTTCCCACTAATTCCGTTCGTACTTTAATCTCTGGAGCATCGTCGGAATACTTTATTGCATTGTCCAAAATATTAACAATAACATTAGTCATGTGCATATCACTGGCTAAAATTGTAGATTTTGGAGCATTGAGTTCGGTAGTGATTTTACCGTTACGTTCAGCTAATATCAGCTCAATGTGAGCAATGGCATCTTGAATCAAATCATGTAATTTGACTCTTTCTTTGGTCAGATTCAAATCGTTCTTTTCCAATTGAGAAATTCTCAATACGTTTTCCACTTGAGCGTGCATGCGCTTGTTTTCATCTCTGATCATTTTTAGGTATCGTGAAACCTGTGATTGATTGTCGATGACTTTCGGGTTTTTTATGGCGTCTAAGGCCAGGCCAATGGTGGCGATAGGCGTTTTCAACTCATGGGTCATATTGTTGATGAAGTCTGTTTTGATTTGAGATATTTTGCGCTGCTTAATCAATTGATTGATAGTGCTGCCATAGGCCAAGATAATAATTGAGGTAAAAACAATGGATAGTATGGTAATACCTAAAATTGTTGAGAAAACAAATCTCACTCTATTGGGGAAACTCACATAAAGTGTAAAGTCGCTTAAACCATCGTTGTCAAGAAACATGGGAGAGCCGTAAACTGTTTGTTGATCAAACTCAAAGTTGTCAGACTGAATTGAAGTCGCCATATCATTTTCAAAAACGGCAAATTCAAAAGCAATATCTATATCGTCATTATTCAGAGCATTTCCCAACAAGGTTTTGATATCCCCTTCCTTTACCCGTCGATGTATAGGGTTGATCTTAGCCAAATCTCTATAGCTGGTTTCAAACATCACTTGCTCACTTCGCGAAGCCTGCTCCATTTGCAACAAGACACTTTCGGGAGTGACTTTAGATTTTTCGGCATCGGTCAAACTCTCAAAACGCTTCATCTCTCTTTCATTTCTCAATTGAGTAACATAAATACTATCGAAAGAATAGTCGAGGAATGACGGTATTCTAAAATTTTCTTCCATCACACCATTGCGGTATATCCGGGTTATTTTAGCGTCCGATTCGTCTTGAAAAACATACATATTTCTCAATGTGGTAGTATCCATCACAATACCACTATTTTTCAAAACCTGTATGCTCCAGTAAAAATTTCTGTACTCTCGGTCTTCGAGTGTTTTAGCAGAAAAGGCCAGTGCTTTTTTCACCTTAAACGAAAAACGTTCCTGCTCACTATTGTAGGAGTCCATGATGAAGTAGGCCTGAATGGAAATGATACCCACCAGGGAGAAGCTCATCAAAACTAAGGTAAAAATGAAAAAGCGTTTTTTCATGCGATAAAATTATTCATTTCCATAGGCCTAAGGTAACATTTAACCAATCCTTAACGGATTTAAGCAAAAGCATTAGATTGATAACGTCCCATCAATTTTTGGTGTAAAATTAAAACTTGATTTTTGGTATCCTCAAGAGTCAAGTTATTTATCACAAAATCGGCCAGAGGTTTTGTCTCTGATTCATCCCATTGGTTATTGACAATGGCCCTGAATCTTTCCTCAGTCATGCCATCACGCAACAGACACCGTTCCAATCTAAGCTCAAATGGCGCTGTGACCAAAATGACCTTGTCACATTGATGATGCAAACCATGCTCGAATAAAATGGCTGATTCTTTGATGACATACGGAAAATCTTGTTCTCTAAACCATCCTAGGAATGACTTCGCAACAGCTTGGTGCACCAATTGATTTAATTGGGCTAATAACATTTTATTTGAAAACACCTGATCGGCGAGAAATGACCTGTTCAATTGATCATTCAAATAAGCCTTTTCACCAAAAATATTTTTTATCGCCCGAACCAATAGAGCGTCGCTCTGCATCAAAGACTTACCCACTTCATCAGCTATAAATATCGGTACACCGAGTGGCTTAAACATCTCGGCCACCGTTGTCTTCCCTGAGCCAATACCGCCCGTGAGTCCTACGATTTTCTTCATTCTGCCTCCACTATAAATTCCACCCTACTTAGTCCTAATTTAACATTCCTAACAGCCTCGGGCCATTTGGTAATTTCAGGCTTTAGGTAGCCTCTATCGACACTTAAACTGTCAAACCTACACAACACCGTAAAGTCCTCACTAATTATGGATGGGAACTGTGCTAAACTGGTATAGAAGACAACCTCTGTCGATTTTGGAAAATGTTTAATTTGCGTATTCAACCCTTCAAATTGAAGTGAAATCGGAACCTCGATACTCCCTTCAGAAAACTTCTCGGCATTCACCTTGAGTATGGCTTCATCAAGGTCGAGCTTAATTGAAGAGTTGGCAGGTATTTCTAAAGCAATTCTCTCTTCAAAATTAGCATTGATTTGATCTTTATCGAACTGCACTGTTTGAACAGATTGAATCCCCTTAAGGGCTTCGGAAGGACCTACAACGGTAACGGAATCAGGATTGAGTATGGGTTTGTCAAAACTATCATAGCCAGCAGCAAAGGTCAGACTAGCTTTAAGTTCAATGGGGACTTTTTTTTGATTGAACTGGTCGTAATTGATGTAGAAAGGCTCACTGGAAGATGTATCCCAATTGACATCCTTATCGAGTTGTGATCTAATGAGGTACGAGTGTTTGGATGGTATCCAAACATAAAATGAGTCAGCGCGCGTTAAGTTATCCACCGCAAGAGACATTCTTGGTGGCATTAAAGCATACCGCAACCAATTAAAGCCATAGGTTGTTACAGTCAAGTTCATCTCAACAGGACTGTCAGTAGTCAATACCTTATCTATAGGAAGACCCAAAATCTCCACCGCAACGACGAGATTATTCGTGTAATACTTTGATAATTTATTGAGTGAAGCGACTGCAAACACCAAAAGAAAGCAAATAATAAATACCTTGAATCGCCCCTCTTTAGCCTCTTTAAATTTATTTACAATCCACTGTTTCATGATGGTAGTTTAAAAAATTGATTGGGAAACAATTCCTCAACATTTTTTCTTGAAATCGTTAAGCTGATGGTATTGATCAGAAAGCCTATACCGTAACCTAAAAACTGAATGTTGGCAGCAAAAAGGGCCATGAGAGCAATGGACAAACTTTTAGTAGTTATAGTGGCGCTAATTAGTATGGCCAATTGATAAACCCCGAAGACAAAAGTCAATTGCCAAAACCCAAAATACATAAGAACAGCTGCGGCAGGAATGCCAAGTAAATATAAACTGGGCAGCCAATAAGTAAAACGTATCGATTCGGGATGCCATGAGTTTAAAATGGGCCTTACCTTGCCAAAGCTATTGACTTGTTTAAAAAATTTAGACCATGAAATGCGTCTTTTGTGAAAAACAAAAGCCTTTGGAAAAAGAGCCGTTTCAAAGCCAAGTTTTCTTAACCTTAAAACAAGGTCTGGATCTTCTCCAGGATGGATCTGACCAAATCCACCGCTCAACTCAAATGCCTTTCTGGATAACCCCATATTAAAACTGCGAGGTTGAAAATTTTGATTTGAGGAATTACTTCCTCGGATACCACCTGTAGTCAGCAACGAGGTCATTGCGAAGTCAATGGCCTTCTGCAATTTGGAGAAACTGTCATGGGCTGCATCAGGACCACCGAAACAGTCTACTGGATTAGTGGCAAGGGCAAGACTAACCTCATCGAGGTAGTTTTCGGGCAAAATAACATCGGAATCTAGAATTAGAAAACAAGCTCCTTTGGCCCGTTTCATCCCGTAATTTCTAGAATCCCCTGGGCCAGTATTGGATTTTGTCAAGTACTGAATATTTAACAACTGATTGAAGGACTGTACAACCTCAGATGAACTTTGAGTAGAGCCATCCTCTACGATGACAACCTCAAAAGCATGATTTCCAGACAAAGTCGTCATACTTTGTAGCAGCTCCTGAACCTCTAACGGTCGATTAAAAACCGGAATCACAAAAGAAAAGAATGGAGAGCTCATGTTATTTCGTTGATCTGTCAAAATTAAGGAAAAAACAAAGGCCACCCATTGGCAGCCTTGGTAATGATTATTTCATAAAAAATTATATCGACTTTGTCCAATTGAGTTAAATCTTGGGTGTATGAGCCAAAGCAGCTTTAAAAAATTCCCAATATTTTTGAGTGGAGGAAATAGAAGCCCGTTCATCGGGCGAATGCGCCCCTTTGATAGTTGGTCCAAAGCTTATCATGTCCATCCCAGGATTTCGTTCGCCTAAAATCCCACATTCTAATCCCGCATGAATGGCGACCACCTTGGCTTCTTCGCCACCATTGAGTTGTCGATACAACTCAACCAACACTTTTAAAATGGCCGAATCCATATTGGGTTTCCAACCTGGATAACCGCCAGAAAAAACAACTTCACACCCTGCGGTTTCAAAAGTTGCTTTGAGCGTATTCGCCAAATCGTCTCTGGAAGTTTCAACCGATGAACGTGTCAAGCAGTGAATTAAAAGATTGCCCTCTTGAAGTAAAACCCGGGCAACATTGTTTGAGGTTTCTACTAATCCTTCAATATCTGGACTCATTCTATAAACACCGT
>Ga0209136_1000477_pt1 | contig 28988 bp, 30 predicted proteins | sample SaaInl0LU_22_DNA_FD_184640 | JGI IMG/M metagenome (GOLD analysis project Ga0209136, IMG submission 184640) | Marine microbial communities from expanding oxygen minimum zones in the Saanich Inlet - ESP_90LU_22_DNA (SPAdes) (version 2) | ecosystem: Environmental > Aquatic > Marine > Intertidal... | reverse complement strand
CCAAGCCACTACTTTTACAGCTCTAAACTCGCTCCACATAGAATCGTTTAAACAACGCCAATGATTAGCATCTGTATTTTCTGGATTTTCTATTTGGTCTACACAAGTTTCGCAAGCTAACAAACTACCATCTACACCACCTGTAGAAGTTGGTTTTACCTCGTAAATACTTAAATTATTGGTAGCCGCACACAATTCGCATTTATGACTACTTCTATTTTCTAAATCTTGTTGTAAACTCATTTTTTATGTTGATTGATATTTGGCAAAAGTAACAATTTAATTCAGACTATTATTAGAAGCTATTTCACGCTTTCCATTATATCTTTTTTTGTGAAAAACAAAAAAAGGATGCCATTTCAATCGTGGCTAAACTTGTTTGCTAACTTTGGTTTTATTGAATTTACAAATTGTAATTTCTAAATGAATTTTCTTTATAAGGTCTAAATAACACACAAAATCAAAATTATACAACTTTGCAACTTTGAAACTTTGAAACTACTCAATTTCTAAAGAAGTAAATGTAAAAGTAGTACCATCAAACAATCCTTTATCAGACAACTTTAAAGACGGAATAACCAACAAAGCCATAAAAGATAAACTCATATAAGGTGCTTTTAATTGGCTGCCCATTTGTTTTGCTATTTTATCTAGTTGAGCATACGATTTTCCAATTTCTTCAGCAGATTTATCGCTCATAATTCCTGCTACTGGTAAAGAAACTATTTTTTCTTCTGTGTTATTTACAGCACAAACGCCTCCTCTATTTTTAATGATTAAATTAACAGCTTTACAAATTGCTTCGTCAGAAACCCCCACAGCAATTATATTATGAGAATCGTGGCCAACAGAACTTGCAATAGCACCTTCTTTTAGTCCAAAATTTTTAATAAACGCGATCGATGGCTCAGAATTCTGATAACGATTTACAACCGTCATTTTTAAAATATCTTTTTTAATATTAGAAACTAAATTTCCATTTTCAATAAAACTTTCTGTTTCAATTTGGTTGGTTACCAACTCGCCATCTAAAACTTGTATTACTCTTATTTTTTGGGCAGAAGTTGTAAAGTTAAAATCTTCTACTTTCTTTTTATCTGTTTTAAAGTTATTTAAAACTTCAAAATCAACAGATTTCACAAAACTCTCTCCGTTTTTAGCTACCAACTCACCATTAATATAGGTTTCTAAAACCTTGAATTTCTGTAAATCTTCAACAACAATAAAATCTGCAAAATCTCCTTTTTGTAACAAGCCAACATCTAAATTATAATGCTTTACAGGGTTTATACATGCTGCTTGTAGTACTTTAAAAACGTCAATATTTTTAGCTACAGCTCTTTCACATAATTGATTAATGTGTCCCAACAACAAATCATCTGGATGTTTATCATCTGAACAAAACATCATATTTTCGAAATGTTCTGGCAATAAATCTATTAAAGCATTAAAGTTTTTGGCTGCAGAACCTTCTCTAATAATTACTTTCATACCTTTTTGCAGTTTCTCTAAAGCTTCCTCGTAAGTAAAACATTCGTGGTCTGTAGAAATGCCTGCTGCAATATATTTGCTTGCATCATCTCCTCTTAATCCTGGTGCATGTCCATCAATGGGTTTGTTATTGTTTTTAGCATGCTGAATCTTAGCTAAAACCTCAGCATCATCAAACAACACTCCAGGATAATTCATCATTTCTGCCAAATATTTAATATCAGGATTTTCCATCATCACTTTAATATCGTTGAAATTTATAACAGCTCCTGCACTTTCAAATGAAGTTGCTGGCACACAACTGGGGGCTCCAAAATTGAATTTCAACGGAACTTTTTTTCCGTTTTCAATCATAAAGTTAACTCCATGTACACCTAAAACATTGGCAATTTCATGCGGATCTGAAACTGTAGCAACTGTACCATGTTTTAACGCTATTTTTGCAAATTCAGAAGGGACTAACATAGAACTTTCTATGTGTATATGTGCATCTATAAAACCGGGTAAAATGTAATTTTCACAGTCGTGATTGGTTGCTCTGATTTCTAAAATTCGATCATTTTCAATCTCAACTTCGCCTTTAAAAATCTTTTTGTTAGCAATATCTACAATGTTTCCTTGTACAATCATTTTAAAACTGTTTTACACAAAACTACAAATAATAAAAAGTAATTTTTAAAATCTAAACCTTTTATTCTATTTTTGATGATGCATAAAAAAAAGATGTTAGAGGCGTTTAAAAATTGGGCAAAAAATAAGGAATTTTCTTTGCAAGATTTATTTCCAACAGTAGTTAAAAAAGAGGCTATTCATATAGATTTAAGCATTCATAACACACTTGTAAAAACGATTAACGAGTTTAACAACCTTCTTTATTTTGAAGAAAAATTAGAGGAAATTCAAGTTAAAAACCCAACTAAAATTATAGCTGGTGGCTATTTAGAAAAAAGAGCTTTATACACATCTGACAATTACAAAAGAAGCACAAAAACAGGTATTGAAAAAAGAGACACGCATTTAGGTCTCGATTTTTGGTTACCTGCTAAAACACCAGTAAATACAGTTTTAGATGGTGAAATAGTCTGTATTACAGACGATAATTTTGAAAAAGGATATGGTGGTTTACTAATTTTAAAACATAGAACCGAAAACAATGTTTTTTATACTTTGTATGGGCATTTATCTCTAGCAAGTATTGCACATCATAAAATAGGTAATTTCCTAATAAAAGGAACGGAAATTGGTGTTTTAGGAAATGCTAGTGAAAACGGAAATTGGGTACCTCACTTGCATTTTCAAATAATGCTAACCTTGTTAGATTTTAAAAATGATTTTCCTGGTGTGGCTTACGAAAGTGAAATTGACTATTGGAAAAGTATTTGTCCAAACCCTAATTTATTATTTAAACTAAAGGCTTTGGATAAATAATATGATCTAAAGGAATATCAAAATTATCTACATCTTTTATTTTGGCAATAGGCGCAAAAAAATTAAGCCCTATTTTTTTACAATCTTTTCTGCAATTTGATAAAAATCGATCGTAAAAACCCTTGCCATAACCTACTCTAAAGTTTTGATTGTCTGAAATTAAAAGTGGTACAAATACCAAATCTAAATCTTTTTCTAAAGCTAGTTTTGCATATTCAGGTTCTGGAACCCCAAATTTATTGACTGCTAATTTTGTGTTTTCATCTAAATAAAAATGAGCTAAAGTATTGTCTTTAAAATTGCATTTGCTAACTACAATCTCTTTATTCTGCTCTCTAAAATAGTTGATAATAGGTTGTGTATCTATCTCTTTAAATTTTACTAAAGACAAAAATAGATGTACAGTTTTGATGTTAGAAATATCTAAACTATAAATTTGTTGATAGATGTTTTGTTGTAACTTTTCTATTTCTAAAAGAGATAAATCGGCTCGTTTTTGTTTGTAAATATTTCTTAAAGTTTGCTTTTTCATTTACAAATTTTCTAATTCGGCTTGCATTTTTTTAGTTAAACCTTTTACGACTAAATCGTAAGAATGATTTATTAGTTCTCTAACCAAATCATCAGAAACATCGCTAGAATTAATGGTTACTGTATTCCATAATCTTTTATTCATATGCCAACCAGGCTTAATTCCTTCATATTCTTCTCTTAACTCTTCTGCCCAATCTGGATTGCACTTTACATTTATTTTTTCTTTGCCCTTTTCCCAATTATCTAATCCAGAAAGTGCAAACATTTTTCCCATCACTTTAAAAACTAGAGTAACATTATCAAAAGGAAAATGTTCTGTAACTCCTTTTTTAGCAATACAAAAGTCTCTTAACTGCTCTATATGCATTAATTATGGGTTTGTTTATAATTTAAAAAGTATCTTTATCTACCAAATTTACAATTATTATTTAAATGGAAAGCGAGTTTTTACAAAGCACTTCTCTAATTCGTTAATCAAAAAAAAGCTATGAAAACAAAAAGTATGAAGCTGTTTCTGACATTAAACTTACCCATAAAGCACCTTCTACAGAGTGGTTAAATACCTATAGAATAAACTAATGAGAAATTTTTAAAGAAATAATGAATTTAAATAAATTAGAAGATTTTTAGACAAAACTTACTTTATAATCTCGTACAAAACAGGTTTGCTTGGAGTGGCATCATTTTCAAAAGGTGCAATCATTAAATTCAGTAAATACTCACCATCTTCTACTGTATTTGGCACATAAATAAACTCTGTAATAGTTGCATCCATTCTTACTTTGCCTGCTGTATTCCAAAAAGCATTATGAGATAAAAGCTTACCCTCATCTTTCTCTTTATCTACTGAAGGTAAATCAATTAACAAATGTTTAATCCCTTTTTCTCTTAAATAAATTGCTGCTTTTTCTGATAAATAAGTTGGATTTGTATTAGAGTATTGCATACTCTTTTTATCCTCTAAATTAGGTAAAGTTCTAATTACTATGGCATCTCTTTTTTTATTTCTTAAGGCTCTTGTTAGCTGTTTAACTCCAATTATAAAATCTCCATTATGAAACAAAGGAGCAATAGTAACCACTTCTGCTAAAAAAATAAAATATTTTAAATTTTTATTTACTGAGTGTACTTTATCTGTAATAAACCCAACACATTCTGTATGTGTAATATGAGAATGTGGATTAAAATGTATATTATTAAAATTAACTACGGCACCTTCAGAAACTTTTACAACCTCACCATCAAACTCTTGTGGAAAAATCTTTGGCCCCTCTATATATAAAGCATTTACATTCTTTTTTTTTGGATCTATAGGTATAGAAATATCAATAGGATTAGAGATATCTACCGTGATTTTTCTTGAATTGTATTCTATTATTGCTTTCATTTAATGTTAAGCTTGTTCTTGTTGATTGTTTTGTGCCTGTAATCTCAAATATAAGTTTTTAATTGTTATTTAAAAACTATACATCAAAGCATTTTTATAAATAATTATGAAATCATAAATAAATCTGATGCTATACCATCTACTAAAAATTTTCCTTTTTTTGTAGCCTTTAAAACTCCATTTTCAATGCTTAATAATTGATCTTGTATGTATTTTTTTGATTGATTTTCTAGATACTCTAAAAAAATACTGCCAAAATCGGCTGATATTTTTTGTAAAGAAACTCCCCAAATTGTTCTTAAACCTGTCATAACATATTCGTTATAAATATCTATTTTAGACAATATTTCTCTTTCTATGGGCAACGTGTTTTTTTGTATAGATTTTATATATTTTGTATTATTTCTTACGTTCCAACTACGCTGTTTCCCATCAAAAGAATGCGCAGAAGGACCAATACCTAAATAAGATTTGCCTAACCAATAAGCTGAATTGTTTTTACTAAAAAAACCGTCTTTACCAAAGTTAGACAATTCGTAATGTATAAAATTTGCTTTTTCTAGTTCTGCTATTAAAATATAAAATTGTTCTGCTGCTTTTTCTTCATCAACATTTTTAATTTTCCCTTTATTAATGAAACTCTCTAAAGTGGTTTTAGGTTCTACTGTTAAAGCGTAGCTTGATATATGTGGCACCCCAAAACTTAAAGCTATTTGTATGTTTTTACGCCACTGATCATGAGTACAATCTGGAATTCCATAAATTAAATCTACAGAAATATTTTTAAAATATTCTGTAGTAACCTCCAAACATTTTTTTGCTTCTACCGTACTGTGAGCACGATTCATTAACCGTAAATCTTTCTCAGAAAAAGATTGAATTCCGATACTTAATCTATTTATGGGCGATTTGGAAAGTGCTATAATTTTCTCTTCAGATAAATCATCTGGATTTGCTTCTAAAGTAATTTCAGGGTTTTCTACTACTTCAAAATTAGTATAAATAGCTTCAATTAGAAGCTTAATTTCGTCAGTTGTTAAAACAGATGGTGTTCCACCTCCAAAATAGATTGTTTCAACTATTTCATTTTGCAATTCGTCTTTTCTTAATTTTATTTCTTTAATTAAACTACCAATCATTTCTTCTTTCTTTTTTAAAGAAGTAGAAAAGTGAAAATCGCAATAAAAACATGCTTGTTTACAAAAAGGGATATGAATGTAGATTCCTGACATTATTTCTTAACTCTCTTCTCATTTTGCTTTACAAAACTAGCCCAACCTGTATAATTTTTACCACCCACAACTCTACCTGAATTGTAAAAATGACAAACTGCAGCAGCCAAACCATCTGTAGCATCTAAATTTTTTGGTAAAGTTTTTAAATTTAAAAGCGATTTTAACATCAAAGCAACTTGCTCTTTACTAGCACTTCCATTTCCTGTAATTGCCATTTTAATTTTTTTAGGTAAATATTCTGTAATCGGAATTTCTCTGGACAAACCAGCAGCCATAGCAACTCCTTGTGCTCTACCTAACTTTAACATCGATTGTACATTTTTACCAAAAAATGGTGCTTCAATGGCAATTTCATCTGGGTTATAGGTATCTATTAACTCAATTGTGCGTTCAAAAATTAGTTTTAATTTTAAATAATGATCATCGTATTTTTTTAGAATCAATTCGTTCATTTGAATAAATTCTATCTTTTTACCAACTACTTTTATCAAACCAAAACCCATAATGGTTGTTCCTGGGTCGATCCCTAAAATTATTTTTTCTGTGGGCAAAATCGCAGATTTGTTTTAGTTTATTGCGCCTTTTTTACTGACGATTATTTGTTACTTTAAACGAGATGTTCAGCTCGCTTTTCTACAAATCTAAACAATTCTTTTGGTTGATAATAGAACTAACGGCTGTATTTGTTTGTGGGCATTTTATTTTTTGATGAATAAATTTCCAAAAAGAACTTAGATTTTTTTATTCAAAGATCTACTTTCTTAATCTTTTTATTTTTTTTGAACTGGTTTCTAGAAATAAAAAAAGCAATTATTAGTTCAAATAATTAGCAAACAAGCATAGCCCTGCTTGAAGTGGCATCCTTTTTAGGGTTGGTTCTAGTGATTACGCTTTTTTTCATAATTGTATAAAGAACATCAGATAAAAGATGTTAGGTAAAGCAGAAAAACACTTTAGAAAAAACCCTAAAATAGAGCTTCCATAATGTCATCTGCCTTAAACCAAAGTATTAACGCAATGGCCAACAAAATAACCAAAAAGAGGCCTTTTTTAGGTTTTGCTTGTTTTTTTCTACCGAATTTTCTTTTGAATTCCATGTAAACGAATTTAAAATTATGGATTTTAAGTTGTTATTTTTCTAGCTCTTAACATTTCTCTTTTTCCTGGAGGCCCGGGCAAACGCTCTACTGTAAAACCTACTGCTTGCATAGCTCTTCTAACGCTTCCTTTTGCAGAATACGTTACTAAAATACCGTTTTCTTTTAAAGCATTAAACATTTTTAAGAAAATTTCTTCAGTCCATAATTGGGGTTGTACACGTGCACCAAATGCATCAAAATAAATTAAATCAAACACATTTTCATCTTCTATATCTTCAAAAAATTGTTTTCTTTTTGTGAGTGAAAAATGAGGTGAAATTTGCTGTTTTTCTTCCCAAGAAACTTCGTGAATTTTATAAAAAGCATCTTGCTCTTTTTCTGCTTTTAAAACTTTAATAAAGTTCATTTTTCCTACTTCCTCTGTAGTAACTGGGTAAGCTTCTACACCCACATAATCGATTTCTTTTTGAGCTTCTAAATAAGTGATAAAACAGTTTAAACCTGTACCAAAACCAATTTCTAAAATAGCAACTTTATCTGCTATAACTTGCTGTAAACCACTCTTTATAAAAACATGATAAGTTTCGTTAATTGAACCGTTTTTTGAGTGATACTGCTCATTCCAGTCTGGTAAATGTATGGTAGAAGAACCATCTGAGGTTATTAAAATTTCTCTTTTCAATATAATAGAATTAGTGATTTTTTAATTATTGGCATTGACCCTACACATGTTGTTTTATGACAAAAAATACAACTATTTACAGCAATATTATATTTTATACCAAAGGGTCTTTTCTTTCTAAGGTTAATGTTTTGTTTTCTAAAATTACATCAAACATTTTAAGCGTTAAAGCTGCTGTTTTTTTTGATGTTTTTCAAACTTTACCTTTTGTAATAACAGCCTTTTTGATAGACTTACTTTTAGATCTAAATAAAAAAATAATACTAAAAAACTTTATTATTTCTTTATTAAAACACCATTTGCTTCAAAAGCAAACTCTTTTCTTGGCACTGTAATTTTGGCTATTTCTTCTTTACTTTTTCCTGCATCTTCGGCATAATGTTGTAACTCATCTACAGGTGTAATTTTTACAAATGCCTTACCTTCTACAACTACTTCTTTACCTTGAGAATCTAAAGGCATAAAAAAACCGTAATCTTTAAAACGCACCATAGTTTCTGTTTCATCTACCAAAGGCAACTTCATCCAACAACCTTTTTTAGAACACACTTCTTTAATATTAGAAGCAAATTTTACGTTTACAGTATCACCAACATTCATGTTTTCAAATTTTGCCAACATTTGCTCTTTTGTTAAGGCATCATCTTCAGAAATTTTATCTCCATAAGTTGCGTAAGCGATCTCTTTACTTGGGTTTTCTACTTTAGTATTTTCCTTTTTTGCATCTTTACAAGCTGTAAAAACTAAAAGTATCGTAGCACAAAATTTAACGGCTAATTTCATCTTATTTTAATTTAACTATTTCCATACAAATGTAAGAAATTTAACAAGAAAACTCGATTTTTTATATGACATCAGATAAATAAATTATGTACATTTGTAGAGAAATATAATCGATAAAAATATGAGTTCTACTATACAAATTAAGCGTATTGAAAAATCTAAAATAGAGAGTGTAGATTTTAATAATTTGCCTTTTGGAAGTGTTTTTTCTGACCATATGTTAACTTGTACATTTAAAGATGGTAAATGGCAAGATTTAGTTATAGAGCCTTTTGCACCAATTTCTTTAAGTCCTGCAGCCAAAATTTTTCATTATGGGCAATCTATTTTTGAAGGTATGAAAGCCTACAAAGATGCAGATGGAAATACACTTTTATTTAGACCTTTAGATAATTGTAAACGTTTAAATAAGTCTGCAGAACGTTTGGTAATTCCGCAAATTCCTGAAGACATTTTTATGAATGGATTGAAAGAATTATTAAGGGTTGATGAAGCTTGGATACCAACAAATGAAGGTAGTTCTTTGTATATAAGACCTTTTATGTTTGCTTCTGGAAATGGTTTTCATGCATCGCCTGCAGACGCATATAAGTTATGTATTTGCACAGCGCCTTCTGGAGCTTACTTTGCTGGAAAAGTAAAAGTTTTAATTGAAGAAAAATATGCACGTGCTGCAAATGGTGGTGTTGGCTTTGCAAAGGCGGGGGGTAATTATGCTGCTCAGTTTTATCCAACTCAATTAGCCATTGATAAAGGATACAACCAAGTAATTTGGACAGATGACAATACACATGAGTATATTGAAGAAGCTGGTGCTATGAATATTTTTGTTAGAATTAACGATACTTTAATTACAAGTCCAACTAGTGATAGAATTTTGGATGGTATTACAAGAAAAAGTATCATTCAAATTGCAAAAGACAAAAACATTGATGTTGAAGTACGTAAAATTTCTGTTTCAGAAGTAATTGCTGCTGCTCAAGCTGGAAGCTTAAAAGAAATGTTTGGTGCAGGTACTGCTGCAGTAATTTCGCCAATTGCAGGTTTTGGGTATAAAGGTGTAGATTACGATTTACCAGAATTAGAAAAACCTTTTGCAACTACTTTAAAAAAAGCCATTACAGATATACAAACTAACAAAGCAGAAGACCCTTATGGTTGGAGAGTTTTAGTAAAATAACTATAGACATTTTTATTATGATAAAAAAGCATCAACTTAAATTGATGCTTTTTTTTATCTTTAGATTCTAATCGATTACTATGAGATATTTTGTAATGTTAATGTATTTAATGCTAGTTTCTTGCAAAGAGACAAAGAATAACAATTTAAAATCTCAAACAAAAAGCGAGCAGTATATTACTGTTTTAGGCATTGCTCAAGATGCAGGATATCCACATATTGGTTGCCAAAAAGAATGTTGTACACAATTTTATACTGGGCAAAAACCAAAACAAAAAGTAGTTGCCTTAGGTTTGGTAGATTTAGAAAACAAACAAAAATGGCTTATTGAAGCAACACCAGATATTACAACTCAATTAGCAACTCTGGAGCAACATCATTTAAAAACGAATAATTTAATTGATGGAATTTTTATTACGCATGCACATATTGGACATTATACAGGGTTGATGTATTTTGGGAGAGAAGCACTTGGAAAACAAGGAACAAAAGTTTTTGCAATGCCAAAAATGAAAAATTATTTAACCAAAAACGGACCATGGAGTCAGCTTGTTGCTTTAAAAAATATTGTCTTTCAAAATTTAAAAAGTGACTCTACAGTTGTACTTAATAACAATCTAAAAGTAACTCCTTTTTTAGTACCTCATAGAGATGAATATTCTGAAACTGTAGGGTATAAAATTGAAGGAAACAAAAAGACTGCTTTGTTTATTCCAGATATTAATAAATGGGAAAAGTGGGAGAAAAATATTATTGATGAAGTTAAAAAAGTAGATATTGCCTTTTTAGATGCTACTTTTTTTAAAGATGGAGAAATTAACAGATCCATGTCTGAAATTCCTCATCCATTTATAGAAGAAACAGTTACGTTGTTTAAAAATGAAAGTTTAGAAACTAAAAATAAAGTTGTTTTTATTCACTTTAATCATACAAACCCTGCTTTACAGAAACAAACAAAAGAAAAAATTGAAGTTGAAAAACTAGGTTTTCAATTTGCTTTTGAAGGGATGAAAATAGCACTTTAAAAAACAAAGAATGAAACTACAAAAACAAATCCTATTCATTTTTTCAATACTTTATATCTCATCTTTTTTTGCACAGGAAAGAAAAGTTATTGTATTAGAAGATAATTGGAAATTTAAAAAAGGTACTCTTAAAAATGCACATCAAATAAATTATAATGATAGCAATTGGGAAACTGTCTCAGTTCCTCATGATTGGGCAATTTATGGTCCTTTTGATAAAGAAATAGACAAACAAGTTGTAAAAATTACTCAAAATGGCGAAAAAACCGCTACCGAAAAAACAGGAAGAACTGGTGCTTTACCATATATAGGAGAAGCTTGGTATAGAAAAAGATTTATCATAGATAAAAAGGATACCAACAAAAAAATAATATTGTTATTTGAAAGTGCCATGAGTCAGCCAAAAGTATTTGTAAATGGTAAAAAAGTTGGTGAGTGGAATTACGGATATAATTATTTTTATTTTGATATAACTGAATTTGTCACGTCAGAATCTCCCAATCATTTAGCTGTACATCTTAGTAATTTAGGCTTATCTTCCAGATGGTATCCAGGTGCAGGTTTATACAGAAAAGTACAGTTAATCATAAAAAATAAAAACAACATTTTGCAATGGGGCACTTTTATAACTACGCCAAAAATCGATAAAAATAGTGCTAAAGTTAATATCAAAACAAAAGTTTCTAACCCAAATCTAACCATGGAAACTAAAATTAAAGATGCAAATGGTTTTGTGGTTGCTTCTCTAAATAGTACAACACAATTTCAAAACGAATTTGACCAAAATATTTTGGTAAAGTCTCCCATTTTATGGAGCATTGAAAATCCATATCTATACACTGCAGAAACAACTGTTTTTTTAGATCAAAAAATTCAAGATAAAAAAATAACTAAATTTGGAATTAGAAATATTGCCTACAAACCCCAAAAAGGTTTTTTTCTAAATGGTAAACACACCAAATTTAAAGGAGTTTGTCTTCATCACGATTTGGGGCCACTAGGCACTGCTGTAAACAAAGCTGCTTTAAGAAGACAATTGCAAATTCTAAAAGACATGGGTGCAAATGCTATAAGAAGTGCACACAACATGCCTTCTATAGAACAACTAGAATTATGTGATGAAATGGGATTTCTTTTTCTTGCAGAATCTTTTGATGAATGGGCTAAACCAAAAGTTAAAAATGGTTACAATTTATTTTTTAAAAAAGATGTAGAGAAAGACATTATAAATTTAGTTCATGCTACTAGAAATCATCCTTCTATAATTATGTGGAGTGCAGGAAATGAAGTGCCAGATCAATGGGGAAGTTTAGGAGCTAAAAGAGCAAAAATGATACAAGATATTTTTCATAGAGAAGACCCAACAAGACCTGTTACAGTTGGTATGGATCAAGTTAAAGCAACTATGGCATCTGGTTTTGGAGCAGTATTAGACATACCTGGCTTAAACTACAGAACTCATTTATACAAAGAAGCTTATGAAAAATTTCCTCAAGGATTTATTTTAGGCTCAGAAACTGCATCAACAGTAAGTTCTAGAGGAATTTATAAATTTCCTGTAGAAAAGGCTTCTATGAAACAATATGATGATTTTCAAAGTTCTTCTTACGATTTAGAATATTGTAGTTGGTCTAATTTACCAGAAGACGATTTTGTTTTACAAGATGATTATGATTGGGTTTTAGGTGAATTTGTTTGGACAGGTTTTGATTATTTAGGAGAACCAACTCCTTATGATACTTATTGGCCATCTAGAAGTTCTTATTTTGGAATTAATGATTTAGCAGGTTTGCCAAAAGACAGATTCTACCTATATAGAAGTAGATGGAACACAAAAGAAAATACGCTACACATTTTACCACATTGGAATTGGAAAGGTAGAGAAGGTAAAAAAACACCCGTTTTTGTATATACAAATTTTGAAAGTGCTGAGTTGTTTGTTAATGGAAAAAGTATGGGCATTCAAACAAAAAATAATTCTTCTCCTTTAGAAAGATATCGTTTAATGTGGATGGATGTTACGTACGAACCTGGATCTTTAAAAGTAGTTGCATTTGATAAAAACGGAAAACCTGCACAAGAAAAAGAAATTTTTACTGCAGGAAAACCTTATAAATTAGTTTTAGATGCAGATAGAAAAACCATTAATGCAAATGGGAAAGATATTTCTTTTGTTACAGTTTCTGTAGTAGATAAAAAAGGAATCCCATGTCCCACAGCAACAAACCAACTGAATTTTAAAGTAACAGGAAATGGAACTTTTAAAGCCGTTTGTAATGGTGATGCTACTTCTTTAGAGCTTTTTCATCTCCCAAAAATGAAACTTTTTAGTGGTAAATTGGTGGTACTTGTACAAGCTGATAAAAATCCAGGAGACATAAAACTAAAAGTTACAGGCAAATCTTTAAAAACGGCAACTATAAAAATTACAAGCAAGTAAAATATTTTAAAGTTGTATTTTTGAACTGATTATAATAAACATTATGAAAAAAAATTACTTTTTTAGCCACAACCCTACTCTTTTTAATTTCTTGTGGAAGTGGAAAATCGTTTAGAAGTTTTTTTAACACTTATAAAAACGACATGGGTGTAACTGCTTTCCAAGTGCCTAATTTTATGATGTCTTTGGCAAAAAACATATCACCAGAAATAAATAATTTATTAGGCAACGTAAACGATTTTAAGTTTATCACTTTTGGCGAGGTTTCTCAAGCTAAACAAGCACAAATTATACAAGATATTAATGCTGTAACTGCCAATAATTTTACAGATATTTTAAGAAGTAACCAATTAGAAAAAACTAAAATTGTATCTGTAAAAGAAAAAGGAGATGTCGTTTCGCAAGCCATCATTTTTAATTCTACCAAAGAAAAAACAACCGTTTTTTACCTAAAAGGTAATTTTGATCCTAACCGAATTAAAACAATGTCAGAAACCAATCAGTTCGAAAAACTATCTACTAAACTTACCCAAAACTATCAGTTTTCACCAAAAACACCTGGTTTTATTAATAATTAAACAACTATAAATGCACAAATACTTACTATTTATTTCGCTGTTTTTAATGCTGTCCTGCAACTCTCAAGACAAAAGAGCTTTGGTTGGCGAAACTGAATATCAAAAAAAAGAAAATGCACGTTTTAAAGACGCCTCAAAATCTCCTTTAAAAGAGAAAGATTTAAAAAAATTTAAAGGTTTAGATTTTTTCCCAGTAGACTCTGTTTACATAGTAACAGCAAAATTAAAAAGAACTAAAAATACGCCTGTTTTTGAAATGCCAACCACTACAGACAGAAAACCACTTTACAAAGAATATGGCGTTTTAAACTTTACCTTAAAAGGAAAAAATTGCACATTAACTATTTATCAAAATCAAGGTAATTTAGAGGATGAAGAGTATAAAGACTACCTTTTTCTGCCCTTTACAGACGATACTTCCGGAAACGAATCTTATGGAGGTGGACGTTACATGGATATAAAAACCACAGATATTTCAAACAACACAATAACGCTAAACTTTAACAACACCTACAATCCTTATTGTGCTTATAACGATAAATATTCTTGCCCTTTAACACCCAGAAAAAATCATTTAGATTTAGAGATAAAAGCCGGAATTAAAGTTTTTGATAAACATTAAACTTTTTTTGAGGCTATTTTCTGCTTTCCGCTATAACTTTTTTCTTTTGTTCTCGATACAATTACGCTAAAAAGCGTAATCACTCGAACTGACAGAAAAAGGATGCCACTTCAAGCAGAGCTAAACTTGTTTGCCAACTTTATGCTCTCTTTTAACTTTATCTAAACTAGTATTTAACCCCTCAATCACTTCATGAGAAATTGCATTAACTTTTCCGTTTTTAACGGTAATGATTGCATAATTTCCTTCTGATTGAAGAGTTACAAATTAGTTAATAAGCTTCTTATTTAAAATGAGATCTCGAAAGCGATTCAACCAACAGATGTAAGATTACATAAATTTTATCAAATACATGCCAGCAAAAACAGCTAAAAAACCAATTACAAAACTTGCTATAGAGTATATGGCAAAACTGGTAAAATCTCCAGATTTTAAAAATACATGATTTTCATAGGCAAAAGTTGAAAATGTAGTAAAACCTCCACAAAAACCTGTTGCCAATAACAAGGTTTGATTTTGAGAAATCGCATCATTTTTTGCAGCATACCCTAAAATAAGCCCGATTAATAAACTACCTAAAATATTGGCAATAAAGGTACCATAAGGTATTCCGTTTTCTGTATTATTTAACCATTTACCAATTAAAAAACGTAAAACGCTACCAAAACCTCCACCAATAAAAACGAATAGTAATTGTTTCATTATAGTTCTAAATCTTCTACATCTACCCAATTTTTCTTTTGTGTAACTGTACCTTTGTTTAAAATTATTACACCTGGATTTGCTCTAATCATTGTTTTTAATGTAGTTTCATCACAAAACAAAAACTCAAATGGCAAATTATGCTCTTTTTTTACCAACTCTAAATCATCAGAAAAAGAAGCAGAAACACCATACACATTGTATCCTTTTTGAGCCGCTTTTTTAGCAATTTGTTTTATAGCTGGAAATCCGTTTTTATCTGCTTTGTCTAAATTATACACAATAACTAGCATTACTTTTTCTTTTTCTAAAAGAATGGGGGCTAAATCTTGTTGGGTATCTTCTAAAACAAAATCGTGTACAGGTGGTATAGAACCATCTTCTGGATATTGCATTCCTTCTTGTAAGTTTTTACCAACTGCATACGCTCTAAAATCTATAATTGGCAAATGAGTTAACACATGTTGTACTATATACAAGAAAACTGCTAAAGATAAAAAGGTAATTAATTTTGGGATTTTCCCTTTAAAAATAGGTTCAATCAAATCAACTTTAATAACTAAAAGAATAATTAAAATAATTAAAATTACGTTTTTATAAAAGGTTTCCCAAGGTGTTAATTTAATAGCATCACCAAAACAACCACAGTCTGTAACTTTGTTATAAAAGGCAGAATACCAAGTTAAAAACAAGAATACTAAAGTTAAAATAAGCAAACTCCAAACTGTAAATTTGGGTTTGTAGCTAATTAAAATCATAACTCCTAATAAGATTTCTGCAACAATTAATAGCACTGCAAATGGCAATGCATAAGGAGCTAAAAATTCCATATTTAATACCGATTCAGAAAAATATTCTTGAAACTTGTATTGAGAACCAATTGGATCTACCAATTTAACAAAGCCCGAAAATATAAATAAGGCACCTACTATTATTCTTGATATTTGGACTAGTATTTTCATAATTTTAACTTATAGACTTCTCGCTACAATTTTCTTCATACTTTAGAAAATCACTCGAAGTGACTATAACACTTTAATATGTTCTGATATTTTGCTACTTTATTACTCTACTGCTTCAAAAATCCTGAAACTTTGAAACGCTATTTTACCCTAAATGAATCATCGCAAAAACGGCATAATTAATCATATCTTGATAATTGGCGTCAATTCCTTCAGAAACTATCGTTTTTCCTTTGTTATCTTCAATTTGTTTTACCCGTAATAATTTCTGCAAAATTAAGTCTGTTAGGCTAGATACACGCATATCTCTCCAAGCCTCACCATAATCATGATTTTTATTCATCATTAATTCTTTGGTAATTTTTGCATGTTTATCATACAACTCAGTGGCTTGTTCTGTAGTTAAATCAGGATTTTCTACAACCCCATTTTCTAACTGAATTAAAGCCATAATTGAATAGTTTATAATTCCAATAAATTCAGATTTTTCACCTTCATCAACCTTACGAACTTCATTTTCTTGGAGTTGACGAATTCTTTGTGCCTTGATAAAAATTTGATCTGTTAAAGAAGGCAAACGCAAAATTCTCCACGCACTTCCATAATCAGACATTTTTTTTATAAATAAGCTTCTGCATTCTTCGATAACTGCATCATATTGTTTTGAGGTGTCTTGCATCTTCAATTTTTAAAGTAATTGGGTAAAAATAGTAAATCTTACAACCATTTCTTTTATTTTTACCATGAATTTATCAACCTATTTATAAACTCTTAAAGGGAGTTTTAAAATAATTGAATATGACTAAAATGAAAAAAATTGTTGTTTTTTGTGGTTCAAGTTTAGGTTATAATCCTATTTATAAAGAAGCTGCTATTGCATTGGGAAATTATTTTACCGAAAATAACATTGGTTTGGTATATGGTGGAGGAAAAATAGGAATGATGGGGTTTTAGCAGATACCATTTTAGCTAAAAATGGCGAAGTTACTGGAGTAATTCCAGAACTTTTACAAAAAGAAGAAGTAATACATGTTGATGTAAAAAATATGAATATTTGCAAAAATATGAGCGAACGCAAAGTATTTATGAGCAAATTAGTAGATGGTTATATTACTTTACCAGGAGGTTTTGGTACTTTAGATGAACTTTTTGAAGTACTAACTTTAGGACAATTACACATAGAACAAAAACCCATTGGTTTGCTAAATGTAAATGGCTTTTTTGACGCTACTTTACAACAGCTAGACAAAATGGTAGAAGAAGGTTATTTAAAAAAAGCAAACAAAGAACTTTTATTAATTGGTCAAAATGTAACCGAATTAATGGAGAAAATGCACAATTACAAAGCACCTAAAATTACACATATAATTAAAAAAGTAGTAAGTTAAAATGACCATAAATTGCAGAGGTACCTTAGTAGATTTGACGAACCCAAAAGTAATGGGTATTTTAAATATTACCCCAGATTCTTTTTTTGATGGTGGCAAATACAAAAACGAAAGCGATATTTTACAGCAGACAGAAAAAATGCTAAAAGAAGGTGCTACTTTTATAGATGTTGGCGCGTATTCTTCTAGACCAGGGGCAACCCATATTTCTGAACAAGAAGAGTTGCAAAGAATTATACCCGTAATAAATTTATTAATTAAAAACTTTCCAGAAATTATAATTTCTGTAGATACTTTTAGAAGCAACATTGCCAAAGAAACCATTGATGCTGGTGCAGCTATTGTAAACGATATTTCTGGTGGTAAAATGGATACCCAAATGTTTGAAACCGTGGCTAGACTTCAAGTACCATATATTTTAATGCACATGATGGGCACACCACAAAACATGCAAAAAAACCCAGTTTACAACAATGTAACGCAAGAAATTATCTCGTTTTTTGCAGCAGAAATTAATAAACTACATCAACTAAAATTAAATGATGTAATTATAGATGTGGGGTTTGGTTTTGGTAAAACCGTAGCTCATAATTTTGAAATTCTTAAAAACTTAAACCTATTTAAAAGTTTAGATGCACCTATTTTAGCAGGTATTTCTCGAAAATCTATGCTATACAAAACCCTAGATATTACTGCACAAGAAGCCTTAAACGCCACTACATCTGCAAACACCATTGCACTTTTAAATGGCGCAACTATTTTACGTGTGCACGATGTTAAAGAAGCTGTTGAGGCTGTAAAGATTGTAAATCAAGTTTTATTTTAAACTTTGTAAAAGGTTATAAGCCATTTCCAGCTTTCGCTACTCGCTTTTTTCGTTCCTCAAAAGAGCTCAAACAAACCGCTCAATCTGGGCTAAACTTGTTTGCCAACTTTCTGTAACTTAAAAATCTTGGCATCTTTTTAATAATTGTTAATACTTTAGATATTTTAAATATAGCTACTCCATTTAAGAAATAAATTGGCAGTAAAATTAAAGGGTAAAAATTACGAAAACTTGCTAGAAGATTTCAAAAAACTCCAATTATAGCAATATTGCAATTCAAGAAAAATTAAAATTGATTCGAGAAAAATACCCACTTCTAGTATCGGATGCAGAAATAAATAATTGATATTGTAATCCATAATTTATTAGTACTTTAGCCTAAAATCAGTTTGTTTTTTATGTTCGATTTTATTGAATTTTCTTTATTAGATGTTTTAGATATTTTGTTAGTAGCAACACTACTCTACTATATTTACAAATTATTAAAAGGTACTGTAGCCATAAACATCGTAATTGGGATTGGTTTTATTTTTCTCATCTGGAAAATTACACAAGCACTAAAAATGGAAATGTTAAGTGGTATTTTAGGCTATTTACTTTCTGGTGGTGTTATAGCATTAATTATAGTTTTTCAGCAAGAAATTCGTAAATTTTTATTAATGATTGGTACCACAAACTTTACTAATAAACGTAGTTTTTTTAAACAGCTAAAGTTTTTACAAACAGAAATTAACTCAGAAATTGATACAGATATAATTTTAGACGCTTGTAAAAAAATGGCTAAAACAAAAACAGGTGCTTTAATTGTTATTGAACGAACGAATAATTTAGACTTTTTAATTAATACTGGAGATACTATGAATGCCCAAGTAAATGAGGTGATTTTAGAAAGTATTTTCTATAAAAATAGTCCTTTACATGATGGTGCAATAATTATTAGAGATAATTATATTGTAGCTACAAGAGTCGTTTTACCAATTTCTGATAGTGCTAAAATACCAGCAAGGTTTGGTTTAAGGCATAGAGCAGGCATTGGCGTTTCAGAAAAAACAGATGCTGTTTGTATTTTAGTATCAGAGGAAACTGGCGAAATTTCTTACATTAAAGACGGTAGTTTTGTACTCTATGAAAATTTTACAGAATTAAACGAGAAATTGAAAAAAGATTTAATGTAGCTAAGAAGCAACATCTAAACTAAATTGTTTGTCGTATAAATTTTTATAATAGCCATCTACTTTTTCTAGCAACTCTAAGTGAGTACCTTCTTCTACAATGAACCCTTTGTCCATTACAATAATCTTATCGGCCTTTTTTATAGTAGCTAACCTATGTGCTATTACAATGGATGTTCTGTCCTTAGTAATAGTTTCTGTGGCGTATTGTATCATTTGTTCTGCGTGAGCATCTACAGAAGATGTAGCTTCATCTAAAATTAAAATACTTGGTTTGCTTACATACGCTCTTAAAAAAGCTATTAATTGTCTTTGTCCAGAAGAAAGCATTGCACCACGTTCTTTCACGTTATAATCATATCCTCCAGGAAGTGTTAAAATAAAATCGTGAATACCAATTTGTTTTGCAGCCTTAATTACTTCTTCTTTAGAAATACTATCATCTTTTAAAGTAATATTATGCAAAATAGAATCTGAAAACAAGAAAACATCTTGTAAAACAATTGCCACTTGATCTCTTAGACTGTGTAAATTATAGTTATCAATAAAAACATCATCAACAGAAATGGTACCAGTATCTATTTCATAAAAACGATTTATTAAATTGATAATGGTAGATTTACCCGCACCAGTTGCTCCAACAATAGCTATGGTTTGTCCACTTTTTACTTCTAAATTGATTCCTTTTAAAACCTCTTCATCCTCTACATAACTAAACCTAACATCTTTAAAGTTGATGTTTCCTTTTAAGTTATTGGCAATAATTGTGCCTTCTTTAGAAATGGTACTTTCTGTATCTATAATTTTAAAAACACGTTCTCCAGAAACAATTCCCATTTGTAACTGGTTAAATTTATCTGCAATTTGCCTTAAAGGTCTAAATAACATTTGCGCCATTTGCACAAAAGCCATTACAGTACCTGGACCTGGTACAGCAGCATCAATTACTTGTTTACTACCAAACCAAACTATTAAACCAATACCAATAGATGATAAAATTTCTGCAACTGGGAAGAAAATAGAAAAGTACCAAATGGTTTTTATATGGGCTTCTTTGTGTTTGTTATTAATTTGCTTAAAATTATTATATTCAATATTTTCTCGGTTAAAAAGCTGCACAATTTTCATACCTGTTACACGCTCTTGCACAAAACCATTTAAGTTAGCAACTTGATTTCTAACTTCTTGAAATGTAGCTTTTATGGCTTTTTGAAAAACTTTAGTAGCATAAATTAAAATTGGTAAAACTGCTATGGCTATAAATGCCAACTTCCAGCTAATTACAAACATTACAATAATTACTGCAAACATTTGCAACACATCACTTACAATAGTAAAAACACCAGAACTAAAAAATGCAGCAATGGTTTCTATATCAGAAACCACTCTTGTAACTAGTTTACCAACTGAGTTTTTATCAAAATAAGACATTTTAAATTGTAAAATATGTCTAAATATTTTGGCTCTAATATCTCTAATAATGTGTTGCCCAACCCAATTTGCAAAATAGATAAAGGTAAACCTTAACACTACTTCTAACATTAAAACACTTAACATTAAAAGGATGTTTTTTACCAAACCTTCTATATCTTTATTGGTGATGTATAAATCTACTGTTTCTTTTAAAATGATAGGCGTTAACAAAGCTACACCCGCTAATAAAATGGTAGATATAGATGCTATAAAAAAATTAAGTTTGTATCTTTTTGCAAAACTCATGAGTCTTAAAAAGATATCCATATCAAAAGCATTTCCTGTTTTATTTGCCAAACCTTAATATTTTATTTTTGTTAAAAATAAGCCTTTTGCAGGTACAGATAAGCCTGCATTACTCCTGTTTTTACTTTCTATTATTTGTCTAAAATCTTCTACAGATACTTTGTGCAAACCAACATCGACTAGAGTACCTACAATGGCCCTAACCATATTTCTTAAAAATCTATTTGCAGAAATGTAAAAAGTTAACAAGTCGTCTGTTTGTTTCCAATAAGCTTCTGTTACATTGCAATTAAATGTATATACTTCTGTTTTTACTTTAGAAAATGTTTGAAAATTCTCATATTCTAAAAGTAATTTAGCAGCTTCATTCATTTTTGCAATATCTAACTTTTGCGAGTGTATTTGCCAAGAAAAATCTAATAAAAAAGGATTTCTGCCTGACCAAATTCTATACTCATAACTTCTACTTTCGGCACTAAACCGTGCGTGTTTTTCAGCATCAACTAAAAAAACATCATAGACTACAATATCATTAGGTAAAATAGAATTTAGTTTGTGTGGTACATCGCCCTCTAATTTTTCATCTATATCAAAGTGCGCAAACATTTGCGATGCATGCACACCTGTATCTGTTCTACCTGCCCCAACAACTTCTATTTTTTGTTGCAAAATAATACTTACAGCAAGATTGAGTTTTTCTTGTACAGAAATTGCATCTGGTTGTATTTGCCAACCATGATAGTTTTTTCCATTATAAGAAAGTTCTATAAAATACCTCAAGTAAATTGTTTTTTTGAAGGTATCAAAATTACGGAAATTATTTTGTTATTTGTATTTTTGATCTCCTAACAGACATTAAAATTTTCTCATCTTTTTTTCATGAAAAAAATATTACTTTTATCTGACACCCATAGTTTTATAGACGCGCAAATTTTAAAATTTGTAAAACAAGCAGACGAAGTATGGCATGCAGGAGATATTGGTAACTTGTCTGTTACAGACGCAATTAAAGATTTAAAACCTTTAAGAGCAGTTTACGGTAATATAGATGATAAAGATGCGAGAGCAGAATTTCCTTTAGACAATAAATTTGAACTAGAAAATGTTACTGTTTGGATGACTCATATTGGTGGTTACCCCAATAAATACAATCAAAGAATTAGAGAAGAAATTCAACAAAAACCACCTAGAATATTTATTGCAGGTCATTCTCATATTTTAAAAGTTCAATTTCATAAAAAACTAAATCTTTTACATTTAAATCCTGGTGCAGCTGGCAATCATGGATTTCATAAAATTAGAACCATGTTGCGTTTTTGCCTTGAAAATGGTGAAATAAAAAATTTAGAAATTATAGAATTGGCTAAACGTGGTTAACAGTAGTTCTTTCTAAAACTGGTACTTTTATAATAATTGAAGTACCCTCGTTTATTTTGGAATCAATAGAATAATCACCTTTTAAAACATGAATTCTTGCTTCTATTTGATTTAAACCCAAACCATCTTTATTGATTATTTTAGAAGTATCAAAACCAACCCCATCATCTGATATTTGCAAAACAATTGCCCCCTCTTTTTCTTGCAGTTTTATTACTGTGTTTTTTGCTTTGCTATGTTTTAAAATATTATTTAAAAATTCCTGAATAATATTATAAATTTTTATTTCGAAATTTTGCTCATACCTTCTAATGTTATGTGTTTCTGTTTCTATATTTAAATTAGAATTCGAGTATTTAGCTGCCAAGTCTTTAACTGCAAAGTTTAAACCAAATTTTAATAATACAGAGGATACTAAAGTATGGGATAAATCTCTAATTTTTTGTGAAGCTTCTTTAATAATTTCTTGAGTTTTTGAAATTTCTAAAGGTGTATTCCCATTAAAATACTGATTTGTAGCCATTAAATGTAGATTAGCAGAAGACAATAACGCACTTACACTATCATGTAAGGTTTCTGCTATTTCTTTACGTTCTGTTTCTTTACCATCGATGGTTGCATTTAAAATTCTAATTTGCGACTCAGATTTTATTTTTTCTATATTCTGATTTTGCAACAATTGCGTTTGAGAAAGTTCTAAACTTAAGTTCTTTTGCTTTAGTTTATAAAAATTTAAAAAGTACAATAAGGATATAATGATAACAAAACTACCTATACCATAAATTGTAAAGGTTCTTTGTGCTATTAAGCGTTTGTTTTCTTCTTCTTTTTTAACTGCATTTATATTAAACTCTGCAGTTACTTCCTCGATTATTCTTCTGTATTCTTTATCTTTAAAAATATCTTCTATTTCATAAGATTTTTCTTGATAATCATACGCTTTATATTCCTTTAAATTACGCATTGCCCAAGCTAAATTGTAATAAAAATCAGCTTTTTTTCTTATAGATTTCTCACTATTATCATTTCTAATAACACTAATTGCCTCTTTGTACTTTTCTTTAGCATTTTCAAATTTATTTAATGCCATGTATATATTTGCCAAGTTATTTAAAACTATTGCTTGTCCTAATGTATTATTTATTTTTTTGTTTATTTTAATAGATTGGTTTGCATAATACATGGCCTTGTCATACAAAGAATCTAATTCATACAAACCTGTTAAATTAGCAAAAGCAAATGCTTTACTTTCTAAGATATTATTGTTTAAAGAATTTAAATTTTCTATTTTTTTGTAATATATAATTGCACTGTCATTTTTTTTAATAAGTTGATAAGTAGTTCCTATTCTTAGATAAATACTTGCTAAATTTCTATAAAATACAGATTTATTCTTATTATCTAATAGATAACTATTCTCTAAAAAAACAAGTGATTTTTTATAATATTCTAAAGCTTTTTTTTGATTTTTACCTTTACTGTAAATATCTGCAATTAAATTAGATATTTTATAAATGTTTTCTATATCATTTTTATTCTTAGTTTCTTCAAGTAACTTTAAAGACTCTTTTAAAGCATCTGCAAATTTTAGGGATTTATATACTTTTTCTATTTTTTTATATTTTGATAAAAAAACTGAATCTTTTGTAACTAGAAAAATTGAAGAAGTTTCTTTAAAAGAAACCTCTTCAGTAACAAATTTATTTTTGGGGAAACCTTTTAATTGGAGTAAATTAAAAGAAAAATAAAAAGTGTATAAAAAAAATATTACTACGTTCTTTTTCAATTATTTTTTTATTTTAATAAAACCCATGGTCTTGTCCTCCATGTACAACTACTCTTGGCTTTCTTCTTGTTTCCATCTCTCTTGCATAAGTTCCTTTAGAACTTGTAGTTGATAAGTGGTTTACAAAATCAATTTTAAGTGTTTGTCCATCTACTTTTTCTAAATTTCTAGTAAAATTTACTCCAGAAGATTTCCCTTCTTCTAAATGTACTTCGTAAATGTTATTTTCTTCATTATACACAAAATCTACATGTACTTGACTATTTACTTTAAAATCTAAATCAAAAGTACCATCATCATTACTAGAAACACTGTACTCTTTTAACATACTAATGGACTTTGCGCTTGTTTTTATAGATGACACATTTTCATCTTCTATTGTAATTGTAGATCTATGATCTAAATTAGTGTCTATAAAACCAATACTTAGTTTATTACCATCTATCAATAATTCTTCAGATACTTTACTGCTTATAGCATAATCAGACTCAAATAAATGAAACTCATTTGTGTTTGTTAGGTGATTTATAACTTTTTCTGTTCTTACATTATTTTCTAAATCGAAATCTAAAAAATATGCACCAGTAGCATCTCTTTTTACTTTAAACGTTTTTAAAAGATTTTTTTTTGCATGTTCTTCTGATAATGTTTCGTTGCTAGAACAAGAACTTAAAATTAATGTAGCTGTAACAAATAACGGTAGTAATTTAATAATTTTCATAATAATGGGGTTAAAAAGGGTTAATATAAATTGGTTATTTTTTTATAAAAAAAGCAATGCATACTAGTAAAACTACTATTAATTGGGGGAATATTTAAGTTTTTTAAAGGGGTTAGAGTTCTTAAATCTAAAACTTAAATTTTAAGGTATAATTATACCAGTTTATATTTTACTGCATACATTGCTAGTCCTATTGAATTTTTTACATCTAATTTTTTTAATAATTGTTTTCTATGTGATTCTACAGTATGATGACTTATTTTCATTTTTTCTGCAATCTCACCTGTACTTAATTCTTTTGCTACTAAAGACATCACTTGTTTTTCTGTTGTTGTTAATGAATCAAACAAATACTTTTCTGGCAAATTACCACTTGTACCTTTGTTTCCTAAGAGTGCCGTCATCATTATTTGTTTTATATCATCACTAAAATATCGATCTCCATTTGCTACTGCTAAAATTGCTTTTACAATATGCTCTCCTGCGTTATTTTTAGAAATATAGCCACTTGCTCCAAGATCCATAACCTCTTGTACTATTTTAGCATCATCATAACTAGATAAAATAATTATATTTGGTTTTGTTCTTTTCTTTTGAAAGTGTTTTAAAACATCAAAACCATCTAAAACTGGCATTGTAATATCTAAAATTAAAACATCTGCTTTATTTTCATTATTACTAAACCAGTCTATTACTTTTTGCCCAGTTAAAGAATATCCGCTAATTTCTATATTCTTATTCGTATTTATTACAGCTATAATGCCTTCTATTAAAATTTTATGGTCATCAGCTACGTGAACGTATATTTTCTGTTTCATTTTTATATTACAAATTTAAAGTACATTTTTAGATCCTACAATCCCTGAATTCAGGGATATTTTCGTATCCCTGAATTCAGGGATAAATATCCCTGAATTCAGGGATATGAAGTTCATAAAAACCTGTTTATCAGGGTTTTAAAAATAGGTGTTTTTTTGGTGTTTTTTTAGTTTGATATAAAAGTAAAAAACTAAAAAAGAAAAATTCTGCTTATTTATGTTTTTTTCTTTAAAAGTGATGCAAAATAAAAAACCGAGAATATCTATTCTCGGTTTTTTTCGCACTAAATATACTAAGATGTTAGTTTTATCGCAATCTATCAACAGATTTTACAAGATCTTCATCCTTTTTAATAGCTTTATTTGCCAAAACAATAAGCAAAATAGCTATAATTGGTATAAACATCCCAATACCTTTCTCAGAAATAGAAACTTCTCCAGGTAGAGTTAGAGATACATAAATCAATAATCCTAATAAAATAAGGTTTACCAAAATTCCTAAACGACCTATAACAAATTGTAATTTTCTATTTTTAAATAAAAAAATTGCTACAAATGCTAAAATTGCCGATACTAAAAATAAAACTGGAATCGATTTTAATAAATAAGATTCTCTATTTAATAAGTCTATTGCAAAAATATCTTTTGAAATAGATGTCCACAAATTAAAAACAAAAATTAAAACTCCTGAGATTACAGAAGCAATTAATAAATATACACTTTGTATTCTTTGTATCATTTGTTATTTCTAGTAATACAAAAGTAGAACATTCTTTTTTAAAAAGAAAACTAAGAACTAAAAAAAAATGTATATCTTTGTTATATTATAAAACCGCACAAAAATTATTTTGTAGTACTATACAAAGTAATATCTATCAAAAAACACATAAATCTTAACATAACATAAGATTACTTATAACTTAATAAATATATAATGTTCGAAATCTCAGAACTAAAAGCAAAAACGCTTGCTGAACTTCAAGGTATTGCTAAAAATATTGGTCTTACAAAAACTAGCCAATTAAAAAAATTAGATTTGGTATATCAAATTTTAGATACACAAGCTGCAGATCCTGCCAAAGCAAAAATGGCTGTTGCACCTGCAAAAAATGAAGCTAAAAAAGAGGAAAAACCAAAAAGAAAACGCGTTGTTAAAAAGGCTCCAACAAACGAGGATACTAATGGAAAAAGCAGCGAAAAACCAGCTATGGAATCTAAAAACCCTGTTGCTAAACCTCAAAGAAAAGCACCTGTAAAAAGAGAGCCTAAAAAAGAGGTGAAAACAGAATTAACCACCAGTGCTAAAGAAGATAAGCCAGCTCAAAAACCTGCTAATCAACAAAACAAACAACAGAACAGCAACAACAACAACAACAACAACAACAACAACAACAACAACAACAACAACAACAACAACAACAATCAACAGCACAATAAGCACAAAAACAATAACCAAAATAGAGATAAAAATAACTCTAACAAAGGAAATAAATCTAACAATAGATATAAAGACCCAGATTTTGAGTTTGACGGAATTATAGAAAGTGAAGGTGTATTAGAAATGATGCCAGATGGTTATGGTTTTTTACGTTCTTCTGATTATAATTATTTGTCATCTCCAGATGATATCTATGTTTCTCAATCTCAAATAAAATTATTTGGTTTAAAAACAGGAGATACTGTTAGAGGAAATGTTAGACCTCCAAAAGAGGGCGAAAAATATTTTCCTTTAATAAGAGTTTCTAAAATTAATGGGCTAAATCCTAATATTGTTAGAGATAGAGTTTCTTTTGAGCATTTAACACCTTTATTTCCTCAAGAAAAATTTAATCTTGCAGAAAAAGGAAGCTCTTTATCTACTAGAATTATCGATTTGTTTTCTCCTTTAGGAAAAGGACAACGTGGTATGATTGTAGCACAGCCTAAAACTGGTAAAACAATGTTATTAAAAGATGTTGCAAAAGCAATTGCACACAATCATCCAGAAGTATACCAAATTGTTTTATTAATAGATGAAAGACCTGAAGAAGTTACCGATATGCAGAGAAGTGTTCGTGGAGAAGTTGTAGCTTCTACTTTTGATGAACCTGCAGACAAACATGTACGCGTTGCAAACATTGTTTTAGAAAAAGCAAAACGTTTGGTAGAATGTGGACATGACGTAGTAATTCTTTTAGACTCTATTACACGTTTGGCAAGAGCTTACAATACAGTTGCACCTGCATCTGGTAAAATTCTTTCTGGTGGTATAGATGCAAATGCGCTACACAAACCAAAACGCTTCTTTGGTGCAGCAAGAAATATAGAAGGTGGTGGTTCTTTAACCATTATTGCAACTGCACTTACAGAAACAGGTTCTAAAATGGACGAAGTGATTTTTGAAGAATTTAAAGGTACTGGTAATATGGAATTACAGTTAGATAGAAATATTTCTAACAGACGTATTTACCCAGCTATAGACTTGATAAAATCTTCTACAAGACGTGATGATTTATTATTAGATGAAAAAACGGTGCAAAGAATGTGGGTGTTGCGTAAATACCTAGCAGATATGAACCCAATTGAAGCTATGGAGTTTATTAATGAAAGAATTAAATTCTCTAAAAATAATGATGAGTTTTTAATTTCTATGAACGGATAAAAACTTTCTAATAAAAAATAGGAAACCTTTTTGACTTGTTCAAAAAGGTTTTTTTTGTGATTACTTAATGTAGGTGTTTTTTAACAAGCATCATTATACAGGCAAAAGAGAAAAAAGACACTTTCCCAAGAAGTGTGTAAGTTAAAAATTACAGGGTTAAATTTCTCATAGTTTAATCCTGTTTTCAAATATAGCTAAAAATTGGTTTAGAATGATTCCCCAATTTCTAATTGGCATAGTCCATTTTCTTGTGGACTCTCTCAGAGCTAAAAATACAGATTTTATTACAGCATCATCAGTTGGATAAGAGAGTTTGTTTTTTGTGTATTTTCTGATTTTTCCATTTAGGTTTTCTATTAAATTTGTGGTGTAAATAATAGTTCTAATTTCT
>Ga0209136_1000476_pt1 | contig 28995 bp, 35 predicted proteins | sample SaaInl0LU_22_DNA_FD_184640 | JGI IMG/M metagenome (GOLD analysis project Ga0209136, IMG submission 184640) | Marine microbial communities from expanding oxygen minimum zones in the Saanich Inlet - ESP_90LU_22_DNA (SPAdes) (version 2) | ecosystem: Environmental > Aquatic > Marine > Intertidal... | reverse complement strand
TGAGACCGGTTATATCCCCGTCTAAAATAATTGTTTCGGAAGTAGTATTTCCATTCAAAGCTATCTGATGAAGATTACTCGCGATGTTAGATAAAAGACCACCATCACCAACGAATGAATCTGCTGTGACGTCACCGTACACGTGTACATTAATTGAATTCGATGTATCTGGTATCAATTCGGAATCATCGGGTGAACTCAATGTATGACTTATAATGAACTCATTGCTCGCACCCCTGTAACCAAACGCTACGTTCGAATCACCTTGATATACTAAAACAATGAGACCCGTATCCAGCGACGAAGTCGTATTGTTTGCACCCAAAGCCAATATGGGATCTTCTACGAGTAAATTCTGTGTGGAAAGATATGTCGTATTTCCCCGAACTTCCAGATTTCCATAAATGAGTGTGTCCTTGGAAACTGTGAGACCACCAGTAAACGTAGCATCATCCCCATAGAAATCGACACCTATGATGTCGTCATCCGCGAGGATATCACCCGCGACATGAAGCATGCGTTGAGGCGTGGATGTATTTACACCAACGTTACCACTCGTGACCATCGAAAGTGTGTTAGACATGGTGATAGTTCTATCCGTCGAGTCACCATACTCAGTAACGTGTTGAAGTGAGATGTTCGATATACCACCACCATCACCGGTAATGATTCCCGTAAATACGGGACTCTCGATGTTCGCCTTGAGAGCCAAATTTGATTGCATCTCTTCCCGTATACTTATAGTGTTCGCAGCCATCTCACCACGAATAATGGTTACATTCGACTGTAAATCACTTCGTAATGTGACTGTGTTTGCGGCCATTTCGCCACGAATTGTAATGACATTTGCTGCCATCTCGCTTCGAAGGATGGTTGCATTTGATTGGAGGTCCGTTCGAAGTTGAAGTGTATTTGCAGTCATTTCACCTCGAATGGTTACAGTGTTTGCAGCCATCTCGTCGCGTAAAATGGTCGCATTTGATTGGAGGTCCGTTCGAAGTTGAAGTGTATTTGCAGCCATTTCACCCCGAATGGTTACAGTGTTTGCGGCCATCTCGTCACGTAAAATGGTCGCATTTGATTGGAGGTCCGTTCGAAGTTGAACTGTATTTGCAGCCATCTCGTCGCGTAAAATCGTCGCATTTGATTGGAGGTCCTCGCGTAATTGTATCGTGTTCGCAGTCATTTCGTCACGTAAAATGGTCGCATTTGATTGAAGGTCTTCACGTAATTGTATAGTGTTTGCAGTCATTTCGTCGCGTAAAATGGTCGCATTTGATTGGAGGTCCTCACGTAATTGTATTGTGTTAGATTCCATTTCACTTCGGATAACATCTAGGTTTGCAGATAAATCAGTATCTTGTACGACATTTGATAAAAAAGAACCATCCCCTATGAAACTATTTGCTGTAACATCGCCATACACGCGCATCTGAATGAGGTTCGATGTATCCGGTGTGATGAATGTATCCGATGCCGAATTTTGTGTGTAACCAATGATATATTCATTGCTTGATTCAATATATGACGCCGTAACATTTGAACCGGGGCGTGTCATGATGAGACCCAAATCAAAAACAAAATCATCATCTGTATTATTTTCACCCAACTCGATGATGGCATCTTTTACACGCAGATTTTCTGTCGAAATCGAAGTTGTCTGACCGACGACTGTGAGGTTACCTGCTATGTATGTGTCGCCACCGACAGATAATTCGTGTTGTGGATTTGTATTGGCTATACCCACATTAGACGCAGTGATGAAACTAGTTGTGGTGTTCATAAATTGCAAAGTTTCCGTGGTTGAATTTCCAGTTTCAGACACACCCTGTAAATTTAAACCGATTCCACTATCTACGACTTCTTTTGTGGTTACATCATAACAAATTACATTTGAGTATAGTGAATTATTTAGTCTAATAGGAGACACATATAACCCAGCTTCTGGTGCACGTATCACGTTCGAAGACGCATTAATTATTATGGTGTTCATAGCTTGTTCATCAGGAACATGCTTACCTATCCTGATCCTCTCGGATTTTTCGATAGTGTTAAGGTTTTTCACCATTTATATTAGTTCTCATTTTATTTCTGTCCAACCCGACTTCTTATATACATAAAGTGTATCATTTTCGTTGTCATACACCATTAGACCGGGTGTCGGTTTCTGTATACTTTCCATTTCGCTGTGAGACATACGAGGTAAAAGTAAACCACCCGTTGTCGATTGAAGTGTTAATATAGCCGATGGATGTCCCTTGTGTGTTCCAAGTGCCAATTTTCCATTTGCATCCAATGTCATATTAACCTTCATATCACCAGATGTATCCCGAGTCTTAAATGCTATACCACCAGGATTACCCGATGTAGTACCATTATTTGCCTTTGCATAACCGTTAATTTCAGCTAGATTACTTAAAGATATTCCATCCGCTTCCCCAATTCTGGATGTTAATTTAGGTGTACTACGTGTAATGATTCGCGAAGCCGTAACATCGTTGTGTATGTTTAGTGGTAGATTTGTCTCGTTCGAGCACGATAACACGTGTGTGAAAGAAATATTTGATATGAGAGAACCATCACCTTCAAGTGGTGCGTTTTCGATAGTTGTAATTCTCTCGCGCATATCTGGAAGATCTTTAATATCTTCCATAGTTTGTTCGAGTATCGATGTAGTTTTACTAACCAGTACTTCAAGTGGTTCAATCCGGTGTAATTCTTTGTATACATGTTTAAACTGTAAAAGTTGTTGTTTGATTTGCTGTAATTCATTAAATCGCAAGATTGTCTTTTCCAAATCTATTATTCTAGATGTATTTTCATGAACACATGGAACTATCTTTTTGGTATCATGAATGATTGGTATAGACGTTTGAATAGCAGCCACATCTTTACTTAAACGTTCTATTTCGGGTAGATTATGTATACTCGCCTCTATGTTATTTATCCTTTTTTCACACGTAGATATTCTGGGTATATTCGTTTCTAGTTTGAAAGTGCGTGGGTTCAAAGTGGATAACGCTGTTTCGTGCATTGACGCGTTTTTTTCAAGCGTATCAATTCGTGGTAATTCTACCCGAAGTTGGTCAATTTGTTTTTGTAGAAATGGAATGTCTTTTTCAATTGGTTCAAAACGTGGTATATTTGATTCCAATTTTGATACTCGTACATTTGTCGCATCAACATCAGTTATTTTGGCGACCCCATTGAGTGTAGTGCCATCTCCATGAAAAGATGGAGCGATAATTTTTCCATCTGCGTTTATATTTCCTTTCGTGTGGATACGGTTATTTACATACAACGATCTCCCGACATTTATGTCATTTGATACATCTAATGTGTTAAAATAATCATTAAAATCTGTGATTTGGTCGATTGTAATGTTAGACAGGAGTCCACCATCGGCCTTGAGTTCACCGAGTATTTGTAGATTTTCCACAACTTCACCTATGTCAACATTTAGATCATACTGCACATTAGATAGTAAACTTCCGTCACCTATGAAGTATTTCGCTTCGATGGACCCGTCTATTTTTGTGTTCGCGTTAATGGATAAACACCCCTCACTCTTCGTGTGCATGAGTTGTATACCGTGTATGTCTACACCCACATTTTCAGTGGGTTTACACCCTTCACCTATTTGTAATATAGGTGTATATACGTGTTCTTCGTTTATTGTCGTGAGATTTAACACGTCTAAATTTTTTACTTGTAGTTCGTCGAGTTTTAGTTTTGTGCCTCCTATATCGACGATTTCCTTCGTGATCGAATCATACGCAAGTAAGTTCGATGCACTCGCATTACGTATTGGACTTATGTATAATCCGCTGTGTTTGATATCACGAATCTTGTTTTCTGAGGCATTAAACACAATGGAGTTTCTGGGCTGCTCTGAATCAACGTATCGCCCGAGGCGCACCATATCAGTAGGCTGATTCACACCGGAATTCTTAACCATTTAATATACTATTGTATTTTAATTCGCGTATAGTAAACCGGCCATGCCATTTTCAACTCTCAAAATGTTATAGTTAACCGCATATATAGGGTGTGTGATTGGTAAAGTCTCACTTATAATTTTTACATTATCGAGACGACTAAAGTTTAGCGTACCTGTGGGCTGTAAAGAACTTGTTAAGAGACAGAAACAATACATAAAGAAATCCGGGGAAGTCACATAATTCGTGTGATAATAAGCCATGACGTCTATGTAATGTGGTTTCGCCCACTTAAAATTTCCTATATCAAGTCCATTTATGTTTAATTTAACTCGGTTTGATATGGATGTAAGTGCACCATTGGATGATGTATCCGAAGAGGCGATATATTTAACTGGATGACTAAATATGAGTTCTTGATCCAATTCACCCGATGGTATGTTTTTTTGCACTTGTGTGATGAGCATTTCGTGATTACGAGAAACTATATTTCCGCGCTCTTCGTTGTCGAGATAGTAATAATTCGCATACAAATCATAATTATAGTTTCCGACGGCGTTCCCCCAGTGAATTCGTATTTCTACGTTATGATAATGCAATGCCACGAGTGGAAGTGCGCATTGAGGACCTTCACAAAAGAAAAATCGAAGTGGATAAAAGTATGATTTAGAGCTTATACCTGGATGTGGACCGTTTGAGCTCTTAGACACATTCTGCGCAAATGTATCTATAGCAATTTTTTCTGTAAACACTGAATCTTGAGAATCGATGAGATGTCCCCCTATGTATAGTTCAATTTTATCTATCACTTGAGTCCAGTCTGTTATGTCTATGGATTGATTGTTATCGTCTACTGTGATATACAAGTATCCAAGCATATCACCAGTTTTGTCGAATTTTACGGATGTCATAGCGTTATTTTTCACATTACCCTGCATGAGTTGTTTCTCTACGGACTGTGAAAAATTTGAATGCCGTTTGAATGTCGACGTGAAGAATGATATCTCTGGTTCACCCATGATGTGTTCATCTTGGGCACCTATGGCTATCAATTGCACGACTCCCGCCGACATTTATAATACATAAAGGTAAAAAATACACGTACCTAGCGCCCCGATTCAATGAAGGGCAAATTCTTATTCTTGCAAACAAATTTGAAAATAAAAAAGTTATCGGTGCCATCACTTGTCGTGACCCCGTTTTCATCTCTAAGAGTAAAGCTTAACCTGTCCACCTTTCTAATTGGTGTCATATATTGTGTGGTGACGTCATAATCATCCTTAAATATGATTGGATTTGACCCGTCCTGTATCACCGTACCGAACCCCCTGTTAAGTACGGTCATGTCCCCTTGACCACCGTACACATTAGACGTTCTTTGGGAATAATTCGTATTCAATTCATCCACTGAGATATGGCATACATTGGAGCCGGCTGCATCGATACGAGCCACCAAAAGACGAGCCTGTACGATGTTTTCGATTGGTTGCGTCAAGTGCACAGTGAAAGTGTTTTTGCTATCTTGACCGATGGTATCGACCGAGATGGTATGATACTCGTATTCAAAATCTGGTAAAACTTGCCGAACCGTATTCACAGTAGTCATTACTAATACATTATATTAAAGATCCGCCGATTCCACCGATAATCTTCGCGTCCGCGCTTTTCTTGACGAATTCTTGGTCGCCACAGATACCACCTGGAGTCAAAGACTTGGTGTAGTACGCGGATTCTTTCGAACCTGGTACACATTCAATCTTGTGTTCCAAATCAAAAATGGATTCGACAGCGCCTTCGGGGGCGACTTCAAGATTGATTGGTCTGGGCTGGTAACCACTTCTTCGTTGGGGGAACATCACCATCAACGCCGAGAGGAGTGCGCATATCAAAGCAATCGCCTTAAGGGTGTTTCGGTTTGTGGCGTTGAGTTTCATCATTTATTATGTATGCAATATTTTTTATAAAGTGCGTTAAAGAATTTGAATTAGTTTCAAAGTACAGAGTAATGGACGGAGAAATATCACTCGACCGGAGCGTTGGGAATGTCATGAAGCTTGATGACAATGAACAGGCGTTGATGGATGAGATTGAAATTGAGGCGCCCCGTCCACGCTCTTCACGACGCGTCCCACAGCCGACGGTATACAAACCACAACCACAACCACAACCAACGATGCAAGAAGACATCGATGCGTTTGCCAACCCGACTAAGCAGTCGGCTCCACCACAACACCAAGAAGAACCCGTTGATTACGGCGAATACGACGAAGAAGAGATGGAACAGCCACAGTACATGCAAGGTGATTATGCGATGCAAGAAGAAGAGCGACCATCGCCTGGGTATAAATCCATCGACGAAGAGAAGGCAGACCTTGTCAACAAACTTGGTCGTCTCGAAAAGAAGGGGTTTTCGGTGAACAAACGACTCAATGTATACTCGAACGTTGACGATTTGCGTACGGAAGTGAAGCGAATCACGTATAGCATTGACGTCGACCGCTCTATTAAGTTCTCTCGTCGTATGCTGATTGCGTGTGTGACCGGTCTCGAGTTTTTGAATAAGAAATACAACCCATTCGAAATACAACTTGAAGGCTGGTCCGAAAATGTAATGGAAAACGTCGACGACTACGATGAAGTATTTGAAGAGTTATACGTCAAGTACAGGACGAAGATGCACGTTGCTCCAGAAGTCAAGCTCATCATGATGCTCGGTGGTTCAGCGATGATGTTCCACTTGACGAATAGTATGTTCAAGTCAGTCATGCCCAATATGAATGATATCTTGAAGCAAAATCCAGGACTCGTTCAAAACATGGTCGATGCCGTGAAAAACACGACGCCAAGAAGTGCTATGGACGCCCCATCGAGCGAACCATCGGGTGGTAACCAGTACGAAATGAAGGGTCCAGGCGTCGATATTTCAAGTTTGATGGGTAACATTATGATGCCACCTGCACCACCTATGTCTACCACGGCACCGGAACCCATTCCATCGATTGACGATGACGACGATGATGCGATTTCGGACATCGTCGAAGGTCCAGCCGATGATGACGAAGAGGAGAGCGATGTCAAAGAAGTGAAAGTGTCGACCACGACAAAGGGTAAACGTGGTCGTAAGAAGAAGTCAGTAGAAATAAATTTGTAAACATAGAGTATAAATGATAGGGTACTGTCCCCTTGAGGAAGAACCGCCACCCAGGCTTCCTCGGATGTATGCGCCATCTACCGGATCTCGCCCTTCTTCCAGAGGAGAGACTCGCACAGAAGACACTGAAACGAATTACGTCGTTTTGTTCTTTATCGCGGGTGTGGTCGCACTCGCCGCGATGGACGCCATTAAGAAGTAAACGAACTATTTTTACCATTCGCATATCATGTGACTGGTAAAAACAGATTAATTTAAGCGTTTTCAAGTTCATCGACCATTTCTCGTAGTTCATTTATAGCCGCGACCGTGTATGCTATGATACCCACGTAATCGAGTTTTGCGTGTTCTTCACCCCAATCTTCGTAATTGGGTTCATTCTTTGTTTCATTTGGTTTTGCATCTTTACCGAGTTCGACGAGGTGTCTCAATTCGGGGGCATCGTAATAGATGTCTTGTGCGATGAAACCCGATTCCGTGAGTCCATCCTTTTCATACATGCACGGTTTCAGTTTGGAAAGTGTGTCTAGTGAATTGACTATGATCTCTGAGTTTGATTTAGCTCTCGCATCAGATGTTTGGGACACGGTGACGTTTGTGAGACGCGAACCATCCCCGTAGTAAAATTCGGCGAACACGTTTCCAGTTATAACTAATTCTCCAACTGAATCGACTGTGTTTTCTTGGTAATGACTTGTACCGAACGATATCATATGTTGTGGGTTTGTATTGTGAAATCCAAGTCTAGCTTTAGTATCAGCAGCGTATGATTCAGTTATGAAGTGTGTAGACGTACCCGGTCCATTTACCCACTCGGGTATACCAGAACTATTTATGGCTAAAAATTGCCCAGCTGCCCCTTTTGGTAATCGTGTCAGTGTGTTTGTTCCGGATGCATAGAGTATATCACCTGTGGTAAACCCAGTAATACCAGTCGTTGAAGTGACCATGAGATTTCCTTCGAGTGATGATATTCTATTATCAAGAGATGAGACACTCGGTGATGCACCCCAAGTGGGTACACCCGACGCATTTACCGTGAGTACATGCCCTTGTGTAGAACTTATAGCAAGCTTTGATAAATTACCCGCGGAGGATGCATATAGTATGTCACCTTTTGCAAAATCTGTGGTGATCCCATTCGTGTTCGTGATGATGACTTTTTGATTGAGTGTGTTTATTCGCGATGAGTTATCATCTAATTGTGATTGTGGTACAATTGATGTGAGCTCCGAACCATCACCATAGAAAAAATCAAGTGTCGTGACATTTCCATTGACAACGACATTTCCACTCGTCTCCAGTGATGTGACTAGGTTTGAAAATGTTATTTTGTCGTTTGTTACGGCGTCTTGGGAAGTTACTTGTTGAAGTGTGGGTATGGGTAAATTTTGTAATTGAGATCCATCTCCGATGAAATGCCCAGTTACTTGTACGTCACCAGCGAAATATGCACCCTGTGTAGCCACATTGTCATTCAATAGAACGTTATCGAGTGTAGGTGTAGGTAGATTTTGTATTAGCGAACCATCACCTATCAAGTACCCCGATGCTTCTAGGTCTCCGGCGAAATATGCACCTTGTGATGCAACGTTATCGTTCGCGACGACAGTTTGAAGCGTGATATTAGGTGCGGCTGGTAAATTTTGAAGTTGTGAACCATCACCTATTAAAAATCCAGTTGCTTCGACATCGCCGTTGAAAGATGCACCTCTCGGTGCAACGTTGCCATTTGTCACAGTAGTTTCGAGTGTTATGGATGTTTGTGGTGGTATATTTGTGAGTTGAGAACCATCACCTATAAAAAACCCTTGTGTCTCGACGTTTCCTTGAAATTCGACACTTTGTGTCGATGTATTTCCCCTTTCTGTAACCGTTTGAAGTGTTTCTGGTGGTTTACTGTAAAATTTTCTATATGACCGACCTCGTGAACCACACGGCATTCTATGATTACTTTCTATTATTTTTGAGCCTTTCCATACGCTCTCTGAGTTCTTGTATAGATTTTACAACGTATGCTATGAAATGGAGATACCTCAAACACGCGTGACGTTTACCCCAATCGGAGTAATTAGGTTCGGGTACACGATCGTTCGGTGTGGCATCTCTATCTGGCCACACGATGTGTCTCATTTCCCTAACACCGTAATACATCTCTTGTGCTATGAACCCAGATTCGCGTTTTCCTTCTTTTTCATATATTTTTGGTACCAATTTAGATAGTGTGTCGAGTGATTTAGACATGGCTTTTATTTTAGATTTACGACGTTTATCACTAAACACAAGCAATTGTCCGGCTTTTCCCAAACTAGGTGGATTACGATTGGTCGTTCCTCCACCAATTGGGATTAACGGAAATTGTGGAAATATCATTTTACTTCCATCACCATGTATATAATTTGCATATATGCGACCGTATGTATATAATTTCCATTTTATACCGACCGGGTGTTTTGTACTACCAGTTCCAGAATACGAATGACCGTTTTCAGAATAGAACATAGTATCGTTAAAACGTAAACTAAATAAAAGGCTTAGTATAGGTATTCTATCATTTACAGGTCCTGTTGTTATATCTGAATCGAGGTCTAGTGTAATATAATTCAATGTACCAGATGTACCGCTTCTGAATATTGGTATGTTAGTACCGTATGTATCATAGTTACTTGGATGTAACCACATGACATTTTCACCCCATTCATCCATGCGCAACAGGCGTCCATAACCAGTGCCGTAATCACCGTATATGAGATGCGTGTTATCCGCCGTCGTTTCTCTCGCGAGTCGTCGTACATCACCCAGTCCATACCCATACAATATGTCGCCGGTCGTGAGTGAAGATAGGTTTACCGTGTTGGAAAATATAAATTCATTCTCGAGGTCATTAGTCCTCGACCCTATATTAAGTATGTTTGTAATCGTTTCCCATTTTGGAAGAGTATCCGCTATTAGAATCTGACCATTCGAACCAATTGATAATTTACCTAATACACCGTTTGATGTAGATGTAAGTATATCACCCTTGCTTACGGGTGAAAGTCCACTCGTATTTGTGATTATTTTCTTGTTTTCGACACTCAATATACTCGAACTGAGCACCGATAATTCATATATGTTGGCTACGCCATCCAAAAACTCACCATTTCCAATGAGTTTAGAACACGTAACATTTCCTGTAATCACTACATTCCCGGACGTTACAAGGGAGGTCACACCGTTTGTGAATGTTATGAATTTATTTGTCGATGAACCCGATGTAGTGACCTCTTGAAGTGTATTTATAGGTAAATTGGTTACTAAAGAGCCGTCACCTATTAAAAAGCCCGATGCGGTCACATCGCCACCAAACACAGCGCCTACGCTAGATACGTTATTCGTGGTAACTATGTCATTAAAATCGAGTGTTTGGTCGACAGCATTGGTTATGTATGTTCCATCCCCGATTAAATACCCCGACGCGCTCAAATCACCATCAAAATATGCACCACTTACAGTTACGAGGTTTCCATTCACGACAACATCATCGAGTGTTAGCCCAGTTGGACCCAACACGTAAGGTAAATTCGTAATGTACGTCGCATCACCTAAGAAATATCCAGATGCTTCCAAATCACCGTCAAAATATGCACCACGATTGGTAGTATTACCGTTTGTGACGACGTCATCAAGTGTCATGAATGTGAAGTATTGAAAATTTGTTATACCCGATGCGTCACCCAGAAAGTAACCACTTGTTTCTATGTTACCCGATATTAATACCCCATTTGTGGTGACGTTACCATTAGTTGTCACGAAATCGAGTGTTTCGATTGAAGTGACCCGTTCGTAGTATTTTCGATGAGATCTATCATCCGTACTACAAGGCATCCTGTAATTACACTACAATTTTATCAAACATGTACCCCGCGCGAATGCATCGGGTTCTTCGGGTTTTACTTTGGGCATTTTGAAACCACCCTGTTTATAGACACGAAGACGCTTGTTATACATGGCGTGACACACTGACCATTGATCAAAAATATCGTAGATGTTTGGGTTATTCTTTTTTCCCTTTGTTTCACGCATGACGCGACCTATGGATTGTACTATGTCGGATTTGGGCGTCGCGAGAATAACCGTGTCCAGAGAAGGTATATCCAAACCTTCATGTGCTTGACTAAAAGTTGCAAATATTATCTTTTTTGTGCTTGATTCTGTGAGGTCAGCTTCTTTCATACCCCCCATGTAAAGACCTGAATTATTTGGAAAACACTGATGCAACATCATGCAGTGTTGACGGCGGTCACTTAACACAAGTAATTGTCTCGTGCTTTGTGTGATACGCTTGATGAGACCCACGAGCATCGCGTTTCGTTCGCGCATTTCTGTCAATTCTGTGATCATAGTCGAGAGTGATAATTTCCCAAATCGAGTACACGGTGGTGGGTCTCTAAAACGCGGGCACTCAAACTCGATTGGAAACACTTCGACCTGCTGTTGATTTTCTCGTTCCACGGCAAAAAATGTAGGACCCATAAACCAGTGAAGCACCTTCGTGAGTCCATCTTTCCTGTTTGGTGTCGCGGATAAACCAAAAATGTGTTTGGGGCACATCTTAAATAAGGATTGACTAAACACCTTTGCACATATATGATGTGCTTCGTCTACTATGAGCGTACCAACGCTATCAAAATCACCGAATGAATATTCTTTCAGTGAGAGCGATTGTAACATGGCTATCACAAAATCACAGTCAACTTCTTTTTTGTTTTGTTGAACTCGACCTATGGTAGCACCTGGACAGAACTGTTTGATTCGTTCTTCCCATTGATTCGCGAGGAATTCCTTGTGTACGACAATCATTGTTCTGTATCCAAGTTTACACGCGATAGCTAACGAAACGGTGGTCTTCCCATACCCACACGGAAGGCTGAGGACTCCATGACCCGCATCAATAGCCGCAGCAAGTGCGGCGTTCTGATGGGTGGCGTCTCTGAGTGTCCCATTGAAACGCACACTAATTCGAACGGGTTCTGGTCTTTTGTCGTCATGAGGTTCTCCCATTTTACTAATTCCATAGTATCTTGGAACGCAGATTCCGTTCTTAGTTGGTCTAAATACCTTGAAAGGCGGTGGAGGAAATCCAAAGTCATCGTTAACGATGGCCCTTACCGTGAGCTCTTTTTTTATTTCGGGTAGTGGATTGTTAATTATGTATCCACTCCTTGTGAGCATTCTACTGTATTAAAGATTACAAACTTTAATAGAGTACATACAAGATGCCAAAGCTTAACGTTGAAGAAAACATTAAGAAGCTCCAAGAAGCCGTCGAAACGACATACCAGGAACTTCACCGACTTCAAGGAAGTCTCCGTGTATTCTTGGGATTCAAGGAGAATGGTTTGGAAGAGATTGATATTCCGGAGAAGAAAGAGGAGGAGTCTGAATCGTCTTAATCACCCAAGCATATCCACTGTGATTGGCGACATTCCATGCGCCACTAAAATTTGCTAATATTTTGACTTTGTCACCCTTAGCTAGAGATTGCACGGGTGTGTCACCTTCGACGGTACACATCACGCGTCTGTATCTGAATGGTACTTTTATTGTTAAAACATTTCCCTCGAGTGGGTCGTCTACTTTTTGTTTGTTCATGATAAATCTCGATTTGCTCTCTTGAAGTCCGTGTATGTAGTCACGCGTTCTGTCGTTCACGACTACGCGCATGTACTTTTTGTCGTTATATTCATACATGGGTTCGTATACTTCACATTCCATGGGAATCATGATTTCCTGGTATATATGGTGATTAGAATTAAAGCTATAAGTACGAATAGTACGAGTGTGACTCGTATAGGTTGTAAAGGGCCTCTGGTATTGAATTCCTGTTTACAAAAAGTACGACTCACTTCTATGGATGCTTCTATGCTCGAGTAAGGTGTATTTCTAGGAGACATCATACCACACAAAGCCACGTGTTTATTTTGACCGAAGAAAGGGACTTGTCCGTGAAGACTCAAAACACCCGATGATTGTTCGAATACCCATCTTCCATCTTTCCAATCAGCACCCCATCCTATGCGTACATTCTTAGGTTCTGGAATATTGAGTTGACGAATCACCTCGGGTTTAAGTATATCTGGATGTGTAGTTAACACCTCTTCCGTGAGGTCACATATGACACACGAGACGGTCTTTCCGTCGGATAAGACCACTGGTTGTAATCGGAGTTCTGTGTTCATACCAAATTCGAGGTCGGATGGTAATGTGACTGGTTCGTCGTAGTCGAGTAACACGTTTATACACCCGTATGTACTCGGACCTATTTTTTTGGATACATCTTCACCCCAATTGTCACCCACGAGTTCGAGTGCTTTACTGTTATCCACGCATAACACGAGGAGACCATCGTTTATTTTTACACCATCAGCGAAAGTCGCCTCGTACCCATCTTCGAGATAATTCACGTCTTCTAGGTTGGTATTAAACATAAACGTGGCACCATTTTCTAAGAGTGCGGTCTGCATGGCGTCAGACATGACTTTACCGGAAACACGTTGAGTGTATTGTTTAGAGAGTCCCACGTGATCGAAATTATTCACGAACTCGTATGCCGACATGGTTTCCCAGTCAACACCGTCCATGATAAATGTAATAGTACGTATGAGTCGTTCACCCGATTCCGTGAGTGACCCAATAGCGTCTTTAAGTGATATGGATTTGTATTTGGATTGTCTCGTGAGGACTTTACCCGCGAGTGCTGTGAGTGTGAGATAATCTTGTATACCGAGACTTTTAAATATGGTTTTGTAAACATCCGTCTTCGCGGGCTGAAACATGTCGTCCCATTCGATTCCCATTTCCCTGAAGAGACTATCGGTGTTTACGAAGGCGTTATCAAACACGATTCTGTGTGCGTGTAAATCACGGGTATCTGTTTCGGGTTCCCACCACGAACCACCCGCCGATGGTTTGCGGTCGTATACGATGACCTCATGATCCGTGGACCTGAGAAGTTCCCACGCGACAGACATGCCTGTGGGTCCAGCACCCACGATGTGGACTCGCATTTATAATAGGGTACCAAAAATATTACGCCGGAAGATACAACACATTCCGCGTGAGTTGATAGAAAATCATGAGACACACCGTCAACACGGTTTGAAAGTCGAGATACGGCATGGATGTTCACAGACGAGGGGTTAGAATGTAGATTGATACTTAATTACCATTATACGTCCAACAATTTATAGTGTATCTTACTGTACCATTTTTTAATTCATTTGTGTAGTGTGGATGTGTCCAATACGGCGGAAATGCCACAGCTTGTCCCATTTTTAATTTTATTTCTCGTTTATGTTCTGGAAAGCATAATTCACCTCCATTGTAATCATCATTAAGAGCTATTATGATACTCATGTTTCTTATTTCAGAAACTTTGCAGTATCCATCTTGTGTTGTTTTCGTAACCACACCATCTTTATGTAACTGTGTCGGTCCTTTTATTTTTCTTAGAGTGGGTGTATCAAAACCACCTATGGATATCTTATATTCATTTTTAAAGGTATTACATATATGTAATATCTTATGCATTATTAGATTACAAACTTTCTGTTCACCTTTATTCAAAATCTCCGCGACGTTTACACTATCCGCGAGAACATTTTTTGATGGTTCATACACTTCTCGGTCTATAACCGCGTGTTTGTTTATAATATCTGTTATATAATCACACTCCTCAGCAGTGAATATGTCATCGAATAAAAATATACAATCAGGTGGGTACATCTCTATAACTAAATTATTTTATGTTTAAACATATTCACCGCGATGTGAGTCTTAAAAAAAATACATGTATATTTTAGATGTCCGTGGGTCCTACCCCAAGTTTGAATTTTATCGGTGACACCGTCGGTGATGTAGCACCACACTCCATGTCTGAGATGCGTGGTATTAACTTCGCATCCGGAAATTCACCCATAACCGGGACCATACGTTTGGGTGATTTTAGGAATCAGACACTTACTGCTGCATTCGTTGAACAAGCCAAGATCCAGGCGTCAGATAATCAAGACGACGACTGGTTCGGTTATTCCGTCGCCATCTCTGGGGATGGTAATACCGCCATCGTGGGGGCGTACTTAGAGGATACAGGTTTTGGTGAAGCTGGAGCGGCTTACATTTTCACGCGGTCCGGGACCAGTTGGAGCGAACAACAGAAAATCCAGGCGTTGGATAAAGCGGCTACGGACATGTTCGCTTATTCCGTCGCCATTTCCAATGATGGTAATACCGCCATCGTGGGGGCGTACTTAGAGGATGGCAATACCGGTAACGTGTACGACTCCGCCGGTGCGGCCTATATTTTCACCCGATCCGGGACCACTTGGAGCGAACAACAGAAATTCGAAGCGTCAGATAAACAGTTTAACGACGAGTTCGGGTGCTCCGTCGCCATCTCCGGTGATGGGAACACCGCCATCGTGGGGGCGCGGTTTGAGGATACGGGTGCGCTTAACGCCGGTGCCGCCTACATTTTCACGCGATCCGGGACCAGTTGGAGCGAACAACAGAAAATCCAGGCGTCGTATAAAACGCGGGACGACTATTTCGGCACATCCGTTGCCATCTCTGAGGATGGTAATACCGCCATCGTGGGGGCGCATGAAGATAATGTGGATGACGCCGGTGCGGCCTACATTTTCACCCGGTCCGGGACCACTTGGACCCAACAACAGAAAATCCAGGCGTCGGATAAACAGGGGAACGACGAGTTCGGGAAGTCTGTCGCCATCTCCGGGGATGGGAACACCGCCATCGTGGGGGCACGGCTTGAGGATACGGGTGTGACTATCGGTGACGCCGGTGCGGCCTACATTTTCACCCGATCCGGGACCAGTTGGAGCGAACAACAGAAAATCCAGGCGTCGGATAAACAGAATTACGACGAGTTCGGACAATCCGTCGCCATCTCCGGTGATGGGAACACCGCCATCGTGGGGGCGTATAAAGAGGATAGCGTCGGTGCCGCTTACATTTTCACGCGGTCCGGGACCACTTGGACTCAACGAGAGAAAATCCAGGCGTCGGATAAACAGGGGAACGACCAGTTCGGGTGGTCCACTTCCATCTCCAGTGATGGGAACACCGCCATCGTGGGGGCGAATAAAGAGGATACGGATTATACTGACACCGGTGCCGCCTACATATATCAAGCTAGTTATTACACCTAAACAATTTCGGAAGACCTCGTCGGCTATTTTACCCAAAATTGTAAATTTAAATGAAATCTATCCAAAATAAAGATCGTGAAATGCATATTAATTTTAAACGAATACAGTGTTTCAAATCAAAAGACGAGAATAATTGCGAAGCAACACCATGTTTTTTCAATTTTAAAAACACAAAAAACTTTTTTTATTTTTTCAGAAACTTTTCAAAGAAGAAAGCGTAGAAAAAAATAATTTTTTTATTTTTAATTTTCGAGATGATGAGATTTTTCAAATGGACTCGAGTTAAAGATTTGCGACATACATGTATAAATGAACTCTGTACTCAAAATTGTACCCGGTCACAAGGGTGTGATCGTGGGGAGCCGAGAAGACATGATACAGCGGACACTTCGACAGAGTCGCGTAAAACTCACGACTAAATATATGTGGAATCCAAATCGTATGACGTACATGACGGTACATTACCTTCCCGACGGAACTCCGTATAATGCCATGACGTTAAAGAATAAAATATCTCGATATGATAAGGATGCGGACATGTGTCTCGCTAAAAGTTCACCCTCCGACAAAACAGAAACGTAAAACATGGAAGTTTGCGGCTGAATTTCTATGGCGCAAGAGATTCACAAAAAGTCAAGGTGAACTTGGTTCTTGGACTCGAGATCAGTTAATAGAACTCGGTCCAACATTTGTAAAGTTAGGCCAAATTGTATCAACGCGCGCAGACCTTTACCCTGTAGAGTTTACACGAGAGCTTGAATCTTTACAGGATAATGTCCCACCGATAGACGAGGGATGTGTAAAAGATGTTGTAAATGCGAACAATGTATTTTCAGAGTTTGAATATGTACCATTTAAATCGGCGAGTATAGGTCAAGTACACAAAGCTAAGTTATTGGATGGACGTGAAGTTGTAGTGAAGATAAAACGACCCAATATTTACGATATAATGAAACGCGACACTGATAATATAGTGGATGTCGTGAACTTTTTAGAAAAGGTGGGGATAGACACGGGTGCGACTTCCGGTCGTGTACTCGAAGAGTCCATCGATTACCTATTATCTGAATCTGACTATGTGAAAGAGATGAATAATGCGAATCGCATGCGACGCGCTTTTAAGGGTGTGAAATGGGTAAAAATACCACGCGTGTATCGCGAACTGTCGAGTGAAGACATGATAGTCATGGAATATGTAAAATCGGAAAAACTTACGGAAATACACGACGAAGATGTAAACCCCAAAAAGGTGTGCGAAGCGCTCATCACGTCTTATGTGATTCAAACCATGGAAAAGGGGCTTTTTCACGCCGACCCACACCCGGGAAATATAGGTTTTTCTAAAAATGGTAAACTCGTGTTTTATGACTTTGGTCTTGTGATAGATATATCTGATGAACTCAAAGAAGGTTTCCAAGACCTGTTTAAATGCATCATAAATAGGGACACAAAAGGTATAGTACAGACACTCATAAAACTAAATATAATAGTTCCGACGACGAGTGATACCAGTGACATTGAAATATTTTTCAAGACCGCACTGAACTATCTCGAGACACTCGATGGTGGGAGTTTCAAGAATGATATTCTCGAAGATGAGATACTCTTATCTCTCGCACAAAAGAAACCATTCACGATTCCTACATCATTCGTGTATCTCGCGAAAGCATTTTCTACGGTGGAAGGTACGTGCATAAAACTCGATGAAAATTTCAATTACTACGAATACCTCGAACCCATGATACGCGAACAATTCATGGATTCTTTCGATATTCAAGACGTGTTTTCGACATCATTTGAAATGCCTTCGCGTATAAAAAACATAAGCACAGCTGTCCTGGGCTTGGAAGAGTCCAGGGCATCTATGAAAAGATCGTTAGAAAAGACGAGAAAGGAAATGCGTTATGCGCAGTATAGTGTGTTATCTGCGGTCATAGCTGGGAACATGGTAGAACACTTACCTTCTTTTACATTATTGTCTGCGTTGAGTGCGTGGTTCGCGTTTACTTCTTATAAAAGTCGATAGAAACCTCTTCTTTTGGTTTCTTTTCTTCGGCAAAGAAAGCTTTGTGGCTTTCCAAAATCTCACGGGATCGAGTCTTTTCACCCTCTGCGATTTCGGAAAGACGCTCACGAATAGACGTAAAATCGTCCATTCGCTGTTTCTTCATCTTTTTTCCGTACTTCTTGAACTTCTTTCGAATCGCGTTTATGTTAGCTTGGGTCGAGGCAATAGAGAGCATGTTAATATAACATTACAAATTAATATTCAATCTTTTCAATTTTTCTTCGAATTCACGCCTTTCACCCGGTGATTCAATCTTTTCACCGGTGGCGATAGCCCTGATTTCGGGTCCAGTTAAATGCATGGCATCCGTGCGGAAATCCTTGAATGCCTCCATCGTGACGGGGACGAGGGGTTTGACCAGTTCGTAAATCGCATTAGCATATTCGCGAATTTCCATTTGGGCGTGTTCATCCATACGTAGATGAAGGTAATGCATGAGATTGTGAAGGTTGATCTTCCAATAGAATTCCGTGTACGTCGATTGTGGAAGGTTACCACGCGCTTGTTCTCTACACGTACCTCTATCAAGAAGGTCTTGGTATAACTCAAAAGATTCACTGAGTTTTTCGGAAACCTTTGACGAGAGTTCTTCCCCGACATCTACGACACCTTCTGAACCTTGATTGTTTACTTTGGATTGCCCGCGTAAAACGTCTGGTTCGTAGTATTGTGTCGGAACGACGGAGTATCTGGCGGAGAGTTCGTTGATGCTGGCCATGCGGTGGCGCATATGCTGTCGAGCGATATAGATGGGCATCTTGATGTGAAACTTGAATTCCACCATTTCGAAGGGTGTTGTGTGCCAGTGTCTAAGGAGATATCGAATAAGTCCGCGGTCTCCTCGTGAGGTTTTAGTCCCATCTCCATACGAGACTCGGGCGGATTGTACGATGGCCGCATCCACATCTTCCCGAGGCATGTGGTCCACGAGGCGAACAAATCCGTGATCCAAGACATCTTTCTGCATGGTTAATTACATATAGGTTTAAATCTTTAATCCCATGACATCCTTTCTTTGAGGCGCCTTAATAAATAAGGTGTGAGTTCATATAAATTACCTACCGGTACATATCTATACTCTACACCTGTTTTCTTACCCATTCCTAACAATTGCGCTGTGACGTATCGGTCTTTGTCAAATTTTGTCGCGTATCGGAGTGATGGTGCGTTATGTGTCGCTAAAATAGTGTGTGTATGTGGACACACGAGCGTATATGTCATGGCTTTTTTGTATTCGTTGTCAACGTCAGCTTTGGTATCAAATAAACCCTTTTGGTTTCTCAAGTATGCACCTCTCACGAGTTTCACACCGAGTTTAAATGAATCCCTATGTGCTCCTTCTATATCGTGTAAGAGTTCCTCCATGGCGTCGCGTCTATACATCTGATACGTTTTATACACATGTACATCGTCTTTTGTATTGTGTTCTCCCATCATGTCATAACATATGTCTGGGTACAACACATCTTCGGCGTCTATGCATACCTTAACACCACACGTCTTCGCATGTTTTATGATATTATGTGCGCAATCTCTTGCATCTATCTTCGATTCTCTCGATCCAAAACTCGTGAGTTTTATGGCTGACATAGATCCGACGGGGAGTGCCGTGATGATTTCTTTAGTCGTCTCGGTAATGTGAAACGCCTCGGATAATCTACAATTTTCTTTTGCATAGTCAACTATGACTTTCTCGCCTCGCCTGTGTAACATTCGAATTACACGTGGGAGTTCGGTGAATGTTGCTGCATACCTGAGCATTAATCATTAAAGATATTTTTTTGTATCGGTCCATCTCGCGTTTATATTTTTCTACGAGGTTTTGCATTCTTTCGCGAGCTCCTCTATACTTTTATAATACCTTTTTAAATCTTTCATAAATCTCTTGTTTTTATCGAGACACTCACACTCGGGTTTGTTAAGGTAAATCCACGCGAGATTTGATTTAGAATAACGCGTTTCTTTTTGGTTTTGGTTTGGTTTTCTAGCCACAAGTTTTTTATTTTTTACGGTTTTCTTGAGTGGTTCCACACGTTTCGTGAAACTAATGGCTTGCATCACTGTATCTGCGAGGTCATCTTTCTTTTTGGATTCTTTGAATATAGGAAGCCAATGTGAATTCACGGGATTGCTATTTAAAAAGGCTTCACACCGCTCGATGGATACTTTTTTTCGTTTGAGATACTGTGCTTTACCCGGACCACACACATCGGGAATCTTAAATTTTGCATCATAAATTATTGTTTCTGAATTTGGTGATTTTATAACAAAGTATGCATGTAAAAAGTTCTCTACCATTTTCATTTTCTTATTTCTATCAGGTTGCTTCTCTATAAGAATTATGTTTGAATCGAGTACCCATGGTCGTTCGTCTAGATGTTTTCTCATGGACACAAATAATCCGTCCTTGTGCTCAGGTGGTACACCTGAAACATCCCAGTTCACGACGAGATTGGATGTTTCCTCGAATTGACACATGGCCAGATTTCGTATACCAACATCTATACTCAAAATCATTAATTTAAAGAAAAATTATTTCTTTATCTATATAAATGAAGAACAGACAGATTAACACAATAGCTGTGATTGTATCACTGGTCGTCGTGACATACTGGCTGTATACCATTCGACGTGAAAAATTGGAGGGTAAGGATTCTAAGGCGGTGAAATACATCAAGGAAGCTTCCCCAGAAAAGTTTATCAACCCATTCATCGTCTACGGTATGGCGAAGGAGTTAACCGAAGATGAAGAAAAACTCGCGAAGATCATCCCACTCGTGAAGTCAGGTGACCGCGAAGAATTGATCGCGTACCTTGAGTCTTTGTAAATTTTTGTTTTTAGTGGTAACAGTACACCACAGAGAACAAAAATGTAATTTAACGTCGCATACCGGGCATTTTCATTTTAGAAAAGTTCGCGGTCTTGAGTCTGTTTTGACCAGCTGGGGACATACCCATCATGGCCACGGCGATGATTATCATCACACACGACAGCACAGCGCCAATGATCGCAAATTTCATGGGACCGGTGACTGCACCAACCACACCCGATACCGCCTCGCCAGCCGATTCAATGGCTTCGGCGGCCCCACCAGCCTTGGACGCGGCAGTGGCTTCACCCGTGGCTACGATTTCGTTTGCCATTTTGTTGGTCGTGACAGCCGAGAGCAAGTTCTTCGCGACGGCTTGTGCGGCGAGATCGGCCGATATGTTTTGTTTGAATGTCAGGGATTCGCCATTAAAGCAGTATACTTCACCAATGTTAATTGTTTGCTCTTGAATATTAACAGCTTCATTTACCGTTTTCGTCAGGTTATTGGTTTCGAGATTAGTTTTCACGATGTTTTCTATTTCTGTGTTAATCTTTTGGTTGACGTTTTGTCTGTCACCGAATTGCATGTTCCCCATTTGTGTTTGCTTATCGAGTGCCGCCCCCGCCTGTGCTTGAAGTTCGCTCACGATATCATTTTCAACGGATTGGAAACTTTCTGTAATTTGTTCAGTCGTCGCCATAAAACTTGATGTAATCTCTTGACTGGTAGTTATATTACACCCGACAGATTTCAATATATTGAGTTCCATACCTTGAATGTTCTGCATGGTGTTTTCATTGATGGATTCGTTATTGGTCACGGAATTATACATGACATCATTCACAACACTCATGTTGAATTCCTGGTTGATGGTACTACTTCCTCCACCACCCATGTTGTTTGTTTTGTGCTGAGAAAAAAATAACACTTAAAGACTACCATTTCCTTTAATGCATGTGGTGTTGGTGGTGTTGTCATCCATTTGAAGGTGAAACTTTGAAACTCCCATATAAATACGATGATAAACGTAGTAAATTTTATACATGCGGTGGATTCTGTTCTTGGAGTTGCATGAAAAGATACGCCATAGATAAATACGGAATTACACGTGGAGGTATCATATGCAGTAACATTATCATTATGCGAAAAAAGTTATACAACAAACTTGGTTCGATAACAATAGCACCTCTACGTGAAAGACTCAATGTGTTTGGTGGGGACCTCACTATAGAAGAATTTAGGAATAATAGCGTCGTCGACAAAGAAAAACCCAAAGAAATAGACATGAAACCTCATGAAGACCGGTTAATACCAATTATTTCAAACACAAAAAAGATGGATGAAATAAAGAGTGCATCCGGTAAAAACGAGACACTCAAATTAAAGAGAGATAAACCACTCAAACGAAACCAGAACAATCTTGAATCAGCACTTGGACTCATCATTAAGCCCAAACCTTAGAATTCGACGTTGTTTATTAGTTGGTTTCGATTTGGGTATATTTTTTGTGATCAAACTATCTATCCAGGTCTCTCCATCGTATGCTTTCCAACGAATGCCATACTTATCTATGACCTTTCGACATAGAACACACGGAAGTGATACACCTTCGCCATAACTGGTCTCTCTGTGTATCACTAGCGTACCAAACTTACGTTTAACCCAAGCCGCAAACTGATGACCTCTGTTTCCTCGTTTGAAACACTCACGTTTTAGTGTTTTTATCATTCGCCTTTCGGCGCAACATATACAATCACTCTCGAAAGTGGCGAAAATGACGCGTCGTGTAAGTTGTGACAACCGGATAGCACGGCATTATTACCTAACCATACATACATCGTTCCTTTTAATAGAGTTACAATTATCACATGAATGCCCTTCAAAAACGAAACAACACGTGTCACATTCATTCAACACTCGTATGTTTCTTTTTACAAGCTTATCTTGTGAATGTAAGATTAGGTCTTTCACTGTGTAAATTCCATACATAACCATTGTTTCCAGATTTGGAAATTTCATCCTATTTACCAAAGCAACCACAACCTTTAGTTATCTTTAGCATCACGGAGAAGCTGTCGATCATGGGTGGAACCATCTTTTTGAGGACGACTTCCAATTCGGAATCTTCTTCACCTTCATCGATTTGCTCTATCAAAGAGTAAATCAAATCAAGAACGAGTTCTTTCTTCTCTGGACCCTTGAGTGCCTTGATGCTGTTGACTTCCATCATCAAGCTGGAAACGATACCACAGATGTTTTCCTTGTTGACACCCGTTTTCTTGTATCGCGCGGTCAACATCTTGACACGTTCCGCGACCTTCTTCGCCTGTGGGGACTTGTTGTCGTATCCATCAAGGATGGATTCTGGTGTGGAGCTCATTTATCATGTATATAGAAATAAATTCTCTAATAATTATAATGGATGCAGACAGCATCATAGTTTTTACCGCGAGTTCACTCGGTGCGTATCAATTGGCGCGTGAATTTAGTGACGTGTATAACATGAAGAAAGTTGATGGTTATACACCCGAATATGTGATATCTGGTATAGCCACGAGCATACTCTGGGGAATTTACCAGTACAGAAATGGTTCAAAATACTACGCTATGTACTCTCTAACAGGTGTGTTACTTGGTCTCTATACACTCGCACAGATTCGACGTTTGACGGAAGACGAGCCTCAAATGTTGTTTCCGACGTAAGCTTACCCACAAATTGTAATATTTTACATTTTTCTTCGAAAGTTAATCTTCCTGTCTTTTGCATCACATAAGACAGGAGCATTAAGATGATTCGAATTGAATCGACCACATGCATATCTATTTTTTACAAATTTTAAAAAGTAACAATTTTCCTTCGTCTGAAATATTTGACATAAATGTCGCATAGAACCTTTCAGCCGTGACCTGTGTACCATCAAGATATGTGATCATATTTTTAGATTTTCTGAAAGTGTTAAGTGCGTCGTAATGTTCGGCACACCAGCGTTTTAATTTATCTATATGTGGTTGTGAGCGATTTATTATCTCTTCTCTCGCATTTTTACCCGCTGCGAACTGAGTCTTGTACTCTATGTAATCGTCTATTTCGATGAAATCACCCGCGGTTTTTTCTGGGGGTACAATTTGTGTATCAGCCGCGACGGCGTCAATCAATATTTGTTTGAGCTTTTCGAGTTCGTACTTTTTAATATAAAATTCTTCCGTGCCTTCTATGTTACCAGATTTCTTTGCACTTAACCCACCTAATGTGGCAAATACAGAACCAATGCAACTCAGTGAACACACCAGTAACAAAAAGATAATTCTCTTATCCATCTAGTGTAATACGAGATTAAATTTGTTGAGCCATCGGTCCTGGCAATGGTCTATAGCTAGACATTCTCGCGCTTGGTTGGATACCCCCTCGCGTCAATGATGGCATTTTCACACCACGACGCTCCATCATGAAGTACATAGATGCCATCAACAAAAGTATGTGACCCAACAACGAAACAATACCAAAGTTTCGAGCCGATTTATCAGCGGTGCTACTACATTCGTTGGTCATCGCCAAAGTCATGGAAGATGCAATGAGACCGAAAATACCGAACAAGAGCCCGAACGCCGCGGCTTCGGATTTCACAATCTTAGTCAACAAAAGTGTGAGAATCATGGCGATGGCTGCGGCCATCGTGTGACTCAAGAACCCCTTGAGATTCTTCCATTTCTGCGAATTTTGTACTTGGTCACAATCATTGAAGGTCTTGATTCCTACCGAACTCACCGCGATATAGAACACGCCCATCACTGCGATCAAAAACAGCGTACCATATGACATTTCCATGTCTTGACCTGTTCTCGCGGCGAGGTTGGACAATTGTTGCATATCTATCTTAGATACGGCCATTTTTATATCATGTACTGAGAAATTATTATGTATTATGATATTGACTGAACCCGGCTGGAGAGGACACTCGTCGAGTGGTTATGGGCGAGTGTAGCTGGGTTTGTAAAAATGCGATTGAATTTTGCAAAAAGTGTGTGAGTTTACCGTTATTTCCGGGTATGACAAAAGATGAACTTGAATTTACATTAAAGAGTCATAGAGATTTTCATCTTCTCTCAATTTAAGTACGCCATCCGTCCATCTATTATTATCTTTATCTACAGACTTTACGTGTAATAGAGCTATTTGTGGATATGGGGAAATACCGATAGTCGTTTTATATCCATATATGGTTTCGTGTATACTATTACCGTGCTTTATCCTAGAAGGTTCATTTTTGTAAACACGATCTAAATAATCCGGCCAATTTACCCAGTCGTATTCATTTACAGTGAATCCATGGTCTTTGTACCATTCATCAGTTGCACCCAAGCATATATTTAATCGCGGAACTTTTATTAATTCGGCGTTTGTTTCCTTTATAATATTTTTTATGTTTTTTATAAGTTTTTCTTTTGGCATTTCATCTGGGTCTAGTACAAATATATAATCACCCGAACATTTACTCGTATGAAAATTGCGATGCGCGCTGAAATCATCATCAAAATCTCTCTCACATGTAACTATATCATCTTTAAAGTGTTCCAATACACGTAAAACTTGTGGCGTTACATGAGCGGTGTCCACCAAAATATTAATTTCATCTTCAGTGTCTTTTGTTCTTTTTAAAAATGAAATGAGCGAATATAATTCCTTCGATTCGTTACATACGGTTATTGCATACGACAGTTTCATTATTAATATTAAAGAATATGACGTCTTTAAGTTAAATATGATACCAGACGTGATTCATAAAGTAATTATAGTAGATGAAGGTAAATTACCTGCATTGCCACACGAAATGAAAATGGCTATAGAAACATTTTATAGAATGAATCCTGGTTACAAAGTTAATCTATTTTCCGGAAATGATTGCGTCAAATATATAAAGACACATTTCGATGATAGAATCCTCAATGCATACGAAAAATTAAAACCATATTCATATAAATGTGATCTGATGCGCCATTTGATATTGTATAATGAAGGTGGGTGGTACACAGATGCAAGGATGATATGTTATAAACCACTTGATGTATTAAAAAAATACAATAAAGAATTTTATGTGTGTATAGATACACCACAACAACAGTTGTGTATGACGACTGGATTCATTGGTTCTATTCCGAAGCATCCAATTTCTAAAAAAATGATAGACATAATTCTATGGAATATAGACCAAATGCATTATGGTATGGATTGTCTCGCGCCAACTGGACCAGGTGCATACATAAACGCTTGCATAGATCATTTACGAATGTTTCCATCAAAATGTATGATAGGAAAACACGTGATAGATAATGGCGAGCAATTTATAGATTATGAATGTGGACGCATGGCAAAAGTTAAGTATAATAATGCAAAAGGCGCAGATAACAGCGATATAAAGGGTGGTAATGATTATGGTGAAATGTGGAGGAATTGGGATATCTACTTAGTCAATACGTAGATGTAAATCTTCTCCTCGTCATCTGTTATGAACTCAGTTGTTAATCCTTCGATTCGAGACAAAATAAAATCTACAACTTTCCAGTTATCGAATATAGTAATATCCTCTATGATTAGTTTTGAACCCTTATTCATTCTACTGATAAGTGAAATAATAGAATTTACATCGGCTGTAATGTGATGGAGTCCATCGATTACGGCGAAATCAAATGAAACATCCTTAAATAAGTTATCCAATTCATCTTTATTGAGTTGATCGACTTTAGCGGTTTTGATATTATCTTCTTCAAACAGAATTTCTTCATCTATATCGGCTCCATATACTTTAGAACCCTTTACAAAATCTCTGAATGCCCGTAGAGATGAACCGGGGGTGGAATCAAACCCCCGGTCTTGTTTGTAGAAGAACATAGTAGATGCGATGTTTGGGTTTTTGGTTCCCATACCAATTTCGAGAATGTTGATGTCTGTTTTGGAGGATAATACATTACTATAGTATTTATAATAAGGATTTATGAACTTATCTGAACCATACTTAATAAACAATTCCTTTAGTTCTTCTTCGCTGTCATTTGCAAATTCAGTGTATTTTTTTACAGTTGGTGTATACTCAGTGAGTGATATACATTCTAACATATTAGGTATAAAACTTCCAGCACCTTCGATCCAAAAATACGGGTGATCTTTCGCACCAGTAGATTTGAAATATTTACACAGAGGGCTTATGTTCAATTCTTGCATGTTGTACACTTATATCTCGTGAAAACTTTAAACTCACTAAAAAATTCTCCAATTTATATAACATGCTCGAAGAGGAACTTGAAGACCTTAGTCGAAAAAGGTCGGAGCTAGACGAGATCATAGCAGATCTTTACGAGCTCAAACCACTTTTAGAAAAGTGTGAAAATGACACCATTCTAAAAGGGTACGATGCATGTGATACAACCGTTTTGTCTCTTACGGAATGGTATATACGTACCAAACCTTTATTCAAAGACCTTGTGTGTTGGCTCAATATGTATTATGAGCAAAAAATAGAGACACATCGAGAAACAGATAAATTAAAACAAAAAATAAAAACACTGCGTCACTCCGTTCTCGCCTCGTTTAATAAATCTTGAGAATCTCGGCCACAGCAGGGTGTCTCAGAATGTCTTCGTCGTGCATCATGATATGTTCAACGTACTCAAATTCATTTCCCTTGAGTTTGTGTACGAGATCCGCGAGCCCATTTTTTCTATTTGTGAGGTCACTTTGTTTCAGGTCACCCATCACAACCATTTTAGAATTTTCACCCAGGCGTGTGAGAAGCATTTTCATTTGGTTTGGTGTGCAGTTTTGCATTTCATCACCAATGATGAATGCATCGTTAAATGTCCGTCCCCGCATGAATCCAAGTGGTTCAACTCTCACCGAATACTCCAATTGATTGCGCGTCAATTGCGTTTCGAACACATCCATCATCGGTCGAATCCATGGTTCCATTTTACGTTCCATCTCCCCGGGGAGGTATCCCATATCTTCGTCGGCCGCAACGATTGGTCTCGTCAGAATAATTTTACTGCACTCCCTAGACTTGAGTTTTTCTGCTGCATATTGGCATGCAAACATAGTCTTGCCAGACCCAGCAGGTCCGGTCGCGATTATGATTGGTTTATGTGATTGCAATACCTGTGTGTACGCAATCTGGCCGGGCGTCTTTGGGATGTTCATATAATATTACTTAAGGTTTTTTCTTTATTACATTATAAGATGGAGTTTCACTTCGTGAATGTTGGTAGGACTAACTTAGCTACTATAACCGACCCGAAACACATACCAAGAGCTATATGTTTTAGAGATCGCGTAAATGCTGTAAAGTATGTTGATTATCTCTCTACGTATAGGTCTAAATTTGGATATTGGCCGAGTATCGATTTAAGTGAGCCAATGACCAAGATTATTCCAAAGGAAGGTGCAAAAAAACGCACACCTGAGTATGTGAGAAAATTCATAAAAATAAACACGCTCCAACAACATGAACTCAATGGGATATCCATGACTTCTGGATTATCTTACTTTTATTGTCATGATTTTGATTGTGATGATGATCTTTTGAACTTAAAATTGCGTGGTCAGGAAATAGATGGCATGGTTGATGATGAAATGTACAAAGAATCACTTGAATGCAATTTAAAGATAGAATAATCTATTGTATTATATAATGGGTTCGATTTCACTTAAATTTGATCCGACCAAAAAGGAACACGTCGAATGGCTCAAGGCGGCGAGTGACAGTTTTAAGAAATCTATGCGCGAAAAAAATGATTTTATGAAAGTCGTGAACGAAAATCCAGT
>Ga0209136_1000474_pt1 | contig 29059 bp, 30 predicted proteins | sample SaaInl0LU_22_DNA_FD_184640 | JGI IMG/M metagenome (GOLD analysis project Ga0209136, IMG submission 184640) | Marine microbial communities from expanding oxygen minimum zones in the Saanich Inlet - ESP_90LU_22_DNA (SPAdes) (version 2) | ecosystem: Environmental > Aquatic > Marine > Intertidal... | reverse complement strand
AAGATGCTCAAGCGAGACTACAAAGATTTCAAGACGGACAAGGGACAGAAAACAAAGACTTCTTCCTACACGCAAAAGTTTAGAAAGATGTACCCAGGAGTCAAATCTCTCCCTGAAATTGCTAAGGCTACTGGCGTGCCTTTGAAGACCCTCAAGACCGTGTACAATAGGGGACTCGCTGCGTGGAGAACCGGGCATCGTCCGGGAGCCTCTCCACAAGCGTGGGGGTATGCTAGGGTTCATAGTTTCGCCACTAAGGGAAAGACGTACTACACTGCTGATGCTGATTTGAGGTAGGGTCGCGCGCTCGAAGTCGGTGCAGTCGATATTTTTCTTGGCAAGCCTTTGCAGTACGATTAGGTAAAATATCTTTCCATATCCCATTTTTTAAGAAGCGTTCGTTACAATACTTCTTGTATACTTCTTTCACAACATTTAATTCTTCTTCAGTCCATAGGACTTGATTTCGTATAGAAATTGCATGACCATTTCGATTTTTATGTGAGTCATACTTATGTCTCAGATACTCTTCACTTACTGACAAATGGGAGTTGAGATGAGAAGAAGGTCCCCACAGACTTTCTACAAATTCTTTTGTCCATTGTGCATGTCCATTTTGTGTTTCCAACGTTGTGAGAACCCAATTACCATCGATATAACCTTTAGTTTCATCTAATCTTTCAACAGACATCTGCCATTCACCTTTTGACATCAAAGGAATCGTCAATAGTTCACAACGTCCATGTTGCTTTACATACTCGTGTATAATTTTTTCTACAGTGATTTCACTGGGTGAATGATTTCTTCCTTTTTCGTTTCTTGTATTAGTAGAGGAGATACATCTTTGAACCATCCTTTCTAACCTTTCAAAAAAGTTCGTATCAAAATCCATGTCAACTTCCTTCTTTCGCAAGTAATGTACACTTTGAACCTTTTCACGCGACCATTGACGGAAACCAGTTTGAAAGTGTATATCTATCAATACGCAGTTAGCGGAACTATAACCTTTACTTTCATCAAGTCGTTCAATACTTACGTTTTTGGGGGTGAGTTTTAAATCACTATACTTACATCCGAATCCCGATTTTTCAAGTTCGTCCGCCATAAATTTTCGACTTTCATCTAAACTCCATTCAACTTCGGCATGATCCCGTCCAAGAATGTTTCGATTTTTTGTATGACCTATGGCACCACTTAATAGCCTCCTACTTTTGAGACGCCATTCACTTTTACAACTGGATCCATTTGTGATACCAGCCGGTATACGTAGGTTTCTGAGTATATGAGATTCAGAATCATCGGGAAAATTTTCACAAATCGCACGACACACCATCGGATCTCCCACTTTTTGAGATATATAGATCGCAGTCGCTATATGAGACCGAAACCCGTTCACATTTTTTGTTATTCCCAAAAATGGATTTTTCTGAACACGGAACTTGTTACCACTTTTACTAACATTCCAATAACCACTTGTATTTGAGCTTGTGCTGGTTATTAATTCAATTTTTTCGTCTTCTACTAGACGGGTAGCTTCTTCATCAGTCATCTTTTTAAGTGTCGAAAGTTCAATTTCTTGACATACATCACTCGAAATAAAAGAATCTAGTGTAGTCCGAATCATCCTTAATTAAACATTCATTGAAAGTCTCTAAATGACTTAAAACATTCTACATATACTAGGTTTCTTCACTGGCTCGGGTGCAAACTTTAGTGCGAAGATTTTACCCACAATGGGTTGATTTTTCTCGGATTCACCCGCCATCTTGTCCGAATGTTCTTGGGGAGCTAGGCTATGGGGTGGAACTCATACTCGCATGAAGATACAGACGCTCACCGTGTCGTTCTCTGAGAACCTCGATGTACGTGTGAAGACTACAAGGGGGTGAACCATCTTCATAGACCATACCTTGAGGAGTCAATAGGGTCTGTTTGTGGTCGTATCCATTGTGATCAGCGGCTGTGATGGGACGAGTCTCGTATCGTCCCGAAGCGCGATACGGAACAACTTCAAATGCGATGACGGGGTGCTTGGCTAGAACCACCTGACCACTGTCAATCTCCTTGAGAGTGAAGGTGAAGTATCCGGGTTGAGCGTTAATTATGGACATGTTTTGTAAACTTAAAAATATGGTGAATAGTACATTTACTTAGGTATTAGATATGACTGATCGCATTACATGGGATGAATACTTTATAAACGTCGCAGATCTTGCGTCCGTCAGGTCTCCATGTGAGAGGTTAAAGGTGGGATGTGTCCTCGTGAAGAACAACCGCCTCATCAGTATGGGTTACAATGGATTTCTAGGAGGGTGCGAACACAAGTCCATCGTGCGGGATGGACACGAACAGGCTACGATTCATGCAGAGATTAACGCAATCACGGATGCGGCGAAGAGGGGTGCCTCCATTGATGATTGTGTGGCGTACGTGACACATTATCCGTGTCTGAACTGCTACAAGGCTCTAGCGAGTAGTGGAATCAAAAAGGTGTATTACAAACTAGACTACCGAAACGACCCAGTGGTGAATGAGTTGGGTTACGGGGTGGATGTGACTAAGCTCACATGAAACTCGAGACGGTCTCCATAGCGTTCCTTGAGACACTCGAGGTGGGTCTCCAAATCACATGCATGGTGCTGATCTTCATATACTATGTCGTCTGGGGTCAAAAGTGTAGCCTTTTGGACACGAGGAAGATCCGTGACTGTGATTGGAATCGAGAGAAATTTACAGTCTTCATAATAAGGCATGATCTTGAAAGCGATCACAGGGTGCTTGGAGAGGACAACTTGACCGTTGTCAAGATCCTCGAGGGAGAGCACATAGTATCCCGGGTCGGCTTTGATAGTAGTGGTCATATTTACTTGAAAATACACATATTGGTGTTTAACTTAAGTGTTTAAAGAATAAATATCCTCTGAATGTAATGGACTTCAATAGTCTCCCCCCGCATATCAAGCAACTCTTCCAAAACAAAGACATGACGATGAACCAGAAGATCGCCACATTGGCTGCGTTCATGCCCGATCAACCCGATGTACCTAAAGTTGATCATAACTACGAATTGGGTATGAAGATCAAGCGCCTCGTAGAAGAGGGAAAGATTCGTCTAGGTAAGTTTGACAAAAAATTTATTCTCGAGGTCGAGACCGTGGCTTAATCGCCCATTTGTTTTCCCTACGGAACTTTTCATGATCAATCTCCTTGATCTTGAATACGTCCATCAGAAACTTCTTAATGGGGTTGGGTTTCTTTTTGGGTTCCTCTGGACCTTGGTCCATAGATGGAAACCGCTTATTTCCCTCACCGGGTGCATCTGAAGTTGAGATGAAATTATTATCCTTAGCTTTGACACGAACACTTGGTCTTGATAGAACAGGTCTTATTGTGAACATTTATATAAAGAAGCTTTTCATCTTTAAACACCTAAGTAAAGAAGAGCCACGTCTTATTCACACAACCAACAACAAACATGAACTCTACTACCATCTTCGAATACATCCAGGAGCTCGAGAAGCGCAATGAACAGCTCAAGGAACTCTACCGAAAGTCTGAAGAAGAGCGGGTCGCCACTCTCGAGAAACTCAATTCGAAGCTTCTTGATGAAGAGATTCAAAGGGTTGGAGCCGTACTCAATGAACCTTCCCTCTACGAGACGACTGCTCGAACCAAGACGCACACCCTAAACAAGGAGATTGCCGAGCACCTGAAGGAACTTGGTGACCTGACATCTGACTTTTACAAGGCTGCGGCTTACAACGCGGCTGCGGACACCATCGCCACTCTCGACTTTGAGGTGCAGAATGGTGACTCTCTCCTCAAGATTAAGGGTATTGGGAAGGGTATTGCCTCCAAGGTTGACCAGTTTCTCGATGAATACTTTGATGACTCTGAATCCGTTGCTTCGAATGAGGGTCAGATTCTTGAAGAGTCCGACGACGAGACCGACGACGAGTCCGACGACGAGACCGACGACGAGTCCGACGACGAGTCCGACTCTGAGTTTTTCGTCTCATACAATCACGAACTCGTGGACATTTTCGACAAGCTCGCATCCTTCGAGGAAGACCCTCACAAAAGGAATGCCTATCGCACGATTGGAGATGCGATCCACGCTCTCCCATACAAGGTGACGAGTGGTCAGGAACTTTCCAAGGGTTCCAAGAAGGTGAATGGTATTGGTAAGAGTGCGGCTAAGATCATCGACGAGTTCCTCGAGACTGGTAAGGTGAAGAAGCTCGATAAGATTGGTTCGACCAACGAGGAAGTCGCACGGGCTCTTGACGATTATGCCGATGATCTTGAAGACCCCTTCAAGATTCGTGCGTACAGGAACGCTTCTGAGATTATCCGCGACCTCGAATTTGAGGTGACGAGTGGCGAGGAATTGGCGAAGGGTCCCAAGAAGGTGAAGGGTATTGGAAAGTCTATTGCGATAAGGATCGACAAGTTCCTCCAGACTGGTGAGATGAATTAAATCCATTGAGCTTTGGCTTTGACTTTTTTACATTTGGGTTTTCTCGTGAGACGTGAGAGTAGATATACATAGAAGAGTAGGACACCCATCACCCCTTTAATAAAAACCAATAATTTTCTCGACTAATACTAAACAATGAACATTTCTGTAGACAAGGCTGGTGATCTTAAGATTGGTCGTAAGAAGTGCCGTCTCTACAAGAAGGATGAGGTGGTGAAGGTTGCCAAGAAGTATGGTATCAACACTGAGAAGAAGACTGTCAAGCAGCTCTGTGGCTCCATCAAGGCGAAGGCGAAGAACAACATCCCTCTCGCCAAGCTGTACCCCGAGGCGGCTAAGAAGCGTGCTGCTGCGAAGAAGGTGACCCCCTCCCGAAAGGCTGCAATTGATAAAAAGATTGTGACCAGTTTTATGAAGAATATGGTGACCACAAACGCTAACATTAAGAAACTCCGGGAACTTAATGAAAAGTCGCCCTCGCCCAAGCCCAAACCCAAACCACGCACCCCCAACCCAGCCGCTGTTGCGCGCGCCAGGGCTAACGTTAAAAATATGATAGATAAACGTGTTTCTTATATGAATGCGGCTGGCCAGAGGATGATCAACCAAGCGTCTCCTCGTGCAGTGATGCGTATTGCTCGGGAACTTCGTCGTCTTCGCTAAGGTCGTTATAGACCTTCTCCTCGGTGTCGTAGAAGGCTTCACTGTCTCCAATCATCATCTCCTTCACGGTCTCGTATAGGACTGTGGTGAGGGCAAACTTATAAGCGAGAAATCCCACGAAAGTAGCTCCATAATCAAAGTCAAACGCGAAAGGTGCGTTATTCCACGACACTTCAAAAGCAGCGGTACACAGTGGTGCCAAGAACTCCTTCTGAATTGCCGAATTTTCAAACTTGTCTACCCTATCAGATAGAAGGGTCACATACGCGTACGACGCAGTAGCACCTAACATAGCAGATACACCTTGGTCGGCACCTCGGGTGATGAAGTAGGACGCACTCAAAGCTGTACCGTACCCAACCGTAGACCTCTTGAGGGTTGTCTTGAGGCGAGAGTACTCAGTGGGTGCGATTGGTTTAGCGAACGCGTAAGTGAGAGACATTCTACATGAAAGTCACTTAAAATCTTTATCCGAGTTAACAGTAAGAATGCCGTGTCAACGTTGTAGGAAGAAGTGTGGTGTCCCCATCGATTGTAACTATTGTGAAGGCAGTTTTTGTCCGAGTTGTATCAACTTGACGAAACATGATTGCCAGGGTGCTGATATCAAGAAGATGAAGCAGCGTAAGGAACTGAAGGAACAGACGGCTTTCGAACCACCACCGAAATGCTTAAAGATTTGACAACACGACAGAGTAGCGTGGGAGGCTCTATGATGCTGAGATGTCCGAGTGGTCTAAGGAGGACGACTTAAGATCGTTTGTGCTATGCACGCGCGGGTTCGAACCCCGCTCTCAGCAACTTAAAAACACTACCTCATGTATTCACAAAATGAAACTCACTTGTGTACATGATGTAGCTTCACTCACATTTTTAGCACCCTTTTCAGTAATGTGTGTAGCGGAAGTATTCTATGGATACGTCGTGTACCCATTGTTTTTAACGCATGCACTCTTTACGTACATGGCACTTGATCTTGTATGGAATTTTCTTAACCCACATTCATACAGGGACCTAATTGTTTGTCATCACGTTGTGTGTCTATTGGCTTTGACGAGAGCACTTATATACCCGGAAGAAGCATTCATCATAAGTTTAGGTGGTCTTGTTGAAATAGACACGAGTCTGTTGACACTTCGACGACTTCTTCCTCGTTCGACACCTATTCATGAAGTGGTCAATATCTTGTATCACATTTCAAATTTATTGATTCGGGTATTTTATGAAACATTTTTCACTTTGTTTATTTTTCATATGTACTCGGATCATTCATTACTCGTGAAAATGTCGGTGTATCCGCTTCAGATTTTCATAAACATTTTCAGTTGTGGGATTTGTGCTCTTACATATACAAAACGAAATCCAGCGTTAAAGAATAAAATCTAAGTAACAGTATAATGACTGACAAGACCAAGCCTAAGCGCAAACCCAACGCCTACATGAACTTCGTCAAGAAGATGCGTCCCAAGGTAGTCAAGGATTTCCCTGACCTATCCTTTACTGAGATTGGCTCTAAGCTTGGTGAAATGTGGCGCGCACTCACCGATGATGAAAAAAAGAAGTACGCCAAGTAAGACTTAAGGAATTGAGAACTAATACAAATAGATGTCCCTCGGGGTAAAGAAACTGACTTATGATGCTATTGTGCCTACTCGTGGTTCTGATGGTGCTGTGGGATATGATTTATATAGCGCCGAAGATACCGTTGTACCGTGCCAGGCTGGAAGAGCGCTTGTAGGTACTGGTATTACCGTTGTTCTTCCCCAGGGTGTATATGGTCGCGTCGCCCCCCGGTCTGGGCTAGCTGTGAAGCATTGTATCAATGTCGGTGCGGGTGTTATTGATCCAGATTATACGGGTGAAATTAAGGTTGTTCTATTCAATCATGGAGAGTCTGACTTTGAAATTAAGAAGGGTGATCGTATCGCGCAACTTGTCCTCGAGAGGTGTGAGACACCACCTATCGAAGAGATTAGTATTGTAGAAGATACCGAGAGGGGTTCTGGTGGATTTGGATCTACCGGCAATTAGAAAACCAAAAGTCTTCGGGGTGTGGCATGAAGAGGACACCTTTCGTCATGGTCATATAGAGTTTAGCTTTGTTGACATCTGGGTATGACCACAGTATCCAACGTTCCCAGTATTCCGCTCTGAAATAATCTTCCCAATCCTCTTCTTCACTTTTATCGATACCAAGCATACCCCTGTGTATCTCGTATGGATTCGTCTCTATCCGCAACTCCTTAGGAATGATCGCCCCCTTCCTAATAAGATGTGCACGCATGAGACGAGCGTTCCCATGATCGGGATAATGCTCGACACCCTTTTTACCAAAATCTATGGCTCTCTTGGTTGGGAGAATCACTCTATACTTATGACTGACTGATGGACTGGGTCTCAATACGACGTGCATTTATGTTTTATCATAATATTAAATTTGTGTTTATAACACATGGATGCATTACTTCTGTTCATACTTTTACTTTTATTACACTGGGTAATAGAAGAATATGTGTTTGACATTTCTGTTTACGCACAAATGGAACGATGTCATGATCCAGAATATCCATTTGTTCAGATACATGATGACTTTTATACATCCGATCGTTGTAAAGAATTGTCAAACTATGTATTGAATCATGAATATTTCGGTAAATCTACATTAAACGGATTTGAAAAAACGAAAGGGTTCGTAGTAACGTTCTCATCTCGACACGAACAAAAATTTGCTGATACCTTCAAACCTATATACGAAGTGTTTAAACAGGTTCAAATACCTGGTACGAACGCGTATATATTCAACCCCGTAGTGATAGAACCTTCGAGTGATACATTAGAGCGATCTGTGGATTTTCATTATGACATGTCGTTGGAAGATCAAACTAAAACTAATGAGGGTCGTAATTATTTACCAGTAGCAGTGACTGTCATCTATATCGAATTACCTGATACATATGAAGGTGGTCATTTACGTTTATCTAAATATGGTAGTATCGATTCATCTAAAATAAGACGATATAAACCAAAATTGGGAAGAAAAATTGTATTTCGTGGGGATGCGCTACATTGTGTAGAACCCATATATTGTAAAAATCCAAAAAGTAAACGTATCAGTTTGGTGTTCGAGCAGTATAAAATACCTGAATCAAAACTAGAAGATATTACATTTGATGTATCGACAACTGCTAACATAAAAAAGAAAATGTAATACTAATCATGTTAGAATACACTGCATCAGGTAATATACCTGTTCGAGTGGGACAGACTGCAAAAGAGAATGACCAACTCACGAATACGAGCGACCCCAGGCACTGGTGGATACATGCGAGTGGGTATCCAGGTGCACACGTGGTTGTATGTTACGAGGGAGAGGAACTTCCTAAGGATGTGAAGAAGGATGCTGCTGTATTAGCGATACATCATAGTAAGACACCGGAGTCTAAAATGTCTTGGGTGGAACTAGTAAGAGTTGAAAATGTTTCTTCCCTAAAACAACACGGGAGGGTAACACTCACAGGTGAAGTTGTTCAACTGACGATATTTATGCGGAAGGAAAATGAACGTTTGGAAAGAATCTTAAAAACAAAACGTACTATCTAGACATATGAGTCATCAGGATTGGAAGCCGGTCATTATTCATGGAAAGGCTGCCCCTGTTAACCAGCGACCCCCACCCAAGCACTATGAACGTACAAAGGAGCAAAAGTTGGAGGATGAGGAATTGGGTACCCATAAGAAGGTACCACTCTCCATGGCGAAGATGATTCAACAGGGGCGTATTGCTAAAGGTTTCAAAACACAAAAAGATTTAGCAATCGCAGTTGGGGTGAATGCGAGTATCATAGGTTCATATGAGTCGGGTCGAGCCATTCCAGACCCTGGTGTCCTCCAAAAATTGAGGAGGGTACTGGGGGTAAAGTTAAAGTAAGCTTGTGTACAATCCAGCGATATAGTAGACATCTTCGAACCCAAGTTCCTCCAATTTCTCTGCCGCAAATCTGGCTCGTTGCCCAGTGTTGCAGTAGACGAGTAAGCCCTTCTTGGGAAGTTCCGTAGTCGTTTTTTTGTTAATCTTGTTGACGGGGATGTGAAGCGCTCTGGGGTAGTGTCCTAGACGATATTCTGTGATGGTGCGAACATCGATGACCTTCTTTATCTTCCCCTTCTTGATGAGGCGCTTAGCTTCGGATGCGGAAATGAGGTTCTGACCCATATAGGTGTATGTGAGAGCAGCGCTGAGACCACCCGCTATGATAAGGGGAATCATTTAGTGTTTACTGGGATTTTAACTTTGGTGTGATCCATCTCAAAGCAGCACTGAGCATGACCGTCGTATGTTCTTCGACATGAACGACAATAATACAAAATGGTATAAAGTGTAGAGTCGTCCATACTGTATATGAACAAGAAAACAGTTGATGTGTCCAGTCGTATCACTCCTGATGAGTTTGCTAAGCGTTCAATGGATTGTCGTTTAGCTGCTATGGAGGAAGCACTTAAGGCTGAAAAAGTTCGATACAAGTCTAACTGTGACTCGGATAAGTTCAAGGGGTTTCTTGAAGACCGACTCACAATTTGGGGTCAAGAGAAGGATAAAACCTTCTATGGGAAGAAAATGTATGAAAAGACAAAAACACTAATTGAAAACTGGGCTTAATTACCGAAAGCGACACCACCCATACCATTCTTGATACGAAGAATGTTATAGTTGACCGCATACGCCCTGACTAAGTTACCGTTGCGTACACTGTTACCATTGAGAGCGAGCTTCGCGTTATCGATGCGAGAAAAGTTGAGTGTTCCAGTGGGTTGAGACTTGTTCATGGTGAGGCAGAAAGGCCATGTGAATGTAGAGACTGTGCTCAGGGAATCATGGGGGAGAACCGAGCAATGCATCTCTGGGACGACGTTGTGGTGGAATGCGGAGGACATGTTCTCGAAGAGTGGTGTACCGTTGATGTATAAAGTGGATGTATCGAACGTCCAGTTGGTGGACCACTTATTGGTATCGGCTTCGGAGGAAACGATGTGAAGAGCCTTGACGGGGTGGTTGAAATACGTAAGATCAACTTCGGTATCAGCCGCGGACATTGGCTGGTATTGGGTTTGGGTGAAGAGAATCTCGTGTTCGTTGTCGACGAAGAACTTACGTTCATCAGTATCGAGATACACATAGGTACCAAATACCTTCACGTTGCTGGGCGCGAACGTACCTCCACGGCACTTCACGCGAATTTCGACGTCATGGTACTGGAGACCCACGAGAGGGAGGGACTTGGTCCAGTCATCACTGAAAAAGAATGGAAGGACGTAGTGGTTCGCATGCGTGGAAGAACCGAGAGCATTTTGGGGAACTTCATCAAGGGTTACGGCGCAAGACGCCTTAGCTTGGTTATCCTTGTACAGAAGATTGTGAACACCCTGAATGTACAAGGCGTCGATTTGAGAAACCTTCTGACCACCGATCCAGAGTTGGAACTCAGTGGTGGTCGTTTCATCCTTATCGAAAAAACCGAGGTTGGAACTACCGGTAGCACCGATGTTTTCCGCTTCGATCCAAATATAACTCAGGAGATCACCCTTAGACTTGATGGGTATAGTGACCTCATTACCGCTACCGAAGGTACCGATGTAATCAAGACGTTCAGGCTTGATGGCGAAATTGGTGTACCGCTTGTAGTTTTGACGGAAAAAGGTTATCTCGGGCTGACCAGTGATGTACACATCCTGAGCACCCACAGAAACGAGGTCAATTAAAGCAGCTGACATTTATTAGTAAACGATATTAAAATTTTCGCTCATTGTATACACAACGGGGATGGGTGTTGAGTTTCAGGCACTCACATGGGAAGCGGTAGATACAGATGATGAACACTTAATCAGTATTTTTGGGAAGACTGAGGATGGGAAATCTGTATGTGTGACCACAGTGTTTACACCATACTTCTTTATCAAGCTCTCTGAGCGCGTCACTCAACAGACTGTACAAGAAATTTACAACTTCATAGACAAGAAGTGTCCAAATTGCTTGGTTTCTTTTTCGGTCATGAAAGCCAAAGATGTATGGGGGTTTCAAAATAATAAGGAATTCATGTACATGAAACTAGACTTTAAAAACCTCGGGAGTCGACGTCGCGTGGACTATTTCCTGAAAAATCCGATTCAGATAACTTCCGGTACACAGCGAATGAAAGTTTTTGAATCGAATATCGACCCAGTTCTCAGACTAATGCATCGAACTGGTATCCAGTCAACCGGGTGGCTGAAGACGGGTGATAACTGTGTACGTTCACACCTTGCGAGAGTGGATATAGATCTTTTCTGTAACGACTGGACTACACTGAAACCTGTACCCCGGGATGATATCGCTCCATTTGTAGTAGCGTCTTTCGATATCGAATGTAACAGTTCTACTGGTAAATTCCCCAATCCAAATGTGAAAGAGGATGCATGTTTTCAAATAGCGGTATCTCTCTGTGCATTCGGTAATGATGAACCGTACGATAAGACCTGCTTTTGTTACAAGAAAACTGATTCAAACCTCGATGGGTGTACAATCGTGAGTTTCGATACAGAACGGGAAATGCTTGAGGCATTTCAACAGTACATACATCAGAAGGATATTGATATCATGACCGGATGGAACATTTTTGGTTTTGATCTTGATTATATTTACACGAGAGCTTTTATCGTTGGATGTAATCCAGAGTTTTTTAAGATGGGGAAGTTGAAGAGTCAAGAGTGTGAAATCACTGTTAAAAAGTTGAGCTCGAGTGCATTGGGTGATAACGTATTGAAATTACTCCCAATGTCGGGGCGTTTCATTTTCGATATGTTCCACGAAGTGAAGAAAGGGTATAAATTGGATTCATACAGTCTCAACAACGTATCAAAATTATACCTCGGTGACCAGAAAATCGACATGTCTCCAAAGGAGATGTTCGCTCGATACGCTGAAGGTGATCCCATCAAGTTAAGGGAGGTGGCTGAGTACTGTGTGAAAGATACCCTATTACCACATAAACTCATGAAGAAGATGTGCATTCTTCTCAACCTCCTCGAGATGGCTAAAGCGACTTGGGTTCCGATGTGTTTCCTCGTTGAGAGAGGTCAGCAGATCAAGGTCTTTAGTCAGTTGTCGAAAAAGGCGAGGGAAATGGGTTTCATGATTCCGACGATTAGGTATGGACAATTACCCGAAGAACAGTATGAGGGTGCTACGGTACTCGAAGCACAAAAAGGGGCGTACTACACCCCAATCACCGCCTTGGATTTTGAAGCCCTGTACCCATCGATCATGATGGCGCATAATCTGTGTTACTCATCATACGTCATGAATGAAAAAGATTATGGAAATATTCCCGGTGTGACCTATGAAACCTTTCAAATTAAGGATAAGACGTATAAATTCGCGCAGGATGTTCCTAGTCTTTTACCGAGTATTTTACTTGAACTCAAACAGTTTCGTAAAAAGGCGAAAAAGGATATGGCTTCTGCAACTGGATACATGAAGGAGGTGTATAACGGTAAACAGTTGGCGTATAAGATCTCGATGAACTCTGTGTATGGCTTCACTGGTGCTGGGAAGGGTATTCTCCCATGTGTACCGATAGCTTCAGCGACGACATTCCGTGGGCGCGCGATGATCGAAGAAACAAAAACTTACGTCGAGGCTAACTTTCCGGGAGCGAAAGTGAGATACGGTGATACAGATTCAGTCATGGTTGAGTTTGATGTCGGGGATCGTAAGGGTATAGAGGCGATTGAATACAGCTGGGAGATTGGTGAAAGGGCGGCAGAGGAGTGTAGCGCCCTCTTCAAAAAACCTAATAACCTGGAACTTGAGAAGGTCTATTGCCCATACTTTCTATATTCAAAGAAACGGTACGCCGCTAAACTTTGGACAAAGGGTAAAGATGGGAACATGAACATGGATTATGTGGATGTGAAGGGTCTCCAACTCGTTCGTAGAGACAATACACCCCATATGCGAGAAGTGTGTAAGGAACTTCTCGACGTTGTCCTCACTTCGAGTGATACTGGTCCACCCAAAGAACTCGCGAAAGAACGAGCGATTGAGCTTCTCTCCGGTGATGTCCCAAATGAGAAACTTATATTGAGTCAGAGTTTATCCGATAGTTACAAGGTTGGTGGAAATCCCGTGTCTATCACGAGTCCTCAATCCGAGAATATCAATCAGGCACATGTTCAGGTTGTGAATAAGATGAGAATGCGTAAACCTGGATCCGAGCCACAATCAGGTGACCGTGTTCCGTATCTCCTCGTGAAGACTGGGGACCCAAAGGCTAAAGCATTTGAAAAATCGGAAGATCCCAAGTATGTGGAGGAGCATAACATTCCCATTGATTATCAGTATTATTTCATTAATAAGTTTCTTAACCCTGTGTGCGATTTACTTGATCCACTTTACGAAAATGTAAAGCAGGAGATATTCGGTGAACTCATCAATCAATGTAAACCACCACCAAAGAAACGGGAACCCGCCTTGAGCACCATGAAACGAGCAGACCTTATAGAGGAATGTAAAAAACATGGTCTCGATTGTGAGGGTAAAGTAGTTGATCTCAGGGAACGTATTAAACAGGTGAGGATGCAAAAAGAAGAAAGCGTTGAAGACCTATTTAAAAAATACGAGCTAGGAAATAGTAAGTAATGAGTTACAGTGATCGAATTATTGAACTATTCGATGAAGAACTTAAACATCGCATCGATATATTGATGACTGAATACGCCGTTGTAATTTCAAAAAAGTATGCAATTTCTCTTGACTTGTTACTGAGGGATGTTCCTGTCCTATCCACGAATATGATGTGTAAAGGAACAAAGCCCGATGGTTCGAGGTGTGCGTTTAAGGGTATACATGAAGGCTATTGCGGAAAGCATAAAAATGTGGGAAATCGTATTCGACAGAGAATGCATGAGAGTCGTAATGGTCACACACATGGACCTGAAGTTTTATTTTCCCCAGAATGTGTGGAATGTAATAAATCGAAACAACTTATAGATTTGAGTACTATTTTCAATAATGAGTAAATCCGATATTCTGCTATCATCAATTAACACATTCTACGACGAAGAAAACAATCGATCCAAACTACTGAATATACTAGATAAGACAAGTGGTATTTCTTTACGAAATCTCGAATGGTTCATCACCAATTATGCAAAAAAGAATCACACATCCTATAAGACGAATGATGGTAAAATATTTACCGTCCATTACGCGTACAAGTCAAGCCTTGATGGGTATAGTAAAAAGCTTTTCGACCCGTTTTGTCGATCTCAAAAGTTTACATATACCGTTCCGGGGACATCTCATGAAATTCAGACAACTCTCGCGCAGTTGAATTTCATCAAATGGTGTATCAAGAACAACATCATTGATTACATATCAAACAATAAATTGACCCTGTTTAACAAGCAATCTACCTAAAAAGTACCTTAGCTTTACCATTCCTGATTATCATCATATTGTAACTTTTTGCTATGATTATAACCTGCTTAGGGAAATCTATCTGGGGAATACCGAGTACTTGGATGAAATTGTCATTAAAGTCGAACGTTCCTTGGCTCCCATCATATTCGAGGTCCATGGTGACGCGTGCATCCTTGACCCCACTGAAATTCATATGACCCGATGGTTCCAATTCACCTGGGTGTAACGCAAAACTATACATGTTAATGTTACGAAAGACGGGTGAGCGTTTGTGATGTATATTCGATAAAGATGTTGATAAGAAAAGATTGTTTCCGGTTGTCTCGTTTATGATTGTTTCACCATCACATTCGAGTGTTGTTTTATTCTGTTTTGAGTACATCAAAGGGACGTGTTTTTTACCCCTCGCCCATTTATTGAAAACGGAAGGTGGGTATTTCACAGTGGGTTGTGTCAGTAGATAGACGATATTTCTACTTAGACTCGCCGTAAAAAATGTAATGTTTACATACTCCTGTAATTGACTGATATGAGTAGTCTCTGTCCCCACTACGATAGATTCATTTTTCAGTTCTTCGAGTAAACGAAAGAAGTATCCATCCCACACGGTATCTGCGGCTTGTTGTAAAAGACCCACAATAGTAGTATGTAAGGCTCCATCGAGGGTATTTAATAAGGTTCTTAATAACCCTAATCCAGTTGAAGGATTATGATACGTGAGAGCTAAGGTTCTCAAACCACCCAGATACGTCACGAGACCATTAATAATAGCGGCGTGATCTTGAGACCCTACCACACGAAATTCAACATCTAGGAGAGTCCTCTGTGTGGCTCCCCACATTAGAAATCCGAGGAGTGTATTTACAAGTACACCCCGATTCGTAGTATCCGGGGAATCACTATTTAAAGCAATTATAGTGTCCCGTAACGTAGTCACATATGTGGCGAGACTCGCTGATGTATCGGTTGTACGTAAGTTGTTCAATAGAGTGACCCGATTAGCATCCCATAAATTTTGGATGGCTTCGAGATTAGATACAAAATCGTTGCGGTTTATGAATATGGAAGGTATTGTGCCCCCAAGTAGAGCGATGATACCTTGTAACGCAACAGTAGTTCTATCAACATACCCCGCTGCTAGGGTTGATAATACACCGTTCACGTACTCTTTGAGTCGGTCAATGTGACCCGTTGGTGTAGTCGTACGCAAGTCGTTTAAGAGAGTGAGTTGATCAGCTTCCCATAGACCTGTTATCGCTTCGAGATTAGATACAAATTCATTACGGTTTACCACTATGGGTGGTAGGGGGTCCGTCTCGAGTGTGGTGATGATAGCCAGTAGCTCAACATCAGTTTTAGCAACATACCCTACCGATAAGGTGTATAATATCCCGTACACGTACTGAATGAGTCGGTTAATGTGATTTACTGGTGTAGTCGTACGCAAATCGTTTAAGAGAGTGAGTTGGTCGGATCCCCAAACACCCGTTATTGCAACCAGACCATCTATAAATGTGGTGCGGTCAGGTCCCACGTCTGGTAATGGATCCGTCTCGAGTGTGGTGATGATAGCTTGTAGTTCAACATCAGTTTTAGTAGTGGGTGTCGGTATGGTGGACAATGTCCCGTTTATGTACTCTACGAGTTGTTCTACGAGATTCGTTGGTGCCGTGGATGTACGCAAACTGGTTAAGAGGGTATTTTGTTCAGATCCCCAAACACCTGTTTCCGCTTCGAGATTAGATACAAAATCATTACGGTTTATTATGATAGACGGTAAAGGGTTCGTACTAAGTGTGGTGTTGATAGTATTTAGTTCACCTACAGTTTTATCAACATATCCTACCGCCAGGGTTGATAATACACCTTTTACGTACTCCGTGAGTCGGTCAATGTAACCTGTTGGTGTATCCGAGCGCAACTCTTCCAATAGAGTGAGCTGACTTGATCCCCAAAGACCCGTTTCTGCAACGAGATTCGACACAAATTCATTTCGGTTTTCTTGTATCGGTGGTAAAGGGTCTGTAAGTGGGGTGATAACATTACTAGTTAAATACGTGTTAGAGAAATTAAACCCTCTGACTGAGGTTGCTACACCATTATCTAACATGATCGACTTGGGTGTGGATACAGCACCAATAAACGCCTTTAATGAGGTTACATATGTCCCATCACTCCCTGAAGGGGTACGTAACAGGTCTAGGTTAGCGAGTTCGGTCGACCCCCATATACCTGTACCCAATGCGATGAGACTATCTATAATCGGATCGCGTTCTGTCTTTGTAGCGATGGCGAGTATACTATCGAGTGTTGCACTGAAACCAATTTTTAAAATATCAATTCTCGTGTTCACCTCCGGAATTAACGTGGATGTATCATTGAAACCTGGGACACGTAGCGCATTTAATGTAACTACCTGAGCCGAACTCCAAACACCCAGTGCGATGAGACTATCTATGAGCGGGTCACGAGCTGCCTGTGTAGTCGCAGCCACTACCGCATTTAGGGAAGTCACGATATTCAAACTACTCGGGAGACCAGCGATGTACGTATTCAGTGCGGCGACAAGAGCAGTTTGCCCTATGAATCCGGGTACAACTAGGCGTAAATTATTTAAAGTGAATATTTGATTACCCCAATAACTTCTCGTTAACAATTTCTGTATAATATCATTTTGAATAGACTGAGTGATGGGCACTTGTGTAGATGTCGCTTTTAGTTGGGTTATGTAAGTAGTGTCATTCGCTGATGGAATACGTAACGCGTCTAACGTGGCGAGTTGATCACTGCTCCAAACACCTAACGCGACAAGTTCAACTATGAGGGGGTCACGTTCAGCCGTTGTGGTGAGAGTAGCTATAGTATCAAGTATTCCGTTCACACCATTTTTCAAATTATTGAGGGTGAATTGAAGTGTCGGTACCTCGTCAATCAGTACATTCGAATACTCAATTAGACTATTTATGACGTCTGCACGACCAGAAGCTCCGGGTGTGAGAGAAGTTAAACTATTCACGAGTTTTATGGGATCATCTCGCCATACACGAAACTGACGTAACGCTGTGACGCGTTCCAGTCGTGCCGCCGCAAGGGTACCCGGAAACTCTCCCAAAACAAAGATTATCCCCTTAATCCTTACCCTTTGATCGATATCACCGGAGAGACCATTAAGATAGCTCACAAGAGTGGGTATATTTGCATCATTAAAGGCGTTTCGTAACGATTCTAAAAGAACGAGTTGAGGACTACCCCAAATAGTTGCCTCTGCCCCAATTCGGATCAGTCCATCTACGATCGCACTACGTTGAGCGTCTGTCTGACCAGTTAATGTATTCAGTACCGCGACCATCCCTAATTTTAAGATATCCGATTGGACTGTGAGATCATTAAGATATCCTGCGAGCCCGTTGACAACGTTGAGCTGTTCTGGTGAACCGGGGACAAGCGATGACAGACCAACTAAAAAATAACTTAACTGTGCCACGAATGTGCGGAGTTGAAATATGAGTAAAGACTCATTTTGCACATTGGGGTCTATCAAGCTATTTAAAATTGTAATTTGATCCACCCCCCATACATTTTGAAGGGCGAGGAGAGAAGCTATAATGTTACTGCGCTCAAACCGATCAGTTATAGTTGGAAGCCTACCTAGTTCTGTATCCACAGTAGTTTGTGTATTTACAATTAGATTGGGTATGGTATAAAGATACTGAATGAGCGTGGTTGTTGCGGCTGGTATATCGGTTGTATTATCCTCCACACCTGTTAAAAGGGTGAGTTGTGTGGGACCCCATACAACAGTTTGACGTAACACATCCACGACGTTTTTTCGTACTCCTAAATCCGTCACACCGGTCAGTCTACTCATAGCGATGCGTATAATTTCTTCCCAAATTGAAATACGGTAAAGAGATTGTCGAAGATCATTGATAATACTAACTTGAGAGGATGTCAAACTATCGAGAGCGTGTATCCGATTCAAAATTGCTATTTGGTCTTGTGTCCAGTGACCGTATTTTTTAGCAACGAAAAAGAGTTCTTTAACACAATTGGCGAAATTCAACTGAAATGTACCTGTTTTAGATCGCTCATTAATCAGAAAAACATTCCTCTGACGTTGTTCGAATAAAATATTAAGAGGTTTACGTTGTAACATACACCGCTCTTGTTTATCTAAATGAACGAGGTCTAAATTGACTGTGAAATTATTCAATTCGAGTTGTTGTAATATCCGGTTGTTTGCTTCGGGGTCCCATAGTGTAGCATCACCCAATTTGTTCTGTGTCGCGAATAGAACGTCGATAGCGGGTCGCAATTTGATGCGGAGGGACATTTCCTGATTGTATATGGAACATAAAGGAAATCCACTTCCCGGACGTCGGTGAAAATAAAAAGGAATATGAATCCTGTATTCTTCTGTATTGAATGGGTTGATCCCTCGTGTGTTATACTGTCCATCCAAAAATTCTTGTACGAACTCGGATTCCCCACTTCCCTGAAACGGGTTTCCGTGTAATACATTGACACTCGATCTATACGATTCAGATACGTTCAATTCACGGTCTATGAATATATCATCACCGGTGACCGTATCGATCTTGTGTTCACCGACGTATAACTCGACATAGTCGATCACAGAGATTCCAAATACATCAACAGGATAAAGATTCGATCCCAATCTTGCGACATCGGTGGGGTCGGCGACGAAGGATAGTACAACCCCACGTAAGATATCACCATACTTCTGAGGAATGGGTACATCCAAAAAATCATCTGTGAACACCTTTTCTGGGAAGGTTATCTTATAATTTTCTGTGGCGTAGTTTGTGTGCTTACTATATTTTTTAGTAAAAAACGAGAATGACGGGTTGGCGCTTAAAGAGCGATCTAATTCACCTGTCGCCGCGATCAGGACTCGACCCGCCATATATAATATGTGTCATTAATATTTTAAGCCGGATAATCCACTCGCGTAATGGAGTATATTGTAACTCTTCGCGTAAATTTGAACTTCTGTAACGTTATTTTCTGGATCCGATGATACACCTTCTTCTGCTGAGAATGGGTCTGAATAGTCCAGTTTGATTCTACATCTTTGGTCGATTATACGACTGAAATTCAAGTGTCCGGATGGGATGTTATCTAGGGGGTAGAGGGCGAAGGAGTAACTCGCGATCTGGTCACGTGTTTCTAGTTGATAACGAACATATGACGGCGAACCATTTACGTTACTATACACGACATTCCCGTCGACTATAGTTAAACCATCGAACGAAACATCCACATTTACACCAGAAATCGAATTTGTAAGGGAATTCTCGGGAACCATTTTCGAATAAGGTTCCTTGAATAGGGATGTGTTGTTCAGGATCATTTCCATTTCTTTAATTTTTGTATTGAGCATGTACTGTATCAATGTTTCATTACCATGATACGCAAACCGTCTTGATTTCTTCGTTGCGATAAAATAAATTGTTTTGACCGGATGATGAAAACGTAAAGTGATCTCATCTTCATCCTTTGTCCTTGGTATATCATGCCTTTTCAATTGTATCTGTGTGATCAATTGGTTTATCGGGGTACTTTTTAAATAATTCAATTCGTCCCGATCAAGGTACGCGTACGTCGCCAATAGGGATGCTGTTTCTATTCTCGCTTCTGTCACGAATGGATTCAAATATGGTCGAACAATTTTATCCAATTTCTTGAACTTGATTCTGATGTAACAACCCTGTTTCGTGAGTTTACATAACAAGATTGAAGCTGGTAGATTATTATAGAAATAAAACGGTAAATCGATGTACATCTGTCGTAAGGTCCACACGTTATCGTTATTTGAACCATATGGATCCTCTTTTCCAGTTGCTAGAGGTACGATAGTATCTCTAAAATTATAATCAGTTGCATGATATTTATGGTAAAGGTAAATCCAGTCACCCGTGAGCCGTTCGATATGCGTACCTCCTATAAAGAGATCGGCATACTCGATGGCGTGGATACCGACAGTAGGTGTGAATGGGTCATCGTAATTACCAGTTGGGTTTTCTGTCGTGGGTGTGACACCACCCAATGGGTATGTATTTGATACAGACGCCTTGAAGAAAAATTTATATCGAAGTGTCAGGTTCGTGAGAAGATCACCCATATCTATTGGTATGATACACATCGTATCCTGATCGAATTCTGCATTGAGTAATGGGTGCTCTCTCACATCGAATGCGAATTTCGTGTGTCTCTTAAAAATAGTCGAGAAATGAGAATAGGTTGGGTTCCCTATCACATACATATCCTGTATCCCAATAGTACCTAATGTCAGTTTTCCTGCCATCTCTACTTAACTATAGTTTTTATTTTTAAGTTTGTAATAAAGACCCATTGTTGAATACGAGTGTTTTGTAACCCGTGTAGTACATATGAAATTTATATTCCGGGTTCTGGATACTCTTCCCGTTACCGTATTTGAGATCGATATTGTTTACCAGTTCTAAGTGTAAATTAGTCTTTTCTGATTGTAGGGCTGAAAAGTCGAGAAACCCCGACGGTGAAGTACTTTTAGGGAATAGTGCGAAATTGTACGAGTAAACATAATTAAGTAAATAATTGGGTACGGGTGGTTCGAATAGATAGTTATTTGATATATCAGTCCCCGATCTCGCCATTTTCGCACGCGAGGGGACGTAACTGAAAAAATATTCCCTGTCGTTATTCGATACGTTTGGTATGCGTTCACCATTTAGTGTGAAATAAGCACTTTTTAAGAGATGTGGTTCGGATTTGTCTTTGATCTGCCCTCGGGTAAAGTTGTAACGATTGGCGGTCGTCGAGTAGTACCATTCGTTTACATACGCTGGGTCGTCTACGGGTAAACTTCTATACTCATCCTCATTTTCATATCCCGCATATCTAAAAAACCAATGGAAACATTTGACTGGAATACTCGGTTCCAATTGTACGATGAATTCTCGCTTTTGCGGTTCGAGTGGGATACTGGAATGTCTAATCACAAAATCATATGTAATCTCATTATTCGGTCGGGTGAAATATAAACGTTCTTCGGGAGAAAGTGTGATTTCCTCAGTGATGACTTTAAAGTTCTGTATTTTTTTAGGTGGAGGTGTTGCCGGGAGACCTCGACTCGTTAAATTATCTGATGCACGCTGGTTATAGAGAGTGAAGAAGGATTGTTTGAAAAACTCAATTTCAAGTGTAATTTTCTGTTTATGGATAGCACACAAGGGGAAGGGTGTTTTATTTTGATTGTTTTCTGAATAGGCATCACCACCGTAATTATGTGAAAAGAAGAACGGTATATGAATAAACACATCGTTACTCTGTGCGTCGTTTTGGGCAGAAGGTTGAGATGTTTCACCCCCAGTTACATTTCGATTATACAGTGTATTTGCACTCATTTTTTGTGATTCGGTCGTGTACATATTATCATGAATGATACACCAATCTGCTGTTATTTCTTCGACTATCTGGGTATCAACCTTAAATTTGATATTTTTGATTAGTTTACGACCGAGTAATTGCATATCCCACGCCCAATACGCAATCTCAGGTAGTGTAAATGAAGGCAATGGTATATCTCTCAAGATAATACTCTTTATGGTTTCTGGGAGTACTGCGAATACAGTTGAGGAGAGTTGGGATAATATCAAGGCATCCGTGATGTCCGCCCCAACATCTCTGGGTCTTACCGCGGTGCCCCTGGTTACCGGTGATACTCCACTGATTATATCAATAATATAGGATGGAGTCGACGGGTACGTTGTAAGTAGATTCTGTGCAGTGACTGGATCGGGGTCATTTCCATCCCCATTTAGAATACCTAGCAGTGCATCGAATACGGGTGTAGCGAGACCGAGTGTGGATAATACCACATTACCCGGAATATTTACTCTAATCCCCCTGAGTACATTAATGATACTGATTTGAATCGGCGAAGTTCTATCATCAATTCCCAATGTAGTGAGAAGATCCGGACCAGGGGTCACAGCCACATCCCTATTTAGAACTTGTATCAGTGCTGTGAGTATGGGTGCACTGAGACCAAGGGTGGACAATACCAAGGTATCCGAAATATCTACCGAAATTCCTTTGAGTACATTAATAATACCAATTGGAATTGCAGTAGTTGCCTGATTAATCGCTAATGTATTAATAAGTGCTACACCAGGGGTTGTGCTTGGATCACTGCTCAGAACACGCAATAATGAAACCAATACAGTCGCAGTAAAATCCGTATTGATAGTAAACAATTCCGCGGGAAGAAACGTGAAAATCAAATTATTGAACTGATTTTCAAAGGACAAGAAGTATTTGAAATCTGGGAACTGGAACGCAGGGAGTATAATACCAGCTAAATTTGGGGCACCTGCGAGCCACCATTCTCTAAACGTCGCATATCCAAATTGTACTAAAGTCTGACCACTAAACAACATTTTCTGCAGGGTTTCGTTGAAGATGATATCATCAAACCCCCATGTCGGTAATGTCAATTGGATCCATAGATTATTTAAGAGATCCCCCATGTATTGAGGTTTCAATTCAACTCGGATTGTTTCACCGAATGGCCATGTCGCTGCGATACCTTGTGTTACGGTGTGTACGTTATGATACTTTCTAAATTCGGAATGTCTCTTCGTTTCATATTTAAATAAAGAATGTTTAGGGTCTTTGGAAAGCAAATGTGTATCTTGATTTCCAATAGCCTTTAGGGAAATCTTAGCGGCTTCACCCATGCTTACTATTGTTTACATATTTTTAATATCTGTTTTCCACATCGTCACGTGACTCGTCTTCATCATCTTCTCCAAGTCCTCTTTCGCCTGCTTCGCCTCATCCATGAGCGCCCTGACGCGTTCCTCCGTATACTCGACCGTCTTCGTATTGAGGAGGTAGTCCCAATTCCCATCAATCTTCGGGAATATGGGGGACATCTCCTCTTCAAGTTCAACCTTCTTCCTCTTGAACACCACCAATTCACCTTCGATCACCATGGATACAAACTTGGACTTATGGTCACACATCACCGCTCTTTTCTCGAGTACATCGATGAGATGTGCCTTCCTCTTCTTATAATGATCTAAGCGTAGTTCCACAAAATCTTCGAGAATCTCTTCGGGGCTCGTGTACTTGTGGATACCCTTGGTGGGGTGGAAGAGGTGCATGTTAGAGACACGGAAGGTCTTCCTCAATTTGAGATCCTTGAGGAGATCCTTACCGGTGTAGTCAATGATTTCGAAATGGACATCCTCTGTCGTCGAGTTATTGGTGTACCCCCCAATCAACTTCTTCTCCACGAGTGTATCGAGATACTCCTTATAGTCCTGCGTCCAGCGACCTGGTGGGAGTTCGGTCACGACGATGTTGCTTCCGGACCAGTTCCATACACCTTCCATCATCCACGTGTCCTCCTCCTTATGAACGACACCTTTGAAACCCCTGAACCATGGTCGCATGGGTACGATGTCCTCACCGGTCAAAATCCGTTTAATGTTCGCCTTGATGTCCTCGGGGTTAAATGGAGGCACATAGCAACTGAACCCTGTACCGATACCCTCTGTCCCATTGACGAGAACCATTGGTAGGGTGGGCATGTAGAAATCGGGTTCGATAGGGTGACCATCGTCATCCAAATAGTTGAGAATTGCATCATCCCTTGGGTCATAAATCTTTCGAGCATCCTTGGTTAACTTCGTGAAGATGTACCTCGTCTGGGATGCATCCTTACCACCCATCAATCTCGTACCAAACTGACCACATGGCTCTAGGAGGTTGATATTGTTCGACCCCACATAATCGTTCGCCAACTTCACAATCGTATCCGCCAGAGAAACCTCACCGTGATGGTAGGCACTCTTCTCAGCCACGTACGCCGCCAACTGGGCAACCTTCATTTCCTCCTTGAGATTCTTCTTGAAACATGAGTACATAACCTTCCTTTGTGAGGGTTTGAGACCGTCTGCCATGTGTGCGATGGAACGTTTCAGATCCGCGAGACTGAAGTTCACCAGATCCTTGTGTACAAAGTCGGAAATGGTTAATTGTTTCACACTTCCATAAGGAACCTCGAGTTGATCAGATTCCTTGGCTGTGTTCTCGAGAAGCCACGTCTTCCGTGCGTCAGCCTTCTTCTTATCGAATGCGAGGACGATCGAATCATCCGTCATCATATCCACATCAAACTTTACCGTGAGATCCTGAATCTTCTTGAAATACTCACGAGCTTCAGCGCTCGTGGAAGTACCGAGACCCTTGTAGTATTTGATTTTCCACCCAGCCTTACCATCACCATACCAGGTTCTGAATGCAGAGTCTGTATAGAACGACTTGGTATTAGCACCCTTGGTCGCCTTGATGATTGGGGTCACCATAGAAACCACAAAGTTGAGATCAAGGAGACTCGGCCAAAAATAATGGATCATGTTTAGGATGAGCCCCTTAATGTGAGACCCGTCGTTATCCGCGTCGGTCATGATCATCAGGCGTCCATAGCGAAGCTCTGAGACATCCTTGTACACCTTACCCTGTTGGAGACCCAAAATCTTCTTGAGATCGTTAAACTCCTGGTTCGATGTGAGTTGCGCTACAGAGACATCTCGGACATTCTTACACTTACCACGAAGTGGGAAGACACCATATTGGTCTCGACCCACGACAGATAGACCAGCGACTGCGAGGGTCTTTGCAGAGTCACCCTCTGTTACGATGAGGGTACACTTCCCAGAATGTTTGGTTCCTGCGTGGTTCGCATCATCCAACTTGGGAATACCGGTAATCTTAGATTTACGTGCACCATCAGATTTCTGGAGTTCCTTCATCTCTTTGAACTTTGAAAGTGCCATGAGTTCATCAGCGATTCCAGTCTTGAGAACATTCTTGATGAATCCCTTGGGTGGTTCGAATTTACTCCCGAAATCTTGAGACTTTGAGGTACACTCAGACTTAACCTGACTGGAAAAGTTAGGATTCTCGATGGTTGCTTTGACGAAGATATTGAACGCGTTCTTCACCTGTTGAGGTTTCAGTTTAATCTTCTTCGCCATCTCATCAATGATACCATTGGCGATGAACGCGGCGACGTGGTCTACATGGGAACCACCCTTCGTCGTACAGATACCGTTCACGAATGAAACCTGCTCCATACCATTCTCAGATGGACCCACACACACAGACCACCTGTCCCCCGTGTAAGATGAAACCTCGTTCACGCCTTCATGCATCTTGGTGTAGGCTTCAAAGTTTTGTTTGGGGAGAACATCTCCGTTGAACTTCACTTTACAGTTTTGGGTCGTACAGATGTTCGCATCCCAAACCCTCTTTTGGAAAATACTGTAAATGGTATCGTCCATCTTGGACATCCCAAACCTCTTCCACTCGGGTGTGAAAGTGATAGAGACGGATGATGTGGCACCCGAATGTTTTTTGATTTTTGGTGGGTCACAGACAGTCATATTCTTCGACCACTTTTGGGTATAGGTCTGGTTCGTCTCGTGGTCCTTGATGATCACAGAAAAGTCGGTAGAGTAGATGTTCGCCAACTTGGCACCATAGCCATTGCGACCCCCAACGATACGTTTTTGAGTGTCATCATAGTTGGTACTCGTGAGGAGGTGTCCAAAGACGAGTTCGGGGTTCCATAGACCTTCCTTCTCGTGCATGCGGACACTGATCCCACCGAGAGGTCCATTGTTCTCAATGGTCACTGAGCCCATATCCTTATCGATGGAGACGGAGATGGAACTGACCTGTTTGGGGTGGAGAGAGTTACGGTCGATGGCGTTGACCAGGATTTCATCAAAAATTTTCAAGAGGGCTGGAGAGTACTTGAGGTTCTTCTTGGAGAACTTTTCACCATTGAGGATCCAGTAGGGTTCCGTACCCAACTCAACTGGACCGACATAGGAGTCGGGTCTCTTGAGAATGTGTTCGATATGGGTGAGCTTTTGGACACTCTCCATACTTTCTTGATTTTATTACAAGTCAAAACTCTAACTTAGGTTAATTTAAAAACAAACATCCATACAAAATATATATGCTCACCCTCGCTTCTGTCAAGCCTCATGTGAACACTGCTCGCAGGTTTGAGAAGCGTTTCAACAAGGCGGTTGTCGGAACAGCTGTGAAGGTCATCGACAGAGTGTACAAAGACCGGGACTACGCTCGGTTCTATGTCCTCGAGACGGTCGCCCGTGTCCCATACTTTTCGTTCGTCTCCGTTCTACACCTCTACGAGACCCTCGATATCTGGAGGCGTGCTGATTACCTGGAGACACACTTTGCTCAAACCATGAATGAGTACCATCATCTCCTCATCATGGAAAATTTGGGTGGTGACGAGCGTTTCGTGGATCGATTCTTTGCACAGCATACGGCATTCGCGTACTACTGGTTGACATGCCTTCTGTACGTGGTGTCACCGAGGATGGCTTACAATCTCTCTGAACAGGTGGAGGAACACGCGTATCACACCTACGACGAATTCCTCAAACAGAACAAAGCGAGCCTCTCCCTCGAGAAACCACCAGCTGTGGCTGCCAACTACTACGACGATGTCGACAATCTGTATGATGTTTTTACTAGGGTTCGCGACGATGAAGGTGACCACGTGAAGACGATGCAGGATTGTCAGAATGACACTTTAAATGTTTGCTAACAATAAATGTCGAACAACAACGTACCACGCATTTTGTGGCGTGAGAAACTTGTCAGTAACATGCCCAACAGAAATTCGAACAACGGTGATAAATTCAATAATGGTGATAAGGTCATTCAGTTTAAGTCTGGTAACGTCAATCAATACATTACACCAAACCGTTTCAAGAGACTCGCAAACATGAACATGGGTGAGGCGTACAGAGCCCACGATAACAAATTCCTTTTCAAGAACCCTGTGGATCAGATCTCTGGTGTCCGTCGACAGGATATTAAATTCGTCATTTTGAAGCAAAAATCTTCGAATAAAGTGAATCGATAATTTTCTCGAGATACGATAAGAAGTCATGTACGTGTACTTCATCATCGTCATATTCATTCTCATATTGATGATGCAAAATGGGTCTCGTGGTATGAAACAGTCGCTACAAAAACTGATTCGACAATCGGCGCGGTACGCGACAGCTGCCCAACAGGATGCGTCCCCAGTCATAGCGATACTTCACGCAAACTACGCAGTCGCATATCTCTACGCAGCGAAAGATATATCATCCGATTCACAGATTCATAACGCAACAGGGATCGATGTCAAGAAGTTTACCGAACATGTGACGAATGTACAAGATATGGTCACCAAAAAAACTGCCGAGAAATTTTCGGGCTTCTCTGGGCAGGTTGATATGTATTTGGCTGAAATTGGAGGAGAAGCCTAAGTGAAAGTACATTTTGTAAAAAACCAACAATATACGAAAATGGAAGTCATCCGAGACTCTATGTGGGAACGTTGCCTCGCTGACGCGGCTAAGATGTACCGTCTCAGTGAGGCAAATGATGCATGCTACAATCTAGCGGATGCGACGTGGAAGATGAAAATGAGATACAAGCAGGCTGAACAGAAGAAGAATGAGCGGCAAATCATCGTGATCGATAAAGCACCCACCCTCATAAACGAGCAGCGAAAGAACACTAACATTTGTTCAGCTACGACTATGGCTGGTAAACGGTGTTCATTCAAAGCGGTGTGTGGGGACTTCTGTAAGAAACACAGGGTCGATAAGGGTGTGCTCGGTAAAAAGGTGGACATTAGCAAAATTAAAATAGACGACTAATGTAAAACGATGTTAGATCAAGAGAGTCTTAGACCTGTAATAATAGCGATGGCTTTATATATCGCGATAAGCACAATCATACCCCGCGTCGTTACCAAACCAAGTGGTATTGGATTCATCGATGATATCGTGATGTCCCTAATTTCTCAACGAGACTCGGTCATGAGTGGAACTATCCTTGTCGGTCTCATTGTCTTCGCTACCAATTACATTCAAGATGAATTCTTTTAGAACATTCTCTCTCCCCACTAATTGTTTCGTATGTTCGTGATCCATGTGACGGACACGATTATCGTACGCATGTCTCATGAACTCCAAGAGTTGGTCAAAGTTTGGCTTACCCCAAGTCATACCCTTTTTGAAGAGGAAATCATCCTGCTCCAACTCTTGAAGTCCACAGTCAATCGTATACGGTGTTTTTATGTATTCGGGTGCACCACCATAATCTGTGATGATCACCGGCTTATCTCGCATCGCTGCTTCAACGGCACCCATACCAACACCCTCGGAATGTGAAAAGCTCACATAGCAATCGCATCGGTGGTGAAGATCATCCATCTCAACATTAGATAACATCTTATTGATCACTTCGACCCGTGGAAATTGTATGTGTACGTCTTGATTACTCGTAGCTTTAATGACCAGGCGAGTATTAGGTTCATTCAGACGCACAAAGGCTTGAAGAATATC
>Ga0209136_1000470_pt1 | contig 29152 bp, 22 predicted proteins | sample SaaInl0LU_22_DNA_FD_184640 | JGI IMG/M metagenome (GOLD analysis project Ga0209136, IMG submission 184640) | Marine microbial communities from expanding oxygen minimum zones in the Saanich Inlet - ESP_90LU_22_DNA (SPAdes) (version 2) | ecosystem: Environmental > Aquatic > Marine > Intertidal... | reverse complement strand
ATGATAATGTAGATTAGTAACTCTCCTTTTACTTTCTAACCGCAAAAAACCACATCTGTAATAGATGTGGTTTTTTGTATTTTCTTAAAACTTAAAAGTGTAAAGAATTTCCTTTTTTTTGAAATTTCTTTAGTAATAATTTCTTTTTAAAGCACATAGAAATAGCTATAAATCTTAAATCTGAAAACATTTTAATAAAACCAAAATTTTTTAAATAAGCTTGTATAAAGTCTTACCAGAAAAGGCACGTTCTAAGAAGAAAATTAAGTGTCTTCTAAAAAAAAAATCCATCTAAAAAATAGATGGATTTATTGTTTTTATTTGTCTTTTTGTGCTTCTTGAGGCTGCTTTTAAAACATAAACAAACTCAATTTGACTTTTATTACTGTAAGTTATTAACTTAACGCTTCTTTAATTCTTTTAATAGCCTCTCTAATTTGTAACTCAGAGGCTGCATACGAAATACGGATACAGTTTGGGGCTCCAAAAGCATCTCCAGTAACTGTAGCAACATTTGCTTTTTCTAAAATAAATAGGGCAAAATCACTAGCGTTATTAATGGTTACACCTTGAATGGTTTTACCAAAAAACGCAGAAATATCTGGAAAAACATAAAAAGCGCCATCTGGTACATTTACTTTAAAACCGTCAATTTCTTTTAATAAATCTATTACAATACTTCTTCTGGCTTTAAACTCGTCTACCATATATTGTATTTTAGAAATAGGTGCTAAAACTGCTGTAATAGCTGCTCTCTGAGCAATACAATTGGTTCCAGAGGTAATTTGCCCTTGCATTTTGGTACATGCTTTTGCAATCCATTCTGGTGCCCCAATATAACCAATTCTCCAACCTGTCATAGCAAAGGCTTTTGCCAAACCATTTACAGTAATTGTTCTATCATACAAACTGTCTATAGCTGCTAAGCTAAAAGGTTTTGTACCATAGTTAATGTGTTCGTAAATTTCATCAGACATTACATAAATCTGAGGATATTTTTCTAACACTTTTGCCAATGCTTCATACTCTTTTTGAGTATAAATAATACCACTTGGATTGTTAGGCGAGTTAAATAAAATTAACTTTGTTTTTGGTGTGATAGCCGCTTCTAATTGTGCTGGCGTAATTTTAAAGTTATTTTCTATGGTTGATGGAATTTCAACTGATTTTGCTTCGCATAAAGTTGCAATTGCAGAGTAACTTACCCAATAAGGACAAGGTAATAAAACTTCGTCTCCAGGGTTTAATAAGACCTGCATTACATTTGCAATAGATTGTTTTGCACCTGTAGAAACTACAATTTGACTTGGTTTATACTCCAAGTTGTTGTCTCTTTTAAATTTTGTGCAGATAGCCTCTTTTAATTCTACATAACCATCTACTGGTGTGTACGAATTGTAATCTTCGTTTACAGCATCTATAGCGGCTTGTTTTATAAAATCTGGTGTATTAAAATCTGGTTCTCCCAAACTTAAACCAATAATGTCTTTGCCTTCTGCTCTTAACTCTCTTGCTTTCGCAGCCATTGCTAAAGTAGCAGATGCTGGTAAACTGTTAATTCTGTCCGATAATGGATGTGTCATTTTTTACTGTTAGTTGTGTTTGTTTTTATGCTATTTCTGGGTTTTGTCCTAAAATGCCTAAGTGCCTAAAATGTTCTATAATGGCTTTTCTTGTAGTTTCATACTCATTATATGGTAAGTTAAACTCTTTGGCAGTTTCTTTTACAATTTTAGCTAATTTACTGTAATGTACATGAGAAATATGCGGAAAAATATGATGTTCAACTTGATGATTTAAGCCACCTGTATAGAAGTTTACCAACCAATTACTAGGGGCAAAGTTAGAGGTGGTGTATAATTGGTGGACTGCCCAAGTGTGTTCTAAATTTCCATCTTTATCAGGTAAAGGCATTTCTGTTTTTGGTACAATATGTGCTAGTTGAAAAACCAAACTTAAAATCATACCTGCAGTATAATGCATTACAAAAAATCCAACTAATACTTTCCACCAAGCAACGTCTAAAACTACTATTGGTAAAACAATCCAAAGTGCATAATAAGCAATTTTAGAAATGACCAATTTGGTCCATTCTGTAGTTGGATTTGGAAAATTACCATAAGATAATTTCTTTTTTAAATACCTGCGCATTTGTTTAATATCTGTAGTAATAGCCCAGTTAATAGTTAATAAACCATATAAAAAAATAGAATAATATTTTTGTATTTTATGAATTGGAAACCATTTAGAGTGTTGAGAGAAACGAATAATTCTACCAGCATCAATATCTTCATCATGTCCTTCTACATTGGTAAAAGTATGGTGTAGTACATTGTGTTGCACTTTCCAGTTATACACATTTCCTGCAAGGATGTAAATGCTACTACCCATTAATTTATTTACCCAATTTTTGCTGGAAAAAGAATCGTGATTGCTATCATGCATTACATTCATACCAACACCTGCCATACCAACACCTGTTAAAGCCATTAGTAAAATCATAGCCCATTGTGGCATAGAAACTGTTAAAACTAAAATAAAAGGGACTAAAAACAACGAAAACATAATAATTGCTTTAGTGTACAATCTCCAGTTACCTGTTCTTTTTATATTATTGTCTTTAAAGTAATTGTTTACTCTCTTGTTTAAAGTTCTAAAGAATTTTGCTTTATCTACTCGAGGGAATTTTATTGTATTCATGTAAAAATTTAATTATGCAAAAATAACCTATTTAATTTTGCTATATATGATAAACGTCAGTTTTTGTTTAGAATTGTTTGCTTACAAATAACTATTTTTGCAATTCTAAAAATAGTAATTCATGGATATTATTCAAAAATATTTTAAAAATTTAACAGAAACGCAAATTCTGCAATTTTCTAAACTACAAGAACTGTATCAAGATTGGAACATAAAAATCAATGTAGTTTCTAGAAAAGATATAGATGAATTGTATTTACGCCATGTTTTACATTCTCTGGGAATTGCTAAAGTTATACAATTTATGCCAGGTGCTAAAGTAATGGATGTTGGCACAGGTGGTGGTTTTCCTGGAATTCCGTTAGCTATATTATTTCCAGAAACGCAGTTTCATTTGGTAGATTCTATTGGAAAAAAAATAAAAGTGGTAAATGAAGTAGTAGCTGGTTTGGGTTTAGAAAATGTAAAAACCACACATGGTAGAGTAGAGGAAGTAAAAGATAGGTACGACTTTATTGTAAGTAGAGCTGTAGCACAAATGGAAACTTTTGTTCGTTGGAACAAAGGTAAAATTGCTAAAAAACAAAATCATGATTTAAAAAATGGAATTTTATATTTAAAAGGAGGGGATTTAACAGAAGAACTAAAACTATATACTTCTGCTACGATTTACAATTTACCAGATTTTTTCGAGGAAGATTTTTTTGAAACTAAAAAAGTAGTGCATTTAGGAATGAAATATAAAGGCAATTAAAAAAAAAGGAATTACATTGCTGTAATTCCTTTTTTTTTTTTTTGAGGTTCTCAAAAAGTGTAGCATGCTAATTTCTTATACAATTTCTACAAACAAGCCTTCTTCTGTTTTAGAAACTTTGGCCACCTCTTTTTTAGTTAGCCCTTTAATTGTTTTATCCCATTTTTTATTAGATAAGCCAGATTGTGTTTTTAAAGCAACTAGCTCTATTTTTTCAGCTTTGGTAATTATGGCTAAAACAGCTTTTTCTTCATCACTCAATTCTACAGTGGGCGCTTTCTTTTCTGGTCTCATTTGAGGGAAAAATAAAACTTCTTGTATAGATTGATTGTTGGTTAAAAACATAATTAATCTGTCCATTCCAATGCCCATTCCAGAGGTTGGTGGCATACCGTATTCTAAAGCTCTTAAAAAATCTTGATCTATAAATTCGGTAGCTTCATCATCACCTTTGGCGGCTAATTTTAATTGATGTTCAAAACGCTCACGTTGATCAATTGGATCGTTCAATTCAGAATATGCATTCGCAATTTCTTTACCACAAACCATCAACTCAAAACGCTCTGTTAATTCAGGGTTGGTTCTGTGTTCTTTACATAAAGGACTCATTTCCTTTGGATAATCTGTAATAAATGTTGGCTGAATATAATTTCCTTCACATTTTTCTCCGAAAATTTCATCAATCAATTTTCCTTTCCCCATAGTTTCATCAACCTCAATATTCATTTCTTTGGCTGCAGCTCTAATTTCTTCTTCAGTTTTGTTGTAAATATCAAAACCTGTAAATTCTAAAATAGCATCACGCATGGTAATTCTTTTATAAGGCGCTTTAAAATCTATTTTATGCTCTCCAAAAGTAGCTTCAGAAGTTCCGTTTACAGCAATAGCACAGTGTTCTAGTAGTTTTTCACAGAAATCCATCATCCAATTATAATCTTTGTAAGAAACATAGATTTCCATGGCTGTAAATTCAGGATTGTGTGTTCTGTCCATTCCTTCATTTCTAAAGTTTTTCGAGAATTCATAAACACCATCAAAACCACCAACAATTAAACGTTTTAAGTACAGTTCGTTAGCAATTCTCATGTACAAAGGAATGTCTAAAGAATTGTGATGTGTAATAAAAGGTCTTGCAGCTGCACCACCAGGAATAGGTTGTAAGACAGGAGTTTCTACTTCAAAATAGCCAGCATCATTAAAAAACGAACGCATGGCATTAAATAATTTTGTTCTTTTTACAAACACTTCTTTTACATGCGGATTTACAACTAAGTCTGCATAACGCTGTCTGTAACGCATTTCTGGATCTGTAAAAGCATCGTACGTTTTACCATCTTTTACTTTAGGAATTGGTAATGGTTTTAGAGATTTAGAAAGTAATTTAAACTCTTTTACCATGACTGTTTTTTCGCCCACCTTTGTGGTAAAAAGTGTGCCAGTAACACCTATAAAATCTCCTAAATCTAATAGTTTTTTAAAAACATCATTGTATAAAGATTTGTCTTCGCCAGCACAAATTTCATCACGATTAAAATACAATTGTATTCTACCTTCACCATCTTGTAACTGAGCAAAAGAAGCTTTACCTTGTATGTTAATAGCCATTAATCTACCTGCAATAACCACTTCTTTTCCTTCTGTAAAATTCTGTTTAATTTCTTTAGAATCAGAATTTAATGGAAATAAATCTGCTGGATAAGGATTAATACCTAAAGCTCTTAATTTTGTAAGTTTCTCTCTACGTACAACTTCTTGTTCTGATAATTGCATTTCTAATAATTTAGTGATGAATTTTAAAGATTGCAAAGATACAATCTTTCAATAATTTATCTGTTGAAGATTTCAATAAAATATCTTATAAAAGTTGCAGAAATATCAAAACATTGTATATTTGCATACTACTTTTTGTTGAAGTAGCATTAGTTGTGTTGTTTGGCACTTTAGAAAAAGTGTCTTGGTTTTGTTAACCAATGGAAAGCTTCCCTTAAATGGGACGCTTTTTTTTTGTCTAAAAAAACCTTCCTTTATAGTCCCAAAACTTCATTAAAAATAAGACTACAAAGCCAAAAGAAACGCTAAATTTAATGGTTGCAGAAGCGAGTAGACCTGTAAAAGAACCTATAGAAGCTTTGAAAGCACGTTTTTTATCTGACTTGTCATATAACAATTCGCCAATAAACGCACCTAAAAAAGCACCTATTAAAATACCAAAGGGTATTGGAGAAAGCAACCCAATAATTAAACCAATTGTGGTACCATAAACACCATAAGTACTTCCACCAAAACGCTTGGTGCCAATAGCTGGTATAATATAATCTAGAATCCAAATTAAAATGGCTATTGCCAGTGTAATTCCTAAATAAGTCCAATTTATTGGAACCGCAGATGTTAAGTGTAATAACAATAAACCTAGCCAACCCGTTAATGGACCTGGTAAAACGGGTAAAAAAGAGCCAATAATACCTAGCAGTACTAAAACAAAGCCTACAAGTAATAAAAAAATATCCATAGTATTTTAGGGTTCTACTGCACGTAAGTAGACAGTTTTATTTATTGTAAGACGAAAATACAAAACCTTTGTTAGATAGGTTTTAAAAAAAAATATAAACGTTAAGTATGGTTTTGTATTTCCATTAATTGTTGAAAGGGATGATGAAAAAAAGGCTAATTGTATTTAAAATTTAGTAAATTCACCCAATAATTCATTTTATGTTTTTGCGTACCTTTTCTTTTTTGTTTATCCTTTTATATTGCACTTCGTGTGATTATTTATCTTTTACAAAATCAAAAAATCAACAAGTTTTAGATACAGTTATCGATTTTGCTTCTGTAGATACCTATCCATCTTTTACAGTTTGCGATTCCATTATAGAAAAACAGGCAAAATTTACTTGTTTTAAAAATACCATTCATAAAAAAATAGGAGAACAGCTAAATCAACACACTTTTAAAATACAAGATTCTATTAATGAAACTATTTATGTGGATGTTTTAATTGATGCAAAAGGGAAAATTATTTTAGACAGCATGCATTCTACAGAAAATATTAAAAATCAATTACCAGCTTTAGACAGTGTTTTAGCAATTACTGTAGATAATTTACCAAGGGTTTTTGCTGCCAATAAAAGAGGTGTTCCTGTAGCTACAAAATACAGATTACCTATTTTAATTCAGTTGAAAGAGTAGTTTTATAAATTTTCTTGTTGATGAAAAACTAATTCAGCATTTTCCAAAGTTTGTCTTTCAATTCTTGCAAACCCGTTTGTGCAACCGAAGAAATAAATAAAGCATCAACACCTTTTGGGAGTTCTGCTTTAATTTCTGCTTTTAGTTCGTCATCTAACATATCTGTTTTAGAAATGGCCAACAAACGATCTTTATCTAACAATTCTGGATTGTGTTTCTTCAACTCATTTAAAAGAATTTCATATTCTTTATTAATGTCATCGCTATCAGCAGGAATTAAAAATAGTAAGGTAGAATTACGTTCAATATGACGTAAAAATCGATGACCTAAACCTTTACCCTCTGCAGCACCTTCTATAATACCCGGAATATCTGCAATTACAAAACTCTTATAATCTCTATATTCTACAATACCTAAATTAGGTTTTAACGTAGTAAAAGCATAATCTGCAATTTTAGGTTTTGCAGCTGTTAAAACAGATAATAATGTAGATTTCCCAGCATTTGGAAAACCAACCAAACCAACATCTGCTAATAATTTTAGCTCTATTCTAAACCAGCCTTCTTGCCCATCTATACCAGGTTGCGCATATCTAGGTGTTTGGTTTGTAGACGATTTAAAGTGCCAGTTACCCAAACCACCTTTTCCACCAGGCAATAAAATAACTTCTTTTTGATCTTCTGTAATTTCATACAAAATTCCGTCTGTATCTGCATCTCTTACAATAGTTCCTAAAGGCACATCTATATAAACATCTTCTCCATCATGACCTGTACTTCTGCTTTTGCTTCCTGCACCCCCTTGTGTAGCTCTAAAGTGACGTTTAAACTTTAGGTGAAATAATGTCCACATATTTTTATCTCCACGCAAAATAATGTGTCCTCCACGTCCACCATCACCACCATCAGGACCTCCTTTGGTAATGTATTTTTCTCTGTGTAAATGCGCAGAACCCTGCCCACCTTTTCCAGAAGATGCGTATATTTTTATGTAATCAACAAAATTTCCTTCAGTCATAACTTATTGTTTAAAATTCAATATTTAAGATTCAAACTTGAATTTTAAATTTTGAACCTTGAATTATAGTGTGTCAAATACGACAGAAATTCTTTGGGTAATTTCTTTAATAGAACCGACACCATTAATTCCGTAATATTTTCCTTGTGCTTCAAAATAGTCTTTTAAAACAGCTGTTTTTGTATTGTATTCGTTAAAACGATTTCTAATTTTACCTTCATCAGTATCATCTGTTCTACCACTGGTTTTTCCTCTTTCTAACAGACGTTCTACTAATAAATCTTCTGGTACTTCTAAGGCAACCATTCCGTTTATTTGTTCTCCTTTTTCCCCTAAAAATGCATCTAAAGCTTCTGCTTGAGATTGTGTTCTTGGAAAACCGTCAAAAATAAAACCATTGGCATCTGTATTTTTTTCTACTTCTGCTTTTAGCATATTTATGGTTACTTCATCGGGTACTAAATTACCAGCGTCCATGTATTGTTTTGCTAATAAACCAAGTTCTGTTTGGTTTTTTATGTTGAATCTAAATACATCTCCAGTAGAAATGTGTACCAAATTATACATGTCTTTTAAAAATTCTGCTTGTGTACCTTTTCCTGCTCCTGGAGGGCCAAATAATACGATGTTTTTCATTTTTGGTGGTGTTGTTAGTTGATATATTTCTGGATAATTTCTTCCTAAGCCATTATAATCTAAACCATAGCCTACTACAAATTTGTCTTTTATACTAAGGCCAATATAATCTATAGGTAATTCTTTTCTAAAAACGTCTGGTTTAAATAATAAGGTAGCAATTTTTAATTGCTTTACATTTTTATCTTTAAAAATAGCATAAATTTCTTGTAATGTATTCCCTGTATCTATAACGTCTTCTAAAATAATTACAGTTCTGTTGGTTAGATCTTCATTAATGCCTACTAATTCTTTTACGTTTGCTGAACTTTTAGTGCCATCATAAGAGGCTAATTTTACAAAAGAAACTTCACAATTGCTTTCAAAAGCTCTTATAAAATCTGCAGCAAATAAAAAGCAACCATTTAAAATACCTACAAAAATAGGTACTTCGTTTTCTGGTAAATCTGCTTTTACAGTTCTTGCTAGGTGTTTTACAATAGTAGCAATCTTTTCCTTATCAATATAAGGTCTAAAGTGTAAATCGTGTAGTTTTATAATACTCATAAGAATGCAAATATAATTGCTATAAATCAAATGAAAAAACCGTTTTCCATTTGCTGAATAAATTTCAGGCTTTACATGGAAAACGGTTTTTTATGTGTTGTTAAAAAACTAGTTGTTTTTTTCTTCTTTTTTAGAAGCATCAAACATAATAGGAGTAGCCACAAATAAAGATGAATAAGTACCTACTATTACACCCACTATTAAAGCAAACATAAAACCTTTTATAGAATCTCCACCAAATAAGAAAATAGCTAACATTACTAATAATGTTGTTAAAGATGTATTGATAGTTCTACCTAAAGTAGAGCTTAATGCTTTGTCTACAACTTCGCTATATTTCCATTTTGTATGTATTCCTGCAAATTCTCTAATTCTATCAAAAATTACCACGGTATCATTTAGAGAATAACCTACTACAGTTAAAATGGCTGCTATAAATGATTGTCCAATTTCCATATCAAAAGGCATAAAACTGTATGTAATTGAGAATACACCTAATACAATTAATACATCATGCAAAACGGCTACGACTGCACCTATAGAGAATGATATTTTTCTAAATCGTAATAAAATGTATAAGAAAACAATTAATAACGAACCAAATACGGCATATAATGCTGATGTTTTAATGTCGTCTGCAATGGTTGGATCTACTTTTCTGTAGCTCATTATTCCATTAGCATTTTCTGCTTTTTCGAAACCTGGTTTAAAATCTTCGTAAGATGTAGTGCCAATATATGGTTTTAAACCATTGTATAATGTGTTTTGAACTTGTTCATCTACCTCTTGGCCTTCTTCATCAATTTTATAAACCGTTGTTATTTTTAATTGATTAGACGTACCATATGTTTTTACTTCTGGAGCTGTACCAAAAGCATCTTTTAAAGTAGAGGCAACATCTGTAGCATTCATGTCTTTATCGAAACGAACTGTGTAAGAACGCCCACCTTTAAAATCTACACCTTGCTTTAATCCTATAGTAACCAAAGAAGCAATACCTCCTAAGATAATTGCCCCAGATATGATGTAAGCAATCTTACGTTTTCTTAAGAACGTTAGATTAATATTTTGAAACCATCCTTTAGAAATAGAAGTGTTGAATGTTAAATTAGTCCCTCTATTTATGGAACCATCAATTAATAAACGTGTAATAAATACAGCTGTAAATAATGAGGTTGCAATACCAATCATTAATGTTAATGCAAAACCTTTAATTGGACCTGTACCAAATACATATAAAATAATACCTGTTAATAAGGTTGTAATGTTTGCATCTATAATTGCAGATAAAGCTCCTTTTACAGAAAAACCTTCTTCTACAGATTGTTTTAAACCTTTCTTTTTAAATAAGCCTTCTTTAATTCTTTCGAAAATAATTACGTTGGCATCTACAGACATACCAATGGTTAAAATAATACCAGCAATACCTGGTAAAGTTAACACTGCATTAAATGATGCTAAAATTCCGAAAATAAATAAGATGTTTACAAGTAAGGCAACATCTGCAAATAAACCAGCTTTACCATAGTATAGTGTCATCCAAAGTAATACCAATGCAATAGCTAAACCAAATGATAAGAAACTTGCGTCGATTGCTTCTTGGCCTAAAGAAGGACCTACAACTTCTGCTTCAACAATTCTTGCTGCAGCTGGTAATTTACCTGCTTTTAAAACAGTTGCGATGTCTTCTGCTTCTTCAATAGTCATGCTTCCACCAGAAATAGAGGTTCTACCTCCAGTAATTGCTTGGTTAACAGAAGGTGCTGTATACACATAATCATCTAAAACAACAGCTACAAATCTGCCTACATTATCTGCAGTCATTTTAGCCCATTGTTTTGAACCTGAGCTATTCATGGTCATGCTAACTTCTGGTTTATTTAATTGGTCAAACACTTGTGCAGCATCTAAAATAACATCACCTTCAATGGTTGGTTTATCGTTTCTATTAGATTTTACAGCGTATAAGCCAATCAATTCTCTAGATTCGTAATCATCACCTGCGTTTGCGGGTTTTACTGGTGTGAAAGTTTTGTAATCCCATAAGAATTTTACATAACGCAATTCGTTTGGCAATAAGTCTCTAATTTCTTTTTTGCCTAATAATTCATTTACCATTGCAGTATCTCTTACAGAAGCTTGAGCAACTAAAGAACTCATTTGTTGTTGAGATTGTGCAAAGTTTGGCATTAAATACGTAAATAAGTTCTTTTGAACTTTTGTAGAATCTACAACATCACCTAGAAGATCATCAATATCATCTTTTTCTGTGCTATCTTTTGCTTGCTCAGTTGTTGTGTTATCTTTTAGTAATTCAGCAACTTTAGTATTTGCAGTAAAGAAAAAGTTTTGTACTTCTGCATTTGTATATACTTCCCAAAATTGTAATTCTGCTTTGCTAGTAATTAATTTTGTAACACGCTCAATGTCTTTTGCACCAGGTAATTCAATCTGAATTCTACCAGAATTTCCAATTCTTTGAATGTTTGGAGAAGTTACCCCAAACTTATCAATTCTACTTCTTAATACTTCAAAAGCAGTACCAATAGAACTGTTAATTTCTTCTTGTAAAGTTTCTCTTACTGTAAAATTATCTTCGTTAAAAGATATTTTATCACTTAAAGCCTTTGTACCAAAAATAGATGGATCACTTAATTTTGTGTCTCCAGCTACTTTTTCAAACTCTTCGAAAAATAAGTCTAAATACGTAGCATTACTATTTTTTTGTCTTTCGTCTGCAGTTTCTAGAGCTTTGTTAAAAGCTTCGTTTTTAGAATCGTTAGATAAACTTTTTAAAACCTCTTTTACAGAAACTTGTAAAATGGCATTAATACCACCTTTTAAGTCCAAACCAAGATTCATTTCTTTGTCTCTAACATCATTATAAGTGTATTGTGCAACTCCTAAATCTATAATTTTTTTGTTGGCAACACTGTCTAAATATTTTCTTTCTAAAGTAGCTTTTTGTCTAGCGTCGTTATCTTTTGCATTTTTTTCTGCATATACTTTTGCATTATCTTCTACTTTGTTTGCTAAAAAAGTAAATGATAATTGGTATAAACTTACTAATCCAAACAGGATAGCAAATAATTTAATTAGTCCTTTATTTTGCATTTTGTTGTTGTTAATTATGGTTTGTCAAGTTTTTTAAAAAACGAGCAAATATATAGTTTCTAAAAGAACCTGACAATTATTTTTATTGATAGTTTTTGTGATTGTGAGTAGGTTACTCATCAATTATAAAAGGTGTGAAAAATGTGTTGAGTTACATTTTTTAACTTTGGAAGTTTTTGGGGCCAGCTCTAACTTCTGGTTCTTTGTTAGACCTGTAATCTTTACTAAAAGGATTGTTTTTAGCTATTTTGTAGGCAACTTTATAAAGTTGATTTGTTTTGTTTTTTAATGATGCGTTGTAATTATCAAAATAATTATCTGTTGTAAATCTATCTAATTGATGTTTTATCTCTAAAACGTATTTGTAGTCTAAATTAGCATTATCTGTGGGTTTGTTTAAATCGTAAACATCTAAACTGTAGTGGTAAACAACATCTTTATTTTGTTGATTTTTAGACTTGTTTTTTAATAGAAACGAGTTATTTTTTGTTAAAATATTTCTAATATTATCAACAGGAACTTCACTAAAATAAGATATTTTTAAAGTGCCATTTTTAACTTCTTTAATGTTAATGTGAGAAACACCTATATTTAGTAATTTCTCTTTTACATCAGCAATGGTATGGTCTATATAATTACTGTTATTTTTTGTGTTTACAAAGTCTAGTACAATTTCTTGATTAGGGATTGATCCCTGCTCATGAAACGCACCAAAAAGTGTAAATATTAAAAATAAAGTACTTATGTACCATTTCGTTTTCATACCTCAAATATATAAAAAAGTATGCTTATTGTATCTAGGATTTTAGAAACTTATTAAAACTTAAAAATCCAGCTTTTTAGCTGGATTTTTTAAATATCGTTATGTAAGAAATTTCTATAATTCTAATAAACTATTTGTTTTAGAAACTCCTGCTGCAGATTCTTCTAAATGAGCTTTCTCAGCCTCATTTAAATGAATTGCTACAATTTTCTCAATACCGTCTTTGCCTAAAACTACAGGTACACCAATACATAAGCCATTTAAGCCATATTCTCCTTGTAATAGAGTAGAGCAAGGGTAAATTTTCTTTTGGTCGCAAGCAATAGCTTGTACCAAACCAGAAACAGCTGCACCAGGAGCATACCAAGCAGAAGTACCTAATAAACCTGTTAAAGTAGCTCCACCAACCTTGGTGTCTTCTTTTACCTGGTTTAATCTTTCGTTAGAAATAAATTCAGAAACAGGTACAGAATTTCTTGTAGCTAATCTTGTTAAAGGTACCATTCCTTTATCTGAATGCCCGCCAATTACCATTCCGTCAACATCAGAAATTGGTGCTTCTAATGCTTCTGCTAATCTGTATTTAAAACGAGCAGAATCTAATGCACCACCCATACCAATAATTCTATTTTTTGGTAATCCAGTAGTTTTATGCACTAAATACGTCATGGTATCCATAGGGTTAGAAACCACAATAATAATTGTATTTGGAGAGTGTTCTATTAAGTTAGAAGAAACAGTTTTTACAATTCCTGCGTTAATACCAATTAATTCTTCACGAGTCATACCTGGTTTTCTAGGAATACCAGAAGTAATAACGCAAATATTAGAATTTGCTGTTTTAGAATAATCATTTGTACTTCCTGTAATTTTCGTATCAAAACCATTTAAAGATGCTGTTTGCATCAAATCCATAGCTTTACCCTCTGCATAACCTTCTTTAATATCTAATAATACAACTTCAGATGCAAAATTTTTAATGGCAATATACTCTGCACAACTAGCACCTACTGCACCAGCACCAACAACTGTAACTTTCATGTTTTTTCTGTTTTTTTATTTAATAAATTTATACAAAAATACAATTTTTGTTGCAGTCATCAGTTAATTTTAAGCAAAAAAAGACATCTAAATTAGATGTCTTTTTTATAGTTTTTTTAATTTTATCTGATGCTAATAGCTACACCTAAACTAGCAGTATTGTATTCTTGTAAGGAATATGATCCATAAATTTTGAAAAAACCAAAACTTAACCTTGCACCAACAGTAGTTGTTAGACCGCTAGCATCGTAATCTAAATTTAATGGATCAACTAAGGTTTTAGTAAAAGTTTCTGCTCCTGAAATATATTGAATGTTATAAGTTCCTGCTACATTTAATGAAGAAGATCCATTAATATAACCAACCCCACCAAAAATATTGATAAAAGGAAAGTTTAAAGAAGCTAATGCCTGAACTGTATAAGATTTTAGATCTAATTCTGCTACACCATTAGTAATATCAATTTCATTTTCACTAGGATCTTCTATAAGATTGGTAACAGTCATGTTTGTAAAAGCACCCATTATAGATATATGTAGTGGGGTTTTATCTAAAGGACCAAACCAATTTGTAATCTCTTTTTTTAATCCTAAACCAAATAATTTAGCTTTTGTTTCATCGCTACCAACTTCAGGTACAAATCTTAAACTAGCTTCGAATTTTCCAGGAAGCCCAACACTAATCTGTACAGCTGGCGTTGGTAAACCGCTTAGTGGTAAATCATCTCCAAATCCATTTGGCATTGTAAAACTTCTTGTTAATTCAGGATGAACTCCACCATTAATACTTGGATCTGAGTTTGCAGGTATACTAACCTCAAAAGCATTTGGGGTTGCGCTTTCTCCAAAAACTGTAGGAGATGTTGTTGGATTATTAGTTATTTTGTTAGATAAATTTAAAGAATTTACATCAAAGTTTTTTGTTCCATCACCAGAAAAAGAAATATTTCCACCAATCGAAATATCAAATCCGAAGGGTTTATGCACTTTAGCTGTATGGTACCAGCCATTACTCATTCCGTAAATTATACCTTTAGCAGCAGGCATGACATACCCTTGTGTAAGTTTGTTAGCGTCAACAATATCTGCAAATAAGATGTTTTCTAAGCCGTCTTGAGCATTAGTGTTAATTGTTAAGGCAAATACACCTAAGAAAATTAAAATATTTTTTTTCACTTTTGTTAAATTTTGTAATGATTTTTTTTACAATATATAAAAATAGTTTGTCATTCTTTTGTTATAAAACAATTTTACCCTTAAAATAAGGGAAAACATTTATTTATAAGTAGGTAAAAACCCCAACTTAAAAGTTGAGGTTTTTGTTTTAATTTAAAAAAAAGAGAATTTATGCATCAATATTTGCATACTTCGCATTACGTTCAATAAAGTCTCTTCTTGGAGGTACTTCATCACCCATTAACATAGAAAAAACTCTATCTGCTTCTGTTGGGCTATCAATCGTTACTTGTCTTAAAGTTCTAAATTCAGGGTTCATGGTTGTGTCCCATAATTGCTCTGCATTCATTTCTCCTAAACCTTTGTATCGCTGAACATTTACACCACCACCAAACTTTTGTGCAATCATATCTCGTTGATTGTCATCCCAAGCATATTCTCTTTTTTGTCCTTTTTTAACCAAATATAAAGGAGGTGTTGCAATGTAAATGTAACCTTGCTCTACCATTTCTCTCATATATCTAAAGAAGAATGTTAATATTAAGGTAGCAATATGTGATCCATCAACATCGGCATCACACATAATTACTACTTTATGATAGCGAACTTTAGACAAATTTAAAGCTCTTGGGTCTTCTTCTGTTCCAATAGAAACACCTAAAGCAGTAAACATGTTTTTGATTTCTTCGTTTTCAAAAACTTTATGTTGCATTGCTTTTTCTACGTTCAAAATTTTTCCACGAAGTGGTAAAATTGCTTGAAAGTTTCTATCTCTACCTTGTTTGGCTGTTCCACCTGCAGAATCTCCCTCAACTAAGAAAATCTCACATTGTGCTGGGTCTGTTTCTGAACAGTCAGATAATTTACCAGGCAAACCACCAATAGACATCACTGTTTTACGTTGTACCATTTCTCTGGCTTTACGTGCTGCATGTCTTGCAGTTGCGGCTAAAATTACTTTTTGAACAATGGTTTTTGCATCATTAGGGTTTTCTTCTAAGTAGTCTGTTAACATTTCTGAAACAGCTTGTGATACTGCAGAAGTAACTTCTCTATTTCCTAATTTTGTTTTGGTTTGTCCTTCAAATTGAGGTTCTGCTACTTTTACAGAAATAATAGCTGTTAAGCCTTCTCTAAAATCGTCTCCAGCAATTTCGAACTTTACATTTTTAAGTAATCCAGATTCATCGGCATACTTTTTTAATGTACTGGTTAAACCACGTCTAAATCCAGATAAATGTGTTCCACCTTCGTGTGTATTAATGTTGTTTACATACGAATGTAAATTTTCTGCATAAGAAGTATTGTACACCATAGCAACTTCTACAGGAATACCATTTTTTTCACCTTCCATAGAAATTACATTGGCAGTTAATTGCTCTCTTGTAGAATCTAGGTATTTAATAAATTCTGGTAACCCTTCATCAGAATGAAATGTTTCTGAGATAAAGTTTCCTTCATCATCGGTATTTCTTTTATCTGTTAAAGTGATGGTAATACCTTTGTTTAGGTATGCTAACTCACGCATTCTTGTAGCAAGCGTTTCGTAATTGTACTCTGTAGATTGTTTAAAAATAGACTTATCTGGTAAAAAAGTAACAATAGTACCTGTAAAATCGGTTTCTCCGATAGTTTTTACTGGGTATAAAGTTTTTCCTTTTTCATACTCTTGTTGCCAAATTTTACCTTCTTTATGAACTGTAGCTGTTAAATGGTCAGATAGTGCGTTTACACAACTTACACCAACCCCATGTAAACCACCAGAAACTTTATAAGAATCTTTATCAAATTTACCACCAGCACCAATTTTGGTCATTACTACTTGTAAAGCAGAAACACCTTCTTTTTTATGGATTCCAACAGGTATACCACGTCCATTATCTCTTGTGGTAATAGAATTGTCTTCGTTAATGGTAACTTCTATGGTGTCACAATAGCCACCCATGGCTTCATCAATAGAGTTATCTACAACTTCATACACCAAATGGTGTAAACCGCGTATTCCAACATCGCCGATATACATAGAAGGACGCATTCTCACATGCTCCATACCTTCTAATGCTTGAATACTGGAAGCATCATATTCTTTTTTAATTTCGTCGCTCATTATAAAAGTGAATTATTTATTTTTTAGGTTGATAAAACTCGTTAAACGAATTTTTTAAGTCAAATTTACAATTTTTAATCCCTTTTTCAAGTGTTTTTAGCGATTTGCTTTTAAAATTATCAATATTTGTTAAAAACAAAAAAGTGTCTTAAAAGCTCTGAAAAGCATCTTAAAATAGATTTTTATAATTTTCTTATTTTTTACTTTTGTAAGAATTAAAAAAATGCGTTATAGCTTTTATTTTAAGATTTTAAAATTTATAAGATAGAACCATTTAGTGTCAATTTGATATTTAAAAAGGAGTATAAACATGATGTTTGTCACAAAATTAAAAAATAGTTACCCTTAATTTTGTTCTGATGATAATGTACATAAAATGAAAATACTAAAAAATAGTTTTTTGTTTGTAGTTTTACTTTCTTCAACCATTATTTTAGGACAAGAGGGAAAAAATGTTAAACCAACTGTAAATTGGAATATAAGAGGGCAAATTTGGTTACGTTATTCAGATTTAAACGAAGGCTCTTTAATTAATAACGAATTAACAAACAGTTTTGCCGATGTTTCTATTCGCCGTTTAAGAATTCCAATTTCCTCTCAAATTACACCAAACGTTTTTTTATATAGTATTCTAGGTGGGAATAATTATAATTTTAGAACTAAAGAGTTCCCCTAGAGGTATTAGATTTATACGCAGAATATACCTTTAATAGAGCTTTTGAGGTAGGTATCGGTAAATCGGGTTGGCAAGGTTTAAATAGATGGAATATCAGATCTAACAAAACACTAATGGGTTTAGACTCTCCATTATTTACATTAAACACTGTAGAAAAAGCAGATGATATTGGTCGTTTATTAGGTATTTGGTTTAAGGGACAATTTGGTAAAATAGACTATAGATTGGTTTTTAATAGGCCTTTATTAGTTAATAGCGCTCCAAATAACGAAGTTAATTTTGCTAATAATAGACCAAGAATTAAAACATCTTCTTATGTAAAGTATCAATTTTTTGAACACGAATCTAATAAGTCTGCTTATCAAACTGGTACTTATCTACAAGGTAAAAAAGTATTTAACATTGGTGCGGGTTTTCAGTTTCAAGAAAAAGCTATGAGTGATGGTGATACAAGTTTAGCAATCACAAATTTGTACGATATAAAACATTGGGCTGTAGATTCTTTTTTAAATTTACCTTTAGTTAATAATGCAGCAATTACAGCTTATTTATGTTATTATGATTATCAATTTGGAAAAAACTATATTAGAAATGTAGGTGCAAACAACCCAACAACTGGTGGAGGTACAGATTTTAACAGAGCAGGAGTTGCGTTTCCTATGATAGGAACAGGAACAACCTGGTACATGTAATTTGGGTATGCATTTCCAAAAGATAAGATTTTAGGGCATTCTGTAGTTGTACAACCTAATATTGCTATCCAATCGTCTAATTGGGATGCATTAAATGATCCAATGACAGTATATGATTTTACGGTAAATTTTTTAATGAATGGTAAACATGACAATAAAATAAGTTTGGGATATCAACATCGACCAATATTTGATGCTATTACCATTCAACAAAAAGGCTATAAAGGTATGGCAGTTTTACAATATCAGGTTTCTTTGAAGTAACATCAATCAAAAGTGCTAAAAACTTTAGATTTTGAAGAACTAATAAATAATTATTCTTTAAATTATTAAATTCATAAATAAGTTTAGATATCTTAAAAAATAGTGCGTAGTCTATTTATTCTCTCTATATTTGGTGCAAATTTATAATAAATGACAAGTAATAACAACAATCGTAATTTCAATAATCCTAATTTTTAGGACAGGAAGGTTGTTGTTTGTAAATAGATAAAGCCTTCCAATTTTGGAAGGCTTTTTTCATGTCTTGAATTGATTTCGAGATTTAAAAAAAATAAGAAATGAGTAAAATAATGACAGTAGACATTTTGTCTAGTATAAAAGGTGCAAAACCTTCGGAATCTGTAAATAAGCTTTTTGATGTTATTAAAAACGCCAATCAGCAAAATAATTCGAATACAACTGTACATAATAAGGTAGTTTCTTTAAACGATTTAAGAGAAGATGTAGTTGTAGAAAGCTCAGCTATAGAAAAGGAAATTATCAAAGAAAACTTTCCAAAAGAGAAAAACGGGTTTTTAGTAGTAGCTAAAGTGATAGAAGATTAGAAAATAGGTTTAGTCGTTGGTTTTTGGTTGTTAGTTAATAGCAGCAAAGCTAAAAAATAAAATATATGAGTCAGATTAGAAAAATACATACTCAATTGATAAACAAAGAAATTTCTTGTACAGCTTTGGTACAAGAAAAATTAGATTTGTTACAACAAAACACATTCAATACGGTCAATTCACTTTTAGAGGAAACAGCTATTAAATTGGCAAAAAAAGTAGATGCAAAAATTGCAAACGGGCAAAAAATTGGTTTGTTAGAAGGGATACCATTCGGAATTAAAGATGTGTACATGGTACAAGGAACCTATACAACTGCCAGTTCAGATTTGCTAAAAAACTACAAATCTGCCTATACAGCAACCGCTATTCAGAAGTTGCTAGACGCTGGTGCAATACCGTTAGTTAAAGAAAATTGCGATTCTTTTGGACATGGTTCATCCTCTGAAAACACCATTTTTGGAGCAGTAAAAAATGCTGTAAATCCAGCTTTAGTAGGTGGAGGTTCTTCTGGAGGTTCTGCTGTAAATGTAGCCAAAGATTATACCATATTTTCAATTGGTGGAGATACAGGTGGTTCTATTAGACAGCCTGCTGGTTATAATAAAGTGTATGGGTTAAAACCCACTTACGGGCGTATTTCTAGGTATGGCTTAATGTCATATGCATCTTCTACAGATTGTGTAGGGCCAATTGCAAAATCTATAGAAGATATTAGAATTGTATTAAATATAATGAGTGGTAAAGATGTAAAAGATCAAACTACTTATAAGTCAGATAAAATTGAAAAAGATCTAAACACATCAAACATTAAAACGGTTGGTTATTTTAAAAATTTTATTGAAAGTAAAGCAATTTCAAAAGAAATAAAAGCAGACTTTTTAGCAACAATTGATAAGATAAAAGCCAAAGGAATTGCAGTAAAAGAATTAGAATTTTTCGATTCTGATATTTTAGTGTCTACTTATTACACATTAGCAATGGCAGAAACTGCTTCTAATTTATCGCGTTTAGATGGTACCAATTACGGAGCAAGAATTGAAGGTGATACTTTAAAAGATACTTATTCAATAACCCGTTCAGAAAAATTTTCTGAAGAAACAAAACGAAGAATTGTAGGTGGTAATCAAGTATTATCTCAAGGTTTTTCTGATGAAATTTACTTGAAAGCACAAGATGTTAGAAATCAAATTTCAGCAAGATTTACAAATGATTTTAAAGAAGTAGATATTATTTTGTCTCCAGTAACCCCTCAAAATCCACCTAAAATTGGCGATAGCTTAAAAGATCCTTTAGCCATGTATTTATCTGACGCATATACCGTTGGTTTTAGTTTGGCAGAATTACCAACCTTAACCTTACCAAAAGGAACAAATACAGGATTACAACTTACAGCAGATAAAAAAAATGATGCACATGTATTACAATTCGCTAACCTTTTAAACGATATTTTATAATGGAACTAGCGCAATTAAATGAGGCTTTAAAAGCACACGAATTAGAGTTAATCATAGGTTTAGAAACGCATGTTCGTTTAAATACCAAGAGTAAATTATTTTGCACTTGCCCAAATGAAGAAACCGAAATACCGAATACAAATATTTGTGCTGTTTGTACAGGACAAATGGGGGTTTTGCCAGCTATAAATAAAGAAGCAATTAACAAAGCTATTTATTTTGGAAAAGCAGTAAAATCAACTTTTTCAAACGAAGTTATTTCTTGGGATAGAAAACATTACGAATATCCAGATAATCCTAAAAACATACAAATTACACAGTTTCATAACCCTGTAATTCCAGACGGACAAGTGTCTTGTTTTAGAAATGATGGAAGCCAGTTTACTGTAAATTTAACCCAAGTTCATATCGAAGAAGATGCAGCTAAATTAATGCACGAAAAGAAAATTTCGTTGGTAGATTTTAATAAAGCAGGAGTTCCATTAATAGAAATTGTAACAGATCCTTGTATTAGAAATATAGAAGATGCATCTACCTATGCACAATACATTCAGCGAATTGCACAAAACTTAGGCATTTCTGAAGCTAATTTAGAAAAAGGAGAATTTAAAAGTGATGTGTCTGTTTCTCTTAGAAAAAAGCACACCTATAATTTAAATCCAAGAACTGAAATTAAAAACTTAAATTCTTTTAAGTTTATGATGGAAGCTTTAAAAGAAGAGGTAGAAAAACAATTAAATTATTACACAGAACACAAAGAATTTAGACCAGAACAAACTACGGTTTTATGGGATGCAGATTTAAAGCAAACCAAAACCATGCGTAAAAAAGAATTTGAGGCAGACTACAGATTTATCTCTGAACCAGATATTCCTTTCGTTTCCATTAAAGAGGTTGTAAATTCTATAAAAATAGATGCAAGTGCATTGCCACATGCAGTAGAATCTGTTTTAATTAAAGGTGATGTTTTACCCCAAGACGCAAAGTTTTTTACGGCTGATGCCACTCGTTCTAAAACTTTTATGACCATAAATAATGTGCTACAAGATCCTTCTTTTGTTGCAAAAACATTGGTTAATAATATTAGCGCAGATGAGTATGAAAAGATTCACGATATCAATCATTTAATTGAAATTTTTCAATTATTTAAAGAAGATAAAATTACGGTTGTTTTAGTTCAAAACGGAATTACAAGGTATTTAAAAGACAGAACTTTTGATTATAAAAAGTATTTTGATGAAAATACCATTTCAGAAGCGCAAATTGTAGCTGCGATTACAAAAGTAATTTCAGAAAATGAAGCCATTGCAAATGATATTAAAGCTGGAAACCAAGGTAAAGCAGGTATTCTTGTAGGAAAAGTAATTGGTATAATTGGTAAAGGTGCCTCAGGAAAAGTAATTCGTGAAGGAATTTTAGAGCAACTTGCTAAAAATACAGGAAGTGAGAAGTTGGAAAATGGAGGCAATAAAAGTAAAGATGAAAGTGGGAAGTTAGAAGTTGGATCTAATCCAAAATCCGAAAAACAAGAAGATGAATTAACAGAAGTTCCAATCATTATAAAAGAAGAATATAGAACACATAAAATTTCTCAATTATCAGAAAATTCAATTTCAGAAAAAGTAACATTGTCAGGTTGGATTTCTAGTGTAAGAGATCATGGTGAATTAATGTTTATCGATTTAAGAGATGCAAGTGGGCAAGTTTTTCAAGTACGTTTAAGTAGAGAATCTTTTCCTAATTTAGATGAATTGGTAAAACTAAAACCAGAGTCTGTAATTTCCGTTACAGGTGTGGTTGTTGAACGAAATGAAGATGATTATAATGCAGGTTTAAGAACAGGTAAAATTGAGTTAGAAACTTCTGAATTAGAAATTTTAAACCTTTCTAAAACCTTGCCTTTCGAAATAAAAAGAGCTACAAAAACAAATGAAACAGTTCGTTTTCAATACAAATTTCTAGATCATAGAAATGACGATGTTAAAAGAGCCATCGTTAATCGTCATAAAGTCATAAAATTATTGCGTGATATTTTAGATGAAGAAGAATTCTTAGAAATTGAAACACCAATTTTAACAGCGGGCACAGACGAAGGCGCAAGAGAATTTATTGTGCCAACAAGAAAGCAATCTGGTTCTTTTTATACCTTACCACAAGCACCACAACAATTCAAACAAATGTTAATGGTTGGTGGTTTTGAGAAATATTTCCAAATCGCACGTTGTTTTAGAGATGAAGACTCTAGAGGAGATCGTCAACCAGAATTTACGCAGTTAGATATAGAAATGGCCTATGCAAGTATGCAGCAAATTATCGATTTAAACACCAAAATGTTTAATGAAGTCGTTAAAAAAATATATGGTAAAAAATGGATTTTACATCCTTTTGAAGTAATTACCTATAAAGATGCCATGGATAAATATGGTTGCGATAGACCAGATTTACGATATGGTTTGCAAATGCAAGACATTACAAACATTGTAAAAAACACTACTTTCCAAGTTTTTAGTAAACCTATAGAAGAAGGGGGTATTGTAAAATGTATCAAGGTTTCTTCAGCAGAACAAGGAAACAAACGTATGTCTAAAGGTCAAATAGAAAACTTAACAGCCATTGCACAGCAACATGGTTTAGGTGGTTTGGCTTATATTATTGTAAATGAAAACGATTTGCAATCGCCAATAATTAAGTTTTTAGGCGAAGAAATTGCGGCAAATATCATAAAAACTACGAATGCTAAAGTAGGAGATATCGTGTTTTTCTCAGCAGCAGATTATGCAACAGCAAACAAAGCATTAGACGCTGTTCGCCAAGAAATGGGACGTATTTTAAAACTAATAAATCCAAAAGAATTAAGACCAGCTTGGGTAGTAGATTTTCCAATGTTCGAGAAAAATGATGACGGTAGATGGACGTTTACACACAATCCTTTTTCTATGCCAGCAGTGTACGATTTAGAAAAACACATGACAGGAAAGGATGAAGAAATTGGAACCATTATTGCACAGCAATACGATTTAATCTTAAATGGTTATGAAATTGGTGGAGGTTCTGTGCGTGCACACAAATCAGAAATTTTAGAAGCAACCTATAAAAATATGGGGTACAATAAAGAAGAAATGCTAAAAAGTGTGGGTACTATGTACAAAGCTTTTCAATATGGTGCGCCACCTCATGGAGGAATTGCTTGGGGTGTAGATAGGTTAATGATGATTTTAGAAAAGAAAGCATCTATTAGAGAGGTAATGGCGTTTCCAAAAACAGGAAGTTCAGAAGATTTATTATTTAATGCACCATCAATTTTATCTGATAAAAAGGTAGAAGAAATGAACGTGAAGATTATTAAAAAATAAAATCATTTGAAAAGGTTGCTCAATTTAAAAATCTATCTTATTTTTGTATTAGTAATGAAATTAAACACAAAAAATACTTGGTGGTGGAACTCTCTTATTTAATAAGTGAGCACTAAACCTGTATATATAAATTATAAAAAAAAGGCTTATCTCACGATAAGCCTTTTTTCAGTTAAAAAATGTCTTCTCGAGCGCAGTCGGGTTGTCATCAAATTAAGAGAAATTAAAACGTTCTCGACTGCGCTCGAACTGACAATCAGTTATGAATACAATAAAATTTAAAACATTATCAAAAACACAAATTGCAGACACCATAACACCTGTTGGTTTGTATTTGCGTTTTAGAGATAAATTTGCAAATACGCTTTTGTTAGAAAGTTCAGATTACCACAGTAAAGAAGAAAGTTTTTCTTTTATTGCTATTGAGCCTGTAGTTTCAATAAAAGCAGAAAATCATCATTTAGTTTTTTCTCACAAAGAAAAAGAAATTGCAAACGAAAAAATTGGTAGAAACTTTAATACTATTTTCGAAAAATACACCCAAAATATAGAATTAGACTGTCCTGCAGAATTAAAAGCATTTAATGGTTTGTATGGCTACACAACTTATGATTCTGTTCAGTATTTTGAAAATATTGCCTTAAATGTAGAAAAAGCACCATCAGCAATTCCCTTAATGCAATACAGTTTTTACAGATTTATTATTGCTATCAATCATTTTAATGATGAAATGATTCTAATAGAAAACGTAGAAGAAGGCACAGAATCTCGCATTAAAGAAATTCAGACCATTATTGATGCACAAGCATTTAATACCCAAAGTTTCGAAATTGTTGGCAAGGAAACCTCTAACGTAAAAGGAGAAGAATTTATAGAATACGTTAAAAAAGCTAAATCGCACTGTAAAAGAGGTGATGTTTTTCAGTTGGTATTATCGCGTCAATTTCAACAAAAATTTAAAGGAGATGAATTTAATGTGTACAGAGCATTACGTTCTATAAATCCTTCTCCTTATTTATTCTTTTTTGATTATGGTTCTTTTAAGTTGATGGGGTCTTCACCAGAAGCACAAATTAAAATCACTCAAGGAAGAGCTACAATCAATCCAATTGCAGGAACGTTCAGAAGAACAGGAGATATGGTAAAAGACATTCAATTGGGTAAAAAATTATCTGCAGATAAAAAAGAAACTGCAGAACATGTAATGTTGGTAGATTTAGCTCGTAACGATTTAAGTAAACATGCAGATAATGTCGAGGTTGAGGTATTCAAAGAAGTACAGTACTTTAGTCATGTAATTCACTTAGTATCTACAGTTTCAGGAAAGTTAAAAGGAAACCCAATAGAAATTGTAGGTGACACTTTTCCAGCAGGAACTTTAAGTGGTGCACCTAAATATAAAGCTATGCAACTAATTGATACATATGAAAACCAATCACGCGGATTTTATGGAGGTGCAGTAGGGATTATCGGTTTAGATGGTTCAGTTAATTTAGCCATTGCAATTCGTTCTTTTGTAAGTAAAAATAATGTTTTGTATTACCAAGCAGGAGCAGGAATTGTAATTCATTCTGATGAAGAAAAAGAATTACAAGAAGTAAATAATAAATTAGCAGCCTTAAAAAAAGCATTGATTTTGGCAGAAAATATTTAAACAGGCATTACGCTATATACAATAGGCTTTATGCTTATTGCTAATAGCTTAAAACTTATAGCATTTAAGAAAATGAACATATTAATTTTAGATAATTACGATTCGTTTACCTACAATTTGGTACACATGGTAGAAAAAATTACAGGAAAATTTCCTGCAGTTTACAGAAACGACGAAATCAGTATTGCAGATGTTGGTAATTTTGATATCATAATGTTATCTCCAGGACCTGGAATACCTAATGAAGCAGGAATTTTAAAAGAAGTAATAAAAACCTATGCAGGTATTAAACCCATTTTTGGAGTATGTTTAGGCTTGCAAGCCATTACAGAAGTTTTTGGAGGAACCATAATTAATTTAGACGACGTTTTTCACGGAGTAGCCACAGAAATGAAGGTTACAGATCCTTTAGCGGTCATTTTTAAAAATGTTTCAGAAACTTTTATGGCTGCACGTTATCATTCTTGGGCAGCAACAGACAAAGGGTTTCCAGAAGCATTAAAAGTAACAGCAAGAGATGAAGATGGTTTAATACAAGCAATCGAGCATAAAGTGTATCCAATTTCTGCAGTTCAGTTTCATCCAGAATCTATTTTAACTGATGTTGGTGAGCAGTTGGTTACAAATTTTATAGACGCTTGTAAAGTGTCTAATGCTGAACTTGATTCAGCATTATAACAAAAAGATACTGAAATAAATTCAGCATAAAATGAAACAAATTCTAAACAGACTATACAATCACGAAAGACTATCAAAATCTGAAGCAACACAAATCTTAAAAGATATTGCTGCTTCAACATATAACGACGCACATTTAGCTTCTTTTATGACGGTTTTTATGATGCGCCCGATTTCTGTTGATGAACTTTCTGGATTCAGAAACGCCTTAAAAGAATTGACTATAAAAGTCGATTTTTCTGATTACAACACTATTGATATTGTTGGAACAGGAGGAGATGGAAAAGATACGTTTAATATTTCTACATTAACTTCTTTTGTAGTTGCAGGTACAGGTCAAAAAGTGGCAAAACATGGTAATTACTCTGTTTCTTCGCAATCTGGTTCATCAGATATGTTAGAAAGTTTTGGGTATCAATTTACTAACGATGAAAATACTTTAAAAGTACATTTAGAAAAAGCAAACATTTGCTTCTTGCATGCGCCAAAATTTCATCCAGCAATGAAAGCTGTGGGTCCAACTAGAAAAGCATTGGCATTAAAAACATTTTTTAATATGTTAGGACCTTTGGTAAACCCGAGTTCACCCAAAAACCATATGTTAGGTACGTTTAATTTAGAAACTGCACGTTTGTATAATTATATTTTACAAGAAGAAAAAAACATCAATTATGGAATTATACATGCATTAGATGGTTATGATGAAATTTCACTCACAAGCGCATTTAAGTTGTTTACAAAAAAAGGCGAACAAATCATAAATCCAAAAGATTTAGGTCAGAAAAGAATTGCACAATCAGAAATATTTGGAGGAAATAATGTAGCAGATGCTGCAAAAATTTTTAAAACCATTTTAGAAGGAAAAGGTACAGAAGCGCAAAACAATGTAGTATTAACCAATGCTGCTTTTGCATTAACTATTGTTGATGAAAATAAAAGTTTTGAAACTGCTTTTAAAGAAAGTAAAGATTCTTTATTGGGTTTAAAAGCAAAACAAACATTAGAAAAATTAGTAAGTTTATAAATTCACAAGACCTTACAGGTTTTTATAACCTGTAAGGTCTATAATGAAAGCTAATAATGAAAAAAAAGAAAAACAATTTAATTCTAATTATTCCAGCATTTTTATTAATGGGAGCTGCAGTTGGCGTGCAAACAAAAGAGCTTTTTAAGCACACAATAACTGGATTAATAGTTGGTGTTATTGTTTATCTTTTTTTGAGATATAGAAATAAGAGAATGAATAATTAAAAATTTGTAATTATTAAAATGACAATTTTAGATAAAATAATCGCATTTAAAAAGAAGGAAGTTGCTAAGATAAAAGCAGAAATTCCTGTTAAAAAATTGGTAGAAAGTCCTAGTTTTGGCAGAACTACATTTTCTTTAAAAAAGTCTTTGTTAGAAGTAGGTTCTACAGGTATAATTGCAGAATATAAACGCCAATCTCCATCAAAAGGAATTATTAACGACAAAGCAACCATTGCAGCAGTTACAAATGGTTATTTAGATGCCAATGTAGCAGCACAGTCTATTTTAACAGATACCTCTTTTTTTGGAGGAACCATGGCAGATTTAATGGAAGCAAGAGTTATTAACCAACAAAAACCAATCTTAAGAAAAGATTTTATTGTAGATGGTTTTCAAATAGTTGAGGCAAAAGCTATTGGAGCAGATGTAATTTTATTAATCGCTTCTTGCTTAACATCCGAAGAATTAAAAAATTATGGAAATCTTACAACAGATTTAGGTATGGAAGTTTTGTATGAAGTTCATACGCAAGAAGATTTAGATAAGATTAACGATTTAGATAATAAAATTATTGGGATAAATAATCGAAACTTAAAAACGTTTGAAGTTGATTTAGAGCACTCTATAAAATTAGCAAATCAAATACCAGATACTTGCTTAAAACTATCAGAAAGTGGAATTTCTGACCCAAAAATAATTACTGGATTGAAAGAATTTGGATTTCAAGGTTTTTTAATTGGAGAAAATTTTATGAAAACAGACAACCCAGGTGAAGCTTGTCAAGAATTTATCAATCAGATTAGATAATACACGTTATTGTCTTAAAAGAGAAGGTTATAACATAATAAATTAATTTCCTATAAATTGGGGAATTACAAAGAGATATGAAATTAAAGGTTTGTGGAATGAAATTTACAGAAAATATGCAACAAGTAGCTGCTTTACAACCAGACTATTTGGGGTTTATTTTCTATGAAAAATCGAAAAGAAATTTTGAAGGAATTATTCCAGAATTGCCAAAAGAAATTAAGAAAACGGGTGTTTTTGTAAACGAATATATAGAAATTGTTGTCTCTTTGGTAGAGGAGTATAGGTTAGATGCTATTCAGTTACATGGAGATGAATCTGTATCATATATTTTAGATTTAAAACAGCAATTAGCAAACAATAGAGCCTTGTTTATAGAAGAAAATAAGCAAATCAAAAAGAAAAAAAATCAGCATTATATTTCTGAAAAAGAAGTTGAAATTATAAAAGTTTTTGGCATAAAAGATGAATTTAATTTCTCTGCATTACAACCTTATTTAGACGTAGTCGATTATTTTTTATTTGATACCAAAGGAAAGGAAAGAGGTGGTAATGGTGTAAAATTTGATTGGTCAGTTTTAGAAAATTACTCTTATAAAAAGCCATTTTTTTTAAGTGGAGGTATAAGTTTAAATGATTTAGAACAGTTACAAATAGTATTAAAATCTAATTTACCCATTTATGCGTTAGATGTAAATAGTAAATTTGAAAGCAAAC
>Ga0209136_1000467_pt1 | contig 29205 bp, 29 predicted proteins | sample SaaInl0LU_22_DNA_FD_184640 | JGI IMG/M metagenome (GOLD analysis project Ga0209136, IMG submission 184640) | Marine microbial communities from expanding oxygen minimum zones in the Saanich Inlet - ESP_90LU_22_DNA (SPAdes) (version 2) | ecosystem: Environmental > Aquatic > Marine > Intertidal... | reverse complement strand
AAAAACCAGTAGCTAAGAGTAAAGTTTGATTTTCAGATATTGCATCGTTTTTTGCTGCATAACCTAAAATTAGCCCAATTAAAAGACTTCCTAAAATGTTAACAGCAAAAGTACCATAAGGGAAACTTTCTGTATTATTTAGCCATTTACCAATACCGTAGCGTAAAACACTACCAAAGCCACCACCAATAAAAACAAGAAGTAGGTTTTTCATCACAGATTTAGTTCATTAATATTTCTCCAGTTTTTCTTATCAACAATGGTTCCTTTATTTAAAATTATAATTCCAGGATTTGCTCTAATCATTGTTTTTAAAGTGGTTTCATCGCAAAATAGAAATTCGAAATCTAATTTATAACGTTTTTTTGTAAGGTCTATAATATCAGAAAATGAAGCAGACACTCCGTAAACCTTATATCCTTTTTGTTTTGCTTGCGTTGCAGTTTCTTTGATTTTTGGAAATGCTATAAAATCAGATTTTTCTATACTAGGCATAATAATAAGTAGCACTTTGTCCATTTTTAAAATTTCAGGTGCCAAATCGTTTTGAGTATCTTCCAAAAAGAAATCGTGGATAGGTGGCATACTGCCATCATTTTTATATTCCATTCCTTCTGAAATGTTTTTACCTACAGCATAAGCTCTAAAATCGATTATTGGTAAGCTAATCAGTACATACCAAGTAATTATTGCCGATACTATTAAAGATAAAAAAACAACAAACCCATTATTGTTTCTTGCAAAAATACGATTGATAAACTTTATCTTGAAACCTATAAAAAATATTAAAATGGTAAGAATTACATCTTTCCAAAATGTTTGCCAGGGTGTAAGCTTTATAGCATCGCCAAAACAACCACAATCGGTTACTTTATTAAAATAAGCTGAATACCAAGTTAAAAATAAAAAGAATAGGATAGTAATTTTTAAACTATTTACGGTAAATTTTGCTTTCCAGCCTACTAAAAGAGCGAATCCTAAAACAATCTCAGCAATAATTAAAAAGATGGCAAAAGGTAAGGCATAAGGTATTAAAAATTCTAAATTTAAAACACCCTCAGAAAAATACTCTTCAAATTTATACTGAGAGCCTATAGGATCTACTAATTTTACGAAACCCGAAAATATAAAAAGACCAGCAACGACTAGCCTAGCAATTTGAACAAGTATTTTCATGAATTTTAATTTAAAACGTAAAACATATTAGTTGTTATGCCAAGTGAATCATTGCAAAAATGGCATAGTTAATCATATCTTGGTAGTTAGCATCAATACCTTCAGAAACTAAGGTTTTCCCTTTGTTATCCTCAATTTGTTTTACACGTAATAATTTTTGTAGAATTAAATCTGTTAAACTAGAAACACGCATATCTCTCCAAGCTTCGCCATAATCATGATTTTTGTTTAGCATTAAATCTTTTGTGATTTTAACATGCTTATCATATAATACTGTTGCTGCTTCAGTAGACAAATCTGGATTTTCAACAATCCCTTTTTCCAATTGCACTAAAGCCATAATTGAGTAGTTGATAATACCAATGAATTCTGGTTTTATGCCTTCGTCTACCTTACGAACTTCGTTTTCTTGTAATTGTCGAATTCTTTGTGCTTTTATAAAAATCTGATCAGTTAAAGAAGGCAAGCGTAAAATGCGCCAAGCACTACCATAATCAGACATTTTTTTAATAAATAAACTCCTGCATTCTTCAACTACAGCGTCATATTGTTTTGAGGTATCTTGCATTATTTTAATAAAAGAATTTATCAAATGTAGTAAATCTTAGGTCTATTTCATTTATTTTTACCATGAAATTATTTGTGATTTTATGAAAAGAGTTGTTGTTTTTTGTGGTTCTAGCCTTGGGTATAAATCTTCATATAAAGATGCAGCTATAGCTCTTGGACATTATTTTGCAAAGCACGAAATAGGTTTAGTTTACGGTGGAGGCAAAATAGGAATGATGGGGGTTTTGGCAGATACTATTTTAGCACAACAGGGGGAGGTAATAGGAGTAATTCCTAAACTTTTAGAAAAAGAAGAAGTAGTACATCCAAACGTAGAAGAGATGATTGTTTGTAAAACAATGAGTAAACGTAAGGTGCTTATGAGTCAATTAGCAGACGGTTATATTACGCTTCCTGGTGGTTTAGGAACTTTAGATGAATTGTTTGAGGTGTTGACTTTAAGTCAATTGCAAATTGAGCAAAAACCAATCGGACTTTTAAATAGCAACGGTTTTTTTGATGCTATTCTAGCACAAATAGATCACATGATTGTAGAAGGTTATATAAAACCTGAAAATAAAAAATTATTGTTAGTGGCAGATTCAATAGAAAAATTAATGCATAAAATGCAACAGTACAAGGCTACAAAAAAAAGAAATGTAATTCAAAAAGTTGTTCAATAACATGACTATAAATTGCAAAGGAAATTTAATAGATCTAAGCACTCCTAAAGTAATGGGTGTTTTAAACATTACTCCAGATTCTTTTTTTGACGGAGGAAAATACAAAAACGAAGAAGCAATTTTAAGGCAGGTAGAAAAAATGTTGAAAGAAGGAGCTACTTTTATTGATGTAGGCGCTTATTCATCTAGGCCAGGAGCAGATCATGTGTCTGAAGAAAAAGAGCTAAGTAGAATTATGCCTGTGATGGGTTTGTTATTAAAAGAATTTCCTCAAATTATTATCTCTGTAGATACGTTTAGAAGTAGAATAGCAAAAGAAGCTATACAGCATGGAGCTGCTATAATTAACGATATTTCTGGAGGTAATATGGATGCAAATATGTTTAACACGGTTTCAGAATTACAAGTTCCTTACATTTTAATGCACATGTTAGGAACTCCACAAAATATGCAACAAAATCCTGTTTATAAAGATGTGACTAAAGAAATCATTTCTTTTTTTGCTGCGCAAATATTTAAGTTACATCAACTAAAAGTAAATGATGTGTTAATAGATGTTGGATTTGGATTTGGTAAAACAATAGCGCATAATTTCGAAATTTTAAAGAACTTAGAACTTTTTAAAAGTTTAGATGCTCCAATTTTAGCAGGAGTTTCAAGAAAATCGATGTTGTACAAAACGTTAGATATTTCCGCTCAAGAAGCCTTGAATGCAACAACTTCTGCAAATACAATTGCATTATTAAATGGTGCAAATATTTTACGAGTGCATGATGTAAAAGAAGCTATAGAAGCTATTAAGATTGTTGAGCAGGTAATTCGTTAGCAGTAAAACTTTACTAAAGAAGTAAGTCTTGTCCTGATTGAACGATTTGTCTGTTCGAAAAAAGCGAGAAGTGAAAGTAGGAAATAGCTCTAAAAAATTAGCCAAAAGACATTTGTAAATAAGTTTTTGGTCACAAATTTTCTATGTACTTTTGCAAACTATGCAAGAAATAAAAAAACATCAATTAACAGATTGGTTACCAACCACAAACAGGGAAGTAAAAATCCGTGGATGGGAGCAATTAGATGTTATTTTATTTAGTGGAGATGCCTATGTAGATCATCCTTCTTTTGGTCCTGCAGTTATTGGACGTATTTTAGAAAGTTATGGTTTACGAGTGGCTATTGTTCCGCAACCCAATGTGAATGATAATTTACAAGATTTCGAAAAACTTGGAAAGCCAAGATTGTTTTTTGGATGTACAGGAGGTTGTATGGATCCAATGGTTTCTAACTACACAGCAAGCAAAAAAAGAAGAGATAAAGATGCGTATACACCAAATGGTGAAAAAGGATTCAGGCCAGATTATGCAACTTCTGTTTATTCCAAAATATTAAAAGATAAATTTCCAGACGTACCTGTATTAATTGGAGGTATAGAGGCCTCTTTAAGACGAGTAACTCATTATGATTACTGGTCAGACAAGTTAATGCCTACTATTTTAGAGACCTCTAAAGCAGATATGTTAGTATATGGAATGGGTGAGCAACCTTTACGAGAAATTGTAACTTTATTACAAAAAGGAGTTCCGTTTTCTAGCTTAAAGAATATAAAGCAAACTGCTGTTTTAGTAGATCAGAAATCAGAAAAATTACTTGTAATTAATGGTTGGGAAGATGTAACAATCAACTCTCATGAAGCTTGTTTAAAAGATAAAAAGACCTTTGCTTCTAATTTTAAAGTTATAGAACAAGAGTCTAATAAGTTAAAAGCAAGAAGAATTTTACAGGACGTTCAAGGAAAAACATTGGTGATAAATCCGCCTTTTCCTACAATGACAGAAAAGGAAATAGATGGTTCTTTTGATTTGCCTTATACAAGATTGCCACATCCTAAATATGACAAACGAGGTCCAATACCAGCGTTTGAAATGATTAAATTTTCGATTAACATTCACAGAGGGTGTTTTGGTGGTTGTAGTTTTTGTACAATTTCTGCGCATCAAGGAAAGTTTATTGCTAGTAGAAGCCAAGAATCTGTTCTAAAAGAAGTAGATAAGGTTGCAAATATGCCGGATTTTAAAGGCTATTTGTCAGACATTGGAGGGCCCTCTGCAAATATGTATCAAATGAAAGGTAAAGTGCAATCTGTTTGTGATAAATGTGTTGCACCTAGTTGTATATCGCCTGTTATTTGTTCTAATTTAGATACTTCTCATAAGCCGTTAACCGATTTATACCAAGCAGTAGACAAGCATCCAAAAGTAAAAAAATCCTTTATAGGAAGTGGAATTAGGCATGATATGTTAGTGCCTGAATTTAATAAAAACGCAGATCCTAAAGAGTTAGACGCGTATACCGAAGAGGTAATGACAAAACATGTTTCTGGACGTTTAAAAGTAGCGCCAGAACATACTTCAGATCCTGTTTTAAAACTAATGCGAAAGCCTTCGTTTACCTATTTTCATAAGTTTAAGGAGCGTTTTGATAAAATTAACATCAAAAGAAAATTAAACCTACAGTTAATACCCTACTTTATATCTAGTCATCCAGCAAGTGAAGTAGAAGATATGGCAAATTTAGCTGCTGAGACTAAAGATATGGGTTTTCAGTTAGAGCAAGTTCAGGGGTTTACACCAACTCCAATGACGGTAGCAACTGTAATCTATTACTCAGGTTATCATCCGTATACATTAAAGCCAACAAGAACACCTAAAACAAAAAAAGAAAAAGAAGACCAGCATAAATTTTTCTTTTGGTACAAAAAAGAAAATAAAGATTGGATTAAAAAGACACTCAATAAAGTAGGTAGACAAGATTTATTGAATGTATTATTGCCAGAAAACAAATCTTGGCAAAAAAATAAAAAGGCAAAAGCAGCTAAAAACACCTTTGATGATGCTGTACCTTTTAATAGAAGAAAAAAGAAAGTAACCCGAACTTCTTCAAAAAAAAGAAGGAGATAATTTTTTTAAACACTTTTATGGGTTAAAAAAATGCGAATGATATTAGAAATACTATGATTACCCCAAAAGAAGCAATAAGGCTAAAACTTGCATTTAATAATAAAAACTTGAGGAATGTTTTAAAATATCCTTGCTCATAAAATTTTTTCATTGCTAAATACAAATACACTAAAAATAATGCTAAAAATATCCATAGTAGAGGAGAAAGTTTTAGTATCATAAAAATAAAGTAAAAGGCAAATAGCATAAAAAACACAGTCTGTACGTGAAATACGAAGATGAGGTGATCTACATAGGTGTATTTTCTTCTAATATAATAAAACTTTAAGAATAGTGTAAAAATGGGTAGGAATATAAATAAAGCAATAGACCCATAAGATAAAAGTTGGTTAAAAAATTGATTTCTCGTTTCTTTGTTTTCTGAAAATGCATTAATGCTTTCTGCTCTTGTAAATAAAAATCGATTGGTAAAGTTCTTCTGATATCCTAAAGTGTCTAGCCCCTTATTGATGTTTGCTTCTGGATTTTCTTTAACATATTCCATGAAGACTTCTAATTTAGTATTTAAGTCAGATTTTATAGTGAGCTCTTTATTTTTAACCCCTTTATTTATAGTGTCTAAATCATTGTCTTTTTTTACTTCATTTTCTATTTCTATAAGAATATTTTCTCGCACCTTTTCTGGAATAGGAATCATAAAATTTTTCATTCCAGTATTCACTTCAGTTTTTATAGAGTCGATTTCTTTTTGGGTAAGTTTTTTGGGTCTATCTTTTTTCTTTCGTGTTTTTTTATTAATAATTTCTTCTGAGTCATTGCTAGCTAAAGCTTCATATTTCTGTACTGTTTTGTATAAACCTATAAGTAAGAAAAAAACGATAGAAACAGTTAGATAGAATCGAAATGGATTAGAGTAACGTTGTCTTTTTCCTTGAATATATTCTTTAGAAACCTGCCCAGGTTTGATAAGAAGAGGGATAAGAGTGTTCCAGAATTTAGCTTCAAGGTTAAAGAGTCCGTTAAAGATGTCTTTTACGAAGCTTAAAAATGTAATTTTATTGCCTTTGTTAGCTTGTCCGCAATCCGGACAAAAATTTTCACTCCCATTAAATGGGTATCCACAATTTAAACATGCAGTATCTTTAACCTTACTTACTTTATTTTTACCTTTTGTTAGTTTGATAAGAGTGGGGTTGCTAGTTGAAATGTTGGTATTGGGACTTTAAATTCTTCTAAGGTATTGGTGTTTTGCATGGTGAAATAACCATTCATTGCACCAATAGTAGATATTAAAAAACAGCCAGAGCTGTATGCGTAATGTTCTTTAGGTTGTAAGGTAGGTGTTTGACCAACTACACCTTTACCATCGACAATTTCGGTCTTATTTAAAGAGTCGTATATTTTCCAAAAACGAGATGTAAGCTGAACTGTTTCTAGAGAATTATTTTCAATCGTTATGAAATAAGCAAAAACATAATAAAGAGTATTATCTCTATAACTTACCCCGTTAAACTTTGTTTTTACAGATATTTTAATTCCTTTTGTTATTTGCTCAACCATTCGAAGTAAAAGTAGTTTTTTTTATAAATAAACACAAGTGTATTGTAGGTTTATCTATTTTGGTTAAAATTATAGGTGCCAACACCAATAACTCTGTCATATAAACTTCCAAAAGGTCTAAAATAAACAATTACTGCATATTGATTTTCAGTTTGGAAAAATGTCCCGTTTATTTCGTTAGTATTTACTTGGTTATATCGATCTACTGTTGCATAAGTATAGTTGTAAAAACCTTGTTTTAATAAGAAGTTACCCGTGTATGATTTTGTAGTAAAGTCATAAAAAAGTTCGGTTTCTTCTTCGATTTTAAAATTATTAAAAGCACCATAAACATGCACTTTTTTATTCGGAAAAGTAGTTTCAGTTTGAAGTGTAAAATACATGCGTACATAATCTGCTTCTGTTCTCGCATCATTTCCCTCTAAACTTCTAAAAATAAATTGTCCGTTAATATCTGGGTTATAGCTATAGGTTAAGTTTGGTTCATATTGGTAAGGGTACACGTAATGCTGAAAAGTAGTTCCTTTCTCTACTTTTATGATATTAATGCTTTTATTTCTTAATAATTTACTATCAAAATTTAAGTACTCATTCCCACCCCAAAAGTTCGTTTTATTGGTATAGGTATATTTTAGTTGTTTTGGCTTAAAGAATGTTGGTTGTAGGTTGTTTATGGTTTCGTTCCAGTTGTCATTTTTAATCAAGGTAACATTCACTTCTTGTGAAGGGTTATTTATTCTCAGGCCTGGGTAGTTTATGCTAAATTCTAATGTTTGCTGTGTATTTAAATTTTTAGTGTCTCTGCTTCTGCTAACTTGTAACCCAATGGTTGCTAGATTTTCGTACAATACAAATCGTCTTGAAAAAAGTACAGTGTCGTAGTCGTCTAATACAGATACTAAGTAGTTACCACTTTTTGTTATTACTGTATTTCTATTTGGAAATTGAACTTCGTAATGCGTATAACTTTGAAGAGTATTAAAAGAATTTGTTACATTAATTATACTGTTCTCGTTAAAGCCGTTAATATATTGACTAGATAGAAGTCTGCTTTTCTCCCAATCATGGTTCATGTGCTCAATCTTATAGCGATAATCTTTTCCATCGGCCTCCAAATCGTCAAAAGATAATTCTAAAACTGTGCCTAAAGGTACTATTGTAGTATAGGTGTTTTTTGCTAGTGGTCTTAAAAGAATTGATTTTATTTCTTGACTATAAAGAATGCAACTGAAAAATGCAAAATACAAAGAAATTAAGGATTTAATCATAGATACAAAAATATTAAAACATTCCTAAAAGTACTCAAAGTGTTGGTTAAAAAAAACATTACAATAAAATTATTTAGAATAAATATAAATAAGTAATTTAACCTGTTTTTTATGTTTAAAATAATTCGTAAAAGCCGTAAATTTGCATGATTTTTTTAGTTAACTAAAATTCCAGATTTACTATGTCAAAAGACATTCGTATTAAAAAAGGCTTAGATATTAAGCTTATTGGTGTTGCAGAAAAAACCACTACAAATAGTTCTTTAAGTAGTGTTTACTCAGTGCAACCAGAAGATTTCCATGGAATTACACCAAAACTTGTTGCCAAAGAGGGTGCAGAGGTAAAAGCAGGAGATACACTTTTTTATGAAAAAAGTGACGAACGCATATTATTTTCTAGTCCTGTTTCTGGTAAAGTAACTGAGGTAATTCGTGGGGCAAGAAGAAGAGTAATGGCTGTAAATATAGCGGCTGATACAACACAAATCCATAAAGACTTTGGCATAAAGGATGCTAGTGAAATGTCTGCAGAAGAAGTAAAGAATCATTTATTTTCTTCAGGTTGCTGGCCTTTTATTAAACAACGTCCTTACGATGTTGTTGCAAACCCGGATCAAACTCCAAAAGCAATCTTTATTTCAGCATACGCAAGTGCACCTTTAGCTGCGGATTTAGAATATACATTAGCAGGTAAAGAAGCAGAGTTACAAACTGCAATCACTGCAATTTCTAAATTAACAGAAGGTAAAGTGCATGTTTCTGTAGGTGCTAATTCTATGTTTGCAAACTTATCTGGTGTAGAGATTCACAAGGTATCTGGTCCTCATCCATCAGGTAATGTAGGTACTCAGATTGCAATGATAGATCCTATTAATAAAGGTGAAGTTGTTTGGGTGGTAACTCCACAAGATTTAGTTGTTATTGGTGAACTACTATTAACAGGTAAATTTAATTTACAAAGAACAATAGCATTAACAGGTTCTCAGTTTGAGAAGCCTCAATATATTACAGCAATTGTTGGTGCATCTATTTCAGATGTTACTGCAAGTAATTTAAATAATGATAATACAAGAGTTATTAGTGGAAACGTACTTTCTGGAAAGCAAGTAGAAACTAATGGGTTTTTAGGGTATTATGACAATCAGATTACGGCAATACCAGAAGGAGATGATTATGAGTTTTTTGGTTGGAATAAACCAGTATTCGATAAAATTTCTCCATCAAGAGCTTTAACTTTTTCTTGGTTGACACCAAACAAAAAGTACGATTTAAATACCAATACAAATGGAGAACATAGAGCATTTGTAGTTACAGGTTCTTATGAAAATGTATTTCCTCTAGATATTTATCCAATGCAATTGTTAAAAGCATTTATGATTCAAGATCTAGATGAAATGGAAGCTTTAGGGGGTTACGAAGTAGCGCCAGAAGACTTTGCTTTAACAGAATTTATTTGTGTGTCTAAACAGCCACATCAAAAAATAATTCGTGAGGGGTTAGATTTAATGAGACAAGAATTAGGATAAGATTATGAGCTTAAAAGAAAATTTACATAATTTAAAAGAAAAGTATAGAGGAACCAAAATGGCGCCCGCATTTAATGCAATCCATACGTTTTTATATTTACCAAATGAGGTTACTCATGGAGGAACTCATATTAAAGCAGCAGATGATTTAAAGCGTACAATGAATATTGTAATTATGGCTTTAATTCCATGTTTGTTATTTGGAATGTTTAATGCAGGTTATCAGCATTATGCAGCTATAGACGGTTCTTTAAGAGATAATGTAATAGCTAACTTTTTTACTTGGGATAATTTATGGATTGGTATTATTAAAGTATTACCATTAGTAATTGTTTCTTATGGAGTTGGTTTAATTGTAGAATTTATTTTTGCAGTTATTAAAGGACATGAAGTAGAGGAAGGGTACTTAGTTACAGGTATGTTAGTGCCATTAATTGTACCAATTGATACTCCACTTTGGATGTTAGCTGTTGCAGTTGTATTTGGTGTTGTAATTGGTAAAGAAGTTTTTGGAGGTACAGGTATGAATATCTTAAACCCTGCATTAACAATTAGAGCATTCTTATTTTTTGCATATCCAACTTGGATGTCTGGAGATAAAGTTTGGGTTTACGATGCTGTAAATAGAACAGGTACTGCAGATGCAATTTCTGGAGAAACTATCTTAGGTAGTTATGCACAAAATCAAGAAGTAATTTATTCAAATTGGGATAAGTTCTTTGGTTTTATTCCAGGTTCAGTTGGTGAGACTTCTACATTTTTAATTTTATTAGGTGCAGCTTTTTTAATCTTTACTAAGATTGGAAGTTGGAGAATTATTGTATCCACTTTTATAGGTGCTGCAGTAATGGGCTTAATTTTTAATGGAATTGTAAATGCTGATATTATTACAGATTCTAGCAAATTTTATGGCTTAATGAGCACAAATTGGTGGGAGCATTTAATGATTGGTGGTTTAGCATTTGGAGCTGTATTTATGGCTACAGATCCTGTAACAGGTTCGCAAACAAACAAAGGAAAATGGGTTTATGGATTCTTGATTGGTTTTATATCTATCATGATACGTGTATTTAACCCTGCCTATCCAGAAGGAGTTTTCTTAGCAATTCTATTAATGAATGTGTTTGCGCCAACAATAGATCACTACGTTGTACAAGGAAACGTAAAAAAGAGATTAAAACGTGTTAACGTTAAAACTGCCTAGTTATGAGTAAGAAAACAGATAGTAATGGATATACAATGATTTTCGCCGTTGTTATGGTGTTAGTTGTTGGTTCTTTATTGGCTTTTATGGCTTCGTCTTTAAAACCAAATATTAAGGAAAACCAGAGAATAGAAAAGCAGCAAAACATTCTTTATGCCATGGGTGTAAATGAGAATGATGAATCTAGCGCAAACTTTGTTTCTACTTCTATAGCAGGAGAAGAATTCAAAAAATATATTAAAAAGCAATTGGTAATTGAAGGAGATCAAATTACTGAAAGTGAAGATGCTTATTTAATTGATATTAAAAAGCAACAAGCTAACGCTAAAAATGGCAAAACAAGAAAGTTGCCCTTATTTGTTGGTGAAAAAGATGGTCGGACATTTTATGTAGCACCAATTTACGGAAAAGGTTTATGGGATGCTATTTGGGGTTATGTTTCTATGGATGAAAATATGGTTGTACAAGGAGCATATTTCGATCACAAAGGAGAAACTCCAGGTTTAGGAGCAAACATAAAACAACGTTACTTTATGGATGATTTCTATGGAGAGCATTTGTTAACAGAAGCAGGAGTTTTTAAAGGAATTACTGTTGCAAAAGGTAACAATGATCCGAAAAATGACGACAAAACAGATTATGAGGTAGATGCTATTGCTGGTGCAACCATTACAGGAGATGGTGTTTCTGCAATGATTAAATCAGACCTGTCATTATACGTACCTTATTTTAAAACATTAAAACCATAATTTATGGCACTTATATCAAAAAAAGACGCAGCCTTAATAAAAGATCCTTTCTTAGATAACAATCCAATTACTATACAAGTATTAGGAATTTGTTCTGCATTAGCAATTACAGCAGAGCTTAAAGCTTCTATTGTAATGTCTGTTTCAGTATTATTTGTTTTAGGATTAGGAAATGTTGTGATTTCACTGATGAGAAACATTATTCCATCAAAAATTAGAATTATAGTACAGTTAATCGTAGTTGCAACATTGGTAATTATTGTTGATTTAGTACTTAAAGCTTTTGCTTATGAGTTAAGTAAAACACTATCGGTATTTGTAGGTTTAATTATTACTAACTGTATAATTATGGGGCGTTTTGAGGCATTTGCTTTAGGTAATGGTCCTTGGAGATCTTTCTTAGACGGTATAGGAAATGCTGTTGGTTATGCAGTAATTTTGATTGCTGTAGGTTTCTTTAGAGAATTATTAGGTTCTGGAACTTTATTAGGCTTTAAAGTATTAGGAGATCCAATAGAAAAAACAGGTTTATACGCAATTGGTTATGAAAATAACGGATTTATGTTATTATCACCAATGGCTTTAATAGTTGTTGGAATCATTATTTGGATTCAAAGAACTAAGAATACATCATTAATCGAAGAAAATTAGACATTAAGCATTGTTCTGAACTAGTTTCAGAATTAAAAATAAAAATATGGAACATATAGAATTATTTTTCAAATCGATTTTTATAGATAACATGGTTTTTGCAACATTCTTAGGAATGTGTTCTTACCTAGCTGTATCTAAAAAAGTATCTACTGCTGTAGGTTTAGGTGCTGCTGTTATTTTTGTATTGGCAGTTACTGTGCCCTTAAACTGGTTGTTAGATCAATATATTTTACAAGAAGGAGCACTTTCTTGGTTGGGTGAAGACTATGCTCAATATGATTTAAGTTTCTTATCATTTATCATGTTTATTGCAACTATTGCAACAATGGTACAGTTGGTAGAAATTATTGTTGAGAAATTTTCTCCATCACTATATAACTCTTTAGGTATATTTTTACCGTTAATTGCTGTAAATTGTGCAATTCTAGGAGGAAGTTTATTTATGCAATCTAGAGAAATACCATCTTTAGGTTTGGCATTAACATATGGAGTTGGTTCAGGAATTGGATGGTTTTTAGCCATTTTAGCCATTGCTGCAATTCGTGAGAAAATTAGATACTCTAGCGTTCCACCAGCATTAAGAGGTTTAGGAATTACATTTATTATTACTGGTTTAATGGCAATTGGTTTCATGAGCTTTGGTGGTATGTTAACTGGAGGTGATGAAAAGAAAGAAGCGCCAAAGACAGAGGAAGCTAAGGTAGAAGTTCAAAAAGAATTGAATAAAGAAGAGGGTGCTAAAATAGTAGCAGAAAACACAAACTTAAATAACAATTAGAATGATATTAGCAGCAGGTACAACAGGTACAGTTATTGCAACAGTAGCAGCTTTTTTACTAATTACTTTAATATTAGTTGCTTTATTGTTGTTTGTGAAGCAGAAGTTATCTCCTTCTGGCCCAGTAACTATAACCATAAATGGAGAAAAGAAAATTGAAGTTGGTTCAGGTAGCACATTACTTACAACTTTAGGAAATGAAAAGATATTTTTACCATCAGCTTGTGGTGGAGGAGGTTCTTGTGTACAATGTGAGTGTCACGTTTTAGAGGGTGGAGGAGAAGCTTTACCAACTGAAGTACCTCACTTTACAAAAAAAGAATTAAAGTCTGGTATTCGTTTAGCTTGTCAAGTTAAGGTGAAACAAGACATGAACATAACGATTCCAGAAGAAGTATTTGGAATTAAAAAATGGGATGCTGTTGTTGTAAGAAACTATAATGTAGCTTCATTTATTAAGGAATTTGTAGTAGAAATTCCTCAAGATATGGGGTATAAAGCAGGTGGTTATATTCAAATTGAAATACCTCCATGTGAAGTTAAGTTTTCTGATATGGATATTACAGCTCACCCAGAAGAGCATGACAGTCCAGATAAATTTCAAGCTGAATGGGATAAGTTTAAGCTTTGGCCTTTAGTAATGAAAAATACGGATACTGTAGAAAGAGCATATTCAATGGCTTCTTACCCTGCAGAAGGTAGAGAAATCATGTTAAATGTACGTATTGCAACTCCTCCTTTTGATAGAGCAAAAGGTGATTGGATGGATGTTAATCCTGGTGTTGCTTCATCGTATATCTTTAACTTAAAGAAAGGTGATAAGTGTGTGATTTCTGGTCCTTATGGAGAATTCTTCATTAACGAGTCAGATTCAGAAATGTTATATGTTGGTGGAGGTGCAGGTATGGCTCCAATGCGTTCTCACTTATATCACTTATTCAAAACCTTAAAAACGGGAAGAAAAGTTACGTATTGGTATGGGGGTCGTTCTAAGAGAGAATTATTCTACCTAGACCATTTTAAAGAGTTAGAAAGAGATTTCCCAAACTTTAAATTTTACTTAGCCTTATCTGAACCAATGGAAGAAGATAATTGGAAAGTGAAAGAGAATTTAGATGCTGAAGGTGATGGGTTTGTTGGTTTCATACACAACTGTGTAATCGATAATTACTTAAGCCATCATGAATCTCCAGAAGATATAGAATTATATTTCTGTGGACCACCATTAATGAATAAAGCTGTTCAGAAAATGGGTGAAGATTTTGGTATTCCAGATGAACACATCAGATTTGATGATTTCGGAGGATAGTATTCCAAGGTTATAAAAACAAAAAAACCAACGTGTATTAAACGTTGGTTTTTTTGTTTGTAATAATTATTTATTAAGCTAATAATTTTTCTCGCAGAAATGTTTCTATATGGTATATAGGTTCTCCATTTTCTTGTTCAAATAGTTTAGAAAATTCCATTACATTCTCTATGAAATCTAATTCGCACAATAGGTTTACAACTGCAGAAAGCCCATTAAAAAGCACATCATTAGCTGTTGGATTTTCTGGCTTTATGTTATAATGACATAAAGGCGTTTTAAAGCCGCAAGCTTCTAAAAACACTTTCTCTATCTTCAAAATTTCTATAGGTGTGTAGCCATTAAATTTTCTGCCTAAGTTTTGATGAACTCTACCAACATAACTTAGTTCTAAAGATCCGTGATCATTAGATAAGTGTTTCCAGCTTTCATGATTATCTAATATGTTACCTACTGCACAGGCTGAACAATCCTCTGGATTTAAAGTATTATTATGGTAAGCATTGTATAATTTAACTAATGCTTTTTCTAATCTTTTCGAAGTCTTCATAAGAAATAGTTTTACTATCTAAAGATATATAATTTTCAAAATAATTTCAAATCCATATTGTTAAATAATCTTTCTAAAATAACTTCTTGTAATTTTTTCTATACTTTATAAATTGTATTTTTGGTTTATGAATATGCCTTATGAAAAGTATTGATGCTATTTTATTAAATAAAAATTATGTAAAAATTAAGCTTCATAAAATTGCTACGAATCACTTAGAGTTAAAGGCGAAAATTAATGGAGTTTCAGGAAAATTCATCTTAGACACAGGAGCTTCTAATTCTTGTGTAGGTTTAGATTCAATATCTTTTTTTAAGCTTACTACAGAGGATAGTGAAACAAAAGCGTCTGGAGCAGGAGCAACAGGTATGGAAACAAAGTTGTCTAAAAAGAATAACCTTACTATTGGGAACTGGCATACTAATAAATTTCATTTAGTTATATTTAATTTAGTACACGTAAATTCAGCGTTACAAGAACATAATGCAGATAAAGTACATGGAATTATTGGAGCAGATGTTCTAGAAAAAGGAAAAGCTTTTATCGATTATAAGAGTAAAGTACTATATTTAAAAAAGAAGAAAAATAAAAAACAATTAAGATGAGTTTACAAAAACAGGTAATGACCAAAATGAAAGAGGCAATGAAAGCAAAAGATACTGTTGCTTTACAAGCTTTAAGAGCTGTGAAATCTGCTTTCTTATTAGCCAAAACTGAGTTTGGAGCTCAAGAAGAAATTTCAGAAGAACAAGAATTAAAAATTATTCAGAAGCAAGTAAAACAGCGTAAAGATAGTGCAGCTATTTTCTTAAAGCAAGGAAGAGAAGATTTAGCATCACCTGAATTGGCTGAGATTGCAGTTTTAGAGCAGTTTTTACCAGAAGCACTATCTGAAGAGGAAATTGAAAAAGTTGTACTTGAAACAATTACTGATTTAAATGCAGAAGGCATGAAAGATATGGGTAAAGTTATGGGTGTTGTTTCTAAAAAACTTTCTGGACAAGCAGACGGAAAAACAATTTCGATGTTGGTAAAGAAAAATTTAGGGTAAAGTTTCTTAATTAATCACTTATAAAGGCTCCATAGTTCAACTGAATAGAATATCAGATTTCGGCTCTGAGGGTTGCAGGTTTGAATCCTGCTGGAGTCACAATAAGAAGAGTTAGAAAATATAAAAGTTAAACTTGTTTAATGTTTTAAAGTTTCTAACTCTTTTTTCAAAACGGAGTTTTGTTAGGATCATCTTTGATAATCCTGCTGGTGTCACAAAATCAGAACTCAAAGTAAAATTTACTTTGGGTTTTTTTACGAATATTCAGAAGTCAGTTCATCCACAATCAAACCATCTTCCAAGGTTTGAATAACACCTAAAGCTGCTCTTTCTCCAGTAATCATTGCTGCATTTAAAGAACCATTCAATAATTGATCTCCAGCTAAAAATAATGTAGATTTTAGCTTAGTTTCTGTACTAGAAATTTCATATTGTAAATTTGTAAGTTTAGGTAACGCTTTCTTTATTTGAAATCTTTTTAAGAAATGAAGTCCCTTAATTTTACAATGCTCTTTCAATTCTTGCTGCACTTTGTTAATTAATTGAGCTTCATTTAATTTATGGTTATTCACAATAGTAACAGATAATAATTCTTTATCACTTGTATTATCTGTATCAATACTGGTATGATAAAATATGTTGTTTGCCAAAGAATTTTCATTAGCTATTAATCCAATTATTGGTTTTTGAATTACTCTTTTTTCGGTCTCAAAATATAAAGTATCACAACTTTTCCATTCTGTTTCTTGGTTTTTAAGATTAGAAACTAAAGTACTTGCTTCTGTTGCTATTATTGTAATGTGACTTTTTATTTCTGAATGATCTTGTAATAAAATAGTATTGTCTTTAACTTCTTTAACAGCGCTATTGAATAGAAAAGTAGTGTTGTTTAATTTGCTTTTAAGTTGATCTGATATCGCTTGAATTCCTTTTTTTGGTAATACAGCTAAACCATCACCAAACATTTTGTATACAAACTCAAACATTCTGCTAGAGGTATCCAAATTTGGTTCTAAGAATATTCCAGAGAAAAAAGGCTTAAAAAAATCGGTTATGATTGCTTCAGAAAAACCAAAATCTTGCAAGTATTGTAAGGTAGTTTTTTCTTTTTCTTTAAAAATAGCTGAAATTTCTTTTTTCTTTAATGTTGTATTTAATTTTAAAACTTTTAATTTATCCGAAAAAGTACCAATAGAAGAAAGTAAGGTTGGTAATAGTAATTCTATTTTTCTTAATGGATCTCCAATGGTTTGCTGGTTTCCATTTTTAAAAATAGTAGCTCCAGGTAAAAATTTCTGTAATTCTAATGCATCATAGTTCAAATACTTTTTTGCTGCTGGATAAGAAGTAAGTAAAACTTGAAAGCCATGATCTAAAGCGTATCCTTTATAATTATCGGATTTAACTCTACCACCAACTTTATTTGTAGCTTCTATTATTGTTGGATGATAGCCATAATTCTCTAAAATCTGAGCAGCGATTAAACCACTTACACCTGCACCAATTATATTTATTTTATATGCTGATTTCTCCATTTTTTTGCTGTTTTTCTTTCGAATTCTTTTTTAAATAAGCAGTTAAAATTCGTTGTACATCTCTATTGTCTCTTTTTGGTTGTAAAAAGAATTGATAATCTTCTGTTTGCTCTAACTGTTCTGCTTGAGTTTTATCTATATAGCCAAAACCCTTGTAAGTACCATCTAAAATTAGAGTAAAACCAATTTCAGCATTATTTCTACCAGTTTCTTTAATAACTAAATTTTTAGCCTTAAAACCTATAGAGGTTATTGCTTTATGTACTCTCTTATTATAAATCGATATTTCTTCTTTTTGAGTACAAACCCCTTTGCAGTTTTGTAAATGATAGCTAAAACAGTTTTTTACATTAGTTTGTAAATGACAATATTTTGGGCAAAGTTCATACTCGTTGCACAAACTCTCTAAAAATGCTCTACATTCAGCTATTGAGTAAAAAGTTAGTATTGGGTTAGGAGTTAGTTTTAGTTTATTAAAAGCCAAATGTAAAATCCCTTTTTGATCTTCATAAGAAAACAAACCAATTGCTGCGTTGCTATTTTTTTGAGATTTATTAAATTTTGGAAATTTTGTTTTAATTTCTGACGATTCCAATAAAAGCGCAAGCAATTCACTACCAGTTTCAGTATAAGAAAGGTGTGCAGTTTCTTGGCACATTTCTCTTTCTTTCTTTTTTTTGTCGTAAAAATGGCTAATTACTCGTTGCTTTATATTATTAGCTTTACCAACATAAATAATTTCTTTAGCGCTATTTTTAAAATAATAAACTCCAAAAGTTTCTGGTAATTCATCTACTACTTTTTTATCTAATAATGGGGGTAATGTTGCTTGACGTGAACGTGGATTTAAAAATGAATTAATGATAAATTTATCATCTCTTTCTAGTAATCTTCTGAACAATTCTGTGGTGGCCTCAGCATCGCCTTTTGCTCTGTGTCTGCCATTAATTGGTATGTTTTCATCTATACAAATATTACCTAAACTATAAGAGCGTAAACCAGGTATTATTTTTCTAGATAAACGAACTGTACATAGTTTTTTGCGCTTAAAGTCAAAGCCTAAACTTTTAAACTCATCTCTAATAATATTGTAATCGAAATTTACGTTATGTGCAACAAAAATACTGTCTCTCGTTACTTCTTCTACCTTTTTTGCAATTTCATGAAATTTTGGAGCATACCTAACCATGGCATTTGTAATACCAGTTAAATTGGTAATAAATGGGGGAATATGCTGTTCAGGATTTACAAGTGTTGTAAATTCATTAATAATTTTTTTACCATCAAAAACAAAAACAGAAATTTCAGTAATTTTTTGCCCTTTGTGGCCATTACCTGTGGTTTCTATGTCTATTATTGTATACAATTACGCAATCATATTTTTTAAGTCAGCAATGGTTTCTGTAGGGTTGTCACTTTTAAAAACATAGCTACCTGCAACTAACACATTTGCGCCTGCTTCAATTAAAGCGTTTGCATTTTTATCTGTAACTCCACCATCAATTTCTATTTGGCAGTTAGCTTCTGTAAACTCAATTAAGTGTTTTAATTGGCTAACTTTTTTATAAGTATTTTCTATGAATGATTGCCCTCCAAAACCTGGGTTAACACTCATTAAGCAAACCATATCTAAATCTTCTATAATATCTTCTAAAACTGCAATAGGTGTATGTGGGTTTAAGGCTACACCTGCTTTCATATCCGAAGCTTTTATAGCTTGAATAGTTCTGTGTAAGTGGGTACATGCTTCATAATGAACTGTTAAAATGTCTGCACCTAAATCAGCAAATGTTTGTATGTATTGGTCTGGATTTACAATCATTAAATGCACATCAATAGTTTTTGTTGCATGTTGCTTAATTGCTTTTAATACCGGCATTCCAAAAGAAATATTTGGTACAAAAACACCATCCATAATATCTATGTGAAACCAATCTGCTTCACTATTATTTACCATTTCTATATCTCTTTGTAAGTTAGCAAAATCTGCTGCTAGTATTGAAGGTGCTATTAAATTACTCATTATTTTAACGTTGTTTTTTGCAAAGATAATTAATTAGTTAATGAACTTAGTTTGAATTAAATTAAATTCTTTTTTTAAGAAGTTTAGCCCTGATTAAAGTGACTTCCTTTTTTGAAGAATAAAAAAAGATATAATACAATGCAGGAAATAGCTCTAAATAAAAAACTCTCAAAAATGAATTTGAGAGTTTTTATTTTTTATTGAGAATTTAGTTTATCCTAAATAGGTCATTAAAATTTTAGATCTAGATGTGTGTTTTAATCTACGAATTGCTTTTTCTTTAATTTGACGAACACGCTCTCTTGTTAAATCGAAAGTTTCACCAATTTCTTCTAAAGTCATTGGTTGGTGTTCACCTAAACCAAAGTATAATTTCACAACGTCTGCTTCTCTAGGGGTAAGTGTTTCTAGAGCTCTGTCTATTTCTATACGTAAAGATTCATGTAATAAAACTCTATCTGGGTTTGGAGACTCACCAGAATTTAAAACGTCGTATAAGTTTGAGTCTTCACCTTCAATTAAAGGAGCATCCATTGAGACGTGACGCCCTGAGTTTTTCATAGATTCCTTAACGTCATTAACTGTCATGTCTAGTTTTTTTGCAATTTCTTCAGGACTTGGAGGTCTTTCGTTTTCTTGCTCTAAAAACGCATACATTTTATTAATTTTATTAATAGAACCAATTTTATTTAAAGGTAAACGCACTATTCTTGATTGTTCTGCTAATGCTTGTAAAATAGATTGACGAATCCACCAAACTGCATAAGAGATAAATTTAAAACCACGAGTTTCATCAAAACGTTTTGCTGCTTTGATTAAACCTAAATTACCTTCATTAATTAAATCAGGTAGTGTTAAACCTTGATTTTGGTATTGTTTTGCTACAGAAACCACAAAACGTAAGTTGGCTTTTGTTAATTTTTCTAGGGCTCTTTGATCTCCAGCTTTAATAAGTTGTGCCAATTCTACCTCTTCATCTGCAGTAATTAAATCTACTTTACCAATTTCTTGTAAATATTTGTCTAGGGAAGCAGTTTCTCTATTGGTAACCTGCTTGGTAATTTTAAGTTGTCTCATGAATTGCTAAATGCTTTTAAAAAGATATTTACTACCTCTATTTTGTTATACGTTTGTTTTTTTATAAATGTTACAAAAAAAATATTTTTATTTTTTTTTAATATTTATTCCCCTTCTAATGTTCATTTTTATATTTTCATAATTATGTTTTATTTTTTTCATAATTCCGCAAATATAAAGTAGCTTTGGCTCGAAATTTAAAGAGCATACTTTGTTAAAATACTTACAAATAATGACGTTTTAAATTTTTTCTAATTTTTTAGAAATTATCAAGTATTGATTTATTTCAATAAAAACTTGATAGAGAGTTGGGGGACTATCTATCATTAGTGATAACTTTATCACAAAAAAAAGAGACCGTTTTTACGGTCTCTTTTTTTTTTATGAATTTTTAAATTAATGATTTTTTAAAATAAACCGTTTATTTGTGAATCTATACGGTCTATAATATATCCCAAATCTTCTGGATTGGTTACAAAGTCTAAACTATCTACATCTATTACTAATAATTTTCCTTTGGTATACGTAGAAATCCAAGCTTCGTAACGCTCATTCAATCTGCTTAAATAGTCGATACTTATCGAGTTTTCGTATTCCCTACCTCTTTTATGAATTTGCCCTACTAATGTAGAAATATCTGCTCTTAAGTAAATCAATAGATCTGGAGGAGAAACTAACTTTTCCATCAAATCAAAAAGAGAACTATAATTACTATAGTCTCTATTTGTCATTAAGCCCATTGCATGTAAGTTAGGTGCAAAAATATGTGCATCTTCATAAATAGTTCTATCCTGAATAATATTTTTACCACTTTCTCTCAATTCTAAGATTTGGCGAAACCGACTATTTAAAAAGTATACTTGTAAGTTAAAAGACCAGCGTTCCATTTCTCCATAAAAGTCGTCTAAATAAGGATTTTCGTCAACAGCCTCATAATGAGGTTTCCATTTGTAATGTTTGGCTAGTAATTTTGTTAGCGTAGTTTTACCTGCGCCAATATTTCCTGCTATTGCAACGTGCATTTTTTTATTCTATAAGTTAAGGAGGGCTAAATTACTAAAAATAATAAAGTAAAAAGGGGTAATGATTTAATTTATAAAAATCTTACAATTAACTTTTTTTAATCTAGATCGTTTTTTCATGAATTTGTAAATAATATTATAAATTTTTAATTTTTTCTAAAGCAAAATTACTGCATTCTTGAAATTTTATTTTTAAATGTTTACTTTCACTTTATTAATTAGATTTATTAAAGAGAAACAAACACATGAGAGCATTACATTTTTTGGTATTAATACTAGTTGTGAATACAATTAACGCACAAAATTTCACAGGAAAAGCAACCTATAAAACAAGTAGAAAATCTACATTCTCTTTTGGGAAAAATAAACCCGGAATAACAGATAAAATGCAGGAAGAACTTAAGAAAAGAATGCAAAAAATGAATCAAAAGACCTTTATTCTTGAGTTTGATAAAACAACATCTATTTATAAGGAAGATGTAAAATTAGACAATCCAAATCCTATGGCAGGTAGAGGTGGAGTTATGGTAAAGTCTTTCGGAGGGTTTGGAAGTACAGATATTTATTATAAAAATATAAAAGAACAAACATTTTCTAATAAAACTCAAATTATGGGAAAACCGTTTTTAGTAAAAGATAAACTAGAATTGCACAATTGGGAATTATCTTCTGAAACTAAAAATATCGGAATGTATACCTGTTATAAAGCTAGTTTTACAAAAGAAGTAGAAAACATAAAGTTTAGTATGGTAAACGGAGAGTCTAAGGAAACTAAAACCAAAGAAACCATTACAACTACTGCCTGGTATACCACTCAGATTCCTATAAGCAATGGTCCAAAAGATTATCAAGGATTACCTGGGTTGATTTTAGAAATAAATGATGGTAAAAGTATAATTGTTTGTACAGAAATTGAACTGAACCCAGCAAAAGAAATTAGAATTACTGAACCAGAAAAAGGAAAAATAGTTTCTAAAAAGAAATTCATAAAAATACAGAAGAAAAAGAATGATGAAATGATGGAGAAAATGAAATCTAGAAAAGGGGTGGAATTAGGAAATGGAATTCAAATTAAAATGGGAGGTTAACTGTTAAAGTTTTCCTAACGTGTTTAAACTTTTAAGGTTTTTTTAAGTCTTAGTGCATATTATACAAGTACTTTTGATTAAAATTTTAAAAAATAAACATGAAATCATTATTATCACTCTTTCTGTCATTGATTACAATGGCAACTTTTGCACAAAAAGATTTTGAAGGTAAGGCTACCTACATGTCCAAAACTACAATGGATATGGAACGATTTGGAAATCAAATGAGCGAGCAACAGAAAAAGCAAATGATGGCTCGTATGAAAAACTTTCTAGAAAAAACATACATATTAAATTTTAATAAAAATGAATCTTCTTTTAAGGAAGAAGTAAAATTAGATGCTCCAGGAACTTCAGGCCCACGATGGGGTGCAAGTAATGGTCAAGGTTCAATTTATAAAAACCTTAAAGACCGAGAAATGGTAGAAGATGTAGAACAATTTAGCAAGCGTTTTTTAGTAGTTGAGCCAATGGGACAGCCAAAATGGGAGTTAGGTACAGAAAGCAAGAAAATTGGTCAGTATACTGTTTATAAAGCCACAATGACTACTGTAGACACTAAAATTGATTGGGGAGGTATTTTTAGAAGAGGAAGAAGAAATCAAGAAAATGATTCTACAAAAACAGAAGATAAAGCGGCTGAAAAAATACTTAATGTTACTGCTTGGTACACACCACAAATTCCTGTTAGTTCTGGTCCTGAATCTTATTGGGGATTGCCAGGGTTAATTTTAGAATTAAATTCAGACAGAACAACCATGTTGTGTACTGAGATTGTAATCAATCCTTCTGAACCGATTACTATAGAAAAACCAAAAAAAGGTACAAAAGTAACGAGAGAGAAGTACAACAAAATTATCAAAGTAAAAACAGAAGAACTTAAAGAGCGTTTTCAAAACAGACGTGGTGGAGGTAGAAGAGGTTATTAAAATGATTCTTTTTTAAAATTGCTATTCAATTAAATTAACTTACACATGAAAAAAATACTACTTATCGCCATTTTTATGGTGTCTTTATCGGCTAGCGCTCAAATGAAATACTCAGGAGTTGTTAAAGATTCTATAGGTGAGCCATTAGAAATGGCAAACGTTATTGCTTTAGATACTGTTGCTAAAAGAATTGCTTCTTATGGTTTTACAGATGCTAAAGGAGTTTTTAAATTAGATTTAGCAAAGAACACAGTTTACAATATAAAAATAAGTTATGTTGGTTTTAAAGAAATTAGCGAAAACATAAAAACTGGTGCTACAGACATGTCTAAAAACTACACTATGTATGAAGACAATATGTTAGAAGGGATTAACATTGTAGCAAAAATGCCAGTAACTGTTAAAGGAGATACCATTATTTACAATGCAGATTCCTTTAAAAATGGTTCTGAAAGAAAACTAAAAGATGTATTAGAAAAACTACCAGGTGTAGAAATAAATGATGCAGGCCAAATTGAAGTAGAAGGTAAAGCTGTCGAAAAAATTATGGTAGATGGTAAAGAGTTTTTTAGTGGAGATACTAAATTAGCTACAGAAAACATACCATCTAATGCTGTAGATAAAATACAGGTTTTAAGAAACTACTCGAATGTAAGCCAATTAAGTGGTGTACAAAACAATCAAGATAGGGTTGCTATCAACATTAAATTAAAAGAAGGTAAAAAGAACTTTTGGTTTGGTGATATTTCTGCAGGCGGAGGTCAATCTCAAGATGAAACCTTGTATTTGTTTCAGCCAAAATTATTTTATTACACACCAAAATATACCATCAACATTATTGGTGATGTAAATAATCTTGGTGATGTTGTTATCAGTAGAAGAGATGCTAGAAGTTTTGGAGGAAGTTTCCAAAGTCAAAGTCCTTCTAATGGAACAAATATTAGTTTAGGAGATGCTGGTATTGGCTTTTTAAATGCTGGTGCAAGAAATGCAAATCGAATTGAAACAAGACTTTCTGCGTTAAACTTTAGTTATTCTCCAAACACTAAATTAGATTTAAGCGGATTTTTAATATGGTCTGGAAATAGTAATGGACAAAGAAATATTAATGATATTGATTATGTAGATCCTAGAATTCCAGATGAATTTAGAGACACAAGAACAGACCAAACAAGTAATACAGGTTTATTTCGTTTTAGTAGTGTTTATAAAAAAGATTTTAACAACCAGTTAAATTACAACATTTCAGGGCGTTTTTCTAATGAGTTTAGCAATCAGTCTGTAGATTCTAGAGTGTTAAGTGATATTAATCAGTTCGAAAGTGCAACACCATACACTGTAAATCAAGACTTTAGTTATTTCTACACAGCAAGCGAAAAAAGTATTTTTGCTTTAGAGGTAAAACATTTACTACAAGATGAAGATCCTTTTTATGTAGCTTCTTTAGAAAATGATCCAAATAATAATGATGATGCAGATAATGATGGTTTTGATGATGCTGCAGAAACTCTAGGTTTAGACAGGTCTAATATGTTTTATACATTAGAGCAAGACAGAAAGGTAAAATCGAATCAATTAGATGCAAAATTAGATTACTATTATATTTTAAATCAAAAAAGTAACTTAAACTTTGTTGCTGGTAGCATATTAAGTACTCAAAATTTTGATTCTCGTTTTTTCCAAATTTTAGACAATGGTGCAGAATTAGATTCTAATCCAACAATACCTGGTAATGTAGATCCTCAAACAATCAATGATACTGAGTATAATTTTACTGATATTTATGCAGGTTTAAGATATAGATTAAGATCAGGTATTTTTACATTTACACCTGGTTTTACATTACATTCTTACAACTCAAATAATACACAATATGGTACTGAAACTTTTGAAGATAAATTCTTTAAATTCTTACCTGAGTTTAATGTTATTGCACAGTTTAAGCAAAGTGAGAGTTTAAATTTTACATACAGACAACAAGTAAACTTTACAGATGTGAATCAGATTGCTAGAGGTATTGTTGCCAATAGTTACGATTCTTTCTTTTTTGGAAATTCAGATTTAATTAATGCAAGTTTTCATAATGTAAGTTTAAATTATAGAAGTTTTAATCTGTTTAACAACAGTAATGTATTTGCTGTAGTTAATTATACAAAAACCATAGATCAAGTAAACAGAAATACAATTTTTGAACCAGGTTCTGTAGTTTCTAGTAGTAATTCTATCAACTCTCCTTTAGATAATGAAAACTTTATAGCCAGATTATCTGCAGGAAAAACTTTTGGAAAAATTCAAACACGTTTAGGAGGTAATTATAGTTTTAATAGAAGTTATCAATTCATCAACTCTTTAGAGAATACTAATGAGAATACAAGTTATGGTTTTAATACAAGAATTGGTACTAACTTTAGAAAAGCACCAAATGTTTCTTTAAAGTATAACATTAGTTTTAGCAACCAAGAAAACAGTGCAAGACCAGATATTGTTAAAACAGTTAGACATACACCTTCTATAAACTTTGATGCTTACATTTGGAAATCTGTAACATTAACCTCAGATTATTCATTTACAGATCAAAGACAAAATGGTGTTTCTGCAAACTCATTTAGTTTATGGAATGCAAAATTAGCTTATAGAAAAGATAGTGATTCAAAATGGGAATATGAAGTAGTAGGTAATAACTTATTAGCAACTGGTTCACAAGCATCTGTTAGTCAGAGTGTATTTGCATTTACATTAAATGAGAGATTTATTCTACCAAGATTCATAAGTTTTAGAGTACGTTATCAATTATAATTCATCTAAAATCTTTAAATATAAAATGGCTCAATCTTGAGCCATTTTTTTATTTTTGTCAAATGAGTTTATTAGCATCAAAATCGCCTATTTACACAACTTTTAAAACGTTAGGTTTACTCTATCTTTTTTTTGTTGTAGGCTTGTTTTTAGATAGTTTTTACATGGTAAAAATTACTGAAAACGCACAGTTTTATGCAAATGCTTTAATGCTCATTGTATTTTTTATTACATTTTTTAAAGTAACACCAAGATTAAAAGAACAAATGGTTTCTGCTGTTCTTATTGGTTTTTTTGGCGAGTATTTATTTTCTGTTTTATTAGGTATGTATACCTATAGATTAGAAAATGTGCCACATTACATTCCTTTTGGTCATGCATTTGTATACATAGCAGTTTTATGTTTTTCGAAAGCAGCATCAATAAAAGCTAGAAGAAAACAAATTGAAACCTTTTTGATTATTACAATCATTATTTATGCGACCTTGTTTTTGGTACTCAAGAATGATGTTTTTGGTTTTGTAATGACAGTTGCAACTTTATTCATCTTACGAAATAAATCAAAAGAGCGTTTGTTTTACTTAACCATGTATGCATCTGTAGTTGTTTTAGAGTTGGTAGGCACCTATTATAAATGTTGGTTTTGGCCAAGTACAGCCTGGAATGTAGTGCCATTTTTACCAAGTGCAAATCCACCAAGTGGAATTAGTTTGTTTTATTTTTTATTAGATTTAGGTACTTTATGGTTGTACAAACAAAGGCACAGAGAAGCTTGGCAAAGAATAAAAGATATTCGAAAAATAAGATTGGCAGTCAAAAACTAAAAGTAATATTATTACGTTTACAGTTTTAGTGTCACAAAAAGATAATCATGTCTATACAAGTAACATCAGTTTCTAAATTATATAAAGAGCAAAAAGCTTTAGATGGCATTTCTTTTTCAGCCAAAAAAGGAGAAATTATTGGCTTTTTAGGTCCAAATGGTGCAGGTAAATCTACAATGATGAAAATCTTAACAGGTTTTATAATACCAAATTCTGGTGATGTTTTGGTTGATGAAATAGATGTGCTACAAAACCCAATTGAGGCTCAAAAAACTATTGGTTATTTGCCAGAACAAAATCCTCTTTATGCAGAAATGTATGTAAGGGAATATTTACAATTTAGAGCCCAAATTTTTAAGGTTGATAAAAAACAAATTGAAAGCTGTATTGAAAAAGTTGGTTTAACTGATGAAGCTCACAAGAAAATAAATCAGTTATCTAAAGGATATCAACAGAGAGTAGGTATTGCAGCTGCTATTTTGCACAATCCATCAGTTTTAATTTTAGATGAACCAACTACAGGTTTAGACCCTAATCAATTGGTTGAAATTAGAAAATTGATTAAAGATTTAGGTAAACAAAAAACAGTATTACTCTCTACACATATTATGCAAGAAGTAGAGGCAATTTGCGATAGAGTACTTATTATTAAAAAAGGTAGAATACTTAAAGATCAATCATTAAGTATACTCCAAAATAGTAATTTACAAGTTATTGTAGTGGTGTTTGATAAAATAATTTCTGACAGTGATTTTAAACCGCTACCTAATCTTACTTCTATTCAAAAAGAAAATGAATCTTGGATTCTTACTTTTGATGCAAATGAAGATATGAGACCAAAACTTTTTGACTTTGCTAAAGAGAAAGAGCTTAAAATTCTAGAATTATCTACTCAACAAAAAAATTTAGAAACATTATTTAGAGAAATTACGGGTTAGTTTTTAAAAGATAATGATACGCTTCTAATACTGTTGGAAAAACAAGATTGCTTCCAGCGTTTAATAATGCCTCTCCACTATATTGTGTAAGAATACCTATAGGTTTCATTCCTGCAGATTTAGCCGCAGTAATTCCAGTTAAGCTGTCTTCAAAAACCCAAAGTTCTTTAAAATCTTTAGCTGTAAAACCTAGTGCTTTTGCTAATGTAATATAAGCTTCTGGTGCTGGTTTTGGATGTTCATAATCTTCTACTCCAAATACCTTTGTAAAACTTAAATTTAGTGCAGTAACACTATTTTTAAGAAATTGTTTAGTTGCATTACTAGCTATTCCATATGGAATATTTTTTGTTCTTAAAAAGGAGGTGATTTCTAAAATTCCTGGCAATAATCTAGGGGTTATAAAATGTTTGTCTAAATGAAGATCTTTTAAATCGTAAAGTTTTTTTGTGTAGTCTTCTCTGTCAATCGTACTACAATAGTAATTTGCAATTTTCATTGGAGATTTACCTGCCATTTCCAACGGAAATGGCGGTATTTCTCTTTTAAACAATTCGTAAAAGGCAGATGCCCAAGCAGCATGATGACTTTCAAAGCTATTAACAACAACCCCATCAAAGTCAAACAAAAAACCTTTAGGCATTTTCATACACTAAAGCTTTAGCATTAATCAGTTCTGTTAAATATGGATTTAAAAATTTATTAGTCGGATCTAATTGACTTCTAAGTTCTTTAAAGTTTTCCCATTTTGGATATACTTTTGATAATTGTGCATCTTTAGCAGCAAATCGTTTTCCCCAATGAGGTCTACCTCCATGTTTTAAGAAAATCTTTTCTATACTTTTAAAGGCTTCATAAGTATCTGCAGTTGCAGCATTTCTAGAAACACAGCCCATGGTTACTGTATCTTGTCCATATGCGTAGCTTAACCAACTTTTATCTTTATAAACAAATCTTACATCCAT
>Ga0209136_1000465_pt1 | contig 29271 bp, 26 predicted proteins | sample SaaInl0LU_22_DNA_FD_184640 | JGI IMG/M metagenome (GOLD analysis project Ga0209136, IMG submission 184640) | Marine microbial communities from expanding oxygen minimum zones in the Saanich Inlet - ESP_90LU_22_DNA (SPAdes) (version 2) | ecosystem: Environmental > Aquatic > Marine > Intertidal... | reverse complement strand
GATTCGTCGTCCCAATGCCTACGTTCCCCGAGCTGTCGATGCGCATGCGCTCCGCCGTGTTGGTTCCAAAGGTCATGTATTGCGCCGAATTCTTCCCGACCATGGTGATGTTTGAGTTATAAGTCTCCCCGCTCTGGAGACGAAGGTCCGTATTGGTGTTATTCGTGTCGCTCTCGTTCGCCAACACACCGAGGGCACCAGCACTCTTAATGTACATGAGCTCGTTGTCAGTGTTGTCAGCCTGTCCACCGAGGCGCAGATGGCCATCGACGTGGAGGCCACTCGTCCCAACGTCCGAGGAGTCCGGTTGCAGGCCGATGCCCGCCATGGCTGTCGTGACGAAGGCGGTGGAGGCGTTTTGAAACAGGAGGGTGTCGTAGGCAAGGTTTGAAATGTTTGTGACGTTTTCCAAACCGTACGCCGGTGTGATTTCAATTGCACCGAGGGTGAGTCTGTGGGCACTCACGTTCCCCTCCACGGTGAGAACGTTCGACGCCGTGTCGTGGACGTATAGGTTAGAGCCGACGCTGAAATTGTGTTGGGGCGCGGTATTCACGATCCCGACGTTCGAGGTCGTGACGAAACCGGTGGTGACGTTGTTAAACTCGAGGGCAATGCTCGTCGTGTTTCCGATTTCCGTAATACCCTGCAGGGTTTGGGTGATGTTACTCAACAAACCCCCATCGCCAAAGAATATCGAGGCTGTGACGTTTCCGGCGACGTTCACGTTCCCCGTTTGCACGTCTATTCCGGTGACTGCGTTCGTGAGGATGAGGGTCTGATCGGTGTCCGCGCCGTTTTCAGTCACCGATTGAAGGTCGGTCACGAGGTTGCTGAGCAATCCCCCGTCGCCCTTAAAAAAAGACGCCTCGATGTCCCCAAAGACGTTCATGTTGAGGACGTTCGCGGTGTCCATGGTGATTTCGGAATCGGACGACGCGTTCATGGTGTGCCCGAACCGGAGACTGTCCGTGGCTTCGTCGAAATACACGATCACGTTCGAATTCGACGTGGACCCGAGATTTCGAGAGAATAAGATGCCAGTGTTGCTCGTCGATGCATTGTTCGTCGACAACTCCAGGATTCGCTTCAACTGGAGATTCCCCTCTGGAATCTCCACCTCCCCGGAGAAGGTCTGAAGATTTGTCGCCATCTATACTGTACATGAGGAAAAAAAGAGATAAAAAAATTACAACCACACCATATAGGCGATGCTGTGTTTCCGGGTGGAGAATGAAATTTCACCGGGTCGGAAATCCATCCATTGGAGTGGTGAGAAATACATCACGTACACATCCGTGGAGGGATGGAAAAAAGTTTTTAATGTATGAAACCTTCGACAAGGATTGGAATCCCACCGGAGAGGAGAAACAAATTTTCGGTGAGACCCTCGATGCGCACTCACCCGCCCGTGCTGTTACAGGTCAACAAACGTCTGTTTGTCGTTTTCTGTGGTAAGTCTCCGTTTAAAGATCAGGTGGAGTGCGTCCCTCCGGGACACGGGTGAATTTTACGAGGGGTTCGTGCACTCCTCCCACGGTGGGGTGGAGTTGGCACACCTCGTAAAATTAACGAAAAAATTGGAGATGTCCTCGGTGTCCGAACCGGTGACGTTCGACAGGGGCGATCCCGTGAGAGATTCCGCTGTCCCAGTGGACGGAGGGTGATGACGTGTACCTCACGGCCACGGTTGGTGAAAAGTGTGTGATGGCGTCGTTCGAAGAAAAAACGAACGTGGTCAGTAATAGAAAGTCTTCACCGTCGTCGTCCCCTCCGTGATGGTCTCCACCTGACCCTCCGCACTGGACGTCATGTATTCCACGGAGAGGGAATAACTGTAATCCGTCGTCCCCACCTGGGTGGGTTCTATGATCACCTTGGTCGGGGTCGTCACCACCGTCGAGGACCACGGGTAGTCGTTATCCTCGAACCCAAACTTGTTGAAGGTGCCGACTTGAATGTCTTTGGCCGTGCCTCCACCAGGTTTCTTCCCCCCCTGTACCTCGAGGACGAGGGTGCTCACGTTGGAGTAGCCCTCCGTGAGCTGGGCGATGATTTTCGAATAGAACACATTCGAGGAGAATTCGATGCCGACGTTGGAGTTCGTCATCGTACCGGCGTGTCCGTACCTCTTGTATGGAACTGTGTCCACGCACGCCACCGTGCCACCGTAGACCACTGAATTGTTACTGACTGTGATGTTGGAGTCAAAGGTGGGATCGAGGAGAATCGCGTTCACGTTAGATTCCAAGATGGATATGTTCGCGACATTTCCCAAATATTGACCATCCCCGTGAAACGCGAGCGCTTCGACGTTTCCGGTGGCCACCAAACCAGTGGTCGCGTTCGTCAACTGCAGTGTATTCGACGACGTGTTCCCGGTGTCGACGACTTGGGTCAGGGTTTGGAGTTTTGTCAATAAATTCGAGGGCGCGATCTTTTTCAAGTCGTTATTCGTGTCGTTCACGTACACGAACGAGGGTGCCGTGGTCTTGACGACCGCATTCGGGATATCGTTCGAACGCCCGACACCGGTGACGAACACCACGCCGTTTGTGGCGTGGGACTTCATGCAAATCCCGACGTTTTGAATCAGATCGGGTGACGTAACGTCGTACGGTTTCACGTTGGAGATGCCCCCCGGAACGGTGTTCGATACGTATATGGTCTCACCTTCGACGAACCCGGGTGTGGGTACGCCTTTCACCTTCCCGTAGGCCACGACCACACCCTCGTTGCCGGTGGTGATTGTTTCGTACACGAGACCGATGGTGGGCATCTTCGAAGTCGTGTTGGCTTGGGCGTATGCCACGTTTGCGACGTTGGCGTTGTGACTGTCAGTAATGTACACAGCCTTTCCTTTCGTGAGGTCGCTACCGGTTCCGTTGAACACCTTGATGAAATTGTGAATGGAATATTCGTTCACCCAGTTGACGCCATTGTACACGAGACTTTGGTCCGCGACCTCGCTCGTCAACGTGACGTTGGACAACTGACCGAGTTTAATTTCAACGTTGGACACCAGATCGGTGGAGATGGCGGTGTGGGTGTTATTGAATTCCGTCGTGTACGGCGTTGTGTTTCCGTTGAGAGTCACCTGTTCGAGATTACTCGCGAGGTTTGATAAAAACCCACCGTCCCCGAAGTACGCCACCGCGTTGGCCGTGCCGTTGATTTCGAGGACGTTCGAACCGGTGGGGGTCGTGCCCGCCACGGACAGTTTATACCCCAGACTGATGTCACCGGTGAGTCTGCTCGCCACCAAGGTATCGTCCCTCCAGTTCCCAGAGTTGACGTCGGGGTCTCTGACGGTGAGGTAAAAATTATTCGAATCGTTCCTCCCAATGCCCACGTAGGCGTTGGAATCGTCTGCAAAGATGATCGTGGAATGACCCCCATCGGTGTCGTTGAGGTAAATGTCTGGCTCCACCGAGTCTATCCGGAGCGCCCCCACGCCATCGTTGAGGGAACTCGCCGTCAATTGAAGGGGTGGTGTGGTGGCGTTCAGGCTATCGAAACTGAGGGTTTGGAGACCCTGAATCGTGAACACGTTGAGGGTGGCGCAGTTGGCGTCTCCGCGAATGTCCAATTCATACGCCGGGGATGTCGTCAAAATCCCAACCCGATCCGTGGTGGAGTCCACGTGCAGGGTCGTCGTGTCCACGGTGAAATCTCCGGAGACGTCTCCGGAGGTGGCTGTGAGGGCGCCGACGTTGGCCGTCCCGTGAACATCGAGAGAGAACCCGGGAGAAGTTGTGAGCACACCCACCCTATCGGCGGCGCTATCGACGAAGAGGGTGTTCGTGTCCACGGTGAAGTCTCCGGAGACGTCCCCGGAGGTCGCCGTGAGCGCCCCAACGTTGGCCGTGCCGTGCACATCGAGGGCGTACGCCGGGGAGGTTGTCAAAATACCAACCCTGTCGGTGCCCGAGTCCACGTGGAACGTGTTCGTATCGACCGTGAAATCACCGGAGACATCTCCCGAGGTCGCCGTGAGGGTCCCAACATTTGCAGTGCCGTGAACATCGAGGGAGTAACCCGGTGACGTCGTCAACACACCCACCCTATCCGTGGCAGTGTCGACGTGGAACGTGGTCGTATCGACCGTGAAATCACCGGAGACATCTCCGGAGGTCGCCGTGAGCGCCCCAACGTTGGCCGTGCCGTGAACGTCCAGGGAGTATCCGGGTGAGGTTGTCAAAATCCCAACCCTGTCGGTACCCGAGTCCACGTGCAGGGTCGTCGTGTCCACGGTGAAGTCTCCGGAGACATCCCCCGAGGTGGCCGTGAGCGCACCAACATTTGCACTACCGTGGACGTCGAGGGAGTACGCCGGGGATGTCGTCAAAATCCCAACCCGATCCGTGGTGGAGTCCACGTGGAAGGTCGTGGTGTCCACGGTGAAGTCTCCGGAGACGTCCCCGGAGGTGGCCGTGAGGGTCCCAACATTTGCGGTGCCGTGGACGTCGAGACCCGTGGACGTGACGTCCCCGTACACGTGCACGGAGAGGCTATTGGATACATCCGGGACGATATCACTCGAACTCGGATCACTGAGGGTGTGTCCAATCATGAATTCCGCCTCGTTTCCCCGGTAACCCACGGCGACGTTGGAACTCGGTCGTGTCATGATGATCCCCATGTCGAGGGTATCGGAGGTATTGTTATTGGCCAACTCGATGATTGGATCATCCACTATGGTGTTCACGGTGGACAATTGGGTGAACGTGCCATCGACGCGGAGGTTACCGGAGAGCGTCACGTCTCCATCGACCGTGAGGGTGGACGACCCAAACGTCAATTCGGCGTCGTCGACGAGTTCATTGTTTGCGCCGACAAACACCAACCTCCCCGGTGTGAGGTCGGTGAGGACGAGGTTGTTACTGACGGTGATATTTGAGGTGAACACCGGATCGAGAACATCCGCCTTCACTGTTTCAAGCGTCGTCACCCTGGACGCGTTATCGGCTAAATCAGACTCCAATACGGTCACCCTCGACGCGTTATCGGCTAAATCAGACTCCAGTACGGTCACTCTCGAGGCGTTATCGGCTAAATCAGACTCCAGTACGGTCACTCTCGAGGCGTTATCGGCTAAATCAGACTCCAACACGGTCACCCTCGAGGCGTTATCGGCTAAATCAGACTCCAGTACGGTCACTCTCGAGGCGTTATCGGATAAATCCGACTCCAACGTTGACACATCACTCTCGAGGGTTGTCACACGTGACGCGTTATCTGCTAAATCCGACTCCAATACGGTCACCCTCGAGGCGTTATCTGCTAAATCCGACTCCAACACGGTCACCCGGGACGCGTTATCAGAGAGGTCCGTTTCGAGCGTTGTCACCCGGGACGCGTTGTCAGAGAGGTCGGTCTCGAGGGTGGTGACTCGAGAATTGTTGTCTGAGAGGTCGGTCTCGAGGATCGTGACTCGAGAGGCGTTATCGGAGAGGTCGGTTTCGAGCGTTGTCACCCGGGAGGCGTTATCGGAGAGGTCGGTTTCGAGGGTCGTGACTCGAGAATTGTTGTCTGAGAGGTCGGTTTCGAGGGTCGTGATTCGAGAGGCGTTATCTGAGAGGTCGGTTTCGAGCGTTGTCACCCGGGACGCGTTGTCTGAGAGGTCGGTCTCGAGGGTTGTCACCCGGGACGCGTTGTCTGAGAGGTCGGTTTCGAGGATTGTCACCCGGGAGGCGTTGTCAGAGAGGTCGGTCTCGAGGGTCGTGACTCGTGAGGCGTTATCTGAAAGGTCGGTTTCGAGGGTTGTGACTCGAGAATTATTGTCTGAGAGGTCGGTTTCGAGGATCGTGACTCGTGAGGCGTTGTCAGAGAGGTCGGTCTCGAGGGTTGTGACTCGTGAGGCGTTATCGGAGAGGTCTGTTTCGAGGGTTGTGACTCGGGAATTATTGTCTGAGAGATCGGTCTCGAGGGTTGTGACTCGTGAGGCGTTGTCTGACAGGTCGGTTTCGAGCGTTGTCACCCGGGACGCGTTATCAGAGAGGTCGGTCTCGAGGATTGTGACCCGGGACGCGTTATCGGCTAAGTCCGATTCCAACACGGTCACCCTCGAGGCGTTATCGGAGAGGTCGGTCTCGAGAGTTGTGACTCGTGACGCATTGTCGGTCATGTCCCTCTGGAGCGCCACCGGTTCGTTGCCCACGTAGACGGTGTCTTGCACCGTGATATTACCGGCGACGAGGACGTTACCGTAAGTGACGTCTAACGCGGTCACCGGATGTTCCAAAACTACGGTGTGAATAGTGTTACTGCCATTATCCGTCACGGACTGTAAGTCGGTCACGAGGTTACTGAGCAATCCACCATCGCCGATGAAGGAATTTGCGGTGACCACCCCCGTCGGATAACTGACGTGTACGTTCGAGCCGACATTGAGGCTTCTATCGACGAAAAGGCTACCGACGATCTGTACGTTCATCTCTCGGGTGTCGTCCACACTCAAATTCGTCTCCGAGTGGGCGATGACTAATTTTTCTTCGTTCCCCTTGTACGCCACGATGACATTTGCGTTGGGTCTATTAAATTTTATTCCAATATCAGTGGCACTCACTGCATTGTTATTGGCGAGTTCAATCACCGGATCGTCCACCTTGAGGTCGGTTGTGCTCACGTAGGTCGTGTCACCCTGTACGACGAGGTTACCGGTGACAACGGTGGTGGGTGATTCCAGTGTCAAGGGACCACTCGTGGTGACTTTGGGGGTCGTGACGTTGGCGCTATAAATGCCCGTGTCGGCGAGACTGCGAATCGCAATCAAGTCTCCGTTGTGTTTTCCAAAAATATTTGAACCTATGGAGAGTGCGTACTCGGGAGAGTACGGATTGGTGTTGGCCACACCGAAACCATTCGCGGTGTAGAGCGTACCGAACACGTGGACGTTGAGGTCGCGGGTCTCATCCGGTGTGAGGGTGAGACCGTTCGGGCCATCATCGGTGTGTGCGATGACAAATTCCTCGAGGGTGTTGTTGTAACCGAACGCCACGTTTGATCCGGGTCCACCTGAAATGGCGATCACCCCCGAATCGGTGGCACCCGGGTTACCAATACCGAGGATGGGATCTTGAATAAAAACCGTACTCGACTCGAGATATGTCAAATTACCGTACACTTGGAGGTTCCCATAGATGGATGTGTTCCCGGTAAATTTGTTCCCGTTGACATTGATGTGCGTCCCTGGTGTAAAAATTCTCGTCGCCCACAGGTTGCCTTGCACCTCGAGGGCGTTGGACGTCACCGGTGCGTCGGTGTTCACCCCCACGGTGCCGAGGGTGATGAGGGACGTATCCGTATTGGTGAATTGAATTGTGTTACTCACGGTGTTCCCGAAATCGGACACGTGTTGCAACGTGACGTTGGAGATACCGGCCCCGTCACCGGTGATGATCCCTGTGAAAATGGGATTGTCGATCGGTGCCTTGAGGATTTCCAAACTCGCGACCCTGCTCGCGTTGTCCGCGAGATCGTTCTCGAGCACGGAGACGCGCGCACTGTTCGAGGACGCATACACCTCCAGGGTCGACACGCGACTGTTGTTATCGGCTAAATCAGCCTCCAATGTGGTAGTTCGTGCATTATTGTCTGCGAGGTCATTCTCGAGCACGGTGACTCTGGCCGCGTTATCAGAGGTCGTGGTTTCGAGAACACTGATGCGAGAACTGTTGTCGAGTAAATTACTTTCTAGGTGGGACACCCGGAGAGCGTTCGAGGCGATGTCCGTGGTGTTCACTGAAATTCTATAACTATTGTCTTGGAGTCTGGAGGAGAGCACGGATATCCTCGACGAGTTATCCAACAAATTACTTTCTAGATTTGTGACTCGAATATTATTACTACTCGCATACGTTTCCAAGTTTTCAATCCGAATCACGTTTGCGTAGTGGTACCCGTAGAGCGTGCTCAATCGAAAGGCGTTGTCTTCAGTCTCAAGGCGCAATTGCGTGATTCTGGAACTATTGTCCACGAGGTTACTCTCGAGAATGGACACGCGACCGCTGTTGTCCGCTAAATCATTCTCGAGCACCCCCGTTCTTGAATTATTATCCGAGAGGTCCCGCTCCAACACCTCGATCCTGGTCACGTTACTATCGAAGTTTTGGAGGACGGCGACGTTCGTGAGGTGTTTCCCCTCCCCGTAGAAGGCATCGGCGACGAGGGCGTTCGACACCGTCAAGTCGCCGTAGACGTGCACGTTGAGGAGATTCGAGGACGGTTGTACGTATCTGTCGGTGGCGTTGTTTGAGGTGTACGCGAGGACCAACTCATCTTGATTCTCCCTGTACACGACGCCAACGTTTTCCCCCGGTCTGGTCATCACGAGACCGGCGTCGAACAGGAAGGCTTGATTCGTGTTGTTCGCCCCGACCTCGATGATGGGATCGAAGACTTTGAGGTTCTGGCTTTCCACGAACGTCGTATCCCCGGTGGCCACGAAGTTTCCTTCCACGAGGACGCCCCCCCTCACGACGAGAACATTGGATCCCGTGTCGCTCACCCACAGATTTGAGCCCACGGAGAGGGTGTGTTGCGGATTCACGTTCGCGACGCCCACCGCACCGTACGTGGTGAGTGAATATTCCGTGTTCGTCAGGGTCACAGTCTCGGCGGTGACGTTGCCGTATCCGGTGACGCTCTGTAAATCCTGAAACTGGTGGGATGGGTGCCCGGAGTCTCTGATCTCTTTAGTCTGTGTGTTGTACACGAGGGTGTTTCCGGTGACCGCGTTCGAATAGGTTATGGGGGCGACATAAAACCCCGACGTCGAGACCGCGACGACGTTTTCCGTGGCGTTTAACAGCACGGAGTTGTCCGCCTGATCATCTGGAACGTACCTCCCGAGCCGGATGCGTTGAGATCTCTCGACTGTTGGGAAATTTTTCACCATATGTCCTCTCTACTCTTATTAGAGATTTAATTAGCGTACCTTGGTGCCGCGATTCCATTTTGATAGGTGAGGATTTGGAGGTTTACGGCATATATGGTGTCCCGAATGATCTCACTCTCACTGTGAATTTTGAACGAAGAAATCCTCGAGCAATTCAAACTCCCGGTGGGTTGGAGAAGATTCGTCATCATGCAGAAGGGGTACATGAAAATATCCGGTGACGTCACGGTGGATGTGTGATAGTAGTGGGTGACGTCGAGAAAGTTCGGTCGCGCCCACTTGAAGGGGGAGAGGTCGGTGCCGTTGATTGAAATCTTAATCTTATTGGACACCGATTTCAGGGCACTCGAGAGGGTGTTGGAGGACGCGATGAATTTCACCGGGTGGGAAAAGGTGAGTTCGGAGATGAGTTCGTTGGAGGGAATATTTTTTTGCACTTGGTAAATCAACTGGTGTCTCTCCTTGGTGGCGAGATTGCCCCTCTCCTCGTTGTCGAGGAAATACATCATGCTGTGACACTGCCATTTGTAGTTGTTGGCGTTCGGACCCCACCGCACGCGGAGTTCGACGTCTGAATACGGGAGGGCACACAGGACGATGGCGTTGGAGGGTTGTTCACAGAACCAGAACCGGAGGGGGAAGAAATACGACGCCGTGGAGGACCCCCCGTGGGCACCGCTCGAGGACTTACTGACGTTATTGGCGAACATATCGACGGCGACGTTTTCCATGAAGTCACTGGTTTGTTCGTCGATGACGACGCCGCCGATGACGATCTGGACGCTCTCGATGAGGGACGTCCACGCGTGCGAGGATGAGTCTTGTGCAGAGGAACCGTTATCGATGGTGAAATAGGTGTACCCACAGAGATCTCCCGTCTTGGAGATTGGAACAGTGCTGAGGCCACCGGGGACGATGGCACCCCGGATGTGCTGTTCCTCGACGTTTTGGGAAAAATTACTGTGCTTTCTCCACACTTGGTTGAAGAAAGAGACACCGTCGGAACCATCGGTGACGATCCATTTGTCTTGAATGCCTATGGACACGAGTTGCGTGATACCAACGGACATATTCTAAAGTATACTAGATATTTTGTTTCAGGCAAGTAAAACGGAGGACCAAGAAATTCGCCTCCCCGCTATCCGGTGGCGTCATGGTGTTTCCAGACTCGTTGTACAGGGTGACGGACAGTCGATCGATCTTCCGGATCGGGGTGATGTACTGCGCCCCGCACGGGTAGTTATCCTTGAACACGAACACCCTGTCCGCGGAGGACGCTGGGGTGGCGTCGGACACCAAACTCGCGACCGCCCCCCTGACCTGTGCCTTGGAGGCCTCCACTTGGTCGTCCAACGAACTCACCCCGCGATCGTTGAAATTACTGTTGAGTTCGTCGATGCTCACGAAGCAGTGAAAATCGTTGACGTTGGAGGCGATCCTGGCGGCCAATAATTTAGTCTGGACGACGTTTTTCAGGGGTTGGTGGAGGTACGCCGTGAAGGTGTTGGCGCTCTGACCAACGGAGTCGATCGTGATGGTGTGGAATTCGTAGTTGAGATCCGGAAGATTGATGTCAGATGTGATCTGCGCCATTTATATAGGTCTAGATTAAATTAAGGCGCCACCGATCCCGTCTTCGATTTCGTACGTGGCCTGTTCCCGGACAAGTTGCTGGGCGCCACAGACGCCACCCGGGGTGAGACCCTTGGTGTACGCGCTTCCACCGGGTCGAGAGTGCGGCGTGCACTTGAGGTCGTTCTTGAGGCCGAAGATGGACTTTCCGACGAAATCTCCAGACTGCTTGATGACGATCGGTCGCGGGCTGTATCCGGAGCGCATCACGCTGATGGCGAGGAGGACGGCGATGAGGACGGCGATCCACGTCAGCGCTCGCTTGTTGGTGTTGTTGAACTTCATTATGTAATTGTCCCAGAAAAAAAATGCGTTAAAGGATTTGTTTCTATTTCCCTATAGAACAGTAGATGGACGAAGAGATTTTTCTTGAGCGAGACAATGACACCATTATGAAGCTCGATCCGGAAGAGGAAGATCTGTACAATGAAATCGAAATCGCACCGACGCCTCGGCGAAGGATGCCTCCGCGACCGACGCCGAGGAGTTTCCGCTCTCGTCCCGAACCGGAGGAACACCAGGAAGGCCTCGACGCGTTCATGAATCCCACCAAACAGTCGGCACCCGCGCCCCAAGAGGAACACTACGCGGAGGAGGAGTATCCGGAGGAGGACTACGAGGACTACGAGGACGACGCACCCTCTGGTGGTGGTGGTGGTGGGTGGTCCCAGCCACCGCCGAGGGAACAACCGTCCACGGGGTACAAGACCATCGACGAAGAGAAGGCGGATCTCCTGAACAAGTTGACTCGCCTCGAGAAGAAGGGATTCACCATCAATAAAAAATTGAGCATGTACAGCCCGATTGATGACATCAGGAGTGAGGTGAAGCGGATCACCTACAGCATCGAAGTGGACCAATCCGTGAAGTTCAGTCGTCGCATGCTCATCGCGTGTGTGACGGGTTTAGAGTTCCTCAACAAACGCTATAACCCGGTGGACATTCACCTCGACGGGTGGAGCGAGAGCGTCATGGAGAATGTCGACGATTACGACGGTGTTTTCGAGGAGTTGTATGCGAAATATCGCACCAAGATGCAAGTCGCACCGGAAGTCAAACTCATCATGATGATTTCGGGCAGTGCGATGATGTATCACCTCACCTCGTCCATGTTCAAGAGCGCGCTTCCGAACATGGGACAAGTCATCAAACAAAATCCAGATTTGGTGAAAAATATGATGTCCGCGGTGCAAAACACGGTGTCCAACAACGCCGCGAACGCACAGGCGCCCCCACCGTCCGACGGTTCGTACGAGATGCAAGGTCCGGGTGTGGATTTGAGTTCCCTCATGGGGAACATCATGATGCCACCGCCACCGCCGATGAGCACGAGTGCGCCCCAGCAGCCGGTGTACAACCCTCAACCCGAGATCGAGGACGACGTGTCCGACATCGTCTCCGAAAAGGGGGGTGGCGAGGACGACGAGGACGAGGTCAAGGACATCGAGGTCAAACCGGTGACGAGAAAGAAGAGGGGAGGGTCCAGGAAGAAGAAGACTGAAATAAATTTGTAAACGTAATATATGATTGGTTTCGCCCCCCTGGACGAGGAGGAACCCAGGCGGGTGGCGCCTCGACAGCCACCGCCTCGGGTCATTCGTAAAAGCGTTCCGGTGCAAACTCAACCATCCCAGACTGAACAAACGGAGTGCAACATGGCAGTTCTGTTTTTCATCGTGGGTGTGGTGGTGTTAGCGCTCTCGGACACTATGTGATCTACTCTTTTCCACTCCACCATCCTGGAGTGAAAATTAGTAATTGAAGGTTTGGATCGTTTTCGTCGACACGCGATCGTACTGCACGGCGAGGAGTTTACCGGCGGAATGACTCGAGATGACTTTTACATAGACGTCGTAATAATAGGACCTCTGCACAGCACCCTGCACCCCCGCGGTGAGGGGTTTGAGGTACACGAAATTACCACTCGAGGTGGCGTCCGTGCTCACGTCCGAACTCCACGGTTCGGTGTTATCCCTGTTGCCGAATAGATTCTTGGTGCCGAGGACGGGGGCGTACGAGGCCGTCGTCGCCGTGGTGTTCCCACCGGATATCTCCATCACCATCGTGCTCACCCGGTTGTCGTTACTCGCCTCTCTCAGCACAGCCTTGACCTTTGCGTAGAAATGACCTTTGTCGAATTTTAAAATGATATCACGCGCACTCGAACTCGCCAAAAAGAAACTCGTCGAGTACGACTTGCGCGCGACGTTGTCCGAGTTCAGGATGCACCCACCCTCGACGTGCAGGGCCGTGGCCGGTGAGGCGATACCGATACCGAGACCGGCCTGGGAGCCGAACTCGATCGTCCCGTCGAACTGAATGTTTGAACTCACCCGGAGGTTTCCCTTGACAAAAACATTCGACGTGTCCGTCACCGGATGGATGTAGACGTCCCCGTTGGTGCCACACTCGATGTTTGAGGTGCCCCCGCTCGAGGTCAACTCCACGACGGTGTTACTCGACGTTTGTTGAAAGCGAGGCGTCACGTCGTACACGTGGAATCCCGTCGAGGGTGCGTCCGTGTTCACACCGACCCGGTCGTCGCTCGTGAGGTACACGACCTCGGATTCGGTGCCGTTGTGGGTCGTTCCCAAAATGAGTCCCGAACGAGAATTCGTCACGTCCTTGAACCCGCGCACGAGGGCGCCGTAATCGTCGTCGTTCACGATTTGAATACCAGTCTTCGACGTCCCCGTGACACTCGCCGCCGATTCCACCTTGAGGACGTCCACACTCGTGAGTCCGCTGTAACAGTGCACGTTCGCACTGGGCACGGTGCCTATGCCAACTAGACCAGACTGCGTGATGCGCATCCTCTCATCAGAATTCCCGGTGTCTGCACCGGTTGGCGTCGTCTTGAAGACGAGTTCGTATCCACCCTCCACGCTGTTGATGATGTTTTGCGTCTGCACGTCATCGGAGAGCATGTGCATGTAGGTTGTGGAAATTTGACTGTTCCTGTCACTGTACGGGCGCACGAGTAATTCACCAGCCATGAAAAAGGTGGTGTAGTCCCCGGCGTTCGCTTCGTCCCCGACCCCTTGGTGCAGGAGCACGCGACCCTTATTTTGACCCAAACCGGAAATAGTCAACACGGGCACGGATTCGAACGTCCCCCCATTCGTCCCGGCATCGTCGACGTCATCCAAAATGTCTTGGAAAACGTCGTCGTCCACCTCCCCCCGGTACACTTGAAACATGTGACGACCGGCCACGTGTCTGATGTGATCGGGGCCACCGGAGGCGAAATCGTTGCCCTTGAAGAACAGGAGTTCACTCCTTCCCGAATTCGTGTACTCCCTCTCCTCGAGGAACGTGTGCTCGAAGCTGTAGGTGCCGTTCTTTTTGTCATCGTCGGACGATCCGGCTTGGAACTCCAACCCCTTGAAGGAAAATTTATTTCCTATCCGGAGGTCGCCATCCACAGTCAACGCCGCCACCGCGTCGTCTGTGCCTATGCCAACATTCGACGTGTCCCCGTCGATGAAGAACGCCGTGGCCTCGACGTTGGACACGCTCGTGACGTTGGACGTGATTCGGAAATGTTTCTGGGCGTTGTTTCTATTGTCCACCCCCACGGACCAACCGAAATAGTTCGGACTCACGGCCGCGTTGTAAATCGCATAGGACGTGAAAGCGTCCCCGTACGTCGCACCGGTTTGAGCCGTTTGTACCGTGATTATGGAATCCTCCCCCTCCACACTGTTCTTCACGAGGACACCGTTTCCGGTGATGTTTTGGGTTCCCGTCGATTTCACCTCGAGGGGGGCCGAGGGCGTCTCCGTGCCCACGCCCACCCTCCCGTCCGACCGCAGGGTCAGCACCCGCACGGCGTCGTAGGACGCGTGTGCGAGGTCGAAATCTAATTTCGTCCTCGAGTTCACCCCCGTGGCGTACTTTGAGAGTTTTAAATCCACCCTCTGCCCATGTTCCGATGCCGACGATTTCCCCTCCCGGCACAGTTGCACCACGGGGAGGGCGACGGTGTCGGTGACGTGCGTGGACGTCGCCACGAGGGGGGCGGTGTGGGTGAAACTCCCCCTCTGCGCGACTTGTTTGTTGATGTACACCGGAGAGGTGGTGCCCCCGTTGGTTTGGAGGATCCCCTCCGGTTGGGTCGTACCCACGCCGACCCTCCCCGAGTCCTTGATCGTCATGGCCGGTGTTCCCAAACCGGAGGCGCTCGTGACGGTCACGTTGAGGCCCTCCCCAGCCTTCACTCTGCTTTGGAGGTGTGTCTTCCCACCGGTGACGGTGGTGTCGGCGTACAGGCGCATGGAGACGTTACTCTCGGAGAAGGCGTTCCCGAAAATTCCAGCGTTCGTCCCAGTGACTTGAATGTTTCCACCCACCGTGAGGGCTTGGGTCGGGGCGACGTTGGCGATACCGACGAAGCCGTTGTTAGAGACGCGCATCTTCTCGGCGTTGTTCGTTTTGAACACGATGTTGCTGTCCGCCGAGTTGGTTCCCCTGATTTCGATGGCACTCACCTTGGACGCGTTCGGCCCGGACTTGAGGACGAGACCGGAATACGCGCTGTCCGTTCCCGCGTCGTTGGCGTGCACCACCAACTGTCCGGTGCTCTTGATGAATCTGTCTGAATTGTCGTCAACGTCCACGGTTCCACCGATCCGGATGTTCCCCTCGACGTGCAATTTTTCATCGGGGGTGAGCCGTCCCACCGCGACGTTGGACGTGGCGATGAGATTCGTCGACACCGTGTTTCCGTGCACGACGAGCACGTTCCCCATGTGGGGCGTCGCGTGCGCGTGGAGGGTCGTTCCGATGCACAGACTGTGTTCGAGGGCTGGATTCGTGTTGGCGATGATCACCCTCTCCGAGGTGTACAAATTGGAAAATTGAGCGTTACCGGTGACTTCGAGGACGGTCGCCGCGTCGTCGTCGATCGTGACGTTGGAGCCGAGAAGGATTTGTTCACCCACGGAGATGTAGTTTGCGTAAATATTTCCCGATGTGTGGAGAACGTTACTCCCGGTGTCCTCCATGAACAAATTCGACCCGAGGCTAAATTGGTGGTGTGGGGTGGTGTTCCCCACGGACACGTTGGAGTCGACGAAGACTTTCCCCAACACGTGCACGTTGACCTCCTCGGCGGTGGGGGTGATGTCGACGAAATTCGGGGCCGCTTGGGTCCTCCCCACGACAAATTCCGCGGGGGTGGTCACGTCGTGGAGAAATCCTATGAAGGCGTTCGATTCGTTGTATTGGTGAAACAAGATGGCGGTGTCGGTGGACGCGGTCGCCCCGACCCCCATCTGAATCACCGGGGACTCCACCGCTAAGTTCGTGGGTTGTGTGTACGTGGCGAAATCCGACACCTCGAGGTTTCCCGTAACTTTGAGATTTCCTGTAATCTCGACGATTGAGTTGGTCATCTTGACGTTTCCGGTGAGATCGAGGACGGTCGCCGCGGTATCGTTCAGTAAAATGTTCGAACCGAACGACAGACCGTCGATGGCGGTCACCTTTGACGCTAAGAGATTACCATTTACGACCAGGAGGTCGTTACTCGTCGTGTCGACGACGATGTTTGCACTTTCGTTACCTATGATGGCGCTACGCGCCGTGAGGGCGCCCATGGCGATACCACCATCGACGGTGATGGCGTTCGTTGGATTGTCGACGTCGACGAAGAAAACTCTCTGACCATTCGAATCGAGAATATCGAGGGCGTACTGGGGCGCTTGATTGTTGATACCAATCTGTGTTGCGAAGAGGGCGTCGTGGAGGAGGACTTTCTTCTGGACCTCGAGACAGACGCCATCCGAACGTAAATCATCCATGAACAAATTCGACCCCATCTGGAAATTGTGGCTTGGGTTCAACGCCCCCGCCAAACCGATGTTCGACGTGAACACATTACTGGCCTCTAAGTCTCCGGTGAAAATGTTCTCGATTGTTCGAGTTTCATTTTCAACGTCCAGGGGATCGACCTTCGCCAAATACAATTGGTCGAAGCGCCCTGTGTTACCTATAATCGGCATCCTACATTACAATAAGAAAATTACTATCCCGAGAATTTTAATCCCGCTAACCCCCCCTCAACGTGTAAAACGTTCCACGAGAGGGCGAACACCTTGAGATCGTTATCATTCGGACCGACGGTAATCCCGGCGGCCGCGATGGCAGCCGCGTCGTACCTCTCGTCCCCGAGTTCCACACCGGTGAGATCGAGTCTCACTGAATCAAGCCTCGAAAAATTCACCGAACCGGAGGGCATGTACTTAGTGGGGTGGGTGCAGAAATGATACCCATAGTATCGGGTGTAGAACGGCACTGAATCGGCCTCGCTGTATTCGATGTTGATCGTGGGGGCGTTGTAAAAGTTTTGAACCACATTAAAATACAGGGGTGACATCTGTTCGAACAGGGGCACACCGTTCAGTTGCAGACTTGCGTCGCGAAAGGTGAACCGGTCGTTCACGGAGTCCGGTTGGAGGGCCCGCACTCCCCAGAAAATCGAGCGCACTGGGTGGTTGAACTGACTTATGTCAATCTTGTTGTCCCCACCGGTTTCCGTGGCGTTGCTCGAGACGTAGTCGATGGGGGAGTGAACGAGGTGTTGGAGTTGGGACACGACGAGGTCCAGGGGGCGTGACATGATGTCGGTCCTTTCCGGGGTGTCGAGATACACGAAATTCGCGTAGCATTTGATGTTCTTTTGGGCACTCGTGAGACTGGAGACGTTTCCGAGGGTGATTTTAATTTCAACCTCGTGATAGGCGAGGGCGCAGAGGGGGAGGGATCCACCGTCACAGAAAAAAAAGTGGAGGGGCACGAATCCTTGGATACTCTGCGACGTCTTGTTGTTGATGAGGGTGGATTTCGTGTACGAATCGGCGAGATAGTTTGTCCAGATGTCGGAGAGGAATTCATACGGGTGGGAGTCCACCTTGACGCCACCGATGTAGAGATCGATCGTGCTCCCGACAAAAAACTTCGTGGCACACTGTGGACCTTCGAACCAGACCGCGTTCACGAGGTCACCCCAGTGTGGGATGACGATGGTGGTGTCCGTGTCCGTCACGCTCTTGATGAGTTTGGGGGCTTGTGAAAAGTTGGTGTGTCGCGTAAATTTTTTCCTGAACAGACTCGACCCTAACTCGTCGGTGTTCAGATAGGTGTCCTGAATTCCCTTCGAGATCAAACTGATCGTGGATCCACCGGAAGACATCCTCCTTATTACAATAGAGTCTACAATTAAATTTCGAAAGAAAACCCTTTCACCATGGGCTCGTCGTGGTCCACCGGTTCGGGAACTTTCCCGTGAATCTTAAATCCACCGGCTCTGTACACTTTCAACCTCTTGTAATACATGGCTGTGAAAATACTCCAATCATCCCTCACGTCGTATATGTGTGGGTTGTTTTGCTTCCCGGCCGTCTCTCGCATCACCCTCCCGATAGACTGGACGATGTCGCTCTTGGGGCTCGCGAGGAGAACGGTGTCGAGGGCGGGAATATCTAACCCCTCGTGGGCTTGGGAGAAGGTGGCGAAAATAATCTTCTTGGTTGAACTTTCCTCCAAATCTTTTTGTTTCATCCCCCCCATGTACAGTCCCGAACAACTTTTGAACACCTGGTGTAACATCTCACAGTGTTGACGCCTCTCACTCAACACGAGGAGTCTCCGGGTACCCGCGCTCGCTTTTTTTATGAGTCCACACAACATTTGGTTCCTGTCCCTGAGTTCGACCAGTTGGGTCACCATGTTCGGGAGACTAATCTTCCCGTTCCTCATGCACGGGGGTGGATCCCGGAACATTTGGTGTTCGTACGTCACCGGAAACACCTCCACGTCTCGATTATTTTTTCTCTCCACGCTGAAGAATGTTTTCCCCATGAACCAGTGAAGAACTTTCGTGAGACCATCCTTCCTCTCCGGTGTGGCGCTGAGGCCGAATATGTGTTTCGGACACATTTTGAACAGAGACTGGGAGAACACTTTGGCACAGATGTGATGCGCCTCGTCGACGATGACCGTCCCCACGCTGTCGAAATCCTTGAAGTCGTACTCCTTGAGCGAAAGACTTTGAAGCATCGCGATGATGAAATCACACCCCTCCACCTCCAACTTTTTTTGTTGTATCCTCCCGATTTTAGCACCGGGGCAGAAGAAGTGTATTCTCTCCTCCCACTGATTCGCGAGGAACTCCTTGTGAACGATAATCATGGTTCTGTACCCGAGGCGACACGCGATCGCCAGGGCCACCGTGGTTTTCCCATACCCACACGGAAGCGACAAAACTCCGTGACCCGCCTCGACAGCCTTCGCAAGTGCTGTGTTCTGGTGGGTGCTGTCTCGGAGGGTCCCGGTGAAGGTGACGTGCATCTTGACCGGTTCGGGTCTCTTGTCGTGCGGAGGTTCTCCAAATCGATCAATTCCGTAGTATCTTGGAACGCAGATTCCAGTCTTCGTTGCTCTGTATACTTTAAAAGGCGGTGGAGGAAAACCAAACTCCCCATTGACTATTGGCCTGACAGTGAGTTCTTTTTTAATTTCACCGATTTGTGGACACTTGTCGACGATGTATCCCGATCGACACAACATCTTCCTAACTATTCCACGGGTGCATCCTTTATTAGACTTAAAAGATCGGAGCGTTGAACCTGTATAGCACACAGGATGCAGAAGGTTTCTATCGAGGAAAACATCAAGGCCAACCTGGATCAAATAGCTCAAATGAGCCAGGAGGTGTTGCGCTACGAGGGTCAACTCCAGTTGTTGCAAAGTCTCCGGAAGGTGGGCGTCGAAACCCTGGAGATCGACGAAGAAAAACTCAAAGAGAAGGATTACGTCGTTCCCAAGAGATCCGTGGATGAAAACATCGAGGAAACCATCGGACGTATCGAACGTATCACCAAGGAGATTCTCCGGCTCGAGGGATCGGTGCGGTTTTTGAGAAACATCCACGACGGTGGCGTCAACGAGGTCGAGGTTGACGAAGAAAAAGTTAAAGATAAAGAACAAACTGAATAATTTTGTAACGCGAATGAAAGTTTTATCAATCGACATCGGATATCACAATATGGGTATCGTTCTCGCCGAGTGCCCCCTCAAGGGCGACGGGGTCACGGTCGATTTCGTGAAGAGAGTCAGCCTCGAGGATTATAAATACATAGCGCCCACGAATGAGATCGCGGACCTCGTGCCCCTGTTTGTGAACGATTACCAATCCACCTTTGACGCCGCGGAAAAAATTCTCATCGAGAGACAACCCCCGGGGGGATTCACGAACATTCAGACTTTGCTCCACTACATGTTTCGCGACAAGGTTATCCTCGTGTCACCGACGAGTCTTCACACACACTTTGGTATGCGCCATCTCGATTACGAGGGACGCAAGCAGAGGACAGAGTCCATCGCTTCTCGTTACATCACGTGGGACATACCAGAGGGTGAGAGGAGACACGACATCTCGGACGCGTTATGTATGATTTTGTATTTCAATTTTAGGGCTGGCGTGCACATTTTCGATCGTTACCGGTTCGGTCGATGATGTCGTAGTGGATGGAGAGGAGATCCCTGGCGTCGCGCATCTGTTTCCGCACGCTCCGCCACCTTTGCTCGTAATCGTAGTAGCACCCGAGTTGTTTCATCCGCGTCCGGAGCGAGCACAGATCGTCCACGTGCTCTCTGTACGCGATCCGGAGGGTCCCCTGTTTGATTTCCACAGGCGTGACGTCGTCGAGGATGTCTTTTCCGAATTGTTTGTATCCGAGGGTGGTCACGCACCCCCTGAACCATTTTTTCTCGAGGCGTCGAATTTCTTTGTCACAATCATCCTCGTCGTACCACGCGAAAGATTTCATATTGTGTAATTATTGACAATCCTCTATAAGTTGTTTCAAAAGCAACACGATTCGTCGGTGTTTGAGGGATTCGATCGTCGCGGGTGCGTCGACGAACCGGAGAATCCTGTCGTTATCGTCCGGTTCTTTCCTCGAGCGTCTCTTCTCCTTCGTGCGGACGTAATCGGCGACGCAGTAGATGATCCCATCGAGGAACTCCTCCCGGGCCATCTCGAACCACGAGTTTTTCACACACCCCCACGTCCGCGGATCGTCGTCCACGCGCACGCCGTGGCCGTATTTGGCGCGTCCCATTTCGAGGCGGTCCCTCAGTTGTTGGATGACAGACATGTGTACGTGCACGCGATGTAATAGACGTCCTTGAATCCGAGGGACGAGAGTTGCTTGGCGGCGTATCGAGCGCGTTGACCCGTGTTGCAGTACACGAGAAGACCGCGCGGTGGAAGCGTCGTCGTGGTTTCCCTGGAGATTTGATTCACGGGGATGTGGATGGCACCCGGGTAATGTCCGTTGGAGTACTCCACGGACGTGCGCACGTCGACGACTGCGGTGATCTCCCCGGTGGCGATCTTAGATCTCGCCTGCTGGGCACTCAAGAGTTGACTCCCGGTGAAAGTGTATAACAGGAGGAGAGCGACCACCACTGAAATAATTTTGATTATGCCCTTCATTTTATATCTAACATATATTAATGTTCTGGCTATTGATCATAACTTTATCAATCTTAGTCGTGTACTACTACCACCTGTCCGGTGTGAGATACAATCAGATATGCGAGGAGGGTATGGGTGTGGAACTCAAACTCAAGGGACACCTCTCGGACAAGGAGATGATGAAGGCGTGGGTTCGGGAACATCTTCCCCAACACGCCCACCTCCTGCCGCGCACGCACTACAAGACGAAGGATGTGAGGGATTTGGAAAAATATCTGGGAAGCGACGAGTGCCCGAACCGGTACGTCCTCAAGAACACCCACGGATCCAGAATGAACATCGTCGTGAACGATAAGAGGGTGGTGGAACCCCACAAGATCAAGGGACGCGCGAGGAAATTCCTCGCCACGAAATTTCACCAAACCGGAAACGAGCACAGGAGGCGCCAGCTCCACTACGAATACAACGACCCCCACATCATCATCGAGGAGCACTTGGGAGACGTGCGGGACTTGAAATTTCACATGGTCGACGGGAAGTTGGTGTTCCTCCAGGAGTTTTACCGGGGAGTGGAGACCGTCAAGTATTCGGAGGACGCGCCGAGGGAGTTGGTGGGGGTCTCCGGTGACGTGTACAAAAAAATAAATGAACTTGCCAAGAGTCCCATCCGGTTAGTCCGCGTGGACTTTTTCGAGAGTGACGGACACTACTACCTGGGTGAAATCACGTTCTCCCCGGCGATGTGTAAGAAGGAGAGACCGTATCTGTTCGGACGTATTTAAAGAGAGCATACCTCCGTTTGCTGAATTGGTGAAATTAAGTTACAAGACGTTTAAATACCTGGATTGGGAAAACTACGTTGCTTTGCCTTGAATCCTCTGCACGTTAGGGTCGTCGCCTATGACAAACTTATACACGCGAGAACGTCCTATTTCTTCCGGGTGCAAAACCCTAACACTCTCCGTCACGAGCAATTCTTTCACGGCGACCCGGAGGGGTGTTGAGAGGGCGTCGATGACGTCGACGATACGCCTCGCCTCGTCGAAGAGTTCCTTCTCCTTCGGACACCGAGGCCGGATGGTCGGCTTGTGGGTCTCGGGCACCTCGATTTCTTCATAGTCATCGTCTGACTCCTCTCGATCGAACTCCTCTTCGTTCATGTACTCTGACCGCGGTGGTGGCGAAGACGCTTTCCTCTTCTTCCGGAGAGACACGAGTGGTGTGACGAGGTCGGGCTCTGACTTGTTAAACGTCTCCGCACACTTCTTACAGTGCGTCGCCGGCCACTTTTCGGGGAGTCCCCACGTGGGTGCCGTCTCTTTGCACACGACGCACAGCCGCCGGAGTGGTATGTATCTTTTCGTCGGTTCGACGTGATCCTTGCACACGTAATGAGTTATGTTCGTTAAACAGGTAAAGTTAGCCTTGTTGGTGCATCCCTCGTGCTTGCACGCGCGGAGTGGCAGGCGCATCGCGTCGTCGGCGTCGTGTTGTGGCGTGAAGGTGCCCACCTCTCGAGCGTAAGATCTGAAGATATACACAATTTTGTCTATTTTTTAAAAAACCCTAGATCGACCCCCACTCCGCGACGCCCGCACTCCGCGACGCCCCATGCACGCGCGCGCACGCGTGCGTGCACAAATACCCGTGGAGTCGCAACATGACCGGTTGATGCGCATGTTCATCGAAGAAGGTCTCGAAGACGTCATAGATCTGACGAAAGACGAAGACGAAGACCCACACTTACTCAAAGCGAAGAAACTCTTGCCGAGGAAAACGTTTGATACACTGATCAGTAAGATGAAAGAATTGAGAATGGAAATGGAAGCTGATAGACAACAACGCGTCAAAGAGCTCGTCTCGGAGATTGCGACTTGCATTGAAGGGAACGAAGAACTGATTGAATCATTCAAACCATACATGCCCGCGTGGTGGTTAGAATCAAGAGTACTCAGGGATATGCAGAGTTTCCTCGATGAACGTGCACAGGACATAAAGGAAGAATCTTACAGACAACTTTCAAAGAAACTGTACTCTCTGTACAAGAAGCTCTGACGTGCGCGTCAGTGGATTCTTACTGTGTATCTTTCTCTGAGCCTGCACGCTTGTAATAGAACAATCTTGGAACGCCTGCCTCACGCACTCCACGTTTGCATTACTCATGACGAATGTCTTGCATTTTCTCAACGTCATGAAAAAGGCGCCTTGATCGAACCCCTGTGCGTTGTACTGTGTGAACGACGTCGATTTTTCCCGGGCGTAGGGGGGATCCGCGTACACAAAGTCACCCTCCCCAACGTCCCGGAGGGCTTCGGAGAAATCGCACGCCCTGAATTCCACCGGTTCGAGGAGGGCGCTCATCGCACGCAAGTCTTCCAGGGGTGGAGTCACCGGACGCGTGTTGTAGTCGTGTCCATAGCCAACATTAAATCCTTTCTTGCTTTCCCTATATAATCCCCTGAAACAGGATTTATTGAGAAAGTAAAACAGAGCGCTCGCCTGCACACACGGCGTCATTCCCCGGTAACGCCCTCGCTGTTCGTAATAGTACGCCTCCTTCCCCTCCCCACTCCGCTCGTACGCCTCCACTAACCGGTGAATCTCCCTGTGGAGTTCGGTTGGGTGTGCCTGAATGTCTTTGTAAAATTGAATGAGGTGGTGGTTGAGGTCAGAGGCGCGCACCCTCTGAACCCGTATCGTGGGGTCGGAGAGAACAGCGAGGAGCACGGCACCCCCACCCACGAAGGGCTCGTGGTACGTCCGGATATTTCTCGGAAACAGGGGAAGGATGTCGTCAAGGAGTTGTGTTTTTCCACCCACCCACTTGAGGAGGGGTTTCATCTGATTTTGACTCTCAAAAAAATATATTGAAATTTTCTCTAGTACTAGTAAGATGCTTTACTACGTCTACATGGTGTGTCTCATCGCCGTGGCCATATTGGCCGTGTCAACGCCACTGGGGTACACTCCGGGTACCGACCTGTACGTGGTGAGGGAGTACCGGGCTGATAGGTACGAGAAAATGACGAAGAAATATGCCAAACAAATCCGCGAGGGGAGGATCATCACCGACGCCGGGTACGAGCGTTTCAGGAGTCTCTGGCAGAGGCTGGAGGAGGCCATTGCCACAGAGGAGGAAGAGGTGTGGTCTGTGTTTAAATTTAAAAAGGTGACGATCGCGCAGGTTCTCGGTGGGTACATGCAGGGGGTCGAGGAGGACAAAGACCTCATCATCCGCAATTACATGGTCAAGCAGTGAACGTGATTCCAAACTTTTTCCGAATCAAAGCCTTTGCCCCGGAGAGCGTGGGTTTCGACCACAGCAGCCACCGGCTCCAAAATCCGGGAGTCGTCGGGTCGTTCCATCTCTCCCTGGTACTCTTTTCGCCACGAGGCATCACCCCACCGTGCCTCCTGACGTAAAGTTTCATCCGGTTCGGGTCTCTGTGCAGGGTGTAGTCCGACATCCCCGCCGACCCAAAGTCGACTTTCTTTCCACCGGGGAGGATGACTCTGTATTTCTTCTCACGTTTGGGGCTTCTCCGGAGGGTCACCCTCATTACTGTTGTCTGAGAAATTTAGTACTTTTAGTCAGACCATTTTCCTGTTTTTAACCGAAATTCGATAACACTGAACATAAAGATCAACAATAAACATCCAGAGGAGCTCATGCTGACGATGAATGGAATATTCTGGTGAAGGGGTTTGCGAGTTTCATTTGATATCTTATCACCGTTCATGAAAATGGCGGTACTGAGTCCAATAAACACCACCAAAAACATGATCCCAAGTTTTCTCCCTGTTATTTCAAATTTCATGTTTTGTAGTGTTATAGAGTCAGATTTTTTTAGGGTGGACACATTGGACACTTGTCTAACCGGTTGAAACATAGGGACGCGCACACAAAGTGTGTACATTTACGGTAACGTACACACTTTCGAGTTTGAGAGCACACCGGACACTCCATGTACTCCGAGAATTCTAGGACTTCATTTTTGAATCTCCAAAAACACGACACACAGACTTTCGAACGAGTGTCTTTCATTTTATGGCAAACATCAAAATTTGGACATTTATCTTTCTTCATTATCACATCACCGCGCGATATCTTTAACGGTTGCACATCGGGCAGTACTTTTCCGCGCGTTCTCGGTACAAGAGCACGGCGAGGACGACGGCGAGGATGATCATTTGGTCACGCTTGAGAGTCTTGTACGAGTACGCGTAGAAACCGACGACACCCGCGATCGCGGCCTGGTTGAGGGTGAACGGGAGGGACGGTCCCGGTTGGAAGCGTTTCTCCATAGTCTCGGTGCCCAGAGCCGGGCTCGGGGCGTAACGTTCGCGGCCTGCGTACATGGAACCTGGCATTTTTGTATAGTATCAGTAGAGAAAATGTTTTTCAGGAGCGTTTTCATATTCTTGCTCGTGGCCATCGCCCATGATTATTTTAAATCACCGGTGGACACCCTGTACTTTCAGCGACCCCTCCGACCGGTGGTGGCGATCCGGAATTTCCTCTACGATCTCTTCCTGTCCAGGCACTACTACAGGGTGAGGGATTTCCCAGGTCTCTGGAGGATCAGGGCACATTTCAACGACATCTGCGAGGAGTACTACCTGAGGGAGGCGCACGCGGAAAAGACGTGGTTTCACGACGACGACCCGTGGTTCGAGTACAACCCGGATTATTATTTCATACCGGTGAGGGAGTTTCCCAAACTACACGAACTCCTCAAGAGCATTCCGTGCGTAGAGGACAACGGGATCGTGGCCGTGATGGAGAAACCCATGCACCTCCCACCTCACCGGGCGGAGACGAACATTCAGTTGAGGTATCAACTCGTCCTCCAGGGGACCACCCGAAGTGTTTTGCACACCCACACCGGAGACTTTTCTCAGAACACGAGGGAGGAGATTCTGTTCGATCACGCCTTGGAACACTCGGTGTCAAACACCGGTTCGGGGAGGCGTGTCGTCCTTCTCCTGAACATCAAGCGCCTGTGAGGAGTCTCCCCAACCTCGCCTTCTCCAAAGCCTTATTCATGAACACTGTCAATATGGTGGTGTTCTCTATCTCAACCTGTCCGTGCGGTGCACCGGGGCGTTTATGCACGTCCCTGACGCGACACATGTCCACCGGTGTCATCTTCATCGTTTTGGGTGCCTTGCTGTAATGCACTGCGAGAACGGCGGCGTCCCTCTTGGTTTCTCTGTCGAGGACGGGAGCACAGGCCAGCACGTGCGCCCCTGGATGATTCGTGACGTGGAACCACCACCACTCTCCGTCGGCGTCCGCCCTCAATTCGTCATTCTCCTTGGCACTCTGTCCTACTTTAATGTCGATCCGTGTATCACTTGTGTATTCCAGCATGATGTATTAGAACGAGAATGCTTTAAGTTTTGTTCCGTCCGTGTCAAAAAAAATGTATGCCCACAGTATACTAAAATGGCGGTCGCTATCATCGGCGGTGTCGTCGTTGTCGTCATACTACTCGTCGTCCTGTATTTATTCATGGGAGGTGAGGCGGACGGACCCACCGCCATCCAGGATGCACCCGTCACCGCGGAAGAGCAGACTGAGGAAATGTTGAACCAAGGATCCCAGGGTGCGGGCACTGGTGTCGAGATTGAGGCTGATGAGGAGTTGCAACAGGAAGAACCGGAGGCGGCCGAGGAAGAGGTTTCAGAAGATGAACCGGACATTGATCCCAAAAGTATCAAATCCCTGGTTGGTCACTACACAGGAGAGTCCTTCGATGAAGAGAATAACGTGTGGAAGGACGTGAGTGGTAAAAAGAATGACGCGGATGAGATTTTGGGGTATCCGGAGGTTGTCGAGGACGATAACGGGATAAAGTACGTCCTGGGTGGTCCCGAGAAGGGCATCCGGTTCCCGATGGCTGTCATGACCACGGGTAAGAAATACACCATGGTGGCGGTGGTCAAGTATAACGCCGATAACTCGGGTGGACGCATGTTTGACGGTTACGGCGGTGGCGCCAACTATCTCGCGGGTCACTGGTCATGGCGATGGCAGGCCAAACCCGGTCCCCAGACGCGAAATAGTATGAGTGGCGCTCATCGTAGCGGAACGGAGTGGATTTCCCACAACGGCCACACCACGCACGCCGCCGATGATTGGGTTCTCATCGCTGATCAGAAACTTTCATACCGCGTGAACGGTATCCAACGTTCGGGCCTCATTAAAGACGAAGCATTAGTACCGAACCAAATGACTATCAATTACGGTGATTACACAAACGGTCCACACACGCAACACTGGTGGGGAAAACAAAATCCCGACTGGTCCGCCGGTGAGGTGTTGTTCTTCGACGAGGTTCTCGACAAAGATACTATCCGCAAACTCGAGACATTCTTGATGAAAAAGTATAAGATTCGTCGCACCGTGAGGGAGCATGTTAATACGATGAACTCGTACAGATGGGAAAAACAACCGTGGGCGTGGGGTTCGGTTTGGGACGACTGCTCCGGTGGAGGTACGTGTTCCGAACAGTTCAAGTCCATGGACAAGATTGGTTTCGATTGTGGTGACGACGGTGCTGCAACTTTCATGTCGTTTCACCGACACCACAGAGATCATCCGAGTGGTGGTAACGGAAGATTTTGGTATTACAGCAACTGTACACAGGGTTTACTGCCCGGTGTGAAGGAGAAGAAGACTGATACCATCAACACCAGTGACAGTTCATCCATGGCTGATAAGTTCCGAAAACTTGACGTGTCGTGTCGAAACGGTGGTATTTCCAAGATGCAGTGGGAGAACGTCGGAGGTGATCGTATGCGCGTCAATTACAACTGCAGTAACGCCCCCGTGAACAAACAATCTTGTACAGAAATCACTGCGCGAGCAGGTGGTACCGATGAGATTCACAAGGGCTGGGGCTCTGCGAATGGGTACAAAAATGTTCGCAACAACGAGCGTGATCCGAACAAGGGTCCCATCACCGCCCTTGACTTGCAGTGGCTCGACTGTGGTCGAAATAAGGTTCTCACCGAAGTGAAGTATGGTGAAAACGAGAAGGGCATGATGCGCTTGAAGGGCATGTGCTGTTCACTCGAGGATGAATAATTTCTCGTACTATTCCATATGCCTCCGAAGAACAATTATAATAAACTCATCGACGACTTTTTGAAGAAGAACACGTCGTTCCAAAAATACAAAATGACGAAAAAGGCCAGGGAATCCCTCAACGCGTTCATCCGGCGCACCCTGAAAAATGAGTTGATGAAATCCAAGAAGCCGACCCGGAAATAATTTCTGAGTTAATATAGTGGTAGATGACTTCTCTATGGGACACGTTACCGGACGAGATTCAAGAAATAATCATGAAAAAGAGTTACATGTTGGCACGCGAGGAATATTTTGCTCAGGGTGTGCGAAAGCATGAGAAGGAAAAGAAAAAACAAGGACGCGGCTTACTTACTGCGGACATGATGAGACATGTGATGGATTCCACGGATCCGATGGAGATGCTGAATTGGGCGTATCCGGTGGAACTTCGTGAATTTGAATTGTTGATCGATCCACCCCTGCACGTGGAGGTGTACGACAACGATTACAATGAATTTTTTGACACTTTTTTGGAGGATTGTGTCACGTTCATTGAAGATCCGGGAAACAAAAATCTGTGGATCACCCCATCAGACGACACATGGCTCACGATGTTCACCAAGTTGGCGAGTTTCTACAGGAAATACAATCACGTCGACATACTGTCGGAGGACGAGGGAACCGGAGCGCTCTACATGTGGCTTGAATACCAAAAAGATCCCAACACCCAGTTGTCGAGGGAAAAAATGGACAGCCTCAAGAGTCTCGGTATCAGGCTACCGCGACGAAATAATAATCTGACCCTATAGCATACTATGACTATTCGAAAGGGACGTGCGTTCCGTCTCATTACCGGAGGACTCTTGGGTACGAACCAAGTTCGATGGGCATCGATCAGGAAGAATACTCCTGGTCACCGTGTGCCCGGTATGTGTAAAGGAAAAAAGCTCAGTGAGGTTCAGGAGGTGGCGACCAGCCTCCGGATTCCCCTCCGCACTCGCCGTGATGGTAAGGGCAAGCTCGTGCCCAAGCGCAAGGCTCAGCTCTGTGCGACCATCAGGCGCAAGGTTGGTGGTAACACGACCGTGGTTCGTGAACAATTGAAGAAACTGAACCGTAAGGTGTCGAAAGCCTCCAAGAAAACCGCGAAGAAGCTCAGAGCTAAGAAGGCTCAGCCAC
>Ga0209136_1000460_pt1 | contig 29404 bp, 23 predicted proteins | sample SaaInl0LU_22_DNA_FD_184640 | JGI IMG/M metagenome (GOLD analysis project Ga0209136, IMG submission 184640) | Marine microbial communities from expanding oxygen minimum zones in the Saanich Inlet - ESP_90LU_22_DNA (SPAdes) (version 2) | ecosystem: Environmental > Aquatic > Marine > Intertidal... | reverse complement strand
ATCGCGACGCATTTCTTCACTCATCGCTTCACATATTGCTTCTCTAAACTGAATTGTTTTCATTAATTGAATTTTATGAGGGACAAAAATAAGAATAATACTCAATTATAATTACAAGAATTCACTAAAATTTCCTATGCATGCATAGGAAATTTAAAGTTTTTTATTTACTTTCGTGGTCTAATTTAATTAGAGCAAACAAATGAAACTATTAGTCTGTATAAGTCATGTTCCTGACACGACTTCTAAAATAAATTTCTCCGAAGGAGATACAAAATTTGACACCAATGGTGTTCAATTTGTGATTAATCCAAATGATGAGTTTGGATTAACCCGTGCGATGTGGTTTAAAGAAAAACAAAACGCCACAGTAGATGTCATCAGTGTTGGAGGTCCAGAAACCGAACCAACACTTCGTAAAGCTCTTGCTATTGGTGCAGATGCAGCGATTCGAATCAATGCAGAAGCTACAGACGGTCACGCCGTTGCCACCTATTTGGCAGCCGCTGCTAAAGAAGGTGCTTATGACCTTATTATAGCTGGTCGTGAATCCATTGATTATAATGGAGGCATGGTTCCAGGAATGCTCGCTGCTATGATCGACGCCAACTTTGTAACAAATTGCATCAGTTTAGAAATTGACGGCACAAATGTTACCGCAGTCCGTGAAATTGACGGCGGAAAAGAAACGATCTCAACCGTTTTACCATTGGTTATTGGTGGGCAAAAAGGACTGGTAGAAGAAAGTGATTTGAGAATCCCTAATATGAGAGGGATTATGATGGCGCGAAAAAAACCACTCAAAGTAGTTGAACCTACTTCAGAAACTTCAGAAACACATGCTGTATCTTTCGAAAAACCAGTACCCCGTGGCGCTGTTAAACTTGTAGATGCCGACAATGTCGATGAGCTCATCAAACTTCTTCATAACGAAGCAAAAGTTATTTAATTCATTTTAAAAAAAGAAACATGTCCGTTTTAGTATATACAGAATCCGAACAAGGAAAATTTAAAAAAGCAGCTTTAGAAGCCGCTTCTTATGGAAAAGCCGTTGCAGATGCCATGGGCACAACTTTAGTCGCACTAACCTTCAATGTTGGAGATGCTTCTGAGTTGGGAACTTATGGTGTTGAAAAAGTATTAAACATAAATTCGGTAACCGCTTTTAATGCCAAAATATATGCAAATGCCATCAAACAAGCTGCAGAAAAAGAGGCCGCAACGGTTGTCATTTTAAGTGCAAGTGCCGACAGTCGCTATATTGCGCCATTAGTATCGGTTGGCTTAAGCGCTGGTTATGCATCAAACGTTGTTGCAGCACCTTCAAGTCTAAGTCCTTTTGTTGTAAAGCGTTCTGCATTTACCAACAAAGCCTTTTGTAATACTGAAATCTCAACGGCTGTAAAAATTGTAGGTGTGTCTAATAATTCATTTGGTTTGGTAGAAAATATAATTACTGCACAACAGGAAGAATTTTCACCAAGCTTAGCAACCTCAGCAACAACCGTCACTTCTGTTGATAAAGCCAGCGATAAAGTAACTATTGCAGATGCTGAGGTTGTAGTATCTGCAGGTCGTGGATTAAAAGGCCCTGAAAATTGGGGACTGATTGAAGACTTAGCAGACGTCCTAGGCGCTGCAACAGCTTGCTCAAAACCCGTTTCCGATTTAGGATGGAGACCACATAGCGAGCATGTTGGACAGACGGGAAAGCCAGTGGCGACCAATTTGTACATTGCTATTGGAATTTCGGGAGCTATTCAACATTTAGCAGGTATCAATTCTTCTAAAATTAAAGTGGTCATTAATACCGATCCTGAAGCGCCTTTTTTCAAAGCTGCAGATTATGGTATCGTAGGAGATGCCTTTGAAGTTGTGCCTAAATTGATTGAAAAATTAAAAGTTTTCAAAGCACAAAACACATAATTCACATAACTTATATATCTACTCAAAGTCGTGTTGGTTCATGCTTAAATCCAAAACTTATTTGTCAAGGGTTTGGTACTTTACGAATTTAAACTGTTCTTTGTGTTATAACTTATGAGTTTAGTTCGTCTCAACATAAAAGGTATTTCATATAGTCAAACACAGAGCGGTGCATACGCTTTGATTTTGAGTGAGGTCGATGGGCAACGAAAACTTCCAATTGTCATTGGAGCTTTCGAGGCGCAATCTATTGCTATTGCTCTAGAAAAAGATATTCAACCCCCAAGACCTTTAACACACGATCTGTTTAAAAATTTTTCGGACCGTTTTGATATTATTGTAAAACAAGTTATCATTCACAAACTAGTAGATGGTGTTTTTTATGCCTCACTTATTTGTCAACGCGATGCAGTTGAAGAAGTTATCGACGCCAGAACTAGTGACGCTATTGCATTAGCATTACGGTTTTCTGCACCCATATTTACTTACAAAAACATCTTAGAAAAAGCCGGAATTATATTAAAAACAGATTCCAAAAAAGAAGATGACGAAGACCTGCCTGAAGACGTGTTATTATTTGAAGATTTAGAATTTGAAGCTGAGGATACAAAACCTTCCGACGACAGTTTTTCTCCTAAATCTATTGAGGAGTTACAAAAATTATTAACTAAGGCTGTTGCAGATGAAGATTATGAAACAGCGGCTAAATTAAGAGATGAAATCTCTAAAAGGTAAAACTAAGCAGTATGAGAAAATTAATTACAATTGCATTTGTAGTATTTACAAATATTCAGTCCATAGCTGCACAAGACACTACTTCTGAAATCGTATCAAGTCAAGGGTTTACCCTAAACAGTCTCTTGAGAGGCCTTCTTGGAATGTTTGTGCTGGTTTTAATCTCCTACATTTTAAGCGCCAACAGAAAAGCAATTAATTGGAGAACGGTTGGATTTGGTCTCGGATCACAAATAATTTTGGCAATTGGTGTCCTTAAAGTTGCTTTTGTTCAATCCTTTTTTGAATGGGTTGGAAGTTTATTTATTGCGGTATTAGATTTTACCATGGAAGGCACTAAGTTTCTGTTTGCTGCCTTTTCAACTGGTGAAATTGAAGCACCCTTAGTAACATTTGCAATTTCAATTTTACCAACAGTTATTTTCTTTTCTGCTTTGACATCTGTCTTATTTTATTTAGGCATTATTCAACGCGTTGTCAAAGGACTGGCGTGGTTATTAAGTAAACTGTTACAGGTTTCTGGGGCGGAAAGCTTGAGCGTTGCTGGGAATATATTTTTAGGGCAAACTGAATCGCCCTTGATGATTAAGGCGTATTTAGAGAAAATGAATCGCTCAGAAATATTGTTAGTCATGATTGGCGGAATGGCCACAGTAGCTGGCGGCGTTTTGGCCGCTTATATTGGCTTTCTTGGCGGCGAAGATGAAGCGTTGCGCTTATTTTACGCCAAACACCTGTTGACAGCCTCTGTAATGGCAGCTCCTGGTGCGATTGTAATTTCAAAAATACTCTATCCACAAGTTGAGCACATTGACAATGAAATTCATATTTCACAAGAAAAAATTGGTTCAAATATTTTAGAATCTATCGCAAACGGAACTACTGAAGGACTAAAACTTGCCTTAAATATTGGCGCTATGCTTTTAGTTTTTTTAGCATTTATTGCTATGATAAACGGCATCTTAGGATGGGTAGGTGATTTGACAAGCTTAAATGACTGGGTCGCATCTAACACATCGTATAAAGGATTTTCTTTAGAGTTTATTTTAGGATATGCCTTTGCACCACTCATGTGGTTGATTGGAATTGCTAAAGAAGATGTTGCATTAATGGGACAACTCTTAGGAATAAAACTCGCAGCGAGTGAATTTGTAGGCTATATTCAATTAGCAGATTTAAAAAATCCATTAAACATCTTACATTTAAAGTATGAAAAATCGATCATCATGGCGACGTATATGCTTTGTGGATTTGCCAACTTTGCTTCAATAGGTATTCAAATTGGAGGGATTGGCTCTTTAGCTCCTAGTCAGCGTAAAACACTTTCAGAATTTGGAATTAAGGCCCTTATTGGCGGTACAATCGCCTCGCTTTTATCAGCGACGATAGCTGGCGCAATTATTGGCTAAATAGTTAATAACTTTTAAAATTATTACAAGCTTCAATTTCTTTAAGATTGAAGCTTTTTTTATTTTTAACTTTATAAAATGACACTAAAATGAAACAATATTTAGACCTTGTATCCCATGTTCTAGACACTGGAAATGAAAAAGGAGACCGTACCGGAACAGGCACTAAAAGTGTATTTGGACACCAAATGCGTTTCGATCTTAGTAAAGGGTTTCCAATGGTAACGACCAAAAAACTCCACCTCAAATCTATTATTTATGAATTGCTGTGGTTTTTGAAAGGCGATACAAATACGGATTACCTTACCGAAAATGGAGTTAAAATATGGAATGCTTGGGCGGATGAAAATGGCGACCTTGGCCCTGTTTATGGCCACCAATGGCGCAACTGGAATAGTGATGAAATTGATCAAATTACAGAAGTTATTGAAACCTTAAAAACAAATCCTAACAGCCGACGCATGTTAGTATCTGCTTGGAACCCCTCTGTACTCCCTGATACCTCAAAATCGTTTGGCGAAAATGTAGCTAATAATAAAGCCGCACTTCCACCCTGTCATGCCTTTTTTCAGTTTTATGTGAGTGACGGCAAACTCTCTTGTCAGCTGTATCAACGGAGTGCCGATATTTTTCTAGGTGTGCCTTTTAATATTGCTTCTTATGCCTTATTAACTATGATGATGGCACAAGTTTGTGGATATGAAGCTGGAGAATTTATCCATACTTTTGGAGACGCACACATTTACAGCAACCATATTGAACAAGTAGAAACACAACTTAGCAGAGACCTTCGTCAGCTTCCACAAATGAAATTAAATCCAGAGATAACAAATATTTTTGACTTTACATTTGAAGACTTCACTCTAGAAGGATATGACCCGCACCCACACATCAAGGGCGCAGTTGCCGTTTAATTTAATGGAAACCCTTATTTTTGTGCTCTAATTTATACTATTGAAAACAACAAACCTCCATACAAACTTAACACTCATTGTTGCCGTATCTGAAAATGATGTGATAGGAAAAGATAATGACTTAATTTGGCGTCTAAAAAATGACCTCAAACGATTCAAAGCATTGACTTCTGGACATTGTATTATTATGGGGCGGAAAACATTCGAAAGCTTTCCTAAGCCCTTACCCAACAGAACGCATATTGTAATCACAAGACAAAAAGATTATAAAGTTCCTGAGGGCGTTATTGTTGTAAACTCCTTAGAAGCGGCTATTGAACAGACCAAAAACGATTCGAATCCTTTTGTAATTGGAGGTGGGGAAATTTATAAACAGGCCTTAGATTTAGTAGACACTATTGAATTTACAAGGGTCCACCATAGCTTTGAAGGCGACACTTTTTTTCCTATTATAAATGAAGATATTTGGAAACAGCACCACACTATTTACAATGAAAAAGACGATCAACATAAATTTGATTTTTCATACATAACTTATAAAAGACGTTAAAAACACTAAACAAAAATTTATGAAGGCATATATATTTCCAGGACAAGGCGCTCAATTTACTGGGATGGGATTATCTCTTTACGAGGGTTCAGCCCATGCAAAATCGCTTTTTGAACAAGCCAATGCTCTTTTAGGCTTTGACATTACATCCATTATGTTTGAAGGAAGTGTTGACGATTTAAAAGAAACGAATGTCACACAGCCTGCTATATTTTTGCACTCCGTGATTTTAGCAAAAAGCTTAGGAGACCGTTTTCAACCAGATATGGTTGCAGGGCACTCACTTGGCGAGTTTTCAGCTTTAGTTGCAAATGGCACACTTCGTTTTGAAGATGGCTTGAAACTTGTTTCTCAACGTGCAAAGGCGATGCAAAAGGCTTGTGATTTAACAAAAGGGACGATGGCTGCCGTGCTAGGATTAGAAAACGAAATTGTTGAAGACACCTGTAATTCTATTGATGGAATTGTAGTTGCTGCAAATTATAACTGCCCAGGTCAATTGGTGATTTCTGGGGCAGTTGACGCTATTCATTTGGCATGCGATGCACTCAAAGAAAAAGGGGCACGACGTGCACTTGTACTCCCTGTTGGTGGTGCTTTTCATTCGCCTTTAATGGCGCCTGCAAAAGAACAATTGGCAGCCGCTATAGAAAATACAACATTCCATACACCTGGCTGTCCTATCTATCAAAATGTGACAGCAATGCCAGTTCTAGATGAAACAGAGATTAAAGCGAATTTAATTTCTCAACTCACTGCACCAGTAAAATGGACACAATCCGTTCAACAAATGATTCAAAATGGAGCGACTGATTTTATTGAAGTAGGCCCTGGAAAAGTACTTCAAGGGTTAGTGAAAAAAATAAACAGAGATATGAATACATTGGCAGCGACTTTTGAAAACTAAACGTCATGAATATAAGATCACTTTTAATCCTTATTCTTGTTGCTTTTAATGTTGGTTTGGACCAGGTTTCAAAAGAAATCGTGCGCGAAACTGTCGTTCCGGGTTCTAGAACCGAACTTTTAGGAAAGCAACTGCAATTGATGAATGTTGAAAATTCTGGTGCATTTCTTAGTATGGGAAGTGATTCAAATCCAACGGTGAAACTTATATTTTTATTGATACTTCCAGTTATTGTTTTGGGCGTTGTCTTGTATTATGTTTTAACCAATACAACACTAGACCGCTTGTCAATTGTTGGATTTTCTTCTATTGCCGGAGGTGGAATTGCAAATCTTTATGATCGCTTTTTATATGGATCGGTCACCGATTTCCTGTTTATGGATTTTGGCGGCATATTTAGAACGGGGATTTTTAATGTTGCGGATTTATCTGTGACTACGGGGATGGTTTTATTGTTAATTTCCTCTTTTTTAAACCGTCCAAAAAAGACGTCTGTAGCTTAATTTTTATAAATCACACCTTCCTTCATCACAAAAGTAACATGCTCTAGTGTAGCTATATTTTTTGTAGGGTCGTCATTTGTAGCAACAATATCTGCTAAGTATCCTTCTTTTAATTGTCCTAATTCCTCTGACAATCCAAGAACTTTAGCGTTAGTAATTGTTGCCGATTGAAGAGCTTCCATAGGGGGCATTCCAACATCTACCATATACCCAAACTCTTTAGCATTCAAACCGTGAGGAAACACGCCTGCATCAGTACCAAATGCGATATTAACGCCGCGTTTATAGGCTTTTGCAAATGTGTTTTGAATTTTAGGCCCAATTTCTAAGGCTTTTGGGACAATGATTTCCGGATAGAACCCTTTAATTTTCGCATTGTCAGCAACGGCTTTACCAGCTGTAATGGTGGGTACTAAATAAGTCCCGTATTGGATCATTAAATCCATGGTTTGTGCACTCATTTTAGTGCCGTGCTCGATAGTAGTAACCCCGCCAATTACGGCGCGTTGCATGCCTTCATCGCCATGGGCATGCGCTGCGACAATCATTCCATAATCTTTAGCAGTCTCACAAATTGCTTGTACTTCTTCTAAAGTGAATTGTGGGTTTTGTCCGTTTTTAGCAACACTCAGTACACCGCCAGTGGCTGTAATTTTGATATTATCTGCTCCATTTTTATAGCGTTGTCTTACCGCTTTCCTAGCCTCTTCAGGACTGTTAATCACGCCTTGTTCTGGTCCTGGATCGCCCATCAGAAGTTTTTTCGTTCCGTTGGTTGGATCGGCATGTCCCCCAGTTGTTGCGATTGCTTTTCCAGCGGTGAATACTCGTGGACCGACCGTGTGTCCTTGATTAATCGCATTTCGAAGTGCAATGTTAACCCCAGACCCGCCTAAATCTCTTACCGTTGTAAATCCAGCCATCAGTGTTACACGCGCATAATTGACTGATTTAAAAGCGACATCAGCTTCATTGGCAGTGAATCGTTCTATGTATTTTTTGGGATTGTATTCGCTTTCCATATGTACATGTAAGTCAATAAAGCCTGGCATTACAGTACTTGATTTTAAATCAATACTTGTGTCATCAGAATTTGAAATGTCCGTGTAACCATCTAAAATAGAGGTTATTATTTTTCCTGAGACCACAATGGTTTTTTGGGTTAAAATTTTCCCGTTTTCTGTATCAATAATTTTTCCACAATGCAAGTGTACATCTTGTGCAGCCATATGCATTGAGAATGCGGTTAACAAAATCAGAACACACGTTTTCATACTGTTTTTATTTAGACAAAAAATCAATGACAGTTGTAGTGATAAAATCTATTTGATCATCCTCTAATTCGGTATGCATTGGCAATGAAATTACAGCATCGATTAATTTGTTAGTTACGCTAAAATCCGCATCATTATAGCGGTTATCTACATAAGCCTTTTGCTTATGTAGTGGAATTGGATAATAAACGCCACATGGAATATCATGTGCCTGTAGATAGGCTACTAACGCATCTCTATCCGCATTTTGAATTTTCAAAGTATACTGGTGAAATACATGGCAATCACAGTTATCACAAACCGTTTCACATCCATTACCCGCCTTTGGCGTAATTATGTTTGGATGATTTTTAAAGGCAGCGTTATATTTACGTGCAGCCGATTGACGTGCTTTATTATAGCTATCTAGTTTTGGAAGTTTTGCGTCTAAAACCGCCGCTTGAATAGAGTCTAATCGTGAATTAACTCCAACAACGTCATGATGATAGCGCTTATACATGCCGTGATTTACAATACCTCTTATAGTATGCGCTAAGTCGTCATCATTGGTGAAAATGGCGCCTCCGTCTCCGTAACAACCTAAATTTTTGGAAGGAAAAAAAGAGGTTGAGGCGACATGTCCTATGGTACCTGCTTTTGCTTTTGATCCGTTTTCTGAGGTATATGTTGCGCCAATTGCTTGTGCATTATCTTCAATAACAAATAAATTATGTGCTTCAGCTAACTCCATAATAGCATCCATATTAGCACATTGACCAAACAAGTGTACAGGTACAATTGCTTTTGTTTTTGGCGTAATTGCTTTCTTTATCGCTTCAATATCAATATTAAATTTATCAGGGTCTACATCAACCAGTACTGGGGTAAGCCCTAATAATGCAATGACCTCAACAGTTGCTGCAAAAGTAAAATCAGCCGTGATGACTTCATCGCCTGGTTTTAATCCCAATCCCATCATCGCGATTTGTAAAGCATCTGTCCCATTGGCACATGGAATTACATGTTTAACACCTAAATAGGCTTCTAAATTAGTTTGAAATTCTTTAACCTTAGGACCGTTAATAAATGAGGCGTTATCTATGACTTCTTGAATAGAAGAATTTACAACCTCTTTTATAGAAGCATATTGACCTTTTAGATCAACCATTTGGATTTTATTCATTTCTTTAAATTATGTTTCTAAGCAATACATTTTCCAATAAACAAAAATACAAAATTAGCATTGCTAAGTCTTAAAATTAATATAAAGAATGTATTTTAGCTACAAATAAAACCTATTGAGACTTTTTTATAACATCATTATTAACCTCGCTTCTGTATCCATTCGTCTTTTTGGGGGCTTGAATAAAAAAATTAAACAAGGTCAAAAAGGACGGCATGAAAGTATTCTGATTTTAAAACAAACGGTGCATCTTTCAGACAAAGTGATATGGCTACATTGTCCATCTTTAGGGGAATATGAGCAGGGCTTACCTGTTTTTCAAGCACTCAAAAAACAGTATAAAAATCACAAATTTGTAATGACTTTTTTCTCACCCTCAGGCTATGAAATCAGAAAAAACAACCCTATTGCGGATGTTGTTGTATATCTTCCTTTAGATCAAAAAGCAACTGTAAAATCCTTTTTAGATGTTATTCATCCAGAGTTGGTAGTGTTTGTGAAATATGACCTTTGGCCAAATTATTTATTAGAACTGAAACATCGGAACATACATACTGTTTTGATTTCTGCTTTATTTAGACCTTCTCAACCCTATTTTAGAGTGTATGGTCGTTGGCTGAAAAAATTACTTTTTACGTTTGATCATATATTTACACAAGATACGGCTTCAAAAACATTGTTAAATTCTATTGGATATTCCGCTGTTACGGTTTCAGGGGATACTCGATTTGACCGTGTTGGGAATCAATTAAAAATGGATAACACTTTAGATTTTATTGCGGAATTTAAAGACCATAAAACCTGTGTTGTGGCTGGAAGTACCTGGCCAGAAGATGAGACGCTTTTAATTGATTACATTAATAGCAGTAAAGAAGAAACTAAGTTTATAATTGCTCCTCACAATATGGATTTAAATCAAATTAAATCTATGATCAAACGGCTAAAAAAACCAACAGTATGCTATTCAAATTATGCTAATGAAACTCTAGAAGACAAATCCGTTTTTATCGTGGATACTATTGGATTATTGAGTAAAATCTATAGCTATGCTGATATTGCATATATAGGCGGCGGGATGGGTGCGAGCGGGCTTCATAATACGCTTGAAGCTGCAACTTTTGGGCTCCCTATTGTTATAGGTAAAAACTATCAGAAATTTCCTGAAGCAAAGGCGATGTTATCTAAAGGTGGACTGTTTAGCATCCACACTTTTGAGTCTCTTGAATCTACATTAAACATGCTTATTAATGACTCTCAGAAACGAATAGAATCTGGTCAAAAGAACAAGGATTATATTAAAGATAACAAAGGGGCTTCTGAACTTGTAATGTCTGAGTTAAAAACGCTTCTCAAATAGAGATCTATTGATATACTTTTACGTAATCAATACTAAATTCTTTTGGGAAAATTGAATCGTCCACTTCTGGACCACCAAAGTTGCCTCCAATTGCCATGTTTAAAATCAAGTAGAATGGTTTATTAAACGGCCACGTTTTGGCATTTTTAACCTCTGGTGAAAACGTGTATACAAGTACATCATCAATATAGAATTGAATTTGTTTGGCATCCCACTTGGTTTTATACACATGAAAGCCGTCTTCAATAGTTTCTATATTCGTAATTTTTGTGTTGACAGATTTTCCAAAACTATCTGGAGTGTGCAGAGTGGTGTGAATTTCTCCAGGAGTTTTTCCGACATACTCCATAATATCTATTTCACCACAAGCAGGCCATGTATTTGTGTCTATGTCATGACCTAACATCCATATCGCTGGCCAAAGGCCTTTACCTTCTGGAAGTTGTGCTTTGACCTCAACTGTACCGAATTTAAATTCAAATTTGTCTTTGCTTGAGATGCGACCGGAATAGTAGTTACCACCCTGTTTAGTTGCAGAAATAATAAGCTGATCATTAACTGTGGATACATTTTTTTTAGAGTAGACTTGCCGTTCATTATTTCCCCAACCGCAGAGGTTTGGACAGCCGTTTCCAAGGTCATAGGACCAATTACTTAAGTCTAATGTGTCTTCACTAAATTCGTCTGAAAATAACAGGGTGGTATTTGAGGTGTTTTGGGGTTTCAAATATAAAACCATAAACAGTGTTAGTAATATTCGTAAAATCATTTATAATATAACTTTAGATTGAAGGGTTGTGTTTGAATCTCCTCCAACAAAGATTGAAAAATCCCCTGGCTCAACAATAAATTTTCCTTCATTATCATAAAATCCAAGTTCCTTTTCTGAAAGGGTGAACTCAATTTTTTTACTTTCGTTTGCTTCAAGACTGACCAATTCAAATCCTTTAAGCTCTCTCACTGGGCGTGTCACACTTGCATAATGGTCTTTTATATAGAGCTGCACGACTTCTTTTCCTGTAAATTTTCCAGTATTTTTTAATGTAACTGACACGCTTACTTCAGTAGCAGAAACGACTTGAGTTTTTAGATCACTATATTCAAATGTCGTATAACTTAATCCATATCCAAAAGGATATAAAGGGCTGTTTTCTACATCTTGATAGTGAGACCAAAACACAGTATTAGGTATTGGTATTAAAGGGCGACCTGTATTTTTGTAATTATAATAGATAGGGACTTGACCTACGGCTCTTGGAAAACTCATTGGTAATTTTCCACTAGGATTGTAATCGCCATAAAGAACTTGTGCTATTGCATTTCCACTTTGCGTTCCTAATTGCCATGCTTCTACAATTGCGGGAAGGTGTTCCTGATGCCAGTTTAGGACTAAAGGTCTTCCGTTATTAAGAACTAAAACAATATTTTTATTGACTTTATAAATAGCTTCTAATAGGTCTTGTTGAACTCCAGGTAAACCTAAATCAGTACGGCTTCTAGCCTCTCCACTTTGATAGCCAACTTCTCCTAATACCATGACAACCACATCCGCCGTTTTGGCTACAGCAATGGCTTGTGGAAATTCACTTCTATCAGTAGTATTTATTTTAAGTTCGTCAATAAACTTGGTTTGACCTAAACTCACATCTGCGCCTTTGGCATACGTTAGCTGATTTCCTGTATAGGCTTGCATTCCTTCAAAAACAGATATTGCCGTGTTGTCTTTGGCGGCAATTCTCCAACTTCCTAGGGGACTTGTTTTATCGGATGCTAAGGCTCCAATTAACGCAATTTTTTGGCCTTGTTTTTTAAGTGGTAAGAGTTGATTGTCATTCTTTAAAAGTACGATTGACTTTTTAGCCATATCTAAAGCAGCCTCATGAAAAGCGGGTTGTCCAATGACATCTTTTTCGCGTCGCTCATCACAGTATTTGTAAGGATCATCAAAAAGGCCTAATTCAAATTTTACACGTAAAATCCGTTTAGCGGCATCGTCAATATAGGCTTCTTTCACCTTACCTTCTCTAACTAAAGCTGCCAATTCATTGACATACAAATAGGATTCCATATCCATGTCAGAACCAGCGTTCGCTGCAATTTGCGCGGCATGTTTCCCGTCTTTTGCATGGCCATGTGTTACCATCTCTTCAATAGAGCCCCAATCGGAGACCACAAATCCATCAAATTTCCATTTATCTTTAAGAATAGTTCTCTGTAAGTTTGTGTTTCCTGTGGCAGGAATTCCATTGAGTTCATTAAAGGCATTCATAAACGTTCTGACACCTGCATCAATGGTGGCTTGAAAGGGTGGGAAAACTATATTATTTAAAGTGGATGTTCCTACATCAACTGTATTATATTCTCTTCCAGATTCTGCAAAGCCATAGGCTGCAAAATGTTTTGCACAAGCTGCAAGTGTATTGTGTTTTGATAAATCTGATCCTTGAAAGCCTTTTACTCTTGCGAATGCGATTTTAGAGCCTAGGTATGGATCTTCTCCAGCACCTTCCATAACACGACCCCAGCGCGCATCGCGTGAAATATCAACCATAGGCGCAAAGGTCCAGTTGATTCCTGCTGCTGCCGCTTCTTCTGCAGCGACTTCTGCAGATTTTTTGATGGCTTCTAGATCCCAACTCGCCGATTCTGCAAGCGGAATTGGGCTGAGTGTTTCATAGCCATGAATCACATCAAAACCAATAATTAAGGGGATGCCTAAACGAGTTTCTTCGACGGCAATTTTTTGAATTTTACGAACATTTTTAACGCCTCTAAGGTTCAGCATAGAGCCAACATAGCCTTTGCGAAGGTGGTCATATTTTTTCGCCGCATTACCACTGCTTGGAGCGGGGCCCGTAAGGTCCCAAAATCCATTGTATTGATTCATTTGACCAATCTTTTCTTCAAGGGTCATTTGTTTTAATAAGGTGGACACCTTTTGCTCTATATGCTCAACAGACGTTATTGGTGATAAATTTACATTTGTAGTAGTGGAGTCAATTTTTTCACAAGAATGCATTCCAAATAAACAAAATATTAATACTATTTTTAAACTATACTTAATCATATTATTGATATACTCTTATATAATCTACTTCCATTGAATCGGATGTAAAATTAGGGTTAATAGTGCCGCCATTAGTGCCACCCATTGCTACATTAAATATTAAAAAGAAGTTGGCGTCAAAAGGCATTGTACTGTCTGTTGACATTACAAAATATTCAACGTCATCTACATACGCTTTGATACTGCCTTGTCTCCAATCTATAGAGTACGTATGAAACTCTGTTGGCGTACTTAAATTCATTGGTAGTCCATAATTCGCATTTCCGCCATTATTGTCCCAATGGCAGGTTGCTTGTACATACGTTTTGTTTGCAAATTGTTCCATGATGTCAATCTCGCCACAATTAGGCCATCCTACCGAGCTAAAACTAGAGCCTATCATCCACAACGCTGGCCAAGTCCCTGCCATAGCGGGGAGTTTAGCGCGAATGTCAATGCGTGCATATTTGAAATCGATTTTATTTTGAGTTGTAATACGAGCAGAAGTATAAGTTCCATTCGATTTTTTCACAGCCGTTATTTTCAAAATGCCATTTTCTTTTACAATATTAGCGCTATTAGTGGTATAAACTTGGACTTCTTGGTTACCCCAACCGCCGCCGCCAGTTTCATAATTCCAAAATTCGTTGTTGATGCGTCCATCACCATCAAATTCGTCAGACCAGACTAATACGTCATTATTTCCAGACCCTTCTGTTGAAACAGGGTTAGAAGGGGTGTTATTTTGATACTCATTGTCATCACTAGAAGAACAGCCTTCAGTAGACAGCCCTATTAAAATTGTAAAAACAAGAGTAAAGATGTTTAATTTTTTCATGATTACGAATTTAATAAAAATAAAAAAAGGACGATATTTCGTTTCTTATTTTTTAATTAATTTGACACTTTTTATTATAATGTATAACGCAAGTTCACTTTCACTATTTTGTAGATCTTACATGTAATTCTGTTGCATCTGATTGAAAAAACTCTACAATACAAAACATCCTCCATAAAACTATATGGAGGACGAAATGTAGTAAACTAATAGAGTTTTAAACGCCTATTGTCTTGCTAGTTTGAAAGACCAGTGTCCTCCTCCTGCTACTTCAATGTCTATATCTAATGTAAGGCCATCAGCAGAAAGTGCAGCGATATACGTAATTGAGTCAGCTGCATCAGCAGGACTTGAGATTTCTGCACCATTGATAACTTTAGCTAACCCTAAGTAAGCTCCAGTACCATTAATTGTAATGGTTCCTGCTGCTTCATCATATGTGTAAGTCGCTGTTGCTGTTCCATCATGTGGAGCTACTGGTGCGCCACAATTTTCTGGATCAGTACCTTGCCATGCTTCTATCCACGTTGATGCTCCAACAACATTTTGGAAAGATCCATCAGCACCAAATACATACTCATCATCAAATAAACATGATCTTGTAGCTACATCATCGGAAGTACTTGACCACCAAGATACATTGTTCAATGCTGGACCAACACCAAGTGCTCCAGATTCTGGAGCTAATCTCCATGTACCGTCAAGAGCTGAAGGGGCTGGAGGTGCATCTTTTACAAGTTTGAAAGACCAGAATCCTCCACCTGCAACTTCAATGTCTAGTTCTAGTGTAAGACCATCTTCTGAAAGTGTTGCTATGTACGTAATTGAGTCAGCTGCATCAGCAGGACTTGATATTTCTGCACCATTGATAACTTTAGCTAATCCTAAGAAGGCTCCAGTACCATTAATTGTAACCGTTGATCCATTATATTCATAAGTAGCATCAGTTGCTGTTCCGTCGTGTGGAGCTACTGGTGTACCACATTCTTCACCTGCTGCACCTTGCCATGCTTCAACCCACGTTGATGTTCCAACAACATTTTGGAAAGATCCATCAGCACCAAATACATATTCATCATCAAATAAACATGATCTTGTTGCAATATCATCTGTAGTGTTTGACCACCAAGATACATTGTCTTGAGCTGGTCCTACTCCAATTGCACCTGCTTCTGGTGCTAATTTCCATACTCCTGTTAAACCATCTCCGGTTGGAGCTGGCTCTACAATAGTTACAGTGTGTTCTTTACTTATTGAAACGTCATTTTGTCCTGGAAAGGATGCCGTTACTGTTAGCATATAAGTTGCAGATTCTTTTGGGTAATCAAAACTTACCATTGGTCCACTAGTTTCAAATACATCTGTATCGTCATCAGCTGTTGAACCAAAATCAACAGTGTAAAGTGTTCTGTTGTCGCCAGGAACTGTGGTAGCGACTACCCCAACTTTATTTCCATCTGCGTTTAGTGTTGCTATAACAAAATCTAAACCTCCGATATTGTTATTAATGACTTCATCTTCATTACATGAAATCGTAGTGCTTAATAAAAGCACTAACAGCAAGTACATTCCGTTTTTTAATATTTTCATTTTTTCTTTTTTTTGAGTTTATAATTTTTTAATATCCTGGGTTTTGTTTCCATCTATCTACTGCGTTGGCTAATTCTAGCTCTATCAATGGAATTGGGAATACTTCGTTTTTGTTGGCTGTAAATCCTGGAATTGCAGCCGCTGCTTTGTTGGTTCTAACAAGGTCAAAGAAACGGTGTCCTTCTCCTGCTAGTTCTTTACGTCTTTCTGAATAAATAGCTTCAAGTAGATCTCCTTCAGCTGAAGAGTAATCATGACTATTGTCTCCGTAAGCTCTAAATCTTACTTGGTTTAGGTAGTCTTCAGCATTAGCACCACCACTTTGAACATGTGCTTCTGCAGCCATTAATAATACATCTGCATAACGAATAGAACGGTAATTGTTTGCAAAGTTCAAAGGATCTGATCCTGCTCTATCATCTGATTTACGAGGAATGTATTTTTTATTAAACAAACCTGTATCATCTCTTCCTTGAGAGTAAGAGTCTTGTTGATCTCTTAAATCATAAAAAGTAACATCTCTTCTAGCGTCATTGGCATCAAATAAATCATACAATTCTTGTGATGGTAAGCAAAAGCCCCATCCTGTTACAAACTCCGAATTGTCATAAGGAGATCTTGGCCCACAAAATTTAGGGAAATAACTTCCTTCGCTACATATAATACAGCTCCAACCTGCAGGCTCTACTCCCGTATATTGGATTTCGAAAACAGATTCTGAACCATTTTCAGCACTGCTTTCAAATAGGTTTTTGTAATCATCTCCTGTTTTTAGGCTATATTCTGGACTAGCAATAACGTCTGCAAAAGCAGATGCTGCGTCAGCGAATTTAGTAGGATCAAAAGTTCCGTGGTATAAGTATACTTTTCCTAATAAAGCCTGTGCAGCTCCTTTAGTTACTTTGTAAATTTCACTTTGAACTGCTGGTAAATTAACAATAGCTTCCTTTAAGTCTTCTTCGATTAAAGCATAAGCTGCCGAAATACTTTCGGTTCTGTTGATGTCGTATTGTTCACCAATAATAGTTCGTTGGTCTGCAATTCTGCTGACACCACCACGAGTTTCTACTTTTAAAGGTATGTTTCCAAAATGTTTCGTTAACTCAAATGTAAAATAGGCTCTTAAAAAATAAGCTTGCGCTATGATTTGCTCTTTACCATTAAATTGTGTTTTGTCTTTAAACTCTAACAAGTAATTAGCTCTGTTTAAACCTGCATACATTAAATTCCAGATGTCCCTTAATTGGTTATTGTCTGACGGTGTATGAATCATTTGATTCACGTTCTGGATCGTTGGTTGATCAAAGTTAAAAGAATCACCTCCTGCAGCATAATCATCAGAAGCGACTACACCAACTAGTACATTCCAAAAAGAGGATTGTAACATGTCGTAAGCACCAATTAAAGCACTTTCATATTCTTGTTCGTTATTGAAATAGTTATCTGCATTTGGGCCGATAGGTTCTACTTCAATGTAATCATCACATGATGCTAAAAGCACAAGTGAAAATACCATAACTGTTTTAAATATTTTTTTCATAATATAATTATTAAAAGTTTAAATTAATACCTAAAAGATATGAGCTTGCTACGGGGTAGAAGCCTTTATCAATTCCAGAACCGATTGGGGCTCCGTTGCTTGCAGAAGGATCATATCCTAAGTATTCTGTAAACGTGTATAGGTTGTTTCCTGAAACATAGATTCTAAATTTATCTAAGCCTAAGCTAGATAGTACTTTTGAATTTAAAGAATACCCTATTTGAACGTTTTGCAAACGTAAGAATGATGCGTCTTCCACATAAAAATCTGAGAAAAAACCTGTGTTTACAGATGCACCTGCTACAGCTCTTGGCACTGTATTGCTGGTTCCTGTTCCTTGCCATCTATCTAGCATATAAGTTCCTCTGTTAGCGTATAAATCAGTACGCTCATAATCTCTTATCATATCGTTTCCAATAGAAGCAAATGCGTTGGCACTGAAATCTATATTTTTGTAGGTAAACCCAATATTAAAGCCCATCGTAATATCCGCTAAAGGATCTCCAAGGTTTGTTTTATCTTCTGGGTCAATGTATCCATTACCGTTAGTATCTACAAATTTTAAATCTCCTGGCGCTGCGCTTGCATGATAAACGCCTTCTGGTGCGTTAGCGTTGAGAACATCAATTTCTGCTTGTGTTTGGTAGAGTCCATTTGTTTGGTATCCATAAAAATACCCCATTGGCATACCTGCTTGCATGCGAGAAGTTGTTATGCCGGTTCCAACTCCAAATTGGCCGCCATTCACAATTCCATTTCCTCCAACGTCAACAGATAATACTTCATTTTGTAGAGTTGTAAAATTGAATCCAATATTAAATTTGAAATCGTCACTTAATTGATCGTTATAGTTGATACTAAACTCGACCCCTTTATTTTCAACAGAACCAGCATTTACAATTGGTAAGGCTGAACCTGGAGCCGCTGCACCTAATAATCCAGAACCGTCTGGAGCAATAAGTAAATCTTCCGTTATTTTGGAATAAATATCGGCAGAAATAGATAGCTTGTTATTAAATAGAGACGTATCAAAACCAATGTTTTTAGATATTTGCTCTTCCCACTGAATGTTTGGATTTCCAATGAGACCAATGGCAACACCATTAAGTAAGTCAGGAATTCCAGTTGCATTTCCTGGGTCGTAGGTCGCTTCTCCTGTTAAAAGAGATGTAAATCCAAATAATCGAATTTTATCATTTCCAATAACTCCGTAACTGGCTCTTAATTTAAGGTTATTTAACCATGAACTGTCATTTAAAAAATCTTCTTCAGACACGTTCCAACCAATAGATCCAGAAGGGAAGTAACCATATTTATTATTTGGGCCAAAAGCAGAAGAACCATCTCTTCTCATGACTGCAGACAACAAATATTTTCCTTCATAGTTATACTGTACTCTTGTGAATATTGATGATAAACGTTTCTCAAAAACATTGTTTCCAACGGCAATTTGATTTGGCTGGAATCGTGGGTTTATAACTTCCATATCCCATACACTTTGGTTTGGATTGTTAGTCGCTATTGAGGTTGTTCCTTGGTACCCATAAAACTTACCTTCTTCATGAGAAAAAGAGGTCCCTAATAAAACAGTTAAATTATGTTTTTCGTTAAAGGAGTTTTCATACGTAATATAGTTATCCCAAATATAGTCATCATAGTCTGCACCATGATCCACAACTTCATTTCCAGTTGTATTACTTGTTCCATAATCCACTTCTGGAATAAAGCTATCGTCTCTTACGTTGGCGTGATTCATTTGAAGTTTTGAACTTACTGTAAAATTATTGAGGAACGTATAATCTATACCAAAACTTGCACTTATTTTAGCGACACGACTTGTGTTGTAGCTATTTTGTATTTGTGCTAACGGGTTTTTGATTTCTATCTGTCTGATGTCTTCAACTAAGGAATAGTTTCCGTCGGCATTTGTTGTTGCTAAGTTCGGATTGATATTGACCGCGTTGTATAAGACTGCTCCAATTCCTCCTTCTGGGAGGTTGTTTTTTTCTGATACTGTATGGAGTGCAGTCGCTGTTAGTTTTAGATTATCTAAAATGTTGTATTGATAATTCAGTCTAGCAGTAAGTCTATTAAAATTAGATTTCCCTGAGCCTACAATTCCGTCTTGATCTAAATAAGAGACTCCAAATGAGTAAGCTGATTTTTCTGTACCACCACTAGCACTTAGATTTACATTAGAGATGATTGCTGTTCTAAAAACTTCATCTTGCCAGTCTGTACCTGTTTGTGGGTACACAAAAAACTCAGGGTTCAAAGGATCATCAGCAGCATCATTTACATAAATAGCAAAATCTGTTGGATTTAATAAATCCAACTTATTACTTGTCTGTTGAACTCCTGTATAGGAGTCAAATTGAAACTTCAATTCAGCGTTTTTTCTTCCTGTTTTAGTCGTAATTAAAATTACACCGTTAGCGGCTTGAACACCATAAATACCAGCAGTTGCATCTTTTAAAACGTTAATAGATTTAATATCGCTGGGATTGATCGCAGATAAATCACCCACTCTAATTCCATCAACTAGAATTAAAGGTGCGCTATCTCCGTTTGTAGATACCCCACGAATTCGAATGTTAGAACCCGCCCCAGGCGAACCTGAACCAGAAGTTACATTAACACCAGCCACTTGACCTTGTAAGGCTTGTTCTACTCTAACTGGGTTTAGTTTTTCAATAGCTTTAGAACCTAAAACAGTAACCGCCCCTGTGACTTCTTTTTTCTTTTGAGTTCCGTATCCGATGACAACAATCTCATCTAGAGATTCATTGTCTTCATTTAAAGAAACATTCATATTTGCCGATGCCGCTAACTCTAATGTTTCAAAACCTATATAGGTAAACACTAAGGTTGCGTTCGGTTGTACGTTGTTGATGGTGAAATTTCCATCAAAATCTGACACAGCCCCCGAGCTTGTGTTTTTAACTATGATGTTGACTCCAATTAAGGGCAAGCCATCTGCGCTAGATTTTACAGTACCACTAACTGTTGTATTTTGTGCAGTTGCTGTAAAAGCAAAAGCCAAAGTCATCAGTGCGGTATAAAACATTTTTTTCATAAATTTTGGTTTGTTTTGGTTTGCAGTAAATATAGGGCAAGGTATGGTAATTTTTATTTAAAAAACCTCAACAAAAGTTATACAATATTAAAAAATAACAGAAATTTTGCTAAATCCTTAAATCTACAGGTTAAAAATTGGTGATTTATAAATAATCAACAAATTAACTAAGCAACAAAAAAGCATGAATGTAGGGTGCTTGTATGGGTTAAAATAACAAGTGTAGTGTTAATTATACTTCTAAAATATAATTTGTCAAGCTAGATTCGTGTGGTAAATCCATTTTTTTACGCAAACGGTAACGTTTTACTTCTACACTTCTCGGAGAGATGTTAAGTAGAGGTGCAATTTCTTTAGAGGATAAATTTAAGCGCAAATAAGCGCACAAACGAAGGTCATTGGGCGTTAGTGCGGGGTGTTTTTCTTTTATAAGTTTAAGGAAGTCTTTATCCGCATTATTAAAAGCTTCTTCAAACAACTTCCAATCGTCTGTATTGTTTAGATTTTTATCAATGATATTAATCACTTTTTTAATATCCTGCTTATTATCTTTTTCCTTGAGCTCACTTTTAATACTATTCAAAAATTCGTTCTTCTTAATAAGACTCATTGTAGACACTGCTAACTCACGGTTTTTACTATCAATGTCAATTTCTAGTTTTTCGTTTTTTAACTGCATTAACTTTTGGGTTGTCTCAAGCTCTTTAATGGCGAGTTGTTCCTGAGATTTTTGAAGTAATTTTTCTTGTTGCTTTCTGTAATAGCGTTTATAAACATTGTGAACGACAATCCATAACACAATAAAAAGGATCACATATGTGGTAATTAATATGTTTGAAAGGTACCAAGGGCGATTAATTACAAAAGAATAGGATGCTGTATTTAGCGTATCTGAGTTGCCTACTTTTCCCTTAACTTTAAACTCATAGCTTCCAAAAGGCAAGTTTTCAAAGACTTGCTGAGATTCAGATTGCCAGTCAGACCAATCATTGGACCAGCCTTCTAATTTGTAAGAATATTTCTTACTAACGATATTATCGTAGTGAGGTATACTGTAATTTATATAGATGTTATTTTGATTAGGGTCTAGTCTTGGTACATCTTGAACATCTAGTAGACGCTTATCTTCATTTGTTTTACTAACCTTAATTGAGTTTATTTTTAAATTATAAAGATGATTGGGTTTTGGAGCCTCCGAATTAAAAATAAAATAACCGTATGCGGATCCAAGCAAATATTCATCGGTCCCAATTTTTGTTAAATTTTCGAATCCAGAAACCACCTTATTGAAATTCGCCATCGCCACAGGGATCACTTCTACTTTTGGGGTTTTAGTAATGCTTCCAGTACTAATAATTAAGATATTATCATCCGCAAAACACCATTTGAGACCTTCAGAATCTTTGACATCCATAATAGTTGTCAAAATGGAGAACTCTTTTAGAACGTCTTTAAAAAGTGCGGACTCAGTAAATTCTAAATTAGCAGGGTTAAATTTATAAACTCCTTCAGATGAGGTGTGAAAAAAGCTTTTAGAGAATTTCAGAAAGTTGGACCCTTTACCGTTTAATACTGGGGTGATGTTTGAAATTTTTGTAACTGCTGTTAAATCTTCATTTAAGGTCAATTCTTGTAAGCCACGTAATTCATGGTTTACAAATATTTGATTTCCAATCTGATGATAAAAACGACTTGAAATATCGAAACCTTTAATTTTGTTACGGAAACGCCATTTACCTTGCGTCTTTTCTAAGAGACTTAGTCCATTGTAATTTCCTTGTAAAATAATAGACGGATTCGTAATTAGAGTTTTAAAATCCCAAGTACCAGGAGACTGGCCTATACTATATTGAAGTTTTCGATTTTTGATGAGAAAGGTTCCTCTGTCATGCCCGCAAAAAAGTTGATCATCAAGAACTTTGAGATTCCATACCTGACCATTTGTACCCTGAACAAATGAAAAGTCTGAGTCTACATCTCTTTGTTTATAAAATAGTCCTTGATTTGTCCCTAGATATAAATAATTTTCAAAAACTACAGAAGTGTAGACGGTTCCAATAGCCCCTTTTTTGTCATTATAAACTACAAATTGTGACGATAGATTTATATGACTTATTCCTATATCAAGACCTAACCACAAATTGCTTTGATAATCTTCAAATACAGATAAAACGGTATTATTACTTAAACCTTTCTCAAAATTAAGGTCATATTTAAGATCGCCTTCTGCTGATAAATGATAAAGTCCGTTAGAAACTGTTCCTATAACTATACTATTATCCCTTAATTTGGTGGTGCTGTAAATTGTTAAGGACTTTAAATCAACATTTGGATCTATTTTCCATGGAATTAATTTATTGTCCTCAAAAAAGTAAAATCCATTTGAAGCGGTCATGATTAGTAATTGGTCATTTAGCTCAATTACGCCAACAAGACTGTTTGACACTACCCTAGAGTCCTTAGTGACAAGCTGTACATTCCCATTAATTATCTTATAAACACCTTTATTTGCTTTATTAAAAAACAAGACGCCATCAACCTCAAAAATATTTGAAATAACATGATCAGATTCTATAAAAGTGGTTTCTTTTGTAAGTTCGTTAACTAAATATATTCTGGAAAGAGATTGAAAAATTAACCAATCATCTAATTTAATAATGTCCCAAAACTGCTCGTCTTCGGATAATTTAATATCCAGTGATTTCACTAATGAAGTATACTCAAGAACACTTTTTTTATTCCTTTTCCAAACACCAAAATCCATATAGCTTCCAGTATAAATCAAATTATCTATAGCCTTAACAGATCTTACGATAGAATTATTTGGGACTGGATAAAGATTCCAGTTCATGCCGTCAAACTCCAATAGTCCTGAGTTATTGGCGAAATACATGGTCTGATCAGAAGTCTGAGAAATACTCCAGTTTTGGTTCTGGGCCCCATAAGAATCTGGTGTATAGGACATTACAGGTGGGTGCTCTTGTGCAGAGACAGCCAGAGAGGTCAATAAAACTAAAACATACTTAATGATTTTCATATCAAACACAAAGGCACAAGGTAATGAAAATTTGAAATTTGAGCTAATAACGATAAAGGATAGCACTACAAAATTTTCAGAAATATCAATACATAGTTTTACAACGAAAAAATTACCTAATATTCAAAAAAGATACTAAATCTTCTTTTCTTCGTTTAGCCACGGGCAACACAAGATTTCCAACAAGCTCACAGTGACTTCCATCAGAGTTATTGATGTTTACAATATACTTTAGGTTAATTAAGTATTTTTTATGAATTCTGAAAAAATAGTTTGGTGCTACAATTTTATCATATTCTCCAATATTTTTAGATACAAAGAAGGTAGTCTGATCCATAAGATGAATTATGGTATATCTTCCGTCTGATTCAAAATATAAGATATCATCTATCTTGATAAAATCAATTTTTTTAGTAGAAGGAATTGCTATAAAATTATAATCTGAGGTTTTGGCGGCAATAGAAGATTTTGCTGATTTAAGTTGTGGGGCAGTTGTAAATTGTTTGTTTTTAATATTGTCTTCGATTGTTTTTACTGTGGTAATTAGGTCCTTTGGATCAATTGGTTTAAGAAGAAAATCAATAGCGTGAAACTTAAAAGCTGTTACTGCATACTCTTGAAAAGCAGTTATAAAAACGACTGAAAAATCATTGTGTTTGACACCCTCAAGGACATCAAAACCTGTTCCATCATGCAGTACAATGTCCAAAAAAATAAGCTTTGGCTGTAAATCATTAATTTTTTTGATGGCGTCTTCAACTGTTGTTGATTTGTTACCTTAAATTGGGAAAATTCTATTTATCTCGATACAATACATCGAAGGGTTCTATTGCGCTTAGTGAGTATTATTTTGAACGTTATTTTAAAATTCTAAAGACAATTCCGCTCGGCGCGAACGCTATTATAGAACACCAAAACCATCGCTTGGATTACTTAGAAAAAACTCATAACGATAGTCTTTTTTATTATCTAGACTACTATAACATCCCAAAACAAGAAAAAAATTCAGTACTATCAAGTTGGTATCGATCCAAGAAAGACCATAAAAAAGAGTTGTTGTATGCCAAAACAAGCGCCGATTCTCTTGAGCTTTTGATTGCGTATAAAAACAATTTAAAACTCTCAGAAGTTGACCATCTTTTTCCTGTATTGTTAAATAAATTTAAAGAAAAAAACGCGTTAAACGAACATATTTTATATTTAAACATGGGGCATCGATATGCCTTAGAGCAACGCTTTAAAGATGCTCTTAAAATGTACTTTAAAGCATTAAACTACTTTGAAAGTGAAGATATGTTATATCGGCTAAGCGAATGTTTAGAAGCAATTATTGACATTAAAGGCCAAAGTAATGAGATAAATGCTTTTAAATTCTATAATTCAAAATTAAATATCCTAATAGAAAACCAACATCAAGAAGAGTTAATTGTGTTTAGAAAGTATTTAAGTTTTATTGAGGGGGTCACAGATTTTGAGATAGAAGCAAAAAAGAAAGCTGATTCTCTAGAAAAAAATCAAGCTAAAAACGATCTTAAGTATCAAAAAACAATTACTTCAATAGGACTTGCATTTTTTCTGGTATTTTCGGTTTTTATATTTTTCTATTTCCAAAGTATAAAAGAAAGAGAGTCTTTGGAATATAAAAATGAACAGATGAAAGTTAATATTTTGAAGTCAAAATTTAAGCCTCATTTTACATTTAACGCATTATCTGTAATTAATTATTTTATAGCTAAAAAAGATGTTGTAAATGCTTCTAATGCACTTACAAAAATGGCGACATTGTTGAGGTCTACACTTGATAACATGAATAAAGATTTGGTCTCCTATCAGTCCGAATATATGATTTGTAAACACTATATGTATTTAGAACTTTTGAGATTTTCAGATAAATTTGATTGTACTTTTGAAGCGCTTAATGACTCCGTCATGAAAGAGTGGCGTGTACCCCCAGGTATAATAGAACCTTTTTTAGAAAACTGTGTAAATCATGCCTTTAAAGGCGTAAAGTCGAAAGGGCTAATTTCTCTAAGTCATCAAATAGAAAACAACTGTCTGGTAATTTGTGTGAAGGATAATGGGGTTGGCATTAATACAAAAAAAATATTTTCTGAAAAACCACATGGTTTGGATATTACTAAAGAGGCTATAAAAACAACTTCTAATCTTTATCAAAATCCTATAAAACTTGAAATAAAAACAGATGGCGGCACTATTGTGAACCTTGTTATTCCTCTATTAAAATCATAAAAAAATTACTACATTAAATTTAGCGTAGTACTTTCTTATAATTTTATTTATTCGTTACTAACTATCTTTTCTAATCATCATAAATATTATCGTCAGTAGTCGGGGGTGGAATAGAAAAACTTGAGTCTTTTTTGGGTTTAATATAATGAAAGTACCTATAGCTGTCAGTGCTGCATATTTGTCTGTTTTTGAGAGGGCTTCCTTAAGGGTAATTTGATCTTTAATGTTATTATTAGTTACTTTCATCATGGTTTTTTTAGATTGAAATTGATGTAATATAAAAACTCTACAGTCTGTTTTTTAATTAATAACGAGTTTAGTCGTTTTGGATTGATTGTTGTTGTTTAAGTTCACAATGTAAACTCCTGAGCTTTTATGGGATACATCTAATAAGTGTTCGGTTTGAGAAGCTTCTAGTTGATAAGTATCTATTACACAAAAAAGACGCTTTTCTGCACAAACGGGCAGAAAAATCCAGCACTATTGAAGACTTATCAGAGTGTAGCTCCTAATTAATTTTTTTATATCTTTAAAATATGAGAGATTTAAAATATCTTTTTGCATATACCGTACCGCTTTCGGCATTCATTTCATTTGAATCCGTGGGCTTAGGAACGTATACTTCCGTTTTTTATGCGTTTGTGATACTTCCGTTTCTAGACCTCATAACAGGGAATAGCGCTGAAAATCTATCCAAAGAAGACGAAAATAGCAAAAAAACAAACAAGGTTTTTGATATCATGTTATATTTAAATCTTCCTCTCATTTTTAGCCTTCTGTGTCTTGTTTTTACAAAAATTCAAACGCAAGAATACGAAGTTTATGAACTCATAGGGCTAGGTCTTTCTTCAGGAATTTTATTGGCAACCAATGCCATTAATGTGGCACATGAACTAGGGCACAGAACATCCTATATGGAGCGGTTTACGGCAAAGTGCCTATACATGCCTTGCCTGTATATGCATTTTTATATAGAACACAACTTTGGTCATCATATGAATGTGGCGACTCCAAACGACGGCGCTACAGCAAAATACAATCAATCTGTCTTTTCGTTTTGGGTAACTTCTGTAACAAAACAATACTTAGATGCTTGGAAATGCCAACTGAAGCTTTTAAATCATCAGAAACGTTCCTTCTTATCTCTAAAAAATGATATGCTATGGTATCATTTGATCCAACCAATCTATGTTTTTGGAGTATACTATTTCTTTTCAATGGAGGTCATGCTATTTGCTATCGCTATTGGAGTGGTCTCTTTTTTGTTTTTAGAAAGCATCAATTATATTGAGCATTATGGATTAAAACGCTTTAAAACAACTTCTGGAAGATACGAACGTGTGCAGCCCCATCACTCATGGAATTCTAACTTTAATATCGGAAGGATTGTGTTGTATGAATTGACTCGACATAGCGATCATCACTTTAAGTCATCCAAAAAATACCAACTCCTCAATAGCTATGAAAAAAGCCCGACCTTACCTCTAGGCTATCCCGCTTCTATTCTTTTAAGTTTTATCCCGCCACTTTGGTTCAAAATCATGAATCCATTAGTACCAGAAGAAATGAAGAAAAATAACTAAACAGAGAAAGCAAAAAAACTTCCAACTCATAAAACTAAAGGTTACATCTTCGCACTCCATTGTGCTGTTTTCGAAACCAACTCCACAAACTTACAGTCTAGCTAACAGTAATGCTAATTGTAATTTACGCATGGTTAATTGCTTAAAAATAAATTTTTTTAAAATTAACTTATAAATAATTCCTACACATTGATCTGGGTTAAGAAGCACGAAATATATACATATTAGTTGTTTTTAATAACGATATAAATTAAACGCGCTGTATGCGCTCCTGAAAACAAAAAAGCCGAAACTTTCGTTTCGGCTTTTCATCTGTACACCCAATTGAGCTATTTTCGAAACAAAGTCTCTGTTTTATAAAAAGTTTTGGGGAAAGAATTAATCAATTGTAACACCAACTTTTTCAGACTCAGTTCCATATTGATCTGTAGACGATAATAACATACTACTTCCAACAGTTTGTTGAGGATCAAAACTGATATCAAAATTTGTACCTGTTTGATCTAAATTTATATCAGTGATTTTAGCTTTAGTATAATGACTTTCAAAATCGACCCACTCAAGCTTATCATTGGTAAATGATTTTGTTCCACTAGTGTCAAATCCTCCATAAAAATCAAGACTGGTGTAACCGTCTGAAGAAAAAACACCAGTAAGCTGACTTTTATAAATTTCCTCCTCTCCATTACTGAAAGTAACTTTTAAAGATGGTCCATAATGTTCACCTCCACTAATAGTAATCGAATTAGAGCCCTCAGGGATATTATCAAACGGTATATTCCACTCTCCATTTGCATTAGCAACAGTAGAATTGAATGAATTACCACCAATGAAAATTTCAACAGTTTGACCAGGCTCAGCTGTGCCACTAAATTCTGTAAAGTCATAAGTTCCGTTACTTTCCAATTGGTCTAAATAAAACGAATTAAATTTAAATGGAACGCCACTTGAGTCGCTAAGTCTGAATACATTTGCATCACTTTTAGAGTTTAGTTCCAAACTACCGTAAAATAGAATTCCATCAGAATAATCAGTTGTCAATCTATTTATTTCAAATCTTGAACCATCAAGTGAACCTGCATCTGAATAAGTATCATAGTATATTAATGGTTCATAATTAGTTCCTGTAGGCACTCTGTTAGTAAAATCATCCAATATCACATAATTACTCTCACCTTCTATTTCTGCTAAAGCGGTTCCTAAAATATCTCCATTAATGGCATAAGCTGTAACAGTATTTCCTTGGGTTGAATACCCCATCACTCTATCTACTGATAATGACAAAACTACAGGAGAATCAGGTAAAGTTGCATTCTCTAAATTTTCTATTCTTAAAGTTAATTCGTCAATTTTTGCTTGGAAAAATGTTTTTGTAACCGCGTCTTGATCATCAACTGGGTCTGCTACATTTTTAATTTGATTGCCTTGGGCGCTTATTGTCCCATTGAGTTCAATGCCTTGTGCGTAGCTTAGTGCTGTAAAAAGCATCAAAACTACCAATGTAAATTTTTTCATTATTAATATTTAAAAGTTATTTCTAATTGGTCAATACTTCAAAGATAAGATATAAACCCAATTAATTACATTTAATAAAAATATAACTGAAATAGAATGTATTGACAAAGCAAAACTGAAGAAATAGTTTTACTGGTTTGAGGAAACAAAAAAGCCGAAACTTTCGTTTCGGCTTTTCATCTGTACACTCTA
>Ga0209136_1000455_pt1 | contig 29535 bp, 26 predicted proteins | sample SaaInl0LU_22_DNA_FD_184640 | JGI IMG/M metagenome (GOLD analysis project Ga0209136, IMG submission 184640) | Marine microbial communities from expanding oxygen minimum zones in the Saanich Inlet - ESP_90LU_22_DNA (SPAdes) (version 2) | ecosystem: Environmental > Aquatic > Marine > Intertidal... | reverse complement strand
TTCTTCGACTCAGTTTTTGCCGGTTGTGCCTGTGCTACGGAGGGCTTGCTTGCACTTCCCGGGGAGGCAGCACTAGACGTTGCAGTGGCGGTCACTCTCAGCTGCTGGCCCAATTCAATCTTATAAGGCGGCTTGAGACCATTGAGCCTCGCCAATTGATCGACACTCATGCCGAGCTCTCGTGATAATGAGTAAAGAGTATCCCCTTTGGAAACCTTTATTGTCGTCGATATTGTCGTTGATTTAGGCTTCGAGCCCACTGATGCAACCGGTGCTTTCTTGCGCGAGCGGGTGCTCTTTTTTAGAGCGCGTGTTTGCAATACTTGACCCACGTCGATGTCGTAGGGGTCGCTAATATTATTGATCTCGGCCAGAGTTTTGAAATGTATACCAAGAGCAAAGGCTATCGATGTCAACGTGTCGCCCTTGCGCACGGTATATGCCTGGCCGATCACGGGACCCTTGGTACCGCGCTGGGATACCTCCTCTACACTGCCTTTTTTTGGGGCGTAGCGTCCACCGCTTCGATCTTCGATAGGCGCCGGCGCATTCTCCGCGCAGGCAACTACTAGTGCGGCAGTCAACAACATGACATACCGCCGAATCACTTACTGAGCCCCAGCTGAACGCCTAGACGCATGGCGATGCATGAGACCAATGAGTACAACCCCCAACGTTGCAGCTAACAGACACAGACTTAGCTGGTGATCAGCATGAATCGCGGCATAGTCCGTCGGCAGTACGGGCAGAGTCTGCAGCACGCGACTGTCACCGTGGCGATCTATCACAGTACTCACAGCTTTCTGCCATGGCCAAAGCGTCACAAGCGAGCCCACCAAAAAACCTGTGAGGACCGCCATACTCATGCGACGCTTGTGCGCTAACACCCAGTTGAGGACTCGAGAGAAGATCAACAAGCCCACGATACAGCCCATGCCAAACAACCCCATCACGACAACATCCAAGGAGCTAATCGCTGTGATGACCGGGCCGTACATGCCGAGCAGCAGTAAAATGAAGCTCCCCGAAATGCCCGGTAGAATCATTGCGCAAATAGCGAGCGCACCTGCCAAAAAGAATCCAAAGTTGCCCTCAATAAAGGACAGTCCAGGTGCAAGACCAATCGCAGCCGCAATAACGGTGCCTACTAAAAAACCAGCGCCGAGCGGAAGTGTAAATTCGCCCACCTCATCGCGCCAAAGCAGCCACGCCGACATAAAGACTAGCCCAAAGAAAAAGGACCACAACGGCAATGGGTAGGTTTCCAAGAGCCTATGAATAATATTGGCGAGTAGTAAGACGGAGCTACTAATACCGAGAAGAAGCAGCAATAGAAACCGACCATCGATATGCTGCCAAAGGTTCCGCCAACGTCCCGATAATAATAGGGTCAGTGCTTTAGCATCTACCGACGATATGGAGGCGAGCAATCGATCGTAAATGCCCGTAATTAACGCGATAGTGCCACCTGATACGCCGGGCACTACATCGGCCGCACCCATAGCCACGCCGCGTAAAAATACGCCCAGAGCATTGATACTTGATGTATCGGTCATCCTCGCTCCGTACCACTGAGCATCGGCACGAACTTAACATTCTCCACGTGGGTCGTTTCGGGGCCGTCAGTACCCATGGTCACCATGACCAGTCGTTGATCGACGCCTCCTACCGGCAAAATCAAACGCCCCCCAGGGGCTAGCTGTGTGAGTAACGCGGGCGGGATTAGCTCAGGTGCTGCGGCTCCTAGAATAACGTCAAAGGGCCCTTTATCGGCCCAGCCTTCGAGACCGTCGGCGTGACGAAGCTGTACATTGCGCAGACGTAACGCTCGCACGCGTTCTCGAGAGCGGTCCAACAACCCTTTTATCCGCTCAATGGCATACACCTCGCCAACCAAAGGCGAAAGCACTGCAGTTTGATAGCCCGATCCACTGCCAATTTCCAATACTTTATTGGGCCGCCCCGCCTGTAGCGCAAGTTCGGTCATTCTCGCCACGATATAAGGCTGTGAAATGGTCTGCCCCCAGCCGATGGGCAAGGCGGTGTCCTCATACGCGCGATGAGCCAAGGCTTCATCAACGAAAGCATGACGAGGCGTGGTTCGAATAACATCGAGAACCGAGTAGTTCGTGATTCCCTGCTCCATCAACCGTTGAATTAGGCGTTCGCGCGTCCTCTGGGACGTCATTCCTATGCCTTGCTTATCCATCACCTAGCGTTTTCCCCAGTGTCCAAGGGCATCAATAATGCCACTGCGTGACTCGCTATACCTTCCTCTCTACCGATAGCGCCGAGCCGCTCAGTCGTTGTAGCTTTAACGTTCACGTTACGAAAATCGGTGTCAAGATCTGAAGCGATATGCGCTCGCATGGTATCGATATGAGGCGCCAGTCGAGGAAGCTGCGCGACTACCGTAATGTCTACATTGCCTACCTGCCATCCGTGGCTTCTGACTTTCACCATGACTTGCCGTAAGAGCTCGCGACTATCTGCGCCGCGCCAAGCTTCATCGGTATCTGGAAAATGCCGGCCAATATCACCCAAGGCAGCCGCGCCCAATAAAGCATCACAGAGCGCGTGCAAAACAACATCGCCGTCTGAATGTGCTACCAACCCATGATGATGGTGGATTTTCACTCCACCAAGAACCACGTGGTCTCCTTCACCAAACGCGTGGACGTCAAAACCGTGTCCAATTCGCATAATATTCAATCCGTCCTAGATAACGCTTGTAAGTAAAATTCTGCCAAATTAAGGTCTTCTGGAATCGTGATCTTCAAATTGCAGACGGGCCCTGGCACAACTCGGACAGGAAATCCCGCTCGCTCCATGGCGCTCGCTTCGTCGGTAATGACGTCACCGCGCTTTAAAGACACCTCCAGCGCAGTCTGTAACTCACTCAAACGGAACATCTGCGGTGTTTGGGCACGCCACAACTGTGACCGATCCAACGTGGTAACCACCAGGCCTTGGTCATCCGCCTGCTTAATCGTATCGACTATGGACTGCGCAAGAATAGCACCGCAATCATGCTCTCGCGCCTCGGCAATAAGTTGATTTAGATCCTTTAAGGGCAGGCATGGTCTCGCTGCATCGTGAACTAACACCCAGTCGCGGGGTGCTGCCACCGATGACAGTGCAAGTAACCCGGCTAATACCGAGTCCGCACGCTCGGCGCCTCCTGCAGTCGTTGAGACTCTCGGATCCGAAATACTACTGATACCGTCGACATGATGATCGTGAGGGTCAACAGCAACAACTATCCCACTAATATCGGCACAGGCTAAAAGTCTTTGCAGTGTATGTTCGAGTATGGGTGCACCCGCCACCATCAGATACTGTTTAGGTACATCCGACGCTATTCTCCGACCGGCACCCGCAGCAGGCACGATCGCCCACAGGCGTGTCATGGCTGCTCTCTCTCAGCGGTTCCATCAGTGAACTGAAAGTAGATTTCCCCTTCCTTAACAAGCCCTAGGTCTTCTCTTGCACGCTGCTCGATAACACGACTGCCGTTCTGAAGTTCGAGAATCTGCTGCTCTAGCAGCGCGTTCCTAGCTCGGAGCTGTGCGTTTGTCTTCTGCTGATCTTCGATTCGAGCATTCAGACGCACAGCTTCGGCAATACCTCCACCGGCGAGCCAGAGACGGTACTGCAACAGTATCAGCAGTGCCGTAAGCCCCACTAGGAGCCAGCGCATCGATCAGCCCTGCTTGAATTCCGCCCGACCACGATAAGGTGCTGTCATACCTAGCTCAGCTTCAATTCGCAGCAGACGGTTATATTTTGCAACGCGATCAGATCGGCACAGCGAGCCTGTTTTAATCTGACCAGCACCAGTACCCACCGCGAGATCGGCAATCGTCGAATCCTCGGTTTCACCTGAACGATGTGAGATAACCGCGGTATAACCTGCCGCACGGGCCATGGCAATCGCGTCCAGGGTCTCGGATAAAGAGCCTATCTGATTAAATTTAATCAGTATTGAGTTACTAACACCTTCATCGATGCCACGCTTGAGAATCTGTGTGTTAGTCACAAAAAGGTCATCACCGACCAATTGAATGCGCTGTCCTAACTTCTCAGTCAAAATCGCCCAGCCCTCCCAATCGGACTCGTCAAGTCCATCTTCGATCGATATGATTGGGTGCTCGTCACACAGGGCAGCAAGATAATCTGCAAACTCGGCGTTCGAAAACTGACGCCCTTCGCCTTTTAAGTCGTAAACCCCGTCCTTATAAAATTCAGAAGCGGCGCAATCGAGTGCCAATGTGACATCTTCACCGAGGACGTACCCCGCGTTAGCCACAGCTTCAGCAATTATTTCGAGGGCAGCCGCATTAGACGGCAGGTTAGGCGCAAAGCCACCTTCATCTCCAACAGCGGTCGCCAAGCCACGGGCGGAAAGCACCTTCTTCAAATGATGGAAAATTTCAGTACCAACGCGCAGGGCTTCTGCAAAACTCGTCGCAGATACCGGCTGCACCATAAACTCTTGAATATCTACGTTGTTATCTGCGTGCTCACCACCATTCAAAATATTCATCATGGGAACAGGCATAGTCAGCTGAGTATTGCCCGAAAGGTCGGCGATATGCTGATAAAGCGGCTTGCCCGCTGAAATAGCGGCCGCTTTAGCGACTGCAAGTGAGACAGCCAGAATAGCATTAGCACCAAAATTCGCTTTGTTCTCAGTACCATCCGCGTCAATCATACGCTGGTCAATGACGCGCTGATCTGCAGCCTGATGACCCAGTAACAAGTCTCGAATAGGGCCGTTCACGTTACCAACAGCGGTTAAGACGCCTTTTCCAAGGTAGCGGCTGTCATCACCGTCACGAAGCTCAAGCGCTTCACGACTGCCTGTGCTTGCTCCAGAGGGAGCAAAGGCCGATCCCATAGATCCGTCTTCCAGAGTGACCTCGGCCATAATCGTGGGGTTACCACGAGAATCCAATACTTCAAAGCCGCGTACATCAATGATTTCGCTCACGTGCTGCTCTCCTATGGGTAAGCTATGCTAAGGGATGTCGAGTGCCGGCAATGCTTTAATCATCGCATCGCACGTTTTGACCTGCTCAAGAAAAGGCGCCAATAAATGCAACGGCAATGCACTTGGGCCATCGCACAAGGCTTTCTCTGGGTTGGGGTGCGCCTCGAGAAAAAGGCCGGCAATCCCAGTCGCGATGCCTGCTCTCGCGAGCTCTAATACCTGGTGGCGCCGACCGCCCGACGCTTTCTCACCCGGATCGCGACGTTGCAGCGCATGGGTGACGTCAAAAACCATCGGTAGCCCTTGCGTAACCTTTCGCATGACGCCAAAGCCCAGCATGTCGACGACCAAATTATCGTAGCCAAAATTACTGCCCCGCTCGCAAATAAGCAGTCTGTCATTCCCGCACTCGCGAAACTTATCGACGACATTGCCCATCTGCTCAGGGCTCAAAAACTGGGGTTTTTTAATGTTAATCGCCGCGCCCGTTTCGGCCATAGCCGCCACCAAATCAGTTTGCCGCGCTAGAAACGCGGGTAACTGAATAATGTCGCAGACCGCCGCGGCAGGTGCAGCCTCATGAGGCGCGTGAACATCAGTGATAACTGGCAAGCCGAATTCACGCTTCACGGATGCAAGCATCGACAAGCCTGCCTCCATTCCGGGCCCACGATAGCTGTGAATCGATGAGCGGTTAGCCTTGTCGTAGGACGCTTTGAATACAAGCGGAATGTCCAGTTGCCCACATACCTCAGCGTAATGGCCCGCTACGTCTAAGGCGAACTGCTCGCTTTCTAGGACGTTAACGCCTCCTAGCAAAACCAGAGGTTGATCGTTGGCGAAGCTAATATCACCAACACGGACAACCTGCTCACTGCTCACGCCTTAGTACTCTCAGCATGTGCGAGGGCCGATTCGATATAACTGGTAAACAGCGGGTGACCACCTCGAGGCCGCGAGGTAAATTCTGGGTGAAATTGACAAGCGAGGAACCATGGGTGGTTAGGCAGCTCAATCATTTCCACCAGCTCATGATCATGGGACCAGCCCGACACTTTCATGCCCATGGCCTCAATTCCGGAAACATAATTATTGTTCACTTCATAGCGATGCCGATGGCGCTCGCGCACCTCACTCGCACCGTACACCTTCGCGGCTAAGCTTCCCTCAACTAGGTGACAGGTCTGAGCACCCAGGCGCATCGTGCCACCTAAATCAGATGCTTCCGTGCGCTGTTCAACAGTGCCGTCAGTTTTCTGCCACTCAGTGATCAATGCTACGACGGGGTGCGGGGTGTTGGAGTCCATCTCGGTAGAATGTGCACCCTCAAGGCCACACATATTTCGCGCGTATTCTATGATAGCCATATGCATTCCAAGACAAATACCCAAGAACGGCACGCCATTCTCTCGGGCGTAACGTACTGCCTCGATTTTACCGTCCACGCCTCTATCACCGAAGCCACCCGGGACCAGAATCGCATCCAGGCTATCAAGGATGCCGGTACCGTGAGTCTCAATATCTTCTGCGTCGATATACTCTATTTCGACTTTGGCGCGTGTCTGCAGTCCCGCATGGCTTAGCGCTTCATTGAGAGACTTATAAGCATCGATTAAATCTATGTACTTACCGACCATACCGACTTTAACGGTACCACGACGATCAGCGAACTCCCGTGCTACGACATCGTCCCACTCAGATAGATCGGCGGCGGGACAGTCGATGCCGAAACGCTCAAGAACAAAGTCATCGAGGCCATTGGCATTAAGATTGCCGGGGATTTTGTAAATACTATCGGCATCTAAAAGAGGAATAACGGCGCGCTCTTCTACGTTGGTAAACAAGGAAATCTTTCGTCTAGCTCCCTCGTCGATATCGACAGAGCACCGACACAGCAGCACATCAGGCTGCAAGCCAATAGAGCGCAGCTCTTTGACTGAGTGCTGTGTAGGCTTGGTTTTAATCTCACCCGCCGTGGGGATGTAAGGCACCAACGTTAGGTGCATTAACATGGCTCGTGATGCACCCATCTCGAGCTTCAATTGGCGAACGGCTTCAAGAAAAGGCTGACTCTCAATATCGCCAACCGTACCGCCCACCTCAACTACCGCAACGTCATAGCCTTCTGCACCTGCTTTAACTCGACGCTTGATCTCATCGGTAACGTGAGGAATCACCTGTACAGTGGCACCGAGATAATCTCCACGGCGCTCTTTACGCAGAACTGTGTCGTACACTCGGCCCGTGGTGAAGTTATTCTTTCGGTTCATTGTCGCTCGGGTAAAGCGTTCATAATGACCCAAGTCTAGATCGGTCTCGGCACCGTCGTCGGTAACAAAGACCTCACCGTGCTGAAAGGGACTCATCGTGCCGGGGTCGACATTGATGTAAGGATCGAGCTTTAGTAGGGTGACTTTTAAACCCCGAGCTTCCAGAACAGCCGCAAGCGAAGCCGCAGCAATACCTTTACCCAGTGAAGAAACTACCCCACCTGTAACAAACACATAACGTGTCATGCAGACCACCAAATCAGGGAACAAACGAAAGTATGTGCGCCCCGACCTTGTATAGTCATGACCCGCACTCAGATGGGGTGTTAGCTTACCAGTATGAAGCCATTCACTCAATTCGATCGAGCGATTGGAATGGCAACCAACGTGGAGAAAAACGGGCAATATCACCAACCCACGGTATGTCATCGGCGCCACGTAATACCGAGACCCCCAACAGACAGACAGGAACACCATCGTGCTCAAGCACAGTAAGGGCTGCCCGCCACCAAGGCGGTATCGCCTGCTCTTGGCAAAATTGCTTAAAATCGCGCGATCGACGGCCACGAAGCGCAAACTTCTCACGGGGTTCACGACGCCTGCTAGATAGGGAAAGGCCCTCCGGTAAACCGTTACCATCGGCCTCCCAGTAGAGGGAGCCCCAATCGCCTGTGAGATTCATACCAACGACTATCTCACTCGGCAAAACAGCAGTAGGCATCTCAATTGGCAAACGATAGATAGCTCCTTGCCAAGCAACTAATCGCTGGTTACCAAAGATCAATTCTGGCAGTCGATCAGCATGCGCCTCCAGTGATTGGCGCGCGAATTCGCTGAGTTGCGTAAAGTTAGGGGGTTCAGCTGCGTCTTCCACCAGCCAGCGATAGAGCTGATGACTAAGAGCTGCATTATCACTGCCCTCGTCGATTCTTAAGCCGGGTTCACCGAGAAGCCCCGAAATACGTGCCAGAGGACACTGATCTAACTCCGCGAGCGTGAGTTGCTGTAACAGGGCGGCTCGGGTCACGGTTTGTCGAAAACTGGGCCAGCGCGTAGCGATCAGGGGCAATACCTCATGGCGCAGAAAATTTCGATCGAATGCAGTGTCGATATTGCTTGGATCGTCCTCAAAAAGCAGCTTTGAGGCCTCAGCCCAGGCCGTAATGTCTGCCCGACTAATAGTAAGCAATGGCCTTATAATGCGGCCCACACCTAAAGAACGCGTAGCTGGAATTCCCGCAAGGCCACGAGGGCCAGCGCCACGCAGTAGGCGATATAACACCGTTTCTACCTGATCATCTTGATGATGCCCTTGCAGTAATACTTCACCAGACTCCAGGCGATTCTCGAAAATAGCGTAACGCGCTTCCCGCGCCGCGGCTTCTAAGCCCAGACCAAGATCACGCGAGACAGACACTCGATGGCATTCAAATGGCACTCCGCGGTCAGCGCAGTGTTGCTCACACAGCCGCGCCCAATGATCTGCGCGATCAGACAAGCCATGGTGGATATGAATTGCGTGGAGCTCGGGGCCTTTATGAGACTGCAGCCAACGATGCACCATGTCGAGCAACACAATGCTATCTCGCCCTCCCGATAGCGCTAACCACCATTTCGGAGCACTACAGACAGACTCGAGGGCTTGCCCTACCGATGTAGGTAATGGGTCTGCTGCCGCCCTCAATTGCCGTAAGACATCAAACGCTGGTAGCGAGTTTCAAGCATATCTTCAGTACTCATAGCCGACAACAGTTCAACCTGCTGGGCGACATGATCGCGAATACGATGTGCCATTTCTAACGGGTTTCGATGCGCTCCGCCCATAGGTTCTTTAATTGTTGCATCCACAATGCCCAGCTCTTGCAATGTTGATGAGGTCACACCCATGGCTGCGGCGGCCTGGGGTGCGAATTCCGAGCTCTTCCAGATGATATTCGCGCAGCCCTCTGGTGAGATGACGAAATACGTCGAGTATTCCAGCATAGCCAGGTGATCACCGACACCAATACCCAATGCGCCACCTGAAGAGCCCTCTCCAATAACGACACACACAATAGGCGTGCGCAACCGAGACATAACGGCGAGATTTTGCGCAATCGCTTCGCTAATGCCTCGCTCTTCTGAATCGATACCCGGATAGGCCCCGGGGGTGTCGATGAGCGTAACAATAGGCATCTTGAATCGCTCAGCCATTTCCATGAGACGTAAAGCCTTGCGATAACCCTCAGGTTTTGGCATGCCAAAGTTTCGGTAGACCTTATCTTTTACCGAGCGCCCTTTCTCCTGCCCAATAACCATCACAGGTTTGTCGTTGAGTCGGGCAACCCCACCGACTATCGCCTTGTCATCACCAAATCGGCGATCGCCGTGTAACTCATCAAAATCGGTAAAAAGCTCAGGAATGTAATCGAGGGTGTAAGGACGGAGGGGATGGCGAGCTACGCGAACAATGTCCCACGGGCTCAAATTCGAATAGATTTTTTGCGTGAGCGACGAGTTTTTTTCCTCTAATCGCGTTATCTCATCGGCCAAATTCAGATCCGCGTCGGCACCCACATTGCGTAACTCGTCGATCTTGGCTTCGAGGTCAGCAATGGGTTGTTCGAAGTCAAGGTAGTTCGGATTCATGGTGTTGTCCTGTGAGGAGAAACGGTTAGGGGGTAGAGTCTACAAAAGCATAAGACATTCCGCCACGCCCAAGTGACAGTTAAAGTATGCCTCAGGTATGCTCGCGTCCATGAATTTTGCACTCACTCTCGTTTGACGGCCCACTCGACGCTCATGACACGGAACTCATCAACTTCGAATCGCTTGATTTTGGCGCCTATGGAAGGCGTCATGGACAGCCTTATGCGCGATTTGATTACCGGTATCGGCGGCTATGACCGCTGCGTCACCGAGTTTGTTCGTGTCTCACAAACAGTGCTTCCTAAGCGCGTATTTTATCGACTGTGCCCTGAACTGCATAACCACGGTCTTACCCCCAGTGGCACACCCGTCTTCATACAACTTTTGGGCAGTGACCCCGATTTAATGGCAAAAAACGCGGCAGTTGCTGCGCGTTTAGGCGCGCCCGGCATTGATTTGAACTTTGGATGCCCTGCAAAAACGGTCAATAAATCGCAAGGAGGGGCTTCACTACTTAAGAATCCACGGTTGATTTACGACGTCTGCGCAGCCGTTCGCGCAGCCGTGCCAAGCGATATTCCTGTCACGGCAAAAATCCGCCTCGGCTTTGAGGATGATCAGGCGTTTGAATCCGTCGTTGAGGAAATTGTACGAGCGGGTGTGACTGAGCTGACTGTGCATGCGCGCACTCGACGCCAAGGCTACAAGCCTCCCGCACACTGGCATCGGTTGGCCAATGTCAGTCAACACATCGACATTCCGCTGATTGCTAACGGTGAAATGTGGTCTCCCTCTGACGTACGTCGCTGCGCCTCGATCAGCGGCTGTCATGATTTCATGCTCGCGAGAGGTGCTCTGTGCCGACCTGATCTTGGTTTAGCCACTCGCGCACTGCTTGACGATCGGTACTATGAATCTATGAATTGGCCGCAAGTACAACCTTTACTCAGCGTCTTTTTAAACCGTAACGCAGCGTGCTATGACGCCCGTTACGCCATCAACCCACTCAAGCAGTGGTTGGTGTACCTGTCTTATTATTTCCCTCAGGCGGCGGCGCTGTTTGCCCAGGTCAAACGCATAAAAACAGTGGACGATATGAATGCAGCTCTTAGTAGGGACGCGCACACATCTTACTCTGCACAGTCATCCGCCGCGTGATAACGCAATTCTCGCCGCTGAAAAACCACGCATAGCCACGCTGGTCCGAAACACATAAATATTTGACTCAGTGCGTTGCTTCTGCTTATTTGCTACTGGCTGACATCGCGATCGTCAGGCGTCTACGTTGGTGACGACTCAGCTACTCAGTAACCAACGGCTGATCGTGATAGAACACCTTGCAGACAGCTAATCGCTCCATTGACCCACAGTGTATATGAGGTAGTGCTCCACTTATGAATGATCAAACTTCAGCTCATCAGCGAGACTTCCTAGGCCACCCCAAAGGCCTCTACATCTGCTTTGGCACCGAACTTTGGGAGCGATTCTCTTTCTACGGCATGAAGTACCTTCTGCTGTTATACGTCACCAAATACCATTTATTCACCGACGAAGCAGGCCTCGGCGTTCTGGGGAGCTATGCCGCGTTAGTGTACGCCATGCCCGTCATAGGCGGCTTGATTGCCGATCGCTATCTGGGCATGCGCCGAGCCGTCGTCTTTGGTGGTTTATTGTTAGTTGCTGGGCACCTAGGCATGGCATTTGAGGGCGAGCAGGCGCGTCAGATAGGTGATGCAGTCGTGCAAGACACCGGAGCCTTACAGGTCTTTTATTTCTCCTTGGCGCTAATTGTTATGGGAGTGGGTTTCCTCAAGCCGAATATATCCACCGTGGTCGGCAAACTCTATGCGGAAGATGACCCACGACGAGATGCAGGCTTCACTATCTTTTATATGGGCATCAATCTTGGTGCTTTCACCGCGACGCTTTTATGCGGCTGGCTGGGTGAGGTTTACGGCTGGGCCTATGGCTTTGGTGCAGCGGGCATTGGCATGATATTTGGCTTGGCTTTATTTTTATGGGGACAAGACTATCTCGAGGGTCACGGTGAGGCACCCGATCAGAACAAGCTTAAGCGACCCTTTATGGGGCCACTGTCACTGGAATGGAGTATTTACTTAGCCGCTGGTGCCTCGGTCATTCTTGTTTGGCAGCTCATTCAATTCACCGCTGCTGTGGGTGTTGTTCTTAACCTTGTTTCTGGGCTCGTGATCGCAGCACTGCTCTGGTTTCTCTTCGCGCATTGCACGAAGGTTGAGCGAGACCGTATGCTCGTGCTGATCGTTTTAACACTGTCCACAGTCGTGTTCTGGGCTTTATTTGAACAGGCCGCAGGCTCCATGACGCTCTTTGCAGATCGAGCTACCGACCGGTCTTTATTTGGCATTCAACTAACCGCAGCTCAATTTGGTGCAGCCAACTCCTTTTTCATCTTTACCCTGGCGCCCGTCTTTGCAGTACTCTGGACGTGGTTAGGAAGGCGCGGGATTGAGCCCAACACGCCCATGAAATTCACACTGGGGATTGCCCAAGCAGGTCTAGGTTTTGGTGCACTCGCCTACGGCGCACAGTTTCCCGATGAGGCTGGGCTAGTATCGGCTTGGTGGCTAATTCTTGCATACTTGTTACACACAACCGGCGAACTTTGCTTGAGTCCGGTTGGATTGTCGGCAGTCACTAAACTCGCCGTACCAAGCGTTGTGGGCGTCATGATGGGAACGTGGTTTTTGGCTACTGCCTATTCGTCTTTCGTTGCCGCCCAACTTGCTGCGGTAGCGACAAAAACCGTCGATGTTGCCAACACAGCGGTTAGCAATATCGACGCTTATGCTGAGCTCTTTGACCAGCTGTTTTGGACAGGGCTTATTGCAGCCGCTGTTTTGCTCGTGCTTACGCCCATCTTAAAGCGCCTGATGCACGGTATTCACTGATCGGATTTGAGCAGTGCAGCTGCCTCTTGAGGCGGCTGTACCGGTTGAGCAACACCTAAACGCTCTTTTAACCGTTTGGTTCGCTGCTGCCAGTCCCAACCGATGAGGTAGAGCGCAGGTACCATTAGCAAGCTCACGAATAGGGCGAATAACACGCCAAATGCCAGCGACAATACCGCAGGTTTCAAGAACTCTGCTGTGGTCGATCGCTCAGCCATAATGGGTAGCAAACCCACAAAAGTCGTTACCGTCGTCAGCAATATCGGCCTGAAACGATTCACAGCCGCGTCGATAACGGCGTCAGGCGAAGATAGGCCCTCTCGCTCTCGGCGCCGGATGTAATCCACCAGCACAAGGTTATCGTTCACAACGACGCCCGCGGCCGCGCCAATACCAAAGTAGGAGAAGAGCGCCATTGGCAAGTCAAATAGCAAGTGCCCAAATACTGCGCCCATAAATCCAAACGGTATTGCTGTCATGATCAGCAACGGCAACGCATATGACCTAAAGGCTACAGCAATCAGCGCATAGATAACGAACAGTGCAACCGTGTACAAGGCGCCTATCTCGCTGAAGAACTCAGCTTCTGACTCTTGAGAACCACCTTTTAACACTTCAAGTCCCGGATAGCGCGCAACCAACTCAGGGATAAATTCGTCGTTAACTGTCCGAGAAAGCTTATCTAACGCGTCACGATCAACGCTCGCTACTACTCGAACCACGCGCCGCCCATTTCGACGGTTGATCTTTTGAACACCCTCTCCCAGCGTTACGTCGACCACCGAATTCAGTGGAATACTCCGACCGTCTAGCGTCCGTATCCGAAAATCGTCCAACGAAGCAAGCTGCTCGCGAGCATCCCGTGGGTAACGCACCATCACGCGTACATCGCCAAACTCGCGAGGTAAACGCTGCACCTCTTCACCGTAATACGCTTGCCGAACCTGCTGAGAAATATCCGCTAAGGACACACCCATTTTCTCTGCGCCCGGCTTTAATGCAAAATGAAGTTCGCTCAACTCACCTTGCTGATCATCACGCACAAAGAATGCAGCTTCATAACCCTGTAAATGTAATTGCAGGTCTTCACTGGCCTGCTTGAGCGTCTCAAAATTATTGTGCTGAAGCAGAAACGTCACGCTAGGCGTATTGTCATTGAGGGTGTAGTTAACACGGATTTCATCCGCATCAGGGATTTCACCCGTTAACTCCCTAAGTCGCTCGGCCGCCTCACGAGCACTCAAATCACGTATCTCTGGAGGCGATAAACGCACAATTGCGATAACACTGTCGCGTCGCGAGCGGGTATACCAACCCTCAATCAACTTACCGGTGCCTTCGCCACTACTCTCGGCCTCAGCCTCCACTTCTTGAACCAATGCCCGCTCAGCGCTTTGCAGCTGATCAAGAACTTCTAGTGCCCGCTCGTAAGGCGTGCCCGTCGGCAAGTTCACACTGATGTAAATCTGCTCGTTTTCGACTTGAGGCATAAAATAAAATTTCACCCAGCCCGTCGCGAACAAACCAATTGACACAATAAAGGCAGAAACAAATACCATCGCAGTGGTGTAACGATGCTTCACACATTTTTTAAGGAATGGCTGATAGTAACGCTCACTGAAAATAACAATACTGTGCGCTATTTTCTGCTGCTTAAGAGCCAGACCTTTCAGATCGTGACGCGGTTCAACGTGCCGTAAGTGGGCGGGCAGAATAAAAAACGCCTCGATCAGAGACACGATTAAGGCCAGGGTAATCACAATAGACAACTGGCGAGTCACTTGTGCATCGACACCGGACACAAATAACCAGGGGGCAAAGGCCACAATCGTTGTCAGCACAGCAAAAATAACAGGCCGCGCGACGCTCATGGTTCCAACGATAGCCGCCTCTTCACCAGGAAGACCGATATGGGCGTGGTGATGAATACTCTCCCCCACCACGATCGCGTCATCGACAACAATGCCCAGTACCAACAAGAAAGCGAAGGTGGAAATCACGTTAAGTGACACATCATTAGCCGGCAAAAGCGCGAATGAGCCCAAGAACGCGACGCCAATACCTGCGGTAACCCACAGCGCAACTCTAGGGCGCAGGGTTAAGATCAGCACAATGAATACAAGGATAAGGCCTAGAATCGATGACTCAGTAATCAAGTCCATCCGCGAGGTATAGATATCAGCAGTATCGAACCATAGCTCCAAGTGAACACCTGGGGGCAACGTTTTATTGGTCTCTGCAATCCAACGTTTGGTTGATTCACTACTTTTGACAACCTGCATATCATCGGTGGACTGCACCTGCAATAACACCGCCGGAATACCATTAAGAGTGGCGAGAATCTCCTCTTCCTCGAATCCGTCGATGACACGGGCGACATCGCCAACGCGAATGACACCGCCTTCGGGCGATTGCCTAATAATAATGTCGCTAAAATCTGCCGCGTTATCGGCCAAGTTGAGCACTCTAAGCTGGATGTCTCCAGTTGCAGTCCGCACTTGACCTGACGATAAGTTAATGGAGTTCGTTCGTATGGCGCCTGCTACCTCTGCGAACGTCAAGTCATATCGTCGCAAGGCCAGCTCAGAAAGCTCTACGGTAACTTCTTCTTTGCGAGCGCCAAATAACTCGACCTTGGAAATATAAGGCTGGGAAGCAAAATCCTCCCGCAAATCTTGCGCAAGACGAGTTAGAGTGCGCTCGCCGAGGTCTCCGACCACTGCAACGCGAATCATCTCTTGGCGCCACTCTAATCGTCGAACACGCGGATTCTCGATATCGCGCGGAAATGACGTTACGCCATCAACAGCGTTCTTGACATCATTTATGAACCCATTGAGATCAACGCGAGCGTAGGTTTCGACGCTAATCGTCGCAAGGCTTTCGCGCGCCTCAGAACGCACGCGATAGACATTACTCACATTCTCAATAGCGTCTTCGACACGCTGAACAATTTGCTGCTCGACCTCTTGGGGCGAGGCGCCGGGCCAGATGATCTCGATTTGGACTTCGTAGGGACTAACTGATGGAAAGGCTTCTTTCTCAATATTTTTGAGCCCTAACCAGCCCGCTATTAAGATGCCGAGCATCAGTAGGTTAGCGGCGACCGGGTTACGGATCCACCACGCGATTAAATTTTGCACGATCCTCTCCTCAGTCCGCGAGGGCGTCGATGACACCGCCTTCCTGCTGATCTTCCTGCTGACCTTCCTGGCCACCTGACTTCGAGTCGATGGACTCTAATCGCATACCGGCAATCGGATTTCGGATAGCAGACACTATGACGTTTTCGCCTTGCGACACACCTGAAGAAAGCAGTGTTTGATACGCTGTGTTATGAATAACATTGACGTTGCGTATTGAGAGCTGCCCTTCCTCGGTAAGCACAAACACGCGACTACCTGCACGCAGCCCTTCCGCTGGAATCTCTATCGCATCATCAACAATGCGACCCGCAATGGAAGCGTTAACGTACAGGCCTACGGCCAGAGGCATCGCATCACGGCTGGTTAAATTCTTGTAAGGATCTTTGACCTCTGTGGTGGCATAAATGACCCGTGTCGCCGGGTCGATTAACGCATCCACTCGGGTCAGCTCGCCAGACCATCGATAAATCTTACCGGCGACCTCCGCACTGAAGTCCACAGGCAAGCCCTGCCCTTCCTCGAAGCGATAACCAATGGGGACGCCTAGCGCGCCTAACTGGGCATCGGTAAGTGGTAACCGCACTTCGACACTGTCCGTAGAGAACGCCGATCCAACGACTTTCCCCGCACTCACAAATTGCCCAAGATCGACGGTAGTCGTCGCTATACGCCCAGCATAGGGTAGCGAGACGCGGGTGCGTGCCAAATTAGTTTTAGCCAATGACAAGCTCGCCAATGCGGCCTCAAGGCCCGCCTCTGCGCGTGCGACCTGTGGTTTTTTCAATGCTAACGGCGAGGGATTCGCCTGCCCTGCCAGCTGTTTGCGCGCCACGTCTGCATCCGCCAGGGCTTGCTCAAGATCCACCTGCGCGGAGGCAACCCGGGCTTTAGCCTCATTCAATGCAGACTGGTAGTCCGTGTCTTCAATAACAAAGAGTGTCTCGTTAGCGGCGAACGCTCCACCTTCGATAAACTCGGGAGACACCTCAATAATACGGCCGTTAACTTGTGGAACAATATCGGAACGAATTCGAGCACGGACTTCACCGTTGGCTTGTACGCGCAATTGCGCATCGCGCTCAGAAGCCGTTTCGACATAAACACTGAGTGCACGGGGGAGTTCCGTAGCGGCATCGGGTGTAGGTTTGGTGGCATTGAGTAAAACGAAAATCCCAATACCAACTGCGAGCACAGCTAGGGGAACTGCTGCACTTTTTAAGCGGGTCAACATAACAACTCCTTGTTCAGTTATGACTTCCTGTCAATTCGGCTAGATTCCAAATATGAGGTCGGGCGCCGAGATTGGCATTGTAACAGGCAAAAGGGGTGGCTGATCAACCCTAACAGTGGCAGCAAATGCAGCGCTTGACTTACTGAATTGCTCCGCGGTACCTCCGTACTCACCCGCGACGGCAACAGTGGCCGTTAGAGCCACAACGATCAGAGTAATCCAACCCCTTGTGCGCGTCGTAAGTGTAAATTACAAACAAAAGGAAATCTTCATGCTAAATCCAACAGTTAAAAGCAAGACCGTCAACTTTCCGTCGACTTTAAGCACCGAAGCTGAACTGGTTCGGAGCGCATTGATGGAGCGCGGCCTGGAGACACCTCTGATCGAGAATGGCTACACCCGTGAGCAGAAGTACACCATTATCCGTGACGCTTTTACTGACATCACAACAGCGCTGGGCCTTGATCTCGCTGACGACAGTTTGTGTGAGACACCCCATCGCATAGCGAAGATGTACATCGATGAGATTTTTTCTGGCCTCGATTACGGTCAGTTTCCGAAAATATCAATAATCGATAATAAAATGCAGGTTGAAGAAATGGTTCGCGTTGATGACATCGATCTAACGTCGACCTGTGAACATCACTTTGTGACGATCGATGGTAAAGCCCGTGTGGCCTATATTCCTAACGATAAAATTATCGGACTCAGCAAGCTTAACCGTATCGTTAGATTTTTTGCTCAGCGCCCGCAGGTGCAGGAACGGCTAACTCAGCAAGTGCTGGTAGCACTCCAAACACTACTTGAAACCGACGATGTTGCGGTCACCATAGACGCAGTACATTACTGTGTTAAATCGCGTGGGGTTATGGACAGTAATTCATCTACGCGTACGACTGCACTGGGTGGGGCTTTTAAAGCGAACTCGGAAACCCGCGCTGAGTTTCTTCGTTAAACTGGCTGCTAGCGGACCTACGTACAGCAGCGCGACGTCACGGGCTTAAAAGCATCTTTCGATCCCAGCAAGCATTTCTACCAAGGGATGGTTTTTCCATCCCAATCAACGTAAGACAACTCTCCGTCTGAGGCGATAGCGTCAAGTAAAGTAATAAGGCGGTGCGCGACAAAGGACGGTTCGAATAACTTGCCTTCAGGCACTCCCTTCTGAAATGGCTTTGACATCGCGGTATCCGTCGTTCCTGGATGGAAAGCGATCAACTTTGTGTTCTTATTGAGTCGAGCGTACTCAATGGCCGCACATTTCAGCGACATATTAAGCGCCGCTTTACTTGCCCGATAACTACACCAGCCCCCTAAACCGTTATCGGTAAGGCTTCCTACTCGCGCTGAAAAAACGGCAATCCGGAGTTCATCTGCATTCTTAATAGCCGTCGTGAAAGCGGCCAACCACAACATAGGAACGACAGTATTCGTCTCGAGCACGTGGAGCATACTGTGTCTATTCAGATGCTTAATTGAGCGCTCAGGCCGAAAACTTTCGCCGTGCAGGACGCCGTTGCAAATGATCAAGCGTGACAGTGAACCGGGCTCAGCGCTGATGGCTTGAGCGATCCTTGCAATCGAGTCATCTTCGTAGTCGCACTCCCAAGAGTGGTCGACCAATGCATTGACAGGCTCACGCGATACAGCATGAACCGTATAACGCTCCGTGGACATAAGCTCTGCAATGACGGCGTGCCCTAGCCCGCCGCCTGCGCCTATCACGATAGCCTTAGGTCTTGCGGCCCCAGAATACTCAGTCATCAGCGTTAACCCTCGACAAATTCAATCGGAAACATCAATCTTGCTCTCCTTGGTGCGCGTGAGCTTAATCCCCTAAGCACCCAGCGGTTACGCGGGCGAAACGCTCGTCAGTATAGCGTCTCTTGCAGTCCCTATTTGTCGATTACTGAGAGTCAGTGTTTACCCGTAACCACTTCTAGCTACTTTTAAACATTTCAAAGTACTTCTAAACATTTGAAAGTACTTCGCGCTGCGCCCGACTCTCAGTCTCTCGCCCGGGGGGTGCTCTTTATCACGCGCATTAACCCACCTGCCTTTTGACAGTGAATTCATACCAGAATAGGCCAAGCATCCTTGCGCTGCGCCAATAATCCTATAGCCTTGGACATGCCATTCACACTATCTGCGACGATCATTGGAATCGCACGAAGATGTCACCTTATAGCGAGCCCACTAGCGTTTAATGCGTAGTCTTAGACCACTAACATCATTATTGATAGCAACTGCCCTGCTCTTGGCTGGGCATGGCTTGCATCTGACACTCCTCCCCTTACGCGCAGACCAAATTGGCTTCAGTGATACGCTGATCGGCCTAACAGCCTCCGCTTACTATCTGGGGTTTGTAACCGGCTGCTTTTTTATCCCCAATATCATTGCTCAGGTTGGCCACATTCGTATCTTCGGCGCACTGCTTGCCGGATTTTTGAGCGCACTGCTCGCCCTCGATTTATCAAACCACCTGGCAGTTTGGCTCATTCTTCGCTTTACCATCGGCGCAATGATGTGTGGTGCCTACACCGTCATTGAGAGCTGGCTAACCGACCAAACACCGAGCGACGCCCGAGGAAAAGTACTTGCGATTTACACGTTTCTAACTCTCGCAGCGATTACACTGGGGCAGTTCTTAGTCAACTTAACGCCTGCAGATTCGTCAAAACCGTTCATCTTGGCGGGCATCTTGATCGCGCTCGCCGTAGTACCCGTTAGTCTCACCAAGTCTTTGGCACCAGCACCGGTCCCCAGTACTAAGCTCAGTTTTACACTGCTCTACAAACGCTCCCATACCGCTTTTGCAGGAGGCTTACTCTCGGGTATTGTGATGGGCAGCTTTTGGAGTCTCGCCGCAGTTTTTAGTCTCCGTGCGGCTGGCACCACCGATTTTGTGCCGCTGTTTATTAGCTCAACGGTCGTCGGCGGCGCTTTAGCGCAATACCCCATCGGTCTCATATCCGATCGAATTGATCGACGCTATGTGCTTGCAGGTCTGGCAGTCGCAACGGCTGGATCCAGCTTGCTCATGACGCTGTCGACCAATACGAGCTGGCTGTTATGCGCAGGATTCCTTTTTGGCGCAGCAGCCAATGCTATCTACGCTGTATCCTTGGCAAAAGCTGCGGATAACAGTAAGCCAGATGAGTTTGTCACTATTGCATCTTCAGTGCTGCTACTTAACTCACTAGCCGCTGCCACAGCGCCTTTGGCCATTGGTCAGATGATGTCGCTGTTCGGGAGTAGCTTTCTATTTTTCGGGATCGCGGGCTTTTCGGTCATCGCCGCACTTTACATTATGCTTCAACCACTCGGTAAAACCGCTGTATCCGTTGAAGATCAAAGTCCTTTCGTCGCCGCTGGCCTCGATACCGCGCCCGCGAGTTTTGATAACGACCCTCGAAGTCCAGAAGCTAGCGAGGCGGATCTACAGCCTCTTCCTGAACGCCCCTCGTATTCCGAATTTGAAGCAGAGTTCGACTACGATGAAGTATTCACGGAAGAGGAAGAGTAAGGTCACCAGGCGGTAACCGTACCGTCTTTTCTCATCTCTGTTGCTCCCGAGTAAACACCACTGTTTGGGTCTCTCACTATTGCCTGATAGCCTCCAAACATCACTCCGCCATCATTGACTTCAACCGTATGGCCCAAAGCCGATAGGGCATCGATTGTGCTCTGGGGAACACCTGGCTCTACATAAAGTACGCCGTACTCATCGGGTGTACCCCCGTCGGGACTTGCACCGCCATCATGGGAAAAACGCGCCGCATCACCCGCCTCTTGGACGTTCATGCCAAAATCAATCATGTTTACCACGATTTGCACGTGTCCTTGAGGCTGCATGCCCCCACCCATGAGGCCAAAGCTCATGAGAGGCTGTCCGTTCTGAGTGAGGAAAGCTGGAATAATTGTATGAAAAGGACGCTTACCGGGTTCGTAGCTATTGGGATGCTTAGGATCTAACGAGAACAATTCACCGCGATCCTGCAACATAAATCCCATACCATCAGGGACAAGACCCGAACCCATGCCTCGATAATTAGACTGGATGAGCGACACCATAACGCCATCTTTATCAGCTACAGTCAGATAGGTGGTGTCACCCTCACCCTCTAATTCAACCGCCAAGGCGTCTGGCGCAATCACTGTTTTGGGATCAATTCGCTGAAATTGTCGTCGCGCAAAATCCTCTGACAACAAGTCATCAATAGGAATATTCGAAAAATCAGAGTCTCCAAACGTTTGCGCCATAGTTTCAAACGCTAACCGTTTAGCTTCGACCATGTAATGGAAGATTTCTGGCGAGCCTCTCTCGAAATCGCGTAAGTCAGTCTGTTTGAGAATATTGAGCATCATCAAGGCAGCAAAGCCCTGCCCATTAGGAGGCAGTTCCCATAGCGTAACGCCATGATAATCAACACCCCGCGGCTCAACCCACTCTCCTCGATGCTGCTTGAGATCGTCGTAGGTAAGGTCCGCACCAATACGCATGAAGTATGCGCCAAGTCTGGCCGCCAACTCGCCCTCATAAAAAGCCTCGCGACCCTCATCCGCTATTGCCTGAAGTGTTTTGGCCAGATCAGGATTGGCAAAAATATCGCCTGCAGCAGGTGCCTTTGCGTCGGCGAAATACAATGCCATAGCATTATCAAGCTCTTCCACCATCGGCGCGACAGACTGAAAACGGCGAAGATTTGCAGCAAATCCACTGGCTATAACAGGCGATAGGGGGAAACCTTGCTCGGCATAACCAATCGCGGGTGCAAGCACTTGCTTCATGGGCAGCTTTCCCCAGCGCTCATGCAGCGCAAACCATCCATCAACAGCACCCGGCACTGTTACTGACAGCGATCCGTGGGAGGGAATACCGGCATAATCTGCAGCAAGACGACCGTCGGCTTTCATCGCGGCAATCTTTGTATTCATCTGATCAAGATCACGACCCAATGGCGATCGGCCTGACCCGTTGTAGCCATAAAGTTTCTGCGTTTTGGGATCCCAAACAATGGCAAATAGATCGCCACCGATTCCATTGCCCGTGGGCTCCATCAATCCTAAGGTCGCATTTGCTGCCACCGCAGCATCAACCGCACTCCCCCCCGCTTTAAGCACATCAAGAGCGACTTGCGACGCCAACGGTTGCGCCGTAGCTGCCATGCCGTGCGTGCCATAGACAGGACTGCGCGACCAATCGGCACCCACGGGTCTTGCGCCGGGACCCAAGCTTTGCGTGAAGCCAGACATCGCGACGCCAGCGACAATTACCCCTGCGACCATTTTATGTAGTACCGCCATGCCCTAATCCTCCTTGCACTTTAATTAACGTGTAGCGTTTAACTATCTTTATAGTACATCCATTATCATGCTCTCTGTATGGGGGTGGCATAGAGTTAGTTGCATTCTGGACCCGGCCGAGCCCACGTTACGGCGAATAATATCGCTCAAGGGGATAGAGATGACATCGAACATAAAGCGCGTTGCTTTTATTGGCTTAGGGGCCATGGGCTACCCAATGGCGGGCCATCTACAGAAAGCCGGCTTCACTACCTGCGTTTATAACCGCACCGCCGATAAAGCCACGCAGTGGGTAACAGACTACGGCGGCGTCAACGCCGAAACGCCCGCCCTTGCTGCATTAAATGCCGATGTGGTTTGTATCTGCGTCGGCAATGATGATGACGTCCGAAGCGTGATCTATGGGGACAACGGTATATTGGCCACAATGAAGCCAGGTAGCGTCGTTATCGATCACACCACCGCATCTGCCGAGCTTGCGCGCGAACTTGATCAGACCTGCACCGAACACAATTTGTGCTTTCTCGACGCGCCAGTATCGGGTGGACAAGCTGGCGCTGAGAACGGTGCTCTCACCATCATGATTGGAGGCGCCGAGCCTGTTTACGAGCGCATAATGCCACTGCTCAATTGCTATGCAAAAAGCACTCGACTCATGGGGGAAAGCGGCGCGGGTCAACTCACTAAAATGGCTAATCAAATTTGTATTGCGGGGCTGGTACAGGGTCTTTCAGAAGCACTGCACTTTGCCGAAAAAGCGGGGCTGGATGGCCGTGCAGTGATTGCTGCCATCTCTAAAGGCGCCGCACAAAGCTGGCAGATGGAGAATCGACACGCCACTATGATCGATGGTCAGTTCGACTTTGGCTTCGCAGTCGACTGGATGCGCAAAGATTTGGGTATCGTGATCCAAGCCGCCAATGACGTGGGCGCATCGCTGCCGGTCACCGCCTTGGTCGATCAATTCTATGCTGACATTCAACATATGGGGGGTGGTCGTTGGGATACATCGAGCCTCATTGAGCGCCTAAGGCGTCTTAATGGATCCTACCCAATAAATAGTCCGCCTGAATGATCTGTGAGGGTGGTCTGCATCATTCATTTGTTTTCCCGAACGCAATGCACTAGACCGATGGCAAAACTCAGCAGACCTTACGGCGACAAAGCGCCAATGGATGGTTAAACTTATGTCTCGCCGCCTATCTTGACAGGTTTAGAGGTCGGCGGTTCGACAAGCGCGACCTTAGGAGCGTTTGGTCCACCTTGGCAAAGGCACTACAGGAATAAGTGATGTCTGATCAAACGACGCTCAGCAGACATACCGGCGGCTGTCACTGTGGCGCTGTACGCTGGACCATTAGTGCGCCTGCCGCCCTTCAGACCCATACCTGCAACTGTTCCATTTGTGAGATTCAGCACTATCAGCATCTCATTGTCCCGAGCAATCGATTTCAACTTGATCAGGGTGACGACGCACTTTCGCTCTATACCTTTGGCTCCCACAATGCCAAACACTACTTTTGTCGACACTGTGGTGTGAAATCGTTTTATGTCCCACGATCTAACCCTGATGGCGTTAGTGTGCACGCACGATGCCTAGATATGGCTACTGTAGAATCAATTACCGATGCGCCTTTCGATGGTAAGAACTGGGAAAAAAATGCACATAGCCTCGCACATCTCTCCAAAACGTGAGCGAATTTGGCTTCTGGCGCAACAAGCCCCTCGACGCGCTAAGTGATACCGAATGGGAAAGCTTATGTGATGGCTGCGGCAAGTGCTGTCTAAATAAGCTGCAGGATGAAGACACAGGCGACGTCTACTACACGCGAATTGCCTGCCATCTACTGAACACAAAAACCGGGCGCTGCAGTGATTATAGTCATCGCCAAGAGAGAGTCCCTGACTGTTTAAACGTCAGAGACATGACCACTGAGCAAATCCATTGGCTGCCCGCCACTTGTGCCTATCGACTCGTCGCCGAAGGAGACGATTTACCTGAGTGGCATCACCTCATAAGCGGTCGCCCTGCGCTCGTTCACAAGGCCACCTGTACTGTCCGCAATCGCGTTATTTCCGAGACCGATGTTGATCCAGAAACGCTCGAGGACCATATCATTCGCTGGATTGATCGTTAAATTTAAATAGCTATAGGGCAATTTATGCAGAGTTTGGATCATCAGGTGCTGTCGCAACTCGACCAATGGCTCGCACTCGGTGCGCGCCCTTGGCTGTGCACTATTGTGAGTACGGTTGGGTCCTCACCAAGACCCATTGGATCGCTGCTCGCCTTCAATGATGGCCATACGGTAGGTACTTTATCGGGCGGCTGCGTAGAAGAGGATCTCCTTGAGAAGATTGCGCAGGGGGCCATTGCATCTGATCGACCGCAGCGGATGGAATACGGCGTCAGTGCCGAAGAGAACGAGAGATTGGGGCTACCTTGTGGGGGCCGACTGGGTATTGTTGTTCAGCAGTTATCAAGTGACGACAAGCGCTGGATCGAAAAAGCCATCGCCGGCATTAGTGAGCGTCAGCTGGTTAGTCGCACGGTTGATCTCGATGCCGGGCACACCACAATGCAAACCATCGACACATTTGAACCTCTGCGGATCACCGAGCATTTACTGGTACAAAGTTTTGGCCCCAAAATGCGCATGCTCTTAGTTGGCGCCGGACAATTAGCGCAGATACTTGCTGATCTTGCTATCGCCATGGATTTTGACGTAGTGGTCACTGACACCCGCGAGTCAGCAATCACGCAATGGCGCGGTCCCGATGTCCCTCTCATACACGGACTTCCCGACGATGTCATTTTGGCGCAAGCCACCGATCGACACTCGCTGATTATTACCTTAACCCACGATCCGCGTATCGACGATATGGCGTTGCTTGAGGCCTTAGAGAGTGACGCATGGTATGTGGGGGCATTAGGTTCCTTACGAACAACTGAACAACGCCTCAAGCGCCTCAGGGAACTTGGCGTGAACGAGCAGCAATTAGCTCGGCTTCATGCGCCGGTAGGGCTACCGATCGGTAGCAAAACGCCCTGGGAAATAGCTATAGCAATCATGGCAGAAATTACTCAGTTGAAGAGATCACTTTAATGCCATTCGCTGCGCATGCTTTCCGACTCGCCTCAGTCCGAAAGAAGCCGCGCAATCACTCTATCCAGCTTTTGTTCTTCCCGCTCAATAAGTTCTAAGGCGGCCGCCTCAAGCGCTGCCAAATTGGCCTCCGATGCGTCATCCATCTCGTCATTCGCGCTATCTAAACTCAGCTGAAAGCGGTAGTACCCATCGCCAAGCAGCAAGCGCATCTGCTGATCAGTGACTTTCGCAACCCCATCGAACATACAGTCAAGTAATGGCGCCAACCATCCGGCCGCCCCCCACTCTACAGCGCGCTCAAGTGGAATAGGGCGTGTTAAGTGGCCAGTGCCAATGGAAACCACATTGATATCACTATCGGGATAAAGGGCAATGGCTTCTGCATAAGCAGAGACTGCAGGCGCATTGATGTACACACCGCCATCGATCAAGGCATGCGGCTCACCTGCAATTCTAACTGATGCGGGCTCAAAAAATGTCGGGGCGGCAGTGGTGGCACGGGCCGCATCAACACAGCGGATGGCCTTATGATCGGGATTAAAACTTTTTAAGAACACCGCCTCTCTGCGCTCGATAGCATAGGTTGTAACCATGGTTGGCACACGACACTCAGCTAGCGTTCGCGTCTTAAAATAGCCTTCTAAGACATGCTCTAACGTTTCTGCGCTGTAGCTCTCATCCAGTACTCCAGAGACGGAACGTAGACTGCGCCACAAGGATGGATCGAATATTTGCGGTCCGCGCTGTTTGTAAAATTCGACAAGCTCACTCGCGGTGTACTGACTTCCATCACGTGCTAGCGGATCAGGCATCGAGAGACCCAGAGCTAGAATGCCGCCGGTTGACGTGCCGACAACAAGGTCAAAGAGTTCTGCAATCGGGCGTCCCGCACGCCGCTCGATGTGACTGAGAATAAGCGCGGGAATAATCCCTCGAATACCACCCCCATCGATGGCCAGTATATTGCGTTGTTGCATGATATTTTAGCGTTGCGGGTTAGACCTCTAAAATTAAAATCTCACCCCTAAAAAAACAAGGGCACCCGAAAGCGCCCTAATGTGACCCATCGGTACTGACACCCTCTCAGCTACCCAATACTCTCAGACTTGCCGATAGTGGCTCAAGGTGAAGTGTGGCTTAAGGTGAATAGTGGCTTTAGGTAAATAGTGGCTTTAGGTAAATAGTGGCTTTAGGTAAATAGTGGCTTAAAATAAATAGCGACTTAGGTGCATAGTGGACTTTGGAAGCCATGCTTCAATACAAATAATCTTTCGCTTTGTATTCGTCATGGCAACCTTTACACGCTTTACCGGTCGCGCCCAGCTGAGCCTGAATAGCGGCCCTGTCACCTGTCTTAGCCGCTTCAGCCAGCTTCGCAGTTTCCGCTCGGAGCCCACCGAGACGCTCATTGAAATCATCAAGGTTCAACCAGATGTCAGGCTTCGCACGAGTACGTCCCTCTTCCGAACCTGGCGCAAAACCTCGCTCAACGTTATAGGACGCCACAGCGGCAAGATCGGATGACCAACGCTCAAACTGCGCTTGATCCCATTCGATCTTGCCTTTGACCATATCGGCCATCGGGCCAAAGCTCATGCCTATCAAAGCGAAGTATGACTGACGTAAAGATTGGAGAGGTTCGGTTTTCTCAATATGGGCTAAGGTCGGTACGGCAGCTGCGCACGCAACAATGCCTGCGATTAAAAATCGTTGTACAGGTTTCATGAGTAACTCCTCAGTGAATTAACATTGGCAATAAAGCATACACTAGCCTACCACCACGCATACAATCCAGCCCCATTTTTAGCGCCCTCTTCGGCGCCCTCTTCAGCGCCGTCGATGAGCATCTCAATCGATGGGAAACTAAAAGGTACTAACAAATGCACCGCCATCTAAGAGGACGTTTTGCCCCACCATGAATCCCGCGTGCTCCGAGCACATAAAAGCGCAAGTCTTCCCGAACTCTTCTAGGCTTCCGTAGCGCTTTGCAGGAATAGTCGTTATTCGACGCGCTCGAACAGTGTCGATATCCTCACCTGTGATCTTTGCTTCCATCCCATCGAGAGCAATGGTTCGGTCAGTGGCGTGTAGACCGGGCAATAGGTTGTTCACGATCACACCTTGTGCAGCAACGTCGCGAGCGACGCCGGCAACATAGCCTGTCAATGCGGTTCGGGCGGTATTAGAAAGACCCAGAATTGCTATAGGCGACTTAACCGCTACGCTCGTGATGTTAACCACTCGTCCCCAGCCACGCTCCGTCATACCCGGTAGTAATTCGGTCATTAGCGCAATGGGGGTTAGTGCATTAGCGTCCATAGCTGCGATGAAATCATCACGGCGCCAATCGCGCCAATTACCCGGTGGCGGGCCTCCCGCGTTAGTCACTACTATGTCGAGTGTTCCTGCTGCTGCCAGGACGTGTGCGCGCCCTTCTTCAGAGGTGATATCGGCGGCGACTGCCGTCACTGACACATCGTAGTTTGCGCGAATAAATTCAGCCGTCTCATTAAGCGCATCAGCGCCGCGAGCGTTCAAAATTAAGTCGACACCCTCAGCTGCAAGAGCCTCAGCGCACCCTCGTCCCAGTCCCTTAGATGACGCACATACCAAAGCCCTTCGCCCCGCGATACCTAAATCCATTTTATCGTCCTTAGCTTTTTCAAAGGCTGTTACGTTAACAGCTTTTTCGACTCACGTGGATCGGTGCCCGACCCAATCTAATAAGCCGTTTGAGCCCATAATTGCGCCGGAGCTAACGCATGAATAACGTGCATTAGCGTTCATCGTGGCAGGATTCATTAAGCGCCAAAACAAACACCCATAAGCCATAGAGAATCAAGTAAACTAGGCCCAAACCAGCCTCGTCAGATCAACTGCGAAACACGAAGATATTAGGGATCCGAAATGATCGAATTTGAACTCAATGGTCAGCCCGTCGTTTTCAACGGTGCCAGTGACACCCCTTTGCTGTGGGCCATCCGCGACCACTTTAAGTTAAAAGGTTCTAAATTTGGGTGCGGTGCCGGCTTGTGTGGCGCGTGCACAATGCATGTAGACAGCACTGCTATGCGCACCTGTGTATTGCCGGTTGCCGCTGTAGCAGGAAAACGTATCACTACGATTGAGGGTTTATCTGATGATGGCCTGCATCCACTCCAAGCCGCGTGGGTGGAACATAACGTGCCCCAGTGTGGCTACTGTCAAAGTGGCCAGATCATGTCCGCGGCGGCGCTTCTCTCGTCGAACCCACGGGCGACAACCGACGACATAGATCAAGCACTCGCGGGTAATATCTGTCGTTGCGGGTGTTATCCCCGCATTAAAGAGGCCATTTTGTCAGTTGCTGAGCTCAGCTATGACGCAACCACCGAGGAGACATCAGCATGAGCATTCGCAATGTATCTCGTCGTCGCTTTCTCAAATTGGGAGCGACCGCTGGTGGCGGTCTTATTATCGGTGTCAACCTCCCTGGATGCTCGTTCAGTGGTGCACTGCCCATTGAGCAAGAAAGTGATGGCTTTATTCCGCATGCATTTTTACAAATCACGCCTGATAACCAAGTGATTTTCTACTGCCCAAGCGATGAAATGGGACAAGGTGTTAGAACTGGGCTCGCAACAATTATTGGTGAAGAGCTCGATTTTCACCCACAAAACATGTTGGTCAAGGCCGCTGGATTACATGAAGACTATGCCAATCCAGAATTTGGCGTTCAAGCGACAGGCGGTAGTAATGCTGTCCGTGCTTTTTGGGGGCCTCTTCGTCAAGCCGGCGCAGATACTCGAGCTTTGCTGTTAAACGCTGCAGCGCAAGATCTAGGCGTCAGCGCGAGTGAACTCACCACCGACAACGGCTATGTCATTGTCGGCGATGATCGTTTTCCGTACGGCGACTTCGTGACAACTGCCGCGCAGCTA
>Ga0209136_1000453_pt1 | contig 29570 bp, 25 predicted proteins | sample SaaInl0LU_22_DNA_FD_184640 | JGI IMG/M metagenome (GOLD analysis project Ga0209136, IMG submission 184640) | Marine microbial communities from expanding oxygen minimum zones in the Saanich Inlet - ESP_90LU_22_DNA (SPAdes) (version 2) | ecosystem: Environmental > Aquatic > Marine > Intertidal... | reverse complement strand
ACATCTAAGCAATGATTCTCTTACCATTACCAATAATATTAATTCTTCTGTCGTAGACTTAAGTCCTTATTTAGACAATACTGTATTAAGTGAAACGGAAGTTGATAGTTACGTTTCGAATAATGGATATCTAACTACTGAGGTTGACGGTTCTGTCACAAATGAAATTCAAGACTTACAGCTAAGTTCAAATGATTTAACTATCACGAACAAAACGAATCCAACTACAATAAGTCTCAGTCCTTATTTAGACAATACTGTATTAAGTGAAACGGAAGTTGATAGTTACGTTTCGAATAACGGATATCTTACTAATGAGGTTGACGGTTCGGTAACAAATGAAATTCAGGACTTAAAGCAAGTTCTTGCGCAAGAGAATGATGCTGATAATCAGTCAATATTTAATGTTAAACGTCAATCAATTGGACAGTCCACATTGGATACTTCAGCTGTTTTAGATGTGAATTCCACAACGCAAGGTTTTCTGCCACCAAGAATGACCCAGGCGCAAAGAGATGCTATCTATTCACCCGCTGCTGGATTAATTATATGGTGTACTGACTGTGGTACGAATGGTTTATTTTCAGCTTACAATGGCACTGGATGGGCTGATTTACAATTAGCTAATACCACCGGAACAGTGCCTACAGTTACAACCAACGCAGTAACATCCTTCGGTGTCACTTCTGCGACTCTTGGCGGGAACATTCTTTCCAACGGTGGCTCCGCAATAATATCGAGAGGTATTTGTTATAGCTCATCTCCAAATCCAAATATTACAGATAACATCACTAATGTAACTACAGGTACGGGAGCTTACAGTGAATTCGTTATTGGTTTAGATTCGAATACGACTGTTTACGTTAGGGCATACGCTACAAACTCTAATGGTATTGCTTACGGTAATCAAGTACAATTTACTACCAAGGGGCTTGTTTCCATAGGTGACTTTTATCAAGGCGGAAGAGTTTTTTACATACTTCAAGGAGGAGATAAAGACTACGTACCCGGAGAGCAACACGGTCTTATAGCTCTTCCTTTTGACTATTACGCTTCCCTTCCCTGGACGACTTGTTCTAATTCATCAATTACTGGCGGCACATCACAATATATTGGGGAAGGAGATATAAATACCAATGCAATAGTGGCATCTTGTTCCTCCTCAACTAACGATTATGCAGCATTAGTAGCTCAAAACAGTACATCATATGGTTACACCGATTGGTACCTACCAAATCTTGCTGAACTCATTAAAGCACTTCAAGCAAACACCTCTGCAGGTCTGAATCTATCAAATAGTAATCATTATTGGTCTTCGACCAAATCTAACACTACTAACGCCGCAGCTGCCCAGAGACAGGGAAATTCGATTACCACGAGAACATCTGGTTATGCCACACTATATAAGATTCGATTAATAAGGAAATTCTAATAATAGGAAACTAACGTCTCTTGTTGTACTCTCATCCCCCGCTCAAAGAAGTCAGCTTATATTATTTGAGGAAGTTTTACGGTCAGTCTAAAAACTGACAGTCAAAACTGACAGTTTCAGGGTGATTGTTATAAATTGGCGTCTTATTATTAATCGCAGTTAGATGTGAGGAGTTCTTTGAAGTTGTGTGATTTTAGATATTGATGAAAACCCTTTCACCGCCCATCTATCTTGAAATCAGTGGGCTACTAACATCTTTTGTTTTTCTGTGCATTATCGCTTTTAAAATCCCAATTGCTGTTTATATTTGCACCCCATTACGATGGCGAGGTAGCTCAGCTGGTTAGAGCGTCGGATTCATAACCCGGAGGTCGGGGGATCGTGCCCCCCTCTCGCTACAGAAGAAAACCCTGGTTCTTTTTAGAGCTGGGGTTTTTCTTTGAGGCAGATTTTCAAGAAAAGGTTGTGATTTATCCGCAAGATGTTATATTGCAAAAACTAATAAACACGCCACTAGATGGAAAAAGTAAAATTTGAGTTGGAGTTTCCGCTACGCGCGTCTCCTAAGATGCTCTTCCCTTTTCTGAGCACTCCTTCAGGACTCAGCGAATGGTTTTGCGATGACGTCAACTCAAGAACTGAGATATTTACGTTCTTTTGGGACGGTTCAGAAGAACAAGCTCGTCTGTTGAAAAAACAGCAAGATAAAATGGTACGTTTTCGTTGGATCAATGACGAAGAAGAAGGCATCGATTCGTACTTCGAATTTCGCATTGAGGTAGACGCTTTAACGAATGACACTTCGATCATGGTCACAGATTATGCCGAAGAAGATGAAGTAGAAGAGGCGAAGCAACTTTGGGACAGCCAAATCCACGAATTACAACACATTATTGGGGCTTGATGAAGCAACACACCTATTTTTTTATTCCCGCAGTTCTCTTTTTAGCGAGTTGCGGGATTTTTTTATCCGTACATCCTGATAAGACCGCCGCACAACTCGCCTTACACCATTTTTGGTACAGCGAAACTGGAGCCATGATGATGCAATTGATCACCCAGTGGGGCGAAGCTTACCTTTTTCTTGCAGTGATTGCTTTAGGAGTGTACCATAAGCGGTGGATGTTTAGTGCAAGTTTTGCGGTAACGGGAATACTGACCTCGGTGGTGGTTCAGGTTCTTAAAAAAGCAGTGTTTGCGCCATCGCCACGCCCTATGGCCCTGCTTACGCTGGATCAAACCTTGCTGACTACGACGGCGGATCTGCCCATGGCTTATGCATTTCCCTCAGGACATACCACAGCTGCATTTGCTCTATTTACCTTGCTGGCTTTGCATTACAAGCGACCGGCTATTCAAATTACCGCAGTAGTGGCAGCATGCTTAGTGGCGGTTTCGAGGGTCTACTTGATGGTGCATTGGCTTACGGATGTGATGGCCGGTGCAGTAGTAGGGATGACTTTGGCCGTGCTCGTTCATGCGCTAGCTAAAGTTTGGGTCAAAAAAAAGGCCACCTAAAATAGGCAGCCTTTTGTGCTTTCAATAAGCGGAGGATTAGAGTCCCAATTTCTTTTTCAATGCCTTTGGAAGTGCATCTTTGTGCATCATAACACTGATCGTTTTAAGACGAACATAGCTGTCTGAAGCGTACAAATACCCTGGCTTGTAATCGTTTGGAATATCACCCCAAGAGTTCTTTACGATGAAGAATTGGTTTCCTTCCTGATCCTTTACAATCCCTTGCAGTACCATCCCGTGATCATCTTGGGTAAGGTAGTTGTCGTACTGTTCTTGACGCATCTCTTGAGACACTTCGCCCTCAGCATGTGGGCCAGAGTATACGGCTTGCGCCTCTTCGTCGCTCATCTCTTTCCAGCTTTGGTTGGGCATTACTGCAATACCGTTACGGATCGAAAACCCTTTATCGCTTACATCACAAGCCCAAGCAACCGGGAAGCCGCCTTTAAGCGCACCTTCGGTAACTTCCATCATTTCACCTAATGGTAAGTTGTAACTACCGCCCCAAGTCCAGTTGTCTGGAACCTGAATCTCACACTCTTCGTAGAACGGGTGGTGCGTCCAAGAGGTGATTTGTACATAGTCGTCCGGATTCACTCCAACAACCTCGTCGGCAAAAGTGCGCGGCGTGTACGTTTTTCCTTCGTAACCAAACTGCGCAGGCTCATCACCCAAATAAGCGTCGAGAACTCCATTGAAACCCGTCTTCCAACTCGTGCTCAATTTTCCATTCTTGTTTTCAATCACTGCGTCGAGGATGCCCTTGAGTGCACCTTCCATCTCGCCATGACGATTGATCTCAGTACCGTAGTTCAAACCGCTGTACGCTTCTTGCGGAACGGCACCATATTTATTGATGACATACATCACATCGGGTAGGGCTCCACCTTGGGCGAAGTTCAAATACCCATGAAGGCGAACGTATTTTTCACCCTTGTCTTCGTAGACCTTACGAACGGTAAACATTTCACTAAGATCGATCGGAGCTTTGCCCATACGAATCATTTCGCTTTCCACGAACGATGTGGTAGCATACGACCAGCAAGTTCCTGAAGCACCTTGGTTCTTGACTGGAGTTGCTTCGATATCCGCAACTACTTCCCATTCGTACCCCAAAGGCGCGTCTGCACCATTGTGTTTTACTTTATTGATGAGATCGACTTGTCCGAAAGATTGGAAACCGATCAGCAGCGCCGCTGCAACTATCTGTGTTTTCATAGTATATAAGTAGATTATGTTGTTTTTAAGAGAATTGGCCGCTAACCACGGCATTCTTAGGACCGTTCGCATAGTTGTAGAATCCTTCGCCCGATTTCACACCGAGTTTACCGGCAGTAACCATATTAACGAGTAGGGGACATGGTGCATATTTCGGATTGCCTAAGCCTTCGTAGAGGACATTCATGATGCTTAAACAAACATCTAGACCGATAAAATCTGCGAGTTGCAAAGGCCCCATTGGGTGCGCCATACCGAGCTTCATGATCGTATCAATCTCGCTCACCCCAGCAACACCTTCATGCAGAGAAATGATGGCTTCATTAATCATAGGCATAAGAATGCGGTTAGCGACAAAACCAGGGTAGTCGTTACAGTCCACAGGAACTTTACCTAGCGCAGTGCTCATCTCGACCACGGACTTCATGGTCTCGTCCGAAGTGCTGTAGCCGTGTATAATCTCGACAAGCTTCATCACTGGAACGGGGTTCATAAAGTGCATGCCGATCACTTTGTCTGGACGATTCGTTTGCGCCGCAATTTTTGTAATGCTGATCGAAGAGGTGTTCGAACTGAGGATACAATGTGCCGGAGCGAGTGCGTCTAGGTCTTTGAAAAGTTGGAATTTGATGGTTGTATTTTCAGTAGCAGCTTCTACGACGAGATCTGCTTGAGCGACTGCTTTGGCAAGGTCAGTGCCCGTATGGAGTCGGCCCATAGCGGCTTCTTTGTCTTCTGCGCTCATGCGTTCTTTAGCGATCTGACGGTCCATGTTCTTCGCAATGGTTTGTGTTGCACGTTCGAGTGCATCCGCCGAGATGTCGAAGAGTTCGACGTTAAAACCGCTTTGTGCAAAAACGTGCGCAATCCCATTTCCCATGGTTCCTGCGCCAATAACTGTGATGTTCTTCATGTTGTTGTTTGGGTTGTTTGTGGTTCTTTATTTTCCTCTGCCTTGTAAAACGATGACTAAGGTATAGAAGAGGATTTTGATATCGCTGAGCAAGGTGATGTTTTCGGTGTAGATCAAGTCGTAACGGGCGCGTTCAAGCATTTCATCCACATTTTCCGCATAGCCGTATTTGACCATGCCCCAGGAAGTGATTCCGGGCTTTACACGAAGCAGGTATTTGTATTGCGGCGCTGCATCGATGATTTGATCGAAGAAAAACTTACGTTCCGGTCGCGGACCCACAATCCCCATGTCGCCTTTCAGTACGTTAAGAAATTGGGGCAATTCATCCAAGCGGTATTTGCGCATGGTGCGTCCCCAACGAGTGATGCGGGGATCGTCCTCGCTACTGAGTTGCGGTCCCTCTGCCTCGGCATTGACGTGCATGCTGCGTAGTTTGATGATTTTAAAAGGCTTTCCATTTTTACCCAAGCGCTCTTGCAGATAGAAGATGGGGCCTTTGGAAGTGAAGGCGACCATTGCGATAGAGAACAGCAGCACAGGGCTAAAGAGCGCAAGTAAAAGTGCGGCAACTACAAAGTCAAAACTGCGTTTAATAAAGGCAACGTGCGGCTTCATGAGTTCGCGTTTGACTTCGATCAGGGAACGTCCAAGACTTTCCATTTTTACTTGGCCACTGAGAATGCTGAAGAGGTTGGGCAGTACGTGGACACGTACGTCTTGGTCTTCGATGGAGCTGACTAGGCGGCCGATCCCTTCATTGTGACCGGGTCCAAGTGCAATAATGATGTCTTCCACGTGGTTGTCGTGAATGATATCTCGAAGCTGATGTGCTGCGCCGAGCTGAGGCATTTCTGAGAGGCGCGGGTCGAGGTGTTCGCCCTCCATGTTGAGTAGTCCCAAAAATTGGTAACCCTTGGATCTTCCTTTGCCAAAGGCATCTAAAAGGTCAGCGGCTTCTTTACCGCTCCCGATGAGTAAGGTTGGAAAGAACAATTGGCCACGGTCGATTCGTCTGCGAACACCGGTAGCTAAGGCGAAGCGGAAGATTCCCGAACTCAACACTAATGCAGTCGTGTAAGCACCTAAGGTGAGGTAATACTGGTTGTAGCTTTTGACATAATCGTCCAAAAAAATGGCGAAAAACAGGATCAATGCCGTGAGTACGGCGCCACTGATTGTATTAAAAGCTTGCTGAATACGGCTCTTGCGCGTTAAATCATGATAGACACCGCTGAGCGCGGAAATCCCTAAGAATACTGCAGCAGTGCATGCTAGGGCAATAAAAAATCGATCGTCCCATTTGATGGCCACTTCATGTCCGAATCGCTTGGGCTCCACATAAATTTTACGAACGATGTGCAGGGAAGTATACGCCGCTGCCGCTGCGACTAGATCCAGTAGCAAGTAGATTCTTAGTAGGCGAGTAGCAACGTGTTTGGAGGTTTTCAATACAGCAACTTTATGTTATCTACAAATACTGTGGCAGTATCGTCAGTGGTATTGATCGCACCGAAAAACAGGTTGTAATCCAACGCATTAGGATAACCACTCACCTCTGTAACGAGGTTGATGTAGACCTTATTCCACGCTTCATTTGAAAAGAGCGTCACTACCGGTGCTTGAATGCTTTGCAAAGGTTCGTTTGCTACCACCCCGAAGGTCAACGGAATGTCAGTTTTGTAGTTGACCTCTAGCCAGACATTCGTGGCGAACTGCGGCAACTCGAACGACTGAAGTGTTTTAAATTCCGCTCTACTGATCGGCTTCATCACTATTTTCCCGCTCTTATTCGGCATCTCGCCCGGGTGTACAAAAATCTCATCAGGCGCTGTGGTGATTAAAAGATTCGTATCGCTTTTGTCCGAGCGCAAGAAGTTGAGTCCTACGGCGTCAAAGTCTTCGAGCACCTCGATCGTATAGTTCGTATTGTAGCTAAAGGTGGTCGCCGCAGGTGCGAAGTTCCGAGTTTCCCCTTGCGCTAAATCTAGCGTAAAGGTTCTCGGCGAAAGCATCTCATACTGATTGCGTTGCGCAAAACTTCCGTTGATGTTGATGCCGGGAATAAGACGAATGTTTTGGTTTTGACCCGCGAGCACGGGCACTAAACTAGGCGGGGTAAATGCGCCAATCTGCTGTCCGTTTTGTTCGACCCAAAAGGTGGAAAGTGCAGAACTGCTCGTGCCTTGTACACCGATCGCATAGACCTGTAATGTATCGATCTGTAGATAAGCAACTTCAGGTGCCGGCGCGTTGTCACAACTGGTGACCAGCAGAAGGGAAGTTGCCGTGAAAAGGGTGATAAAGAAGATTTTACTCATGTGGATTCAAAGGTAGGCAATAGTCCAAAACCAATTTTGTTAAAAACCCAAAGATATAAATCTAGTCAAGCCGCGGTTTACAAGGTATTTTGGAGGTGTGATAGTCAAGGATTCAAACATATTTCAAGGCCAGCGATTACAAATGTGTAACGCACTTTTGGACAAGGGTTTAGCCGGTCATACCGTAATCAATGCCATGATGCAAATACCGCGTCATGCATTTCTTGAGAGCGGATTCCACCAGCATGCCTACATGGACAAAGCGTTTCCGATCGCCGCAGGACAAACCATTTCACATCCTAGCACCGTGGCGTGGCAGAGTCAGCTGCTCGAGCTAGAGCGGGGCATGAAGGTGTTAGAAATAGGAACTGGATGTGGCTATCAAGCGGCCGTATTGTGCGAATTAGGTGTAAAGCTCTTTACGATTGAGCGCCAAAAGGAGTTGTTTGACTTTTCCAAAACAATCCTAAAAGATTTAGGGTATCGTGCCGAGCAAAAGTTTGGGGACGGCTTCAAAGGCATGCCCATTTTCGCGCCTTTCGACCGCATCGTGGTCACCTGTGGAGCCCCTTATGTCCCTAAGGCGTTGTTGAGCCAATTAAAAATTGGCGGCATCATGATCATTCCCGTCGGAGAGGGTACCCAAAAGATGGTTCGGATCGTAAAAAACGCAGACGGCACCTTTGCTCAGAAGGTATTGGGAGATGCAGCCTTCGTTCCTATGCTCAAAGACCGAGAGTAACGTACCTTTGCACTGTGAAGTCTATAGAAATCAAAAATAAAAGAGCGAAGTTCGACTACGAGTGGTTGGACACCTACACGGCTGGAATGCAGCTGCTCGGTACTGAGGTTAAATCAGTACGCATGGGAAAAGCATCCATTGCTGAGGGGTATTGTTATTTCAAAGACAACGAGCTCTACATCCGAAACATGAATATTGCCGAGTGGTCACACGGAAATATATTCAATCATGATCCCATTCGCGAGCGCAAGTTGTTGTTGTCGAAAAGGGAATTGGAAAAAATCATGAAATCCACTTTAGACCAAGGGATTACAGTGATTCCTACAAAGTTGTTTCTAAGTGAAAAAGGTTGGGTGAAACTCAACATTGCAGTGGCGCGTGGTAAGAAGAATTACGACAAACGCCAATCTCTAAAAGATAAAGATGCCAAGCGTGATTTGGCGAGATTAAAGCGCTACTAAGCCATGTACAAGAGTTTTCTACGTCCGTTGTTGTTCAAAATGAATGCCGAGCAGGCACATCATTTTACCTTCAAGACCATCAAATCAACTTTTAAGATACCAGGCGTTCAGGCGCTTGTAAATGCGGGTTTCGGTTCATTGAAAGGCAAGGAAACTACGGTGATGGGATTAACCTTTAAAAACCCGATCGGCTTAGCGGCAGGTTTTGATAAGGATGCCAAACTGTACAATGAGCTCGCTGCATTTGGTTTTGGTTTCATCGAGATCGGCACCTTAACACCACAGCCACAAGATGGTAATCCAAAGCCGCGTTTGTTCCGTTTGGTAGAAGATGAAGCGGTGATCAACCGTATGGGCTTCAACAACGGTGGACTTGCCCTAGCGAAAGAACGCTTGAAGGCGAAGAAAACGGATCTCATCATCGGTGGTAACATCGGGAAGAACAAAGTAACTCCGAACGATCTAGCTACAGAGGATTACCTCAAAGGGGTAGAGGCCTTGCACGATGTGGTCGATTATTTCGTAGTGAATGTGAGTTCTCCAAACACTCCTGGATTGCGTGAATTGCAAGAGAAAGGACCGCTGATGGAACTATTAGCAGCGGTGCAAAAGCTCAATAATGAATTGGGCGCAAAACCATTGCTGTTGAAAATAGCACCGGATCTCACCGAAGGTCAGTTGAACGACATCATTGACATTATTAATACACTCAAGCTTAGCGGTGTAGTAGCCACCAATACCACCATTTCCAGGGACGGTCTCAAAGCGTATAACGCTAAGGTTGAAGCGATTGGAGCGGGCGGTCTCAGTGGTAAAATTCTACGTGAACGCAGCACAGAAGTGGTCAAATACCTCAGAACGCACTTGGATCCTTCCATCGCGATTATCGCAGTGGGTGGTGTGTTTACAGGTGCGGATGCAAAAGAAAAATTGGACGCGGGTGCAGACCTCGTTCAGGTGTGGACAGGTTTCTTATATGAAGGCCCGTCTATGGTACGCAGAATGCTTCGTTCTTTGTAAATTCACGGGTAGAACCTTTTACCCAAGAACCCAATGACCACCATCGATATTGTAGAGTGTCCCCGCGACGCTTGGCAAGGATTTCACGACTTTATACCCACCTCAGAAAAGATTCAGCACATTCAGACGCTGATGCGCTGCGGCTTTCATACCATCGACGCCGGAAGTTTTGTCTCTCCACGTGCCATGCCGCAAATGGCAGATGCGAAAGCTCTTTTTTCGGCGCTAGCTGCGGAGCGTGAACAGAGTCCTACAAAGCTATTATCTATTGTGGCGAGTGAAGGAGGGGCACGCCGAGCTACAGAATTTGACTGCATAGATGCTTGGGGTTATCCCTTTAGCGTGAGCGAAGTTTTTCAACAGCGCAATTCTAGAAAAGACATTCCCGGTGCCATCGACGACTTAAAACGCGTGAAAGATTTGGCAGATGCACACGGGGTAGAACTTGTAGTATACCTCAGCATGGCTTTTGGCAATCCTTATGAGGAAGCCTATAACGTGGATATGGTTTTGGAGCGCTTGTCTCAAGCTGTAGACTGCGGTGCGGATCTTATTTCTTTGTCAGATACGACCGGGCAAGGCACCTTAGAGAAAGTCACAGCACTTTGTAAAACTATGGAGGAGCAGTGCACACTGCCTTGGGGGGCGCACATGCACAGTACCTATGAGGAGGCATCAGCCAAAGCAAATGCTGCGATAGAAGCCGGCTGCCGTCGCATAGATACGGCCTTACGCGGTTTTGGAGGTTGTCCATTCGCTTCGGACGCTTTGATCGGGAATATGCCTACTGAAAAAGTGTTAACGGCACTAGAGTCCTCAGTATATGCGCACGAGTTAGACCCTTTAATGATCGAATCAGCCTACAATAGTGCACTCTCTGTATTTTCAGGAAGAGAATAAGATATATTTGTACTGCTTATGGTCCTTTCGTGGAAGCGAGGGATAAAAAGGAACCCGGTTGAAGTCCGGGGCTGTGCCAGCAGCTGTAATTCATATGGAGCGTTGTTTGAAAATACCACTGTCAAAGGCGGGAAGGTGAACGGCGGGAGTGAAGAGCCAGAAGACTTGCCATAAGTAGAAGGAACGAATTGTACGCTCTGGGTCAAGCGTTTACCTGTATGATGAAACAACTCACATCGCTGGGGCTGTTGCTGGTATCGCTATTTGCGACGGCGCAGTCTACAGATACATTACGCACTACGACTGTTGTCGACCGCTATCTCAGGGTCGATGACGAAAGAACGGCTGCAGATTCTTTGCAGTTGCTGGTGCGCTCCGCAGCCGATTATTTAACCAAAGATGCACGCTACCAGCTTCGGCAATATGCGCCAGGCTCTGTCGTCACGTCCAATTTTGGCGGCGCAAACCCGGCCCAATCCGCAGTATTGTGGGACGGTATCGACATCGGGAGCAGCGCTTCAGGAGTATTGGACCTCAGTCTCGTTCCTGCAGCATTGTTGAAAAGCGACGCCATTTTAGAAGGATCAGCCGCGGGCGCCAAGGGAACGAATGCGATTTCAGGCGCACTGAACCTCAGTCTCGAGGCCAGCGGTAAAGGCGAATTCACCACGCTGCTCTCTACAGATAATATTGGCAGTTTGGGTATCGGCGTTCTGAACGGCGGACATTTTGGAAAGGTCAACTACCGTAGTTACCTCTTCACCCAGCAGTCGGATAATGTTTATCCGTACACCCTTGGTAATCAGCGTCTACAGATGGAGGGCATGGCTTATAGCCAATTAAACTTCATGCAACGCTACCAGGGCAAATTTCGACGTTCCTCGTGGTCAAGCGATGTCTGGTACACCTCGGGTGAGAAATTTAATCGGGGCAGTATTCTCAACGCGCCCATCCCAAGTCTTCTCGAAGACAGGTCCTTACGCGCGAAATACACTTGGGAAAAGCGCAAAAACAAGCTCACCGTATTTGCAGGCCGCGAGTGGCAGAGCTACACGGATACCTTAAATGCTATCGATCTTCGCGATACCAATACCTACGACCAAATCACCCTTCAATACCGCCGTACGGGTGAATTTACCGCAACGACCCTAGACGCCAACTACTACCGTGCAGGAGGCACTTCTCGAAATGCGAGTTTGCCCTCATTGACCTACCGTCAGTTTGTGCAATGGACGCCAAGCTGGTCCTCTAGAGCCCGATTAGGCTTATTTAGAGGTCAATTATACCCCGCAGCTCAAATCATTTGGCGCCAAAACGTTCAACGCATCCCGATTGAGTGGGCCACAGGTAGTTTTTATCGAGTGCCAACCATGAATGAACTTTTCTGGACCCCTGGCGGCAACCCAGATCTTTCGCCAGAACGCTCCTACGGCACGAAGTTAACGGCTTCGTTCCGTGGTGAACATTGGTCACTCACAGCAAACAGCGATCAGTTACTCGTGAATGGCCTGATCCAGTGGGTTCCACAAAGCGGCGCGGTTTGGTCTCCTGTCAACTTCAAACAGGTATTCCTCTCTACTCAGACTGCTACGCTTCACTACAAAAAGTACGGCTTTATGAGTACTACTTCGCTCAACCAGCAGTACACGCGTGTGGTGAATGTGAGTGGAGGGAGTACGGCGGATATCGGTAAAGCGCTGATCTACCGACCTAATCTTCAGGCTGTTCAAACCTTTGCCTATCGCAACAAGCAGAGCGTGGTTCAGCTGAGATCTCATTATTTAGGCGCTCGACATACACTTCGCGACAATGATCCTACGGGCGTACTGGGCGCTGAGTTGTGGGCCGACCTTACTTGGATTCAGGAGTTTATAGACGGTCAAATCACCACGAGCGTGACCGTTCACAACGTGACCAATACGAACAAAACCTATTTCCCATACTTTCCCATGCCGGGAAGGTATTTTTCAATTCAATTAAAACTAACCTCGAAAAAATGAAATTGAATCTACTAACGGCGGGCCTATGTGCCGCAGCACTTTTTGGGTGTACCCCGAACACAACCACTGAGCCGTCCGTCTACGATGGCGCCAAACTCATTTTGAATGAAGGTGCTTTTACGGGCGGAACAGCTACTATAACTGCACTCAACACGGATACAACGATAGCCCAAGCCTTTCTCACTGAGAACGGCGTTCCTTTAGGAAACATCGGTCAGCACCTTCTAAGAAACGATTCACTCTTGTACCTCACTGTGAACAACGGAAACAAGGTGCGTGGGATCACCGCTGCTACCATGCAATCAAAGTTTGAAACCAATGTGGTCGCACCGCGATATCTCGGAGCTGCAGACGGCAAGGTGTATGTTACGAATTGGGCTTCAGACTTCATCAAGGTCCTAGACGATACTGACGGCATGCTATTAGATTCCATCGAGGTGTACGGATCTAGTGAGGCAATCTACATCGACTACCCGTTAGCTTATGTGGCACTCAACGGCGGTTTCCAAAACGACCACCGAATCGCTGTGGTTGACCTTACCACCAAAGCGGTTGGCACCCTTGTCGTTGGCGATAAACCCAATTCTTTCGCTGTCATTTCGGGTGCCTTGTATGTACTCTGTGAAGGCTACCAAGACTGGTCGGGTGGAGGATCCACACCTGCAAGCTTGTGGTCACTTACATCTACTACTGCAACCGAGATTCTAGCAGCGCCTACAGTGAATGATCATGCGATCGCTTTACGTACCGATGGAAATGCGCTCTACTTCTTGAATGCGACCTACAACGGAGCGGTAGTTTCGTTGAGCCCTAATGCGGCAACCGAGTGGCCAACAAACACCTTAAGCGAAGGGGTAGGGTACAACCTAGATATCATCAATGACACGATGTACGTACACAACGCTAAAGATTTTGCCAGCGCAGGTGTTATTTACGTGTGTGATCTACAAGGAACTGTGCTCGACAGCATTGCTACAGGAGTTATTCCTCGTCAAATCATCCAATAAGAAATAAGGTATTAGGCTTTTGCTGTGCGTGTAGCCCAGCTGTGCGCACCGTAAGCCAATGCTGAAAACGCTGCAGTAGATACTACTTCTGGAGCGTAAAAGGGAATCGCAGCAATGCAAGTGGCCACCAAACCGACTGCTTGGTTCGGGTACAACGCATTTGTGGTCATCCACACCCCGAAATTACTGATCACAAAGAAAGCGATTGATCCACCGATCAGTGCAAGAGCAGCTTTTGCGCCTTGCCTTGCGTAACGTCCTAAAACGCTGTAAGCAGCAAAACCAAGGTATGTAAAGAGTGAACCGGCATACATCAGCGTGAAGCTGCCGGTAGGATATACGATGTTATTAATGATCAGATCAGAAATCATTAAGGTTCCGACCATTGCAGCTAGGGACATGCCTAGTTTACGTGTAGACAAAGCGCCGTAAAAAGCCAAAGCTCCCATTGCGGTGAAGTTTGGATAGTGCGGCATCACACGAGTGAGCAGTGCAACAATGATTAAACCTACAAATACTTTCGTTTTAGCTGTCATAATAAGGGTATTACCACGCAAATATAAGGTGTGTTACTCTTCTTTGGTAAAGGAATCGAAGGTTCCGTCAATTTTTAGAACAATCAAACGTTCTTTGAACACTTCACGAACGACCTCTATGGTCCTTGCCGTCTCCGATGGCTGGGGTGGGGAAGGTCCTACTTCATTGACTTCTAGTGGTAAAGCATCCGAGTTCTCCACGTTAGACCTGGTTCCAGTGAGCAATTCACGCAGATCTAACTCTTGATCGTACTGGGCAATGTTTAGCACGAACTGCAAGGAAGGTTTGTTTCTCCCGTTCAGCATGTGAACGACAGAGGAGCGATTCATATCAAGCGCTTTTGCAAGTTCAGCTGGGGTCATACCCGATTTTTGACGCCAACGCTCTATTCGAGTTACAATTTCTTCCATGTTTCAAATGTAAACACATCGTTTTTCATCTAAAAACGAGTAGGTACATTTATTTCAACAGTGCCGAACATTGTTGGACAGCCACGGGCCGGTTTTCGTTATCGGTTCAGAGTGCTAGAAAAGGTGCAGTCAGATGGAAACTAAAAGTGAGAACTATCGGTTTACTGGTGGGTTTCTAAAAAACTGAAAAACAGAGTTTTACCTAAATGTTTTTGTATGTTTCACGCCACTCAAAGATCACACGGCCTTCTGCATCGATAAGCTTCATTTCAGCAGCGATGGCATTCCCATTTTCGTGAGTCAGGCTCAAAGTTCCGAAGTGATTTACTGCCGTAGTTCCTTCGTGCAGGCGCGTTTCATTTGCTTCATCGTGATGCGGAAAGCTTTGTGCAGTGAGCGGACTTGCAGTGGCTTCAAGAATGGGGTGAAACTCGGTGTCTAGCCTGCTCAATTCCCCGTGATGGCGATCTCCAGTGAGTACGATAGGGGCGCTAGTGGTACTCGAGAGTAGACGAATCAGTCGTTCTCTGTCGGCAGGGAAGCGGCTTACATTTTCGAAAACTTGGGCGGTAGTAAGGAATTGGCCGCCCATGAGTAGGATTTTAAAAGGTGCCTGAGATGCGGTGTAAGCGTCTTCGAGCCATTGCAGCTGCTTCTCACCAAACACGGTAGCATTCGCGCTGTCGTGGTGTGTTCTAAAGCTTCTATTGTCTAAAAAGAACAAGTCCACGGCGCCATCTGAAAGGCTAGTAGTGCCGTAATAGGACGTGCTGTCAGGCATAGGGTAGGTAGGGCTCCAAAACTGTTTGAACGCCTGCATGGTGGCAGGTAACCCGTCAAAAGAACCGTCGCAGTCGTTCGGACCGGCGTCATGATCGTCCCAAATGGCATAATGTGTTCCGGTTTGTAACAAGGTTGCCAGCGCTGGGGTAGCGAAGGTTTCTTGGTATTTACCGAGCGCTGCTTCTATGCTTACCCAGTCTTTTTCCTTTAAGTATACGTTGTCTCCAAGCCAGATGTAGGTAGGGATAGTATCAAGCGCAGTCTGCAGTGTGGGCAGGACATCCAGGCTTTTGCTGGGGTCATTGCAGGAAGAAAATGCTAGGGTGGTGGTCGACGGTTCGTTTGAAACACAGGAAAGATTCAAAAGAAACACAAAGAATAAAAAGTTCTGATTCATTTGTAACATTGTTGAATGCGATGCAAAATGTACAATTTCAGTGGTAACTTGGTCCTGTTGAATCATATTTTAAGGTTAAATGTCTCCATTCAGTTACAGTCACCAAGACAATCCATACATCCCCTATAATGAGTTAATCAGCATGTTTAACTGGGATATACTTGGGTATTCATCCGAAGAACGTCCCATTTTATCGTGTGAATTGGGCACAGGAGATCGTTCTATTTGTGTTTGGGCCGGCATGCATGGGAATGAAACTACTGGAATACATATCATTCTGGAAATCTTAGAAATGTTTCAAAAGAAACTACTTGCTATAGAAGGGTATACGCTACACATCATACCGGTTATTAACCCCGATGCTTACGTTCGGTACACTAGGAGAAGTGGGATGGGAGTGGATTTGAATCGTGATTTCAGAGCGTTTCAAACGGTAGAAAGCGCCAAACTTATCGGATGGATCAAAATGCATGAGCCAGAATTGTGCTTTAATCTCCATGATCAGAGAACGATATTTCATGTGAACGGTCAAAGTGCTTACACATCGCTTTTAGTGCCCTCTGCAGATGCCTCTCGAGCGGTTACAGCAACAAGACAGCAACTGATCGGCAGATTAGGTCATGCGTTAGACAGCATGGGCGATCTCTCGGGAATCGGTCGGTATACAGATGAGTATTACCCGACAGCGGTAGGGGATTATTTGATGGCGCAGGATATTCCTAATATTTTGATTGAAAGCGGCATCGATACTGGGGACTTAGAGCGCAATAAAGCGCGTGAATTCGCCGTGAGATTACTGCTCAAGGTCTTGGAGTCTGGATCTGCAGCGTCGAATACCTACTGGGAGTTACCGGAAAACAAGCAAGGCCAGCTGGAATGGGTCTTTACGAATGTCTTGTATGCACACATGCGTGTTGACATCGCTATAAAGCGCGTAGAGGCGATGAACGGTCATCAAAAGGCAACAATTTATTTGGTTGACGACTTAGGGGATTTGCAATCAAGACCGCGTTTGTATGATATGGATGGGACTCAGATCGCTTTGGCAGAAGCGCTACTTCCGGATCGTCCTGTAACGGGTGTTTTTGGTGATGTGGTCTTTGACAACGGTCAAATCTTAGTAGGGCAGCTTCCGAACTAAAAAAACCTTCTACCTAATAGCTCATAGTTGCGCATTAAGTAGAAGGAATTTCGTTCTCGTCGGTCAGATCGCGTTAATCTGCTTTTTTGCCGCCAAGCATCAGCATGTCTTTCGCAATGACTTCGGTAAAGTAGCGCTTGATGCCCTCCTCATTTTCATAACTGCGCGTTACGAGCCTGCCGCTAATGCCGACTTTGTCACCTTTCTTTAAGAACTGTTCCATAGTTGTGGCTAAACCACCCCATGCGACAATGTTGTGCCAGTCGGTGAGCGTCTTTTTGTTACCGTCGCTGTCTTTGTATACGGTGTTGGTAGCAATGGTAAAGGAGGTCTTTACCGAATCGTTGATTTGTTTTGCCTCAGGGTCCATACCTAAACGGCCAATGAGCTGAACTTGATTTTCCATAATAATGGGTTTTAGGTTATCGTTCCTAATAAATTGGGAACAGCAGTGGACACCTCCAAAAATTGTGGAAAAGTAAAAGTTACTTACACCGGCTTTTTGACCGTATTGATCACCGCAAACGCTGCATTAACATCGTTGCTATGAACGATAAATGTGGCTTCGTTCGAAGTGGATATAATTTCTTGAATAGGCACTCCTGCTGAGGCGATGTGCTTGAAGAAGTAGTAATACAGACCGATCACCTCAGAACTGCTGTTGGGCAATTGCAGTGTGATGGCGCTTAGGTTTTTGTGCGAACCGATCAATTTCTCGCCTTTCATCGCCGTTTCCAGCGCATCTAAAGCATTTTCGCTGATCACGATTGTAGTTTCCTCCATGCCGCCTGTAAAGCTGTGAAATCCCTTGTAATCTGATCCTAACGCTTTTAGAAAAGCCGATTGTTTTTCGGGCAGTCGGTTTGTTTTTTCAAAGGTTAATGCGACCAAATTTGAACGTACGATGATATCGCCCAGACTTGCAATGAACTGCTGAAGGCGGTGTTGCATCTTTAATCGAAGCTTCGGTTCCCGTCTTCGAATGGCCATGACAATAGCGCTCTCTTTGACTTCATTTCCCATGAATTCGGAGATCGTAGGCTGCAAGACACGCGCAAGGGAGCTGAGATTGATCAAATCTTCTTGCAGGGCTTCTTCTAAAAAGGGACGCTGTCTAAGGCATTCTTCGAGCGCTTCACGTAAATTCATAGTACTACTATTTGTTAGCAAAAGTACTTCTTTGTGAGATTTGTAACAAGTTGTTCCTGCACCCAATTCCTTGTGCCCACCAATTCTATCGTATTTTTGCCCCATGAGCGAACACATTGTAATCATCGGAGGCGGTGCGGCGGGCTTTTATGCAGCCATTGCCTGTGCCGAAGCTAATCCGGAGCTGAAAGTCACCATCCTTGAAAAAGGGAAGGAGGTGCTTGGAAAAGTACTGATCAGCGGCGGTGGTCGTTGCAATGTCACGCACGCTTGTTTCGACCCGAGAGAATTGGCCACGCATTATCCTAGAGGGGAGCGCGAATTATTAGGGCCGTTTCACAAATTTCAACCGGGCGATACGATGGAGTGGTTTGCCGACCGCGGCGTGGAACTAAAAATAGAGTCCGACAACCGTGTATTTCCTGTAACGGATTCCTCGCACACCATTGCGGATTGTTTGTTGGACATGGCTGCAGCGGCGAATATTGACGTTCGCAAAAGCTGTGGTGTAAAGTCGTTTCAGCAGCTAGAGGACGGCTCTTGGTCCATCTCAACGACCCGTGGCGAGGAGCTTATGGCAGATAAGTTGATGGTCGCGCCAGGTTCTTCAAAGGCGATGTTGGACCAATTAAAAAAATTGGGCCACAGAATCGTCCCAACCGTACCTTCCTTGTTCACATTCAACATCAAAGACCCTAGAATCAAAGGATTAAGTGGCATCAGCTTGCCAAATGCTACCATCCAAGTCGCCGCATCAGATTTAGAAGCTTCGGGCCCACTGCTGATCACGCATTGGGGAATGTCCGGGCCTGCAATCTTGCGTTTGAGCGCCTGGGGTGCCCGCGAATTAAACGACCGATTCTACCGTTTTCCCATCCTGGTGAATTGGATCGGAAAAGAGCTCGATGACGTGCTCGCCGACTTCCAGCAGGAAAAGAAGCTTTCGGGCAAAAAACGCATCGGAAACCACGCGCATTACGGCGTACCACTTCGCCTTTGGAAATCCATGGTAGAAGGCGCCGGCATCAAACCCACCGCAACTTGGGGCGATCTTTCAGGAAAACAAGTCAAAGCACTTGCCGCTGAACTTAGTGCTTCGGTTTTCCAAGTCACCGGAAAAAGCACGTTCAAGGAAGAGTTTGTCACCGCTGGAGGTGTAGATTTAAAAGATGTGGACTTCAAAAACTTCGCTTCGCGCATTGTTCCCAACCTCTACTTTGCTGGCGAAATCCTGGACATCGACGGCATCACCGGAGGTTTCAACTTTCAAGCCGCTTGGACGGGCGGTTGGCTGGCCGGAAATGCCATGGCTGGATATCCTATAGACTAGATTAGGCCTGCCTTTACGAGGTCTTTTCGTACATGTCTAGCGCGCGCTTTTAACCCTGGATTTGCATGCTCGAGCATCATTTCGATACTTTCATCGAGCTCCGTCGCCAATTCTGGATACCGCAACACCAGCCTGTACAACACACTCATCCCATATACACGTGGCGCTTGTGCCTTACAAGGAGTCATCATCTTCTTGAAGCAGAAATCGATCAAATAGCTTTCCGTTTCCTCGTCTTTTGGCAAGGTATATTTCGAGAGGTAACGCAAGATGAACCGCATCTCAGCATCCGTTTTCGTTTGACTTAATTGGTCCACCATCCGAGGCAAATAGGGGATGAACACCTCCTGATTTCGATCGCTCACGTGGTGTAAAATCCAATTTGCCCTTTTGCGCTCACGCTCATTCCCTCCAAACGCCTTTTCCATCACTTCTTCCAGCGCCTCTGACTCGCTGCATGCACGTCGTATCCAGCCGTCATACACGTAGTCCTTATCTATAGTATGCTCGTTCAGTGCGGTTTCAAGGTCCATCTCAAAAAAAATAAATCAACAAATGATGAAATTATTAGAAATCTAATTAAATTAGCATTGTAAAACAAGAGCGCTCTACATGCCCTTAAGCGCTACCTAAAGATACGTTGTTATGAACTATGTAAAGAACAATCTGAAGTTCCTCCGGAAAAAGGAAGGTCTAACCCAAGAGCAACTCGCCACAAAAATCGGTGTCAAGCGTGCTATGATTGGTGCCTACGAAGAAGGTCGAGCAGAGCCTCGTTTACATACGCTTCAGCACATTGCAGGCTATTTTCAGGTCCGTCTCGATGACTTTGTGAACCGAGACCTTTCAGGGGCTTCATCGATACCAAAGGCCGATGTCAGCGGTGCACAGCTTCGCATTCTACCTGTTGTCGTAGACGGTACAGAAGAGAAAGAGCTGGGCACACTCGTTCCAGTAAAAGCTTCTGCAGGGTATCTAAGTGGCTACGGCGATGCCGATTACATCGGCGCACTTCCGCGTTTTTCAATGCCTTTCCCTGAACTGCCTCAAGACCGTACCTACCGCGTATTTCAGATCCGTGGGGAAAGCATGTTGCCCATCAAACCAGGCTCTTATGTCATCACGGAATACATTCAAGACTGGAAGTCCATTCGCAACGACGAATGCTACGTACTGATTACCAAAGATGAAGGTGTCGTTTACAAGCGTGTAATCAACAACTTACACATCGGCGAACTCTTGCTAAAGTCGGATAATCCACAGTTTGCACCGTACACCGTACCTGTCGATCGCATGGTCGAGGTCTGGAAGGCAGTAGGCTATACTAGCTTTGAGTTGCCCTCTGCTGGAAATAATCAAGACATGTCTCAACTCATGCACATGATGGCTGATCTCAAAAAAGAAATGAATCAGCTGAAAGACAGTTAAATAGATCAACAAAAATACCTAGAATCACCTTGTATTGAGCGGCCTTTGAGCCGCTCGACTTACCTGTACTATGCCCATTTTCAACTAGCTACTAAATGACAATCACCTATGGATCGCTCTATTTTACATATGGACCTGGATACCTTTTTCGTATCTGTGGAGCGCCTTATGGACTCACGGCTTGACGGCCGCCCCATTCTTATCGGAGGTACGGGTGATCGCGGTGTGGTAGCAGCGTGCAGTTATGAAACCCGAAAATTTGGTGTACACTCGGCCATGCCCATGCGCATGGCCCGCGAGCTTTGCCCAGAAGCCATCATCATTCGTGGCAACTCGGCCAACTATTCAAAGTACTCAAACCTAGTTACCGATGTGATCAAAGAGCAGGTCCCCGTCTATGAAAAGACTTCGGTAGATGAATTCTATGCCGATCTTACCGGAATGGACCGCTTTTTTGGGAGCTTCAAATTCTCAAGCGAGCTCCGCGATCGTGTCATCCGTGAGACAGGACTGCCCATCAGCTTTGGGCTTTCCGGCAATAAAACCGTCAGTAAAGTCGCTACTGGAGAAGCCAAACCAAACAATAAGATCTTTATTCAGAAGGGATTAGAGCGTCCCTTTTTAGCGCCACTGTCAGTACGTAAAATCCCAATGGTGGGCGAGAAGACCTACCAAACTCTTCGGAACCTCGGCGTACGTCGCATTCAAACCCTGCAAGAGATGCCGCTCGAGATGATGCAAAGTGTGATGGGCAAGCAGGGAAGTGCAATATGGCATAAAGCACAAGGAGTCGACCAGAGTCCGGTCTTGCCGTATCAAGAACGAAAGAGCATCTCAACGGAGCGCACCTTCGCGAAGGATACAATAGACGTAGTGAAGCTTGAGGGCATCATCGTGGCCATGACTGAAAACCTGGCATATCAGTTGCGACGCGGCGATAAACTCACCTCGTGCATCACCGTAAAAATCAGATATTCAGACTTTAACACACATACACTTCAAGCGCGCATTCCATATACTGCAGCGGATCATGTCCTGATTCCCAAGGTCAAGGAGCTCTTTAAGCGACTCTTCGAGCGTCGTTTACTCGTACGCTTAGTAGGTGTCCGCTTTTCTCATCTTGTAGGAGGCGGTTATCAAATGAACATGTTTGAAGAAAGCGAGGAGCTCACTAGACTTTATGGTGCTATGGACCACATCCGACAGCGCTTTGGTGACCGCTCTGTTGTACGTGCCGTATCCCTTGGTGCTAAAACCATAGGTCGCTCCAACCCATTCAACGGAGAACCACCGCCGTTATTAGCAAACAGACACAGTTAAACAGAACCCATTTTTAATCAAGGAGCAAAGCAGTATGTGTGGCAGGTATGTAAATGTCAGTAAAATAAAGGCCGTGGAGAAGCGCTTCAGTGCACTCGTAGAACGTCCTGAGCTATATGCACCCAATACAAACATAGGAATAGGGAGCCTAGCACCGGTGATCACTCAAGAGCACCCGGATCGGATCAAGCATTACAAGTTTGGCTTTACCCCGTATTGGGCCAAAAAGCCTTTCCATCTTTTCAATGCGCGTTCAGAAGGCGACTACAATAAGGACAATGCGATGCATTATAGGGGAGCCAAAGGAATCACCACTAAGCCTGCTTTCCGTCAAAGTATACGCTCAAAACGCTGCTTAGTACTGGCCGATGCCTTCATCGAGGGACCGCAAAAAGAACGTCTCTCTAAGCCTTACGTGATATACAAGCGAGACGGCAGCCCCTTTGCCTTTGCGGGCATCTACGACAGCTGGGTCAACCCCGATACCGGTGAAATACTCGATACGTTTGCCGTCATCACCACTGTAAGTAACAAGATTACGGCTGCCATAGACCACCACCGATCACCGGTGATTTTACACGAAGAAGATGAGAGCATGTGGCTAGATGGGAGCACACCGCTGGCAGAAGTCACAGATGTACTCACTCCGTATCCTGCTGAGGAACTGAACGCTTACCCCATATCTGCCGCCATCAAGAATCCACGAAGCAATGGCCCCGAGCTGCTAAAGCCCATAGGTCAGCGGCTTGTTGCGGAATACGACTACGAGATTTACAACCATCTCGGGCTGCAAGGAATGGGCATGACCACCGCGCGTCAGCGAAAATTAGATCTAGGTTTTTAACCACAGCGCCTCGAACCGACCTACCGATATGTTACTCAACACGCACAGTTATTACAGTTTGCGCTATGGCACCTTGTCCCCAAAAGATTGGGTAGATTTTTTTAAATCACAGCCGTGGAAGCAGATGGCACTTACCGACATCAACAGCACCTCTGCCAGTATGACTGTACTGCATTTGCTGAAGGGGGACGCAGCCAAGCGTCCAGTGGTTGGGGTAGATTTCCGCAATGGGATCGACCAGTGCTATGTGTTGCTTGCTGAAAATTGGGACGGTGTTTGCCAAATCAACGATCATTTGTCATGGCATTTAGAGCGCAAGGTGCGCTTTTCGCAGCGTGCACCCATCGAGCAACTCAAAGACGTTTGGGTCATCTATCCGATGTCTGCAAACTTGCCTCTAGCGACATTAAAAAACCAGGAACTGATCGGTGTACCCCCTAAACCTCTACAGTCGTTACACATTTCAGGTTGGGATGAGTTTAAACACAAGCTGGTTGCGATGCCCACTGCTACATTCCGAGGTAAACGCGATTTTAATGCACACAGGCTACTACGGGCCATCGATGAGAATACGCTTTTAAGTAAGCTTGAGCAAAACCAGCAAGCGCCACAAGATCAGTGCTACATGCATCATGAGCAGTTGCTAGATACCTACAAAGCGCATCCGTATTTGCTTCGTAATGCCACCCAGGTGCTAGAAAGTTGCCAGGTCGTACTGCCGGAAGATCCGGCGCTGAACCTACAGACCTATACGGGATCTAAGGCGAAGGACATGAAGCTACTGCGCAAACTAGCCTACGATGGGATTAGATACCGTTATCCTGAGCTGAATCACAAGGTAAAGGAGCGTATAGAGAAAGAGCTAGAACTGATCGAGAAGAAGAACTTTGTGTCGTATTTCTTGATCAATTGGGACATTGTAAACTACGCTCAAAAACGCGGTTACTTCTACGTGGGTAGGGGGAGCGGTGCGAATAGTATTGTGGCCTACCTATTGAAAATCACAGATGTAGATCCCATAGAGCTGGATCTATATTTTGAGCGTTTTATCAACCTGTACCGTACGTCACCACCTGATTTTGATTTGGATTTCTCCTGGCGCGATCGCGACGATATGACAAAGTACATCTTCAAACGCTTCCCTCATACCGCGCTGCTGGCGACCTATAACACTTTTCAGTACCGCGCTGTGATACGCGAGCTGGGAAAGGTATTCGGTCTGCCGAAGCACGAGATCGATAAGCTCAGTTCAGGGAAGTTCAACAGTAATGAATTGGACCATTTATCGCACCTGGTACTTCGCTACAGTACCTATATCCAAGGGTTCCCTAGTCATTTGAGTATTCATGCAGGAGGGATTCTCATCGCCGATCAAAGTATTCATTACCGAAGCGCCACCTTCATGCCACCAAAAGGCTTCCCAACGACACAGTTTGATATGGTCGTAGCGGAGGACATCGGCTTGCATAAGTTTGATATTCTCAGTCAGCGCGGCTTAAGTAAAATTCAAGATGCACTAGCGATCGTACGGAAGAACCATCCTGAAAAACAACCTATTGACATACGAAACCTACAGCTCTTTAAGCAAGATGAAGGCGTTAAGGAGCTCTTGCGCAATGGATTGGCGATGGGGTGCTTTTATGTGGAATCTCCAGCGATGCGGATGCTGCTCACTAAACTCAAAGTAGACAGCTACTTAGGGTTAGTTGCTGCAAGCTCAATCATTCGTCCCGGTGTTAGCAATAGCGGGATGATGCGCGAGTATATTCTGCGTTTCACCGACCCCTCGAAACGAAAGAATGCCCATCCGGTGATGTTGGAAATCATGCCAGAAACCTTTGGAGTGATGGTGTACCAGGAAGACGTCATTAAAGTAGTACACTATTTTGCCGGTTTGAGTTTAGGAGAAGCAGACGTTTTACGGCGGGGTATGTCGGGTAAATTTCGATCAAGGGAAGAGTTTAAAAGGGTAGAAGAGCGGTACTTTGAAAATTGTCGGGAGCGTGGCTACAGCACAGAATTGGCCACAGAGATTTGGAGGCAGATAGAAAGCTTCGCAGGGTATGCCTTTGCGAAGGGGCACAGTGCTTCGTATGCTGTGGAAAGTTACCAGAGTTTGTATTTAAAGGCGCATTATCCACTCGAATATATGGTGGCCGTGATCAATAATTTTGGCGGCTTTTACCGCACCGAATTCTACGTCCATGAAGCGCGAAAGAATGGCGGAATCATAGAGCCACCTTGCGTTCAGCACGGCGATTTTCCAACGGTAATCAAAGGAAAGAGCATCTACTTAGGGTTTGTTCTCGTACACGGTGTGGATGAGCACATAGGTGTTTCTATCGGTAAGATCAGACAGGAGGGAGGTCCCTTTGAAGATTTGGCCGATTTCATCGATCGTATCCCCATAGGCATCGAACAGATTTCATTACTTATCCGCATAGGTGCATTGCGTTTCACGGGAATAGATAAGCAAACATTGCTTTGGGAAGCCCATCATATGCTTAAAGGACGCAATACGAAACAAGTGATTGCTACACCGCCAAGCTTATTCAAAGGCACTGTTCAAGCTCACGATTACAAGGTACCGTTGTTGGAACAAATGAATCTTGAGGCAGCGTTTGATCAAATTGAATTACTGGGGTTTCCGCTTTGCGATCCATTTGATTTAGCGGATGAGCCGCTAGAACTAGGTACCGCAGCGAAGGAATTATCTTCAAAACTGGGGCATTTTGTAGTGGCTTATGGCTATTTGGTTACCGTGAAAGAAACAAAGACGGCAAAAGGAGAGCGAATGAATTTTGCGACATTCATCGATCAACACGGCGACTTCTTAGACAGCGTACATTTCCCAAACGTCGCTGCGCAATTTCCATTTCGCGGCAAAGGCCTGTACAAGATCCAAGGTCGGGTTGCCGAGGAGTTTGGCTTTTTTAGTATTGAAGCATCCGCAGTGTACAAGGTAGATATGATTCCAGATCCAAGATATGAGGATACCATGGCGCGGTCTAAAGACAATTACAGTAAATCGAGACGATCGATGAAACGCGGAAAAAACAGCACAGCTTCATCATAGGGTAGTTATATCTGTGTTGTGAAATCACTATTTAACATAATGTATATTATAGCCCAAAAGATCATGAGCAATAAAAAAGCCCTGAGTCGTAAGATTCAGGGCTCTTTGTAGTATTTATAGCGATCGATGATTACTCACCAGCTGCTTCTAGAACTTTCTTCATGTCCATAGACTTTTGGTAATCGCCAGTCTTACGGTACACTTCCATTAGCGCACGAACGATATCCATATCATCAGGCTTCATTTCGTAAGCACCTTCAAAGTACCCTTGGCTTTCCAAGAATACATCTTTTTGCTTCTTCTTGAGTGCGTCATATTTACGCGTTTCGTTCAAGCCTAGACCGTTCATCTCTTCAGAGATTTTATTTGCACGATCAATGTACACTAGACCACACATGTACATTGCGTCACTCATGCTTGGATCGATCGCTAACGCTGCCTTGTATTCTTCAAGTGCTTTGTCCAAGTCTTTTAGTTCCGTTTGAAGGATATTTCCTTTAACGAAACGGTAAATTCCTTTCTCCGGGTTTTTAGCGATTGCCTCGTCAAGGTTTGCTAAAGCACCATCGTAATCCTTTTTATCTAAGAACGCCTGCAACTGGATATCTAGCAAGTCCTTATTCTCTGGATACATTGAACGCGCTTCAGTGAGCGTAGCATCATACATTTCTGAGTTCTCAAGCTTCTTGTAAGCGTTGATTAGACTGATGTACAAACTTGGACGCACATCTTCACCAACTACTGGATCTGAAGCCAATCCTAGCTCAATCTCACGCTCCAATTGCGCCTTGTTTTGGTACTGCTTTGGAGCACCGGTCGCAACATATGTAGCGGTGTAGGTAATGCCCTTGTAGCCCAAATCTAAACACTTACGGAAAGCAGCAACACCAGACTCGTCGTCACCTGCCATACCTGCAATGATACCCGCGTTGAACAACAAGCCCGTATCTAACTGAGCGAAGTCACCTAGAAGTTCATTGCTCTTTAGTTCGAACGCGCTCATGTAGCCGTTGTAAGCGGCTGTGTAATCAGCTGCTTCATAGGCTGCACCTGCAGACACTAGGTAGTTGTAAGCGATTGTTGGAACCTCACGTTTCGCATCTTCGGTGTAACGTGGTTTTTTCAACGTGCTTTCAAATTGAATCAAATCCAGCAAGCTAGAAGCCGCAACATTGTTCGCATTCTCAGCGAGCGACTTTACTGCTGCATCCGGAGAACCTGCGATTTTCGCATAAATCAGTGCCTTGTTGTAGTGGAATTTCGACAAGATTTTCTCTTTGATCTCGCTTTGATTCTTGCCATCGATGATCGATGAAGCCTCGTCGATAAAACCTTTTGCTTCTACGAGCTCATTTCCTCTTAATGCGATAATCGCACTGGTTACTTTTGGAGCTTCTTGGGCAGTTACAGCAAGGGCTGAAAGTGCAAATACAGCTACAATTAACTTTTTCATTGTTTTGTCTGCTTTATTAAGTGGTGCAAATGTAATTGTCCTCAAAAGAACAAACACCGCGCCAATTTCATTTTTTCGTTACGATTCAGTGCTATCCGTATCTTCTGAAGTAGTATCTGGTGCCTCATTCGAAGTCCCCTCCTCTCCTTCTGAAACAACGATCACGTTGCCATCCGCATCCAATACCTCTTCCTCTTCGTCCGAGGCCGGTACCTTAGCGATCGATGCAATCTCGTCGTTCGAACGAAGGTTGATCAAACGTACACCTTGTGTAGCACGTCCCATCACACGCAGCGTATCCACACCCATGCGAATCATCGTACCTTTCTTGGTGATAATCATCAAATCGTCTTCATCATTCACGGCCTTCAACGAAACGAGTTCCCCCGTTTTGTCAGTTACAGTAATGGTTTTGACCCCTTTACCTCCACGGTTCGTGATGCGGTAATCTTCCAAAGAGGAACGCTTGCCGTATCCTTTTTCACTGACTACCATAACGTCGTAACCGTCGCCTTCTTTGACCACGATCATGCCAACTACTTCGTCGTTCTCTGAGTCTACCGTAATGGCACGAACACCAGAAGCGCTGCGGCCCATAGAGCGTACTTTATCTTCAGGGAAGCGAATCGCCTTACCGCTGCGCACAGCGAGCATGATGTCTTGTTCACCATTGGTCAATTTAGCTTCGAGCAGCGTATCTCCTTCACGAATCGTAATGGCGTTAATTCCATTCACACGTGGACGGCTGTAGGCCTCAAGCGGTGTCTTTTTGATTACACCATGCTTGGTCACCATTATAATAAAGTGGTTGTTGATGTATTCTTCGTCCTTGAGGTTCAGTACATTAATGAAGGCCAATACCTTATCGTCCTGTGGAAGGTTGATCAAGTTTTGAATCGCTCTACCCTTGCTTTGACGGGTACCTTCAGGAATTTCGTACACACGCATCCAGAAACAACGACCCTGCTCCGTAAAGAACAACATATACTGGTGGTTGGTCGCAACAAATACATTTTCGATAAAGTCCTTATCCCGCGTACTCGCTCCTTTGCTACCTACTCCACCTCTATTTTGCTTTTTGTATTCGCTCAGTGGAGTGCGTTTGATGTAACCCGCATGTGAGATAGTAATAACCACTTCCGTATCAGGAATCATATCCTCGATACTTACGTCGCCACCAGCAAACTCGATGTCCGTACGGCGCTCATCGCCATACTTTTCTTTGATTTCAAGCATCTCGTCCTTGATGATCTGCATTCTAAGGACCTTGTCTCCTAAAATACTCTTCAAGTAGTCGATGGTTTTCATCAAATCCTCGTATTCAGCTTTGATTTTATCTCTTTCGAGACCGGTCAATTTCTGAAGACGCATGTCAAGAATGGCCTTGGCTTGAATCTCACTAAGTTTGAACTCTGTGATCAAACCGTTTCTCGCTTCCTCTGGTGTTGCCGAGCCGCGAATCAGCTTGATGACTGCATCAAGATTATCGATAGCAATCAACAATCCTTCAAGAACGTGCGCACGTTTCTCCGCCTGACGGAGTTCGTATTCCGTTCTACGCACAACTACTTCGTGACGGTGATCGACAAAGTGCTTGATCATGTCCTTGAGATTCAACATCTCTGGACGGCCCTTTACAAGAGCAATGTTATTTACTGAGAACGAGCTTTGTAGCTGCGTGTACTTGTATAGTTTGTTTAGGACTACGTTTGGCACTGCATCACGCTTCAAGACATACACAACGCGCATACCCTTGCGATCACTTTCATCGCGAATATCCGCAATGCCTTCGATCTTCTTATCGTTAACCAGGTCTGCGGTTTTCTTGATCATTTCAGCCTTGTTCACCTGATACGGAATCTCCGTTACGATGATACATTCGCGTCCACGAACTTCTTCGATAGTTGCCTTTCCACGCAGTACGATTCTACCTCGGCCGGTATGGAATGCGTCACGAACACCCTCGTAGCCGTAGATCGTACCTCCTGTAGGGAAGTCAGGGGCTGTGACGTGTTGCATGAGTCCATCGATATCAATGTCTGAGTCGTTGATATATGCATTGATGGCGTTGATGGATTCAGTGAGGTTGTGCGGAGGCATATTCGTTGCCATCCCCACAGCAATACCGGAAGCACCGTTCACTAGAAGACCTGGGATACGCGTAGGAAGT
>Ga0209136_1000446_pt1 | contig 29766 bp, 28 predicted proteins | sample SaaInl0LU_22_DNA_FD_184640 | JGI IMG/M metagenome (GOLD analysis project Ga0209136, IMG submission 184640) | Marine microbial communities from expanding oxygen minimum zones in the Saanich Inlet - ESP_90LU_22_DNA (SPAdes) (version 2) | ecosystem: Environmental > Aquatic > Marine > Intertidal... | reverse complement strand
TTTCGCCATTCCAGACCACAATTTGTTTTGCTCTGCTATTTTATTCGATCGAAAAACCAAATAAACAACACCCGAAAATAAAAATAAAATCAAAATCAGTGTGAGCGGATAATACTTCAAACGCACCAATAGATTGGAGTCTCTGTAATACACGATGTACTTTTTATCTTCCAAATAATTGATTTCAACAGAAGCCTCTTCTTCTTTCATCAATGCCAATTCCTCTTCCAAAAAATTATCATTCTCTGAGTTTTTGGCGTTGAGATTACGATGCATGACAATCGCTCCCAACTCATTGGTGACAATCATGGGAATCTCATAGTTGCTCTCAATAATTTTCATCTCGAGCGTCACATCTCTTTCCAAATTCGTCTCCGAAAGTCGATGGTAGGCCTCTGCCAACAATTCCATCTTTACACGTTCGTTTCTCCGAAACTGTTTGGAAAGATCGTAAGCACTCCAAAGAATTGCGCTTACAATGCAAAACAAAATGACGCCAATGCAGTTTTTAGGATTGATAGATTTCATGTACTTCAATTTATAGGTTCCAATGCCTTTACAAAAGATCGTACAAATCGTTTTCAGGCCTCAAATTCTGATTCTGAAAGGTACATATTCTCGAAGAAAATACAGACACCCTTCTAGGTAATTTCAATGTTAACGCACAATAAGAAGAAATCGTATTTCTTAAAAATTCCCAATAAATGTTGATAAGTTTCTAGAAACCACCCCTAAAAAAACAATTGGAAATGAGAATAATTTTTAAATTTGTAGCACCTCACAAGGTTTTAAACATTAATCATAATTCAATTATAAAATGCAAGTAACCGGAAAAGTTAAATTGATAAACGCTACGCAAACATTTGGAAGTAACGGATTTAGAAAAAGAGAATTGGTAGTCACTACCGACGAACAGTACCCTCAAATGATTTTGGTAGAATTCATACAAGACAAGTGTGACCTATTGGATAGCTATAGTGTGGGACAAGATGTAACCGTATCTATCAATTTACGCGGTAGAGAATGGGTAAATCCACAAGGAGAGACAAAATATTTCAACTCTATCCAAGGGTGGAGAATTGAGGCAAGTCAAACTTCAGCAGGCACGGAAACACCTCCGGCTTTTGAAACGACAAATGCTCCAATTTCAAGCGACAACGAACCGGATGATTTGCCGTTTTAATAGGTACACAAAAAAAAGCTGTCTCTCGAGACAGCTTTTTTTTTGCAGTTAAAATTCTTAAGTATCCTGAATATCTTTTCACAAAGAATGTCAAAATAACTATATTTGCACAACTTAAAAAACAGACATGCAATACAAAAGAATATTACTAAAATTAAGCGGAGAATCTTTGATGGGCGCCAATCAATATGGAATAGACCCTGCGAGATTGGCCGAATATGCCGAAGAAATCAAAGCGATCGTTCAAAGCGGTATTGAAGTTGCGATTGTCATTGGTGGTGGTAATATTTTTAGGGGAGTGGCTGGCGCTAGTAATGGCATGGACAGAGTGCAAGGAGATTATATGGGAATGCTTGCAACTTGTATCAATGGATTGGCTTTGCAGAGTGCTATTGAAACAACGGGCGTAAAAACACGCTTGTTGACTGCGATAAAAATGGAGCAAGTAGCAGAGCCCTTTATCAAAAGAAGAGCGGTTCGTCATTTGGAAAAAGGACGTGTCGTTATTTTTGGAGCCGGAACTGGAAATCCCTATTTTACGACAGATACCGCAGCTGTTTTGAGAGCGATTGAAATATCTGCAGACGTGATTCTCAAAGGAACCCGTGTAGATGGCATTTATTCTGCAGATCCTGAAAAAGACAAAAGTGCCGTGAAATTTGACGAAATAACCTACAAAAGTGTTCTCGAAAAAGGTCTAAAAATCATGGATTTGACAGCCTTTACACTGAGTGAGGAAAACAATTTACCTATTGTCGTTTTTGATATGGATACCAAAGGAAATCTTCAAAAATTACTCGGCGGTGAAAACATTGGAACTTTGGTTTCAGACAAATAAATAGCTTTTTAAAATCTTATTTTTATGAACGAAGAAATTGAATTTATTACGGACAGTTCCCAGGAACAAATGCAACAAGGTATCGAACATCTTCAAAAAGAATTTCGAAATATTCGTGCTGGAAAAGCGAGCCCAACCATGTTGGGTGGGGTAATGGTTGATTATTACGGTGCACAAACACCATTGAGTCAAGTCGCCAATATCAACACACCAGATGCGCGTACGATTTCTGTACAACCCTGGGAAAAACAACTCATTCCAGAAATAGAAAAGGGAATCTTAGTTGCCAATTTAGGTTTCAACCCAATGAACAATGGAGAAAGTATTATTATCAATGTCCCGGTACTCACAGAGGAAAGACGTACAGAACTTTCTAAAATAGCAAAAGCAGCTGCAGAACACGCAAAAGTAAGTGTTCGCAATGCTCGTAAAGAGGCCAACAATGAAATCAAAAAATTAGAAATCTCTGACGATGAGAAAAAAATCGCAGAAGAAGACATTCAAAATCTTACCAACAGCTTTATCAAAAAAATTGACGATGCGTATGTTGTGAAAGATGCTGAAATTATGAAAGTCTAATTTTCCAAACAAAAAAGGCTTCAAAGAAGTATCTCTTTGGGCTTACCAGAATCCCAAAACCACTAAAAAAGTGGTCTAGAAACAAAAACTTTGTTGCTTTTAAGCCCTCATAAATATGACATTTTGGAATAAAACTTCTCGGTTTATTTTAAAAAACCAAATCATCGTGCTTCTCTTGATCTCACTCATTACTGTGCTTTTGGGAAGTCAAATGAAACACATCAAATTTTCTTATACCGAAGCCAATTTATTGCCAGAGGACCACATTGAAAATTTAAAATACGACAAGTTTCTGAATATTTTTGGAGAAGAGGGTACGCTCATTCTATTGGCAGTGGGCGACAGTACCATTTACCAACCTGAGAAGTTCAATAACTGGAACCAACTTGCCAAAAATTTAGATCGTTTTGATGAAATCGATTTTTCAATTTCTATCGGCGATCTCAAAGAACTGAAAAAAGACAAAAAAAACCAACGTTTTGAACTGGTACCTCTCAGTGCTGAAAAAATGGTTTCACAAGCAGATGTCCATCGTCTTAAAAAACGATTGTTTACGGAGTTCCCTTTTTACAACAATCTTCTTTTTAACAAAGAAACGCAAACCATTCAAACAGGACTTTATCTCAAAAGTGAAATTGTCAACACAAAAATTCGAAAAGATTTTATTTTCCAACAGCTCAATCCAATCATTGAGCAATTTGAAAAGGACAACAACATCGATGTTCACGTTTCCGGAATGCCTTATGTCAGAACCATGAACTCTGAAAATATCAAAGCAGAAATGGGCATGTTCGTCGGACTGGCTTTGGGGATTACGGCCTTGATTTTCTTTTTCTTTTTTCGTTCTTTTCGGGCGACATTCATCACACTGCTGGTCGTAAGTATTGGGGTGATATGGGCCTTTGGCTTCATCGGATGGTTCCGATATGAAATCACCATCTTAACCGCCTTGATTCCTCCATTGATTATTGTCATTGGTGTGCCCAACGCCATCTTTATTATCAACAAATACCAGCAAGAAGTAAAAAAGCACGGAAATAAAACAAAATCACTGCAAAGAGTAATTTCCAAAGTCGGAAATGCTACTTTGATGACCAACATTACAACTTCTGCTGGATTTGCAACATTTATTTTTACCAACAGTCAACTTCTGAATGAGTTTGGAATCATTGCATCGATCAATATTATGGCCATTTTTGTATTGTCCTTGTTGATCATTCCGAGTCTTTACAGCTTCATGCCGCCTCCAAAAAAGAAGCATTTGAAACACTTGGATAAATTGTGGATTTCAAAAATTGTGACTTGGATGGTCTCTATGGTACGTCACAAAAAGCTGACCATTTACACGCTTGCTTTTTTTGTGATCATTGCGAGTATTATCGGAGTTTATAAAATACGCGTTTCTGGAAGTTTGATTGAAGACATGCCGAAAGACAAAACCTTCTTTAAAGACATTGTTTTCTTTGAAAAAGAGTTCGGGGGCATTATGCCTCTAGAAATCATGATTGACACCAAAAAAGAAAATGGAGTCATGAAGTTGGCAACACTAAAAAAAATCGAAAAACTAAACGAGGCAATTGAACTCATTCCTGATCTTTCAGAACCCATTTCGATCAATAATTTGGTCAAATATTCCAAACAAGCCTTCTACAACGGAAATCCTAAATATTTCCAATTGCCTACTTCACAAGAAAAAGCTTTTTTATTAAAATACATCAAAAATTCCGGAGACAGTGCCAATTCCCTAAAAAACATTGTCGATGAAACAGGCAGGTATGCGAGAATAACCACCTACATGAAAGATGTGGGTACCGATAAAATGGAACGCATCCAAGAACGTTTGCAAGCCGTCATAGACAAAGAATTCAAGTCGAGTTCTTATGAAGTTACCTTGACGGGCAAGGCCCTGGTTTTTCTAAAAGGAACGACCTATTTGATCAACAATTTGGTGATTTCGCTTTCGCTTGCCATCTTCTTGATTTCACTCTTTATGGGATGGATGTTTCGATCCATCAGAATGATTTTAGTTTCTCTCATTCCGAACCTTTTACCTCTTTTAGTGACTGCCGGCCTCATGGGATATCTTGGAATTCCAATCAAGCCTTCTACTATTTTGGTTTTTAGCATCGCATTTGGAATTTCAGTAGATGATACCATTCATTTTTTAGCAAAATATCGACAAGAACTTATTGCAAACAATTGGAAGGTGCGCAAATCTGTGTACAAAGCCTTGCGTGAAACGGGGGTCAGTATGTTTTATACTTCGATCGTCTTGTTCTTTGGATTTTTGGTATTCGTGATTTCTAGCTTTGGAGGAACAAAAGCCTTGGGTGGTCTGGTTTCTGTGACCCTATTGTTTGCGATGGTTTCCAACTTATTGCTACTGCCTGCATTGCTACTTTCCTTGGAAAGAAGGATTGCCAACAAAAAAACATTTAAAAAACCTAAGATGCAACTCATTCCGAGGCCTGAGGACGGAGAGTGAAATGCCTTATAAAAAGGTATAGAACAAAACCATCCCCGCAAGCAATCGGAAAAACTCCCAATATTTCGTTTTCAAACCTTCCAACATTCTTCCAACAGCGATCAAAGAGGCGATTAAAAAAAATCCTACTAGCGCAAGCTGCAATGCATTGAACAAGTGCAAGTAAAAAGCAAAGGAAAGCAATCCTAAAAAAGCAAAAACAACATTGAGCACGATGTAGATTTTCTTTCCAATGGTGAAGTTTTCGTAGTGATAACTTCCTTTTGGGATGTAAAGTGGCATTTCTTTTAGAGTTCCGGATTCAGGCACCCAATCCGGCCCTTTCAACCACAAAAGTCCTTTTTCCTTCCATGTTGAAAGTTGTTTCATCTTAAAAAGAAGGTTCTTGTAATAATGAAAAACAGACATCAGAAAGTCTCTCGTATTGATGTCTTTCGTAATGCCATAAGAAACGGTTTCTTCCTCTTCTTGAAAGGTTCCAAAAATGCGGTCCCATACAATCAATACACCTCCGTAATTTTTATCCAAATATTGTGTATTACTGCCATGATGAACCCTGTGATGTGAAGGTGTAACAAATATTTTTTCAATCCAACCCAACTTTGGAATGACCGTAGTATGTAATAAAAATTGATAAAGTCCAATCACCAAATGGGTCGTCAAAACCGTTTCTGCCCGAAAGCCTAGAACAGGCATCAACGACCAAAATAAAACCCGGAAAATGACTTGAAAAGGAGTTAGATTTAATGCTACAGAATAATTGTAATCTTCACTTTGATGATGAATGATGTGCGCTCCCCAAAACAAATTAATTCGATGCCCTGATCTGTGATAAAAATACCAGATCAAATCAGATAATACCAGAGAAAAAGCAAAGGTCATCCATGTTTTGGGAATGGAAAATAAAGAGCTGTATTCATAGAGATATTGGTAGTAGTAATAAATAAGGGGCACCATAAAAATACCCGCAATCCTGTCAAAAATTCCCATCAACAAATTGGAAACTGTATTTTGAAAACGAAATGTTTTTTTTCCTTGCGACCGAGTGTAAAGGTATTCGATACCAATAATAAAAAGGACCACTGAAGCAACAATCCATAGGTGTTTGTTTTCTTTCATAATTCAATGCTTTTTCTATCAAAAGTATAAAAAAATAAAAAAATGCTTTTCCTTGTTGTTAAAATTTAAAACACAAAGGATATTTTGATTCTAAAAAAAGTATCTTTGTAAGGTATCAAAGCTCTTTTTCAATGCATAAAACAACCGTCAAAAAGCTGCTTCATTCAAAAGCGAACAATCAAGAAGTCACCTTAAAAGGATGGGTCAAAACATTTCGAGCAAATCGCTTTATTGCGGTCAATGATGGTTCGTGTTTGGCCAGTATTCAATGTGTCCTTGATTTTGAAAAAACGGAGGAAACCCTACTTAAAAAAATTCAAACAGGCGCTGCAATTTCTTTGCAGGGGTTGCTTGTTGAAAGCCAGGGAAAAGGACAAACTGTGGAAATTCAAATTGAACAGATTTCTATTCTCGGAGAATCCAATCCAGAGGAATACCCGATACAAGCAAAAAAACACAGTCTCGAATTTTTAAGAGAAAATGCCCACCTAAGAATACGAACGAATACCTTTGGTGCCATTATGAGAGTGCGCTCATCCTTGTCTTTTGCAATTCACAACTATTTTCACAAACAGGGATTTACTTATGTACACACCCCAATTATTACCGGTTCAGATGCGGAAGGAGCCGGTGAAATGTTTCGTGTGACTACTTTAGATCCCGACAACACACCTCGCACGGAATCCGGTAGCATTGCAACTCGCAAAGACTTTTTTGGCAAAGAAACACACCTCACTGTTTCTGGACAATTGGAAGCAGAAACCTATGCAATGGCGCTCGGAAAAGTCTATACTTTTGGACCCACCTTTAGAGCAGAGAACTCAAATACCTCACGACATCTTGCCGAGTTTTGGATGATTGAACCCGAGGTAGCTTTCAATGATCTCATTGACAATATGGACCTTGCAGAAGACTTTATTAAACACACCTTGCAAGCTCTATTAGACAACTGTCAAGAAGATCTCCAATTTCTAGAACAACGTTTGATTTCAGAAGACAAAAGCAAGCCTGCCGCAGCGCGCAATGAAATGACTCTTATCGAGAAATTGAATTTTGTTGTCAAAAATGAATTCAAACGAATTAGCTATACGGAAGCCTTTGAAATTTTAAAAAATTCAAAACCCAATAAAAAGAAAAAATTCAAATACGTATTGGACGAATGGGGAGCAGACTTGCAAAGCGAACACGAACGTTATTTGGTTGAAAAACATTTCAAAACTCCCGTCATATTATTTGACTACCCTTCCAATATCAAAGCTTTCTATATGCGCTTGAATGAAGACGGAAAAACAGTACGTGCGATGGATGTACTCTTTCCGGGTATTGGAGAAATTGTAGGAGGATCACAACGCGAAGAAAGAATAGATGTTCTGAAAGAAAAAATAAACCATTTAGGCATTGATGAAAAAGAGTTGTGGTGGTATTTGGATACGCGTAAATTTGGAACCGCTGTACACAGTGGGTTTGGACTCGGTTTCGAAAGATTGGTTCTTTTTGCTACAGGCATGAGTAATATTCGTGATGTCATACCGTTTCCAAGGACTCCGCAAAACGCCTCATTTTGACGCCATTTCTTTCTGTAAGTTGGTTCACAATGCATGCTTATGAAAACCTCTTTTCAAAGAACACTCAAAACCTTTTGGTTTTCGAGCTCCGTTAAAAACTTCTTAAAATTCGGAATTGGTTCATATAATGGAACACATAATCTTGAGAATTGATATCTTTGTAATACATGTTAAAACAGCAATTTCAACTTAAATTACTACAGAAACTCTCCCCGCAACAAATTCAATTGATGAAATTGATTCAGTTGCCTACGCAAGCATTCGAGCAGCGAATAAAACAGGAAATCGAGGAAAACCCAGCTTTGAATAGTGAGAAAGAAGCGGAAGAGAATGCCAACGATGAATACGATGACCTGGCAGATGCATCCAATGAGACGGAAGACTTCGACATCGATGCGTATCTTAGTGACGATGAAATTCCTTCGTACAAATTACAGACAAACAATTACAGCAGTGATGATGACGAACAACAAATTCCGTATGCCGGTGGCATCAGTTTTCATCAATCCTTAAAAAATCAATTGCACACTTATACGCTTTCAAATGAACACCTGACTGTTGCCGAATTTTTGGTCGGCAGTATCGACGAGAGTGGTTATATTCGGAGAGCGTTGATAGATTTGGTAGACGACCTCGCCTTCACGCAAAATGTGTTTACTACAGAAGAAAACATCGCACACATACTTACATCTGTCGTTCAAAAACTGGAGCCAGTTGGAATCGGCGCACGCAATTTAAAAGAGTGTTTGACTTTGCAATTGCAAGCAAAAAAAGCCACAAAAAGTGTTTCGTTAGCGATAACTATTTTAGAGAACAGCTTTGATCAATTTGTAAACAAACACTACAAAAAACTTCTCGAAAAACACCATTTGTTAGAGGACGACTTGAAACAAGCTATTCATGAAATTGAAAAATTAAACCCAAAACCCGGCGGTGGATTCAGCAACAATAACAAACATGCACAACAAATTGTTCCTGACTTCACGATCTCCATCAACGAAGGAGCTTTAGAATTGACTCTGAACTCTAGAAATGCTCCAGAACTTCATGTGTCCAAAGAGTACAATAACATGTTAAAAGGATACCAAGAATCCAAACAAAAAAACAAAGCTCAAAAAGATGCTGTCCTTTTTATCAAACAAAAGTTGGACGCTGCAAAATGGTTTATCGACGCGATCAAACAACGACAACAAACCTTGTATGTCACGATGTATGAAATCATGCAACAACAACACGAATACTTTATTAGTGGAGATGAGAGGAAATTAAAACCGATGATTTTAAAAGATATTGCCGACAAAATTGATATGGATATTTCTACCGTATCTCGCGTTGCAAATAGCAAATATGTTGCTACTCCCTATGGGACAAAATTGATCAAACAGTTCTTCTCTGAATCGATGAAAAATGACCAAGGTGAAGACATATCTACAAAAGAAATAAAAAAAATACTCGAAAATATCGTTGCTTCCGAAAACAAATTGAAGCCCCTCACAGACGACAAACTTGTTGCCAAGCTAAAAGAGAAGGGATATTTGATAGCGCGAAGAACCGTGGCAAAATACAGGGAACAATTAGAGATTCCTGTCGCACGATTGCGGAAAAAATTGTGAACTAGAGCAAATCCAACAAGACAGTGGTTATTTCAGAACACCGAGATTGCTAAAACAAATTGGAAATCCATTGGTGTCAAAAATGGTCAAGAAACTGACTCCAGGAGATTCTACAGCATATAAAATATCAATCCCAAACGCAAGGGCTGTATCTGAATCAATTCATCAGCTGCATTCACTGTGCCTTCTTTGTAAAGTGAAGTCAGCGAATAATTCGCATAAAAATTCCAAGTATGATATCCGAAAGCAAACGTAAGACCACATTGTAAATTTTCTACTTCTGGGAGATCTTGCAAAACTACTGTTCTCTGTTCTGCAGTGTACTTGGCACGATTTTTCAATAAATAAGAAAATGTGAACCCACTGTAAACTCTCCAAAATTTAAATTTATCATATGTGGACGTCCTCCAACGCAATTCAAAAGGTATTTCCAAGCTACTGTAACTAAAATTATTACTCCTGTAGCTGTCCGAAACTTGAAAAGAATTTCTGTCATGTAACAAATTGTGGTTGAATTTATGGTACGCATATCCTGCACCCACAGCTATTCCAAAATTTCTTCTTTTATTGAAAGGGATATCTCGCAGAAATCCGAAAGAAAACGCATAAGAAAATCCATTTTGTTGAAATTCACTGGGTGCATTCGTAAGGGACGTATAACCCACATTAAAAAACAACTGATCCTCTAAATAAGGGGTATCAGTATCGGTTCCCGCTTGGGCCAGCAGGACCATCGGCAAATAGAAAAACATCGGAAACAACCAAGAATTTGCTTTCATGTATACAAGTTTACCAAACAAAAATACAATAAAAAACACCTGTCAGTTGACAGGTGTTTGAAAAATTTTTACAAAAGGGAATCCTTATTTTGTATTCAAACTGATATCTCCACTTCGCGTTGAATAACTTACTTTCAAAGCATTGATATCTCTTAGTTCTATTCGGATATCGTGAATTGTTCCCACACTTGCTTTTACATCAGATTTTATAGAAGTCGTCATGTATGGCACTTCCTCTGGATTGTGTTTTTCTTGTTCTGAATAAATAAAACTCGCAATATCATTGATACTTGCGATTTTGTCATTCAGCTGAATTTTATCTCCAGAACCAAACTTTGCTTGGTCTTTGGCTTTTCCAACATAAATTGTACTCACCAAACTTTTGTGTTCCAATTTTTTAACCTCAGTAGCATTTGGCAATTGAGGCGCTTTGATAACCAATTCTGTTTCTCTCATAGTAGTGGTTACCATAAAAAAGAACAAAAGCATGAATACAATATCCGGTAAAGCAGCAGTATTTACTGCAGGCAATCCTTTTTTCTTTTTTGCAAATTTCGACATTTCGTATTTATTTAGTAGGTTCCGCGTCTGATATGATCTGAGGGTACGCTTCTTTCACCTCTTTGATCACAGCTTTCAAATCTTCGTTCTCTTTGTCATTGGCTGACAACAACAACAAATCATCATAACTTTTACCAGCATACTTGCCTTTGACATGATTTTTCGCGTAACGATTTCTCAGTTCTGTGTAGGCCGACAACAACTCGTTCTGCACAGTAATGTACATACCGTATGAAGTTCCACGGTCACTTTGTACAGAGATAATAGCTTTGTTCGGATGATCTGAAGACTTTTCAGATTTGTTTCCGTTACAGTAAGTACAAGCAGTGCCAGGCACTCCATCTATTTCTTTTCCTACACCTCCGCCATTGTCAAGAAAATCAATTGCGATTTGTTTGATATCTGCGATTTGACTGATTTCATCCTCAACCAACATCTCATCATTTCTATTCAAATTGATTTCCAAAATGTTTTTCATCTTGATAATCGGTGGTTCATAGTTCTCAGGCGGTTTTTCAGACAATTTACGCGAAATACCTGAATCAACATCCATCGTTGTTGTCACTAAGAAAAATATTAGCAACAAGAAAGCGATGTCCGCCATTGATCCGGCATTAATTTCGGAGTTTTCTCTTCTAGCCATAGATGAATTATTTTACGATTGATTTTACACCACCTAAAACAATCGCTACAATCGCACCAGCTCCTAACAATACTGTGTACCAAATACCTGTACTCACCCATCTTGAAGGAGAACCTGCTTCTCCTCCATCTAATACTTGGCCTGTTACATCTGTTACTGCCGTATCCGAAGACACACCGTATGAGATCAACAACAAGATTAAAAGAGCGGCAATTCCTATCAAGGATTTCTTCAAAGCTTCTGGCTTTTTCAGCAAACTTAAAATGGAAAAAACAACAGCAACACTCGCCACTGCAATCAACAATGCAATTGCGAAAGACACCAACGGCCCTACAATTCCTAAGGTACCTTGTCCTTCAACAATAGCGTCGTCACCTGTACTTACAATCATGATGAAGAAGTAAGCGGCAACAATTGCTATCAAAGCAACAAGTCCTTTTAATATTTTTGAAAATTTCGTATTCATAAGAATTCTTATTTTTTAGCTCTAACCAATAGGTCAATTAATGAAATTGAAGCATCTTCCATGTCGTTTACAATTCCATCTACTTTTGAGATGATATAGTTGTAAAACACTTGTAGAATGATGGCTACTACCAAACCGAATACAGTTGTCAACAAGGCTACTTTAATACCTCCTGCTACTACGGTTGGGGAGATATCTCCTGCAGCTTGAATCGAGTCAAATGCCCCAATCATACCAATTACAGTTCCCATAAACCCTAGCATTGGTGCCAATGCAATAAACAAAGACAACCATGAAATATTTTTCTCTAACAATCCCATTTGAACACCTCCGTAACCGACAACTGCTTTTTCAGCAGATTCAATTCCTTCGTCTGCTCTATCCAATCCTTGGTAAAAGATGGATGCAACAGGCCCTTTTGTATTTCTACATACTTCTTTTGCAGCATCTACGCCACCAGAAGCCAATGCTTCATCAACACTCGAAACTAATTTTTTCGTATTCGTTGTTGCCATATTCAAATAAATAATTCTTTCGATAGCAATTGCCAATCCTAAGATCAAGGCTACCAATACAATTCCCATAAAAAAGGGTCCCCCTTCAATAAAACGTTGTTTTAATATTTGGTGGAAAGTTTCTGATTCTGCTACTTCTGCTGCTCCTTGAAATGCATATGAATTTTGAGTTGCTCCAAAAAACATTAAACCTGTTGTTGCAAGGATTGTAAATACTTTTTTCATTGTGATTAAATTAATTATTATAAATATTAAAGGTTGTATGTTCATTAAACACAAAAACATGCGGAGAGAAAGGGATTCGAACCCCCGTTACAATTTCTTGTAAACACGCTTTCCAAGCGTGCGCCTTAAGCCACTCGGCCACCTCTCCTAAATGTATTCGCTATTAAGGGTTCACAAGAAACAAAAAAATGTTCGTTTTTTAAAAATTTTAAACAGTTATTTCAATGAAAACACTGAAGAAATAAATAATTTTATCAATAATGAATGAAAAGCTAATGTTTGTTGAATTTTAACCAATGGAAACCGCCAGAATGTTTCTTTTTCAATAAACTACTCTTGTCTGCTTTTCAAAAAGGACTTCCTTTTGGGTTTTTGAAACGCTTTCTATTTTGAATTGAAACAAATCTTGACACAAAAAAAGAGCAACTTCATTGTTGCTCTTTTTTTCTACTCTGTTTTTGGGAACTTCTTAAGATTGCATCTCAAAATCTTCCATAAATTTGGTTGTATAATTTCCAGAAACATAATCTGGATGCTCCATCAATTGTCTGTGAAATGGAATCGTTGTTTTTACACCTTCTATCACGAATTCATCCAAAGCTCGCTTCATTTTATGAATAGCCTCTTCACGAGTTTGAGCGGTCGTAATCAACTTCGCTACCATAGAATCGTAATTTGGCGGAATGGTGTACCCAGCATATACGTGCGTGTCTAAACGAACTCCATGCCCCCCTGGCGCATGAAAAATTGTTATTTTCCCTGGAGCTGGTCGAAAACCTTTGTGCGGATCTTCCGCGTTGATACGACATTCAATCGAATGCATTTTTGGCAAATAGTGCTTTCCTGAAATTGGCACTCCAGCAGCTACTAATATTTGCTCACGAATCAAATCAAAATTGACGACCTCCTCGGTGATTGGATGCTCTACTTGGATACGCGTATTCATCTCCATGAAGTAAAAATTACGGTTTTTGTCTACTAAAAATTCAACCGTACCCGCTCCTTCATATTTGATAAACTCAGCAGCTTTTACTGCGGCTACTCCCATATCATGACGCAATTGGTCCGTCATAAATGGAGAAGGAGTTTCTTCCGTTAATTTCTGATGTCTTCTTTGTACCGAGCAGTCGCGCTCTGAAAGGTGGCACGCTTTTCCAAAAGAATCTCCTACAATTTGAATTTCTATATGACGTGGCTCCTGAATTAATTTCTCCAAGTACATGTCATTGTTTCCAAAAGCAGCGAGCGATTCTTGACGTGCAGAATCCCAAGCATCTTTCAATTCTTCTTTTGCCCAAACGGCACGCATTCCTTTACCTCCACCTCCGGCAGAAGCTTTCAGCATTACAGGATATCCAGCTTCTTCTGCTAGTTTTTCACATTGTTCAAAATCTTCAATCACACCTTCACTTCCTGGAACACAAGGAACACCCGCAGCAATCATGGTAGACTTGGCATTTGCCTTGTCCCCCATTCTATCAATCATTTCAGCGCTGGCTCCAATAAATTTGATATCGTGTTCTTCACATAGTTTTGAAAACTTCGAGTTTTCTGACAAAAACCCATATCCTGGATGTATGGCATCCGCATTTGTGATTTCGGCTGCTGCCAAAATATTGGACATTTTCAAATAAGAATCTGCACTTGCTGCAGGCCCAATACACACGGCTTCATCGGCAAACTTCACATGCAAACTTTCTGCATCTGCAGTCGAATAGACTGCTACGGTTTTGATCCCCATTTCTTTACAGGTCCGGATAACTCGCAATGCAATTTCGCCTCGATTGGCTATTAATATTTTTTTAAACATAATCTATCTGTTTTTTTCGTTCTTCTTTTTTGAGAAAAGTGCATTTTTACTTTTTTCAAAAACAAATTCACCATTATGTTTCCTTTAAGAAGGATCTACTAAAAATAAAGGCTGCCCGAATTCAACTGGCGAAGAATCCTCTACCAAAATTTTCACGATTTTACCCGATACTTCCGACTCAATTTCGTTGAATAATTTCATTGCCTCAATAACACAGACAATAGAATCTTCACTCACGACATCTCCTACTTCTACAAACAGCGCTTTGTCTGGAGATGGTTTTCTATAAAATGTTCCGATAATTGGAGAAGTAATGGTGAGGTATTTTGACTCGTCGTCTGCAGGCGCTGACTCTTCTTTTGCCGGTGCAGGTGCTGCAGGTGCTTCAACAGGTGCAATTGCCTGAGTTGTTACAGGAATCTGCGAGGCAGGGATTGCTTGCTGTACAATTGTTGTTTCTGTTTTCTCAGAACCTGTTTTGACCGTAATCTTGATGTCTTCCATCTCTAATTTCACTTCACTTGCACCCGATTTGGCTACAAATTTTATCAAGTTTTGAATGTCCTTTAAATCCATACTAGAGGTTGTTTTTGTTGTTAAGTTATGTTGTTATGAATTGTATGCCCATTTGAGATAGGCTGCTCCCCACGTAAATCCACCGCCAAAGGCAGCAAATACGATGGTATCTCCTTTTTTTAATTTGTCTTCGTAATCTGCCAAAAGCAAAGGTAAAGTAGCGGATGTTGTGTTTCCGTAATGCTCTATATTCACCATCACTTTGTCCATGCCCAAGTTTACTCTTCTCGCTGTGGCTTCAATGATTCTACTATTGGCTTGATGTGGCGCTAACCAATCAATATCGTCGTTGGTCAAATGATTTCTTTTCAGAATTTGCTCACTGGCATGCGCCATATTGGAAACTGCGTATTTAAAAACTGTTTTTCCTTCTTGTTTGATGTAGTGCTTTCTGTTTTTCAACGTTTCTTCAGAAGTAGGCAACAGGGATCCTCCCGCCTCAATTCTTAAGAATTCACGACCAATACCGTCACTTCTCAAATATTCATCCTGCAGCCCCAAACCTTCTTCGTTCGGCTCAAAAAGAGCTGCTCCTGCACCGTCTCCAAAAATGATACATGTTGCACGGTCCGTGTAATCGACAATTGAAGACATTTTATCTGCTCCAATAACCAGTACCTTTTTATACCTTCCAGACTCTATGTAAACAGAAGCTGTTGACATGGCATATAAGAAACTTGAACAGGCAGCTTGCAAGTCATAACCAAAAGCGTTTACCGCGCCTATTTCACTTGCAACATACACTGCTGTAGAAGCTACATTCATATCCGGGGTAGCTGTTCCGATGATAACCAGGTCTATTTCTGTGGGGTCAAGATCTCTTTTTTTGATGAGGTCTTTTGCAGCCTGAATTGCCAAATAAGAAGTGGCTTTGTCTGCGTCTTTTAAGATTCTTCTTTCCTTGATACCTGTTCGTGTATAAATCCACTCGTCATTGGTATCAACCAAAGTTTCTAGCTCTTTATTGGTGAGAGCATAGTCAGGAACATATTTTCCTACCGCTGTAATGGCTGCAGTTATTTTACTCATATCCTAAAAATTTACTCGCTTCAATTTTTTCTGCTTTCGTAAAAAAGAATGTCCAAAGAAATGAAAATTATTCCACTTTGGAACTAAAAAGAAGCGATAATTACTGTTTTTAACCTTCAAACATGAAAAAACCCTCTGAAAACGAGGGTTTTAAAATTTCAAAGTTTCCTAAAGTTTAGGCTTCTGCTTCTACAGAATCGATTACAATTTGTCCTTTGTAATACAACTTCCCTTCATGCCAGTGTGCTCTGTGGTACAAGTGCGCTTCTCCCGTTGTTGGGTCTACCGCTACTTGAGGAGCAATCGCTTTGTAATGTGTTCTTCTTTTGTCTCTTCTTTGTTTAGATATCTTTCTCTTTGGATGTGCCATGGTGGTGATTTTTATCTATTAATAATTCTTTCAACTTTCCCCATCTAGGGTCTGTTATTTCGTTCGGTGTTTCTTTTATTTTTAACTCTTCTAACTGATCCAGTATTGCTGCATTTCTTTCTTTGTCTTGCGCGAAAGGGCTGATTCTTTTTAAGGGAACTCCCAACGCAACCATTTCATAGATGTACTGTGCCACGTTTATTCGATGCTCTGAATAAGGAACGACAAGAATCTCTTCATTGTCATTATTGAATACTTCTCCAAATTTCACAATCAAAGAAAGATTCCCTTTTGTTTTTAAGTCAAACAACTCTCCAGTCAGGTCACAGGGTACTTCTACCGTGCCTTGGTAAGAGAAATTCAACTCTAACATGGTGGTCTTTTTAACAAAGACCAAATCTACAACTATCGATGCTTTCTCATACTCGTCGTAGTTGAAAGCGTCAAAGAACGTACTATCAATCTGATATTCAAATCGATGCTCTCCTTCTTTCAAACCTATAAAAGAAATAACAAATTCTTTGAGATCTTTCATTTGAACACTAATTTGAGCGTGCAAAGATATAAAAATTCATTCTAATAAAAGGAAAGAATGTGATTTTTATACTATTGACGTGTTTTTTTGATTTTTAACCTGTTTTCTGAAAGTTCTTTGTGACGCGTTCGAGTTTTGAAAATTTCCAAGCCTGTAAAAAGCGCCTCTTTGAATGAGGAAGAATTTGCAATTCCTTTTCCTGCAATTTCAAAAGCCGTTCCGTGATCTGGCGACGTTCTTATGCCAGACAAACCTGCCGTAAAATTGACGCCACTTCCAAAGGCAATGGTTTTGAATGCCACCAATCCTTGATCGTGGTACATCGCCAAAACGCCATCAAACTTTTGATAATTTTGCGACCCAAAAAATCCATCTGCGGCATAGGGGCCGTAGACTAATTTGCCTTTTTCTTGAATTTCAAGCAAGGTCGGTCGAATCAATTCTTCATCTTCATTCCCAATCACTCCGTTATCTCCACAGTGAGGATTGAGTCCTAAAACAGCAATTTTTGGTTTCGATATCCCAAAATCCTGCACCAAAGTCTGGTGCATGATTTCCACTTTTTTTAGAACCAACTCTTTGGTAATGGTTTCTGCAACTTTTGCAACTGGAACATGCCCCGTTACGAGACCTAAACGAAGCCCTTCTGTCATCAAAATCATCAAGCTTTCTCCCGCTAATTTTGATTCTAAAAATTCGGTATGTCCTGCAAAATTAAACGTCTCAGACTGTATGTTGTCCTTGCTAATAGGTGCGGTAATCAAAACATCTATGTCGCCGTTTCTCAAAGCTTCGGTAGCTGCTGTCAAAGATTGCAAAGCAAAAGCCCCTGACGCTTCTGTTGGTGTCCCTAAACACAACGCTACATCTTCCTTCCAAACATTCAAAACATTCATCTTGTTTGGGTTTGTATTTTCCAAATGATTGATTTCAAAAGGCTGCAATTCAGATTGTACAAATTTGTTGTGATCTGAAACTGCTTTTGAACTCCCAAAAATAACAGGTGTGCAAAAATCCAACATGCGCTTGTCTTCAAAAGTTTTTAAGACAACTTCCAGGCCAATCCCATTCAAATCTCCGACTGAAATCCCTACAACTATTTTCTTTTCTTTATCCATTCAAGTCTTTATATTATTCTTATTTTTGAGAATTCAAAAGTAATCAATTAAATTGAGATAGATGTTTACAGGTATCATAGAAGTCCTCGGAATTGTCAGAAATATTCAGAAAGAAAACAACAATTTGCACTTGCAAATTGAGAGTCCATTTACTTCGGAGTTGAAAATTGATCAAAGTGTCGCTCACAACGGAGTATGCTTGACTGTTGTAGAAATCAAAGGAAGTGTTTACACGGTAACTGCCATCAACGAGACTCTTGAAAAAACCAATTTAAACTCACTTGCTATTGGAGATCACATCAATTTAGAGAGAGGAATGAAATTAGGAGATCGTTTGGACGGACACATCGTACAAGGGCACGTAGACCAGACTGCTATTTGCCAATCCATCACCAATGAAAGCGGCAGTTGGATTTTTACTTTTGGCTACGACCCCAAAGAGCACAACATTACCATTGAAAAAGGTTCTATTACAGTAAACGGCACAAGTTTGACAGTCGTGAATTCAGAAAAAAACAGCTTCAGTGTAGCGATCATACCGTACACTTATGACCACACTGTTTTTCATACTTTCGAAAAAGGAACGATTGTAAATCTAGAATTTGATGTCATTGGAAAATATGTGACTCGTTTGATGCAGAAGTAAGCAACTGCTTATTTTTTTTCAAGGAAATATTTTTTTCGCAACCAGAAAGAAACCTTTACCAACAATATCAGGGCAGGTACCTCGACCAATGGTCCAATGACACCTGCGAACGCTTGCCCAGAATTGAGTCCAAAAACTGCAATGGCCACTGCAATGGCCAATTCAAAATTGTTCCCCGACGCTGTAAAGGCAATAGAAGCTGTTTTATCATAGCTCGCTCCCATTGCCTTGCTAAAGAAAAAACCAACAACAAACATTACCGTAAAATAAAGCAATAAAGGAACGGCAATGAGCACGACATCCATGGGTATGGAAACAATCAGCTCTCCCTTTAACGAAAACATCACGACAATGGTAAACAAAAGTGCTACCAAGGTCATCGGTGCAATGGCAGGAATGAATTGTTGTACATACCAGTCCTCTCCTTTTCTTTTGACCAAAATCAATCGACTCGCAATTCCGAATACAAAAGGAATTCCAAGATAAATCGCTACGCTCTCCGCAATGGTCTCTATTGAAATATCCACAATCGCGCCCTCAAAACCAAAATAAGGAGGCAGTACCGTGATAAAAAGCCACGCATAAAAACTGTATCCAAAGACCTGAAAAATGCTATTCAAAGCTACCAATCCTGCACCGTATTCACTGCTGCCTTCTGCCAGATCGTTCCAAACCAACACCATAGCAATGCAACGCGCAAGACCAATTAAAATGAGTCCAACCATATACTCAGGATGCTCTCTCAAGAACATTATTGCCAGCGCAAACATCAAAATAGGTCCTACAATCCAATTCAACAGTAAGGAAACCGATACAATTTTTGTGTCTCGAAAAACCTTTGGCAACAAAGTGTAGTTTACTTTTGCCAGCGGTGGATACATCATTAAAATCAAGCCAATTGCAATGGGAACATTCGTAGTTCCGCTGCTAAGAGAATGAATTGTATTAGAGAAATTTGGAAAGAAATACCCAATACCCACACCAAACAGCATGGCTGCAAAAATCCATATCGTAAGATTCCTGTCTAAGAAATTTAATTTTTTCGACGCTGCCACTATTTTAAGAATTTAGTTGAGAAAATACATGGTACAATTCCGCTGCGATTTGCAAACTCCGTTCTTGATACATGCGGCTTTGTTGCGGCGTATTGTCAAATGCTTTTGGATCTTCAAAAGTTATTGGGATGCGGATTTCGGCACCTGGCACAAATGGACAGGCTTCATCCGCAGAATTGCAAGTCATGACAGCTGCAAATTTTGATTGCGGATTGAATGCATCGTCTAATTTTTTTGAAAAACCGATGATTGGATCCGCATTTTCAGCAAATTTGATGCTGTAAATTGGGTTTTCCGTAACAGCAATGCACTGAATCTGAAAACCTGATCTTTCCAAGGTGTCTGCTACTTTTGGATACAGTGCTGTTGCCTCTGTTCCACCCGAATAGCAAGAAACATGCTTTATCCCGAAATAAGTAGCCATGGTTTGCGCCCATATTTGGGACAAATGACTTCTCCTAGAATTGTGTGTGCAAATAAAATTGATGCGAATGGCTTCCTTTTTCAAAACCCTTGCTTGCAAATACACTTTTAAGGGTTGTAGGACTTCTTTCCGGTTTTTTGAAATGGGAACATTTTTTAAGTCTTCAATCGTGTTTTTAATTTCTTCAAAAAGTTGTAATTGATTTGTCATGAGGAGGATTGTCTGTTTTGTCTATTTTTAGCAACAAGAAGTATCGGAAACATCTTGATCCAAAAACTGTAAAAAAATACGCTTCATTTTTGTCCAGTTTTTAGTATGAATGCAATAACACACACGGGTGCCTTCAATGCTTCCTTTAATCAGTCCTAATTGCTTTAGCTCTTTTAAATGTTGTGATATCGTGGGTTGTGCGAGTCCAATTTCATGAACCAAATCTCCACAAACACAAGTATCAATCTTGAACAAATGCTGCAAGATGGCTACGCGTGCAGGATGACCGAAAACTTTTGCAAAAAGTGCAATTTCATTCTGTTTGTCTGAGAAAATTTCAGTTTTTACTAAACCCATATCAATTGTTTCATTGCAATATTACGATTAATAATTGATTTTGAAAAGAAATAACTAGCAAACCTTTTTTGAAAAGGAATACACCCTTAAAGTAGGCATAAATTCACAGCAAAAAATAACTGCTCTTTTTAGTTTTTTTAAAAAAACTTTGGCCTTCTCCATTATTTCTTATTTTTACCTAACCAAAAACGGCACCTTAATGATCAACTACAGAAATCCTAGCTCAGAAGAAATTGCAATTCTTACCTCGCAAAATTGTTCAGCAACGGACTGGAATAGTTTCTGGATAACGGATAAAACCGATGTTTCTCTCCTAAAAAACACCCAGTTTTCTGGAACTGTGAAACTGCAAGAAATTTCAGGAGAAAATCAATCTTACGGGGACATCACGAGACCCAATGGGATTTACAATGCTCGAATTCACAATTCAGAAATTGGAAAAAATCCTTTTATTACCAACGTCAGTAATTTTATTGCAAATTATTCTATCGGTGACAATGTGGTGATTGATTGTGTGGGACACATTGCTGTAAATGGCACATCCTCTTTTGGGAACGGAATTCATGTAGAAGCCATCAATGAAGGTGGAGGTCGAGAAATCCCTATTTACAACGAGCTTTCTGCTCAAATGGCATACATCCTCTCTTTGTACAGGCATCGCAATGATTTGATCTCAAGTTTGAAAAAAATGATTGTTTCCTACACAAAAAGCGTTACCTCTAATCGAGGAAGCATTGGACATAATGTTGAAATTTTAAACTGTAGTTCTATCAAAAACGTCAATATTGGAGGCCATGCGAAACTTCAAGGTGCGGTCAGTTTGAAAAATGGAAGCATCAACTCCTTCCAAGAAGCACCTGTGTATGTTGGCTCTGGCGTAATGGCTGAAAATTTCATCATCTCAAGTAATTCAAAGGTAGACAATGCCACGATTTTGACCAATTGTTTTGTAGGACAAGGTTGTGTTTTGGACAAACATTATTCTGCAGAACATTCTGTATTTTTCGCGAACAGTCAAGGCTTCAACGGAGAAGCCTGTTCTATTTTTGCAGGTCCCTATACCGTAACACATCACAAATCGACTCTTTTGATTGCCGGCATGTTTTCATTTATGAATGCAGGTTCGGGCTCCAATCAAAGCAATCACATGTACAAACTTGGGCCCATCCATCAAGGAATTATGCAACGTGGCGCAAAAACAACAAGCAATTCTTATCTTTTGTGGCCTTCCAAAGTGGGCGCTTTCACCCTCGTCTCTGGAAGGCATTATAGAAATATAGACTCCTCTGAATTTCCTTTTTCTTATTTGATCGAATCAAAGGATGAAAGCATGCTATTTCCAGGCATCAATTTGAAAAGTGTCGGAACCGTTAGAGATGCTCAAAAATGGAAAAAACGAGACAATCGACACAAAGACCACCAGACAGACATCATCAATTTCAATTTGTTAAGTCCCTTTACAATTCATAAGGTCATGCAAGGTCTTTCCAACTTGGAAAATATTCGAAAAATTTCTGGAAACAACTCCAAAGAATTTACTTTCGAGGGGATGAAAATAACATCGAGTTCTTTGCGCAAAGGAATGCACATCTACAAAATAGTGGCCCACAAATTCTTAGGAAACTCGATCATTAGTAGAATCCATAAAAACGAACTGCAAACGAATGCTGATCTGCAAAAAATTTTGAGACCTACTTCTTCGATTGGAACAGGAAAATGGTTGGACGTGAGCGGTCTGATCTGCCCTATAGAGTCGATAAACAACTTTCTATTGGAAATCGAATCAAAGAAAATCGGCACTCTGAAGCAAGCACAACAAGCCTTGAAAAATATTCATGAAAATTATTACGAATATGAATGGAATTGGGCAAGCACAATGATCGAAAAATTTTACAAGGTAGATTTGAAAAATATCACGGCCAAGGAAGTCGTTTCTATTGTGAAAAAATGGCAAAAATCGGTGGTCGAATTGGATCATTTGTTGTACGACGATGCCAAAAAAGAATTTTCGCTTTCTACACAAATCGGCTTTGGTGTTGATGGCGAATCGGAAGAACGAAAACAAGATTTTATGAGTGTCCGTGGAGATTTTGATAGCAACCCCACAGTCGTTGAAATTTTGAATCACATTGATCGCAAAACAACCTTGGGAAACACTGTTATCGAAGCACTCGCAAAAATCAAATAGGAATGTTCACTGTAATTCGGGTTCCCTCCCCTTTACTTGAACGTATAAAAAGTCGACCATTGACATAATTCACCCGTTCTTTCATAAAAAACAGTCCCATTCCCAAACCTTTTTCGGAAGCTTCAACTTCTTTTACGTCAAATCCATTTCCGTTGTCATCAATCATGATGCTCAAAAGGTCTTTGGTATGGCTTATGGTAACCAATACAAAACTGGAATCTGCATATTTCAGGGCATTGTTTACCGCTTCCTGTCCTACTCTGTATAAGTTTGTCTCTATCAAGGAATCAAAACGACCCTCAAAATCAGTTTTGTTCTCAAAAAAAATCTGTTTCCCTGACAATCTAGAAATCTCCTCTGTCATTTTTTTGAAAGCTGGCGCGATGCCATGATCACTCAATTCAGGAGGAGTCAAACTAAAAGTAACGGCACGTACGTCCTTGATCAATTGACCAAAAACCTTTTTCAAATTGGAAAATTTATTTTCTGCATCTTCTGCATTTTCAACATTGATTGATTCTACACTAAATTTCAAAGCGGTTAACATTTGCCCAATGCCATCGTGAATATCTTTCGCAATTCTTTTGCGTTCCTCTTCTTGTGCTTCTACAATTTGACTGGCTTGGTTTTTTCGAGATTGCACTTCTTTTTCATATTCACTTTGCTTGATTTTATCGATCGTTTCTCGAGCAATCTTACTTTCCGTAATATTATTTCCTAAAATGAAAAGACTTTGTTTTCCATGAGATTGATTCATCGGGATAATCGTCAACTCCAAACAAATCGCTTCCCTTTTTCTCGAAGTCAAAGCCACCTCACCTTTCCATGTTTTATGTCGTGTTGCACCAATCAAATCATTGATATTTTGCTGTTCTCCTTCTCTTACGGACAACAATCTTTCAATCGCTCCTCTGATTTCTTTTTTTTCAAGCCCCAAGAGATCTCCAAATTTTTTACTCATGTAAATCACTGTCCCATCCAACTTCGTGCTTGCAAACAAGGCAGCATTGTCAATAACAAAGTTCAAGCTTTCTAACTCCTGATAAGACGCTTCTTTGAGCTTGTATTGTTCTTTCAAGTCCTCAATGTGGGTTTTGTTGTAAAGGCTTGTCTTCGTTAAAATGTGCATGAACTTTTGGAAGTATTTCTTGACAGAGAACAGCACAATGAACACAACAAGAAACACCGACATCAGTGCAAAAGAAACGGCAACTTCAAAGTACGACAATACAAGATACAAAAGCATTGGAACACCAAAAAGTAATAGAAAAGATCTGATGAGTAGCCTTTTCAAAAGGATCGGCACAATGGTAAAATCTTTTTGTTGAGTCATGTCGCAAAAGTATAAAAAAAGAATGGCATGTCGTCAACGACCGAAATGAACACCAAAGGTTTCTGTTCTATCGCGAACATGTTCAGGAAAAGGAATCGCTACAAACCCAGTGCTTTGGAGAGCAATGCAAGTGAAGGCTTTGAAAAAGGTAATTTCAACGCAGCATTGTGAGCCGTGTCTGACATTTTACGCCATGTTTTTTGAACAATATCTATCAATTTTTCTTCCGAATATTTCTTGGCAAACGGATCAAAATAAAACGCTAAAAAAACCAAACAAATCACATCTTCAAGAAGTTGTGTCTCTGAATCTCTTTTCAATTGTTTTTTTTGCACTAAAAAGGCGACTCTTTCAACTGTTTCCTTAGGATATCCTACTTCCTCAAGAATTTCAGTAGCTTTTTTTGCGTGAAATTTTTTCAACTCTTGTCTCCACAACAAATAACCTGTACGGTTCATCTCATAAGAATTTCTCGCACTCTCCCATCGGCAAATGTGTTGACAACGCGCGGCCAATTGAACTGCTTCTGAGGCCTGCGGAGCAAAAGTTCCCAAAACTTGGGTCATTCTTTCAGCGTACAAAAGCTCTTTCGGATAACTTTTACCTTGAAAAACCTCTTTATTGGGGTCTTTGCTATTGGCCTTGTCAAACAATTGTATTGCGAGTTGAAATTTTTCTGAGTTCATGTAGTCCTATGGATTGTTTTGTGCAAAAATAAAAAAAGTGTTGGAGACAGGCTTCAACACTTTGTAAAAAAACAAATTTTCATAGAATTGCTTTATTCAGAAAAACCCAAATAAACAAATCCATCCTTGATTTGTACGGGGTACACAGCGATGGATTTGAGCTCTCCATTCAGATTTTCTCCATTCTCCAAAGAAAATGTTTTTTTATGCAATGGACAAGCTACCTTTGGGATACCGCCATCATCTCCAATCATTCCGCGCGACAAAACCATTTCCATTTTGTGTGGACATAAATTTTGACAAGCATACCATTTTTTTTCTCTCGTGAAGTTGAAAACGGCAATTTGTTTGTCTTTGTATTTTACACAAGCCCCTCCATTCTCGGGAAAATCATCTGTAGAAGCTGCTTTGAACCAAACTTTTACTTCTTCTTCATTTGTTGTAAAATACTTTTCTAATACTGCTGACATGTTCTTTCTTTTTTTGTTCTATTTAGAGGAGCGCTCAAAAGCAGGCCCTAAATTATCAAAGAACCCGCCTTTGATTATCACCCCTCCTTCATAGAAATCAAACTATAATTATTTCTTTTTTATATTTTTAGGATTCCCAAAGCTCAGGCATTTTCTGATCTCTAAGTGGAACAAAATTCAAATTGGAATCAATTTCTTCAGAATTCACAAAATGACTATACCTGTTTTGAATCTCTATGTTTTCAATCGCCTCTTTCCATTCACATTTGTAAGTATTCACCAAACCTTGCATTTCTTTGTCCAAGTCTTCGCAAATTCCAAGAGAATCCTTCACAACAATATCCTTGAGGTATTCAATTCCACCTTCCAACTTGTCAAGCCATGCAGCTGTCCGTTGCAATGGCAAGGCTGTTTTTATGTAATACATTAAAAAACGATCGACATATTTCACAACCGTTGCATTGTCAATTTTTTCTGCCAATAATTCCGCATGTCTTGGATTGGCTCCTCCGTTTCCGGCTACGTATAAATTCCAACCCCCTTCTACCGCGATCATTCCGAAATCTTTGCAACGTGCCTCTGCACATTCCCGAATACAACCCGACACTCCACCTTTGATTTTGTGCGGCGATCGAATTCCTTTGTAACGATTTTCAACTTCTATCGCAAAACTGACACTTTCGTCCATTCCGTAACGACACCATGTAGAACCTACACAACTTTTTACCGTTCGCAAGGATTTTCCGTAAGCGTGTCCACTTTCAAAGCCTTCGTCAATCAATTCTTTCCAAATGGCCGGCAATTGATCCAATCGTGCACCGAACAAATCAATTCGCTGTCCTCCTGTAATTTTTGTGTACAAATCGTATTTTGCAGCAACCTCACCAATCACGATCAGTTGCTTTGGTGTGATTTCTCCACCGGCAACACGCGGTACTACTGAATAAGTTCCATTTCTTTGGATGTTTGCCAAAAAGCGATCGTTGGAATCTTGAATGACTTCTTGTTTGTTAGCTGTTTCGTTGTAAATACTTGCGAACAAAGACGCCAATGCTGGTTTGCAAATTTCACAACCGTGACCTTTCCCATGACTGTCTAAGATCTCGTCATAAGAACGGATGTTTTTCATGGTAATGAGGTCAAACAATTCTTGACGTGAATAGTCAAAGTGCTCACATATGGTTTCTTTGACTACTTTCCCAGCGGCTTTGAGTGTTTCATTCAATAAATCTGTTACCATGGGTTTGCATCCTCCACATCCAGTTGTTACTTTGGTTTCGGCTGCCAACCCTTTGAGGGTATCCACGCCTTCTTCTACCTTGCAACAAATAGCTCCCTTGGTTACCGATTCACACGAACATACAACTGCTCCATCGGGCAGGTCCAACACGGAACCGAAAGAAGCTTCCTCTCCTCCTCTGGTACCTAAAATCAAATCTTCTGGATTCTCTGGAATGGCCAAACCATTCAAATAAATCTGATGCAACATATTGTAATCACTTGCATCTCCCACCAAAATACCTCCGAGCAAAGATTTGCCATCTTTGGTAACATTGATTTTTTTGTAAATGCCTTGGAACTTGTTTTCATAAACAATGCTTTCGCCTTCTTTTTGTTCATTCAAAGCATCCCCAAAACTAGCCACATCAATTCCACTCAGTTTTAACTTGGTAGACATGTCTATCGCGGTTGGCATCGCAGCTTCTTGACCCATTATTTGATCAACCGCCACTCCAGCCATATCGTATCCTGGTGCTACCAAACCATAAATCATTTGGTTTAACAGAGCACATTCTCCAATGGCATAAATATGTTCGTCTGAGGTTTTCATGTCGTTGGAAACGACAATCCCTCCTCTTGTTCCTACTTCCAATCCGCAGGTTTTTGCCAATTCATCTCTCGGGCGAATTCCGGCGGACACCAATAACATATCGACATCCAACACATCTCCGTTTCCAAAATCCATTCCGGTGATTGCGGTATCTCCTAAAATCTGCTGGGTTCCTTTGTTTAATAAGATCTCAATTCCTAATTCTTCTAGCTTCCCTTGTAAGACCTTACTGGCATCTGCATCCAACTGTCTGGGCATCAAACGTGGCGCAAATTCCACGACGGCTGCTTCTAAATCCATATCTAAAATGGCCTTTCCTGCCTCCAAGCCTAACAGACCTCCTCCCAGAATGGCGGCTTTCTTTCCGCTTCCGTCTTGTTTTATTTTTTCGACATAAGCCATGGTAGCATCCAAATCCTCAATGGTTCGGTACACAAACACCCCTTCCTTTTCTATTTGCGGAATAGGCGGAACAAAGGCAGAAGACCCTGTAGCCAAGACCAAATAATCGTAGGCATATACTGCCTCACTAATGGTTGTGATGGTTTTGTTTTGTCTGTGAATGCCTGTAACCCTCTCGTTGGTAATCAGTTCTATATTGTTCTCTTCATACCAGGACCTCGGCGCCATGCTCAAACGCTCGGCATCTTGGTCTGCAAAATACTCACTCAAATGCACGCGGTCGTATGCAGGTCTGGGTTCTTCTCCAAAAACGACTAGCTTGAATGTTGAAGCATCTTCTTTCCCGACAAACTTTTCGCAAAATTTGTAACCGACCATTCCGTTTCCAATGACTAATACCGTTTTCATATTTTTTTAATTCTAAGTTGTACTGCAAAATTACGTAAATATACGTAATTACAAACAGTTTTCTACGTAAAAGTAAGATTATTCCATTCTTGCCAAGAAATGCATAAAAAATCATTGTACTTTTTAAAAAACAAACCCAAATATTACATTAAACATAGTCTATACTGATTTTTCAACATGGATTTTCCTTGCAATTGTCCTGTTTCAAACGACCCAAAAGTTCCTTTTCCTGCTGTATATCTCAAAATATTTTCAATATATTTACGTAAAAATACGTAGTTTGTAATTATATTTCTTACTTTTGTCTTTGTAAATTTATTATGATAAATCAAAATTATGTCTGACTGTATTTCTTGTGAAAACACGGATTGCCTGATTAAAAAACATCTTAAAAATCCATCGATTGCAAAATTTCTTACGGAAAAACACACCATTAAGTGCAAGAAATCGCAGCAATTCATTATGGAAGGTGCTCCAGCACATGGCCTTTTTTTTGTGAAAAAAGGGCAAGTCAAGGTGGTCAAAACAGGAATTTATGGCCGCGAACAAATTGTGCGCTTTGCACATGAAGGAGAAATCATTGGTCATCGTGGCTTTGGGCAAGGAAAACGGTACCCTATTGGCGCTTTGGCAATCAAAGAAACAGTCCTTTGCAATTTTACGAATGAGGTATTGTCCAAAATGCTGCATGAAATCCCAAACCTCACCTTTGACCTCATGCTATTTTATGCAGAAGAATTGAATCGTTCGGAGACAAAAGTTCGAAAATTTGCGCAAATGACAGTGCGAGAAAAAGTCATCGACTCGTTTTTATACATCAATCGAAAATTTGGACAAACAGACGAAGGTTTCTTCAACATTCAATTGCCAAGAAAAGATTTTGCTGATTTTGCAGGAACCACTGAAGAACAAGTGATTCGAATCATTTCAAGCTTGAAAAAAGAGAACCTTTTGATTACCAAAGGCAAAAAAATTGGGATCGCCGACATCCCATTGCTCAAAAAAGAAATTTCAGAACACAATTATTTCTTAGACAGCTAGTCGGAGGAGAAAAAACCATACAACTCCTTAACAAAGGAAAGGATTTCTTCGATGTCATTATTTATATGCTTATGTTTATGTTCTAAACAAAAAAATTATGACCGTAAACAAAAACTCCTGGTTATCAATTGTCAGCCTCCTATTTCTTGCTGCTTGTAACGATGAAAGCACACCCATTTCTAACAACAATTCCCTTCCAGTTCCAGAAGGATATACTCTGGTCTGGTCCGACGAGTTCAACGAAAGTGAGATTGACTCTAACAAATGGAATTACGAGTTGGGAGACGGTACGGACTACGGCTTGAAACCAGGCTGGGGGAACAATGAAAAGCAGTTGTATACAAACGCTCCTGAAAACTCGTTTATCACTCAGGATGGCACAACATCCGCCCTGGCAATCACTGCTCTAAAAGACGGAGATGGATTTACCTCTGCAAAAGTAACCACACAAAACACCTTTACCACCCGATTTGGTCGTGTGAGCATTCGCGCCAAAATTCCAAAAGGACAAGGTATGTGGCCTGCTATTTGGCTACTCGGCGCAAACAAAACAGAAATCGATTGGCCTGGTTGCGGAGAAATTGACATCATGGAAATTTTGGGTCATGAAACGGATAAATTGCTCACGACCCTGCATTATACAGGAGAAGACAACAAATACGAAACCATTGAAAACAAACATGTTTTAAGTATCGGAGATTTTAGC